>Ga0185299_10002040_pt1 | contig 33585 bp, 33 predicted proteins | sample PaiPotPPA55metaG_FD_128002 | JGI IMG/M metagenome (GOLD analysis project Ga0185299, IMG submission 128002) | Iron sulfur acid spring bacterial and archeal communities from Banff, Canada, to study Microbial Dark Matter (Phase II) - Paint Pots PPA... ...
CAATCTTGCCGTCCGCAACTCGTACAACGCTAACACCCCATGGGATGGGAACTTTTCAAACATCACCGCCCCCGCCAACTATGCCAACGCCTTTCCGAACGCCGGTGGCACAACGGTACATGTCTCGGCGCCCTACGCCTACTCTGACAACCCTCTCCACCACACGGCTTCTACTATGCAGTACCTGCTCAACATCCAGCGCCAGTTCGGTAACAGCTGGTCCGTGGAAGTCGGGTATCTCGGGTCCCTAAGCCGCCACATGGCCGGCTTCTACAATCAAAACCAGGGAGTTCCAAACGGGGGGGTAGGAAGCGCTGTCTCGCGTACTCCGTTCCTCGACTTTGGATTCATTCAGTCAGTGGAGGATTCCGCAAACGGCGAATATAACGCCTTCTCATTTAAAGCTACTAAGCGTTTCAGCGGGGGCTTCAGCATGACCGCCGCCTATACCCATGCCGTATCGATCGATGACAGCAGCGGCATTCGCGTGCAGGGTTACGACACGCTGTTTCCGCAGAACAGCAATTGCCAGCGGTGCGAGCGTGGCCTCTCCTCCTTCGACACCCGTCATCGCCTGGTGGTGGCCCCCCTCTATGAATTGCCCATCGGCAAGGGCAAGCTGCTGAACATTAACAACGGCTTCGCCAATGCCATCATCGGCGGCTGGCAAGCCGGCGGGATCTTAATCCTTCAAAGCGGCGTGCCAGAGACCATCACCATTGGCGGGGTGGACAACTCCATCACCACAACCGGATACGACCGGCCGAATGCGACGGGTACCAGCTCAGCCGCCGCCAACCAGACTCCTAACGGATGGTACAACCCTGCTGCCTTCGTCGAAGCACCGAGGGGATTTTTCGGCAATGTCGGACGAGACTCCGCGACGGCTCCGGGAATTTACACCATCAACGCCGAAATACACAAGAACTTCCGCATGCCATACAAGGAGAGTCACCAGCTTCAGTTCCGTGCGGAAGCGTTCAACCTACTGAACCGTCCGAACTGGGGAGGGCCCAATGGGAACATCCTGGCTGGTGCGCAAACTCCCGGCCAACCGGCCACCTATCCCCACCAGGGTTTTGGCACCATCACCGGCTTGGCTTTTGGCATCCCGATGCGCCAGTTGCAACTTGGGTTGAAGTATTCGTTCTAGAGTAGAACTCGCTAATTCGGACAGCTGAGGCGGCGATGCACATCCGGGAGGTGCGCTCGAATCGTCGCCTCGCAAAGATCTCGGCGCACAATCTCGCAGGCAGGATTGAGCGTGGGTCCGTGCGGTCCGGCGACGACGGCGCAGCCCTTCGAATCGACGCCGCTCTGATACAGTTTCAGCAGCTCGGCGAGGAGCTTGTTATGGTCGTCGCTAGCGAACATCCCTTCGGCTAGTGCGACGGCTGCGTCCTCACCGCGCTCCTGGGCGAGGTCGGCGTCAGCGATTTCCTCATACACACCGGTGTTGGCCGGATCGAGCGCTTGTGCCTGGACGGCCGCGGCCAGGGCTTCGGGCGCCCGGCCCAAATGAAGATAAGCCGACGCCAGCGTCCGGTAACCATCAGCCGCGCGCGCGGGAACAGGGCTCATCACTGCGTGCCGCAGATCATAGGCCTTCCGCGACGCTGTGTCGATCGCGATGGAGCGAAGCGCCAGCCTTACTGCTTCTTCATACTGCGCGCGGGCAGCGTCCCCTGAGAGCGTGTCCCCCTTTACTCGATGCGACACCGCCGCGAGATTCCAGGGGCCGGGCAAGTCCAGATCATCCGGCAGCGGCGCGAGGATTGCAACGCTGCGATCGGCCTCGGCTACAGCTCGGTCGGTTTCGCGACGAGAGGGATCGTCTGCAAGAAGCTGGGCCGCCAGCAGGCGATGGAATTTGAAGCTGCGTGGGCTGGTCTGAACTCCCGCCTCAGCCATGGTTTTGTCATCTGTCCAATCGAAGTTGCGTACCCATGTTCTGATGGCGAATCCGATGACGATTAAAGCGATACAAATCGCGAATGCGGCGCGCGAAAAACGAAAGCGTCCTGCCGCGGCATCGATCGCGATGACGACGGCGGCCACCAATCCTGCGAGAGGCAGATACAGTAAACGCTCGGCCATCATGGTGCCGATGGGAAACAGCAGATTAGACGCCGGCAAGAAGTTGAGAAAGGCAAAGGCGGCGAAGAAGAAAGCCAGGCGGTTTTGGTTCCAGAGAATCACCGTAAGCGCGAGAGCGGCGGCCACCGCCAGCCAGCTAACCCAGTCTTCCAGACTGCCGCGGGCCAGCGCGATCTGGGAGTAAGAGTAGTCGGCGGAAAGCTTCATTGGCCAGAACGCAAGCCAAAGATAGCGCGCCAGAATCTTGATCGCCGTGAGCCGCCCGATCCAGAAACCAGCGCCTACAATCGGATTGTCGTAGTACGGCCATTCGGCGGGCAGCGACGACGCGAGAACCGCCGCGCGCTGCCACAGCATCACGCCGATCGGCGCCAGCATCGCGAGGCAGGCGGGCAACGTTCCCCGCCATCCTGCCTTGACCAATGATTGTTTCCCGCCAACGAGCTCGTAGAGAACGATAACGAGCGGCAGAACGACGACGCTTTCCTTCGAAAACACCTCAACCGCAGTGATAACCGCCATTCCTGTCAGCAATGCGGAGAATCCGGCCAGCATGTCGGCTCGCCCGACGATGTTGGCGACCCGATTCCGTCAATACCTGGTGGACCGCCCACAGCATGGCGATGCAGAAGGCCGCCGGAAGGGCGCGCACACGCCCGGTCATCAGGCGTAATAGCAGCGCGAAGAGCAGAAATACGTTGGCTGTATGCAGAAAAAAATTGATCCAGTGATACCCGGACGGGTGATCGCAGTTTCCCAGAATTGCGTAGTTAAGAAGGTAGGAGAGCGTAGTGAGCGGCCGGTAAAGACCGCTCTCTCCTAAAAGCAGCGTCTGGTTATCCAGCGCGAATCGGGTCGAAAAGGAATTTGAAAACGCGAGCAGCGTCAACAGGCCGAGCGCCAGAACCGCGGCGAAATAAGGGCGAGTCACGCGCATCCGTTCGCGATTGATGTGCCGGAGCCGGCGCCGTCGCGACTGTGACACGCCTTCTCTTCCGTTTCACCCGCGTTTCATCCTAACACCGCGCGGAGTTGCTGTCCCCCTAATCCAAGCCGAACACAAACAGGGCATGCCCGGAGGGAATGACCACGTACTGCTTGCCGTTGTTCATGAAGGTGATCGGATTGGCGTCGATGTTGCCGCCGCCCTCGAATCGCCACAGCAGGTCACCCTTTTGTGCGTCGAGCGCAAAGAAAGAGGTGGCGTTCGAACCGAAAACGAGACCACCTGCGGTCGACATCAGGCCTGCGTGAGAAGGTGAATGCAGCTTATACTCCCAGCGCAGCTGGCCGGTGGCGACGTCGAGAGCGCGGACCGCGCCGTAGGGCTCCTCGCCGTTGTAATCCCGCTGGCCGCCGCCATTGAACAGCGCACCCGCCTTGTAGTCGGCATCACCCTTGTGATAAATGGCTCCCAGCTCTTTGGCGTTGACGTAATACAGATCGGTCTTGGGGCTGAAGGTGGAGCTGTACCAGTTGGACCCACCGTCGAGACTCGGCCACAGCAGCGTGCCGCCGACTGATGGAACTGCGTTGGGAAGACGCATGGGACGGCCGGATTCATCGAGACCGCTCGCCCAGGTTTGTTTCACATACGGTCGACCCGCGATGAACTTGCCAGTAGTGCGATCGAGCGCGTAATAGAAGCCGTTGCGATTCGCCAGCACGACCATTTTTCGAGGTTGTCCTTGGTACGTTCCGTTCGCCAGGATCGGAGTCTGCGTGGAGTCCCAGTCGTTTTGGTCGTGCGGAGTGTACTGGAAGTGCCACTTCTTCAAACCCGTATCGGGATCCAGCGCAATCAATGAATCGGAGTACAGGTTGTCGCCCCCTCGCACGTCTCCATTCCAGTCCGGCCCTGGATTTCCCGTGCCCCAATAGAGCGTGTTTGTGTCCGGTTCGTAAACGCCCGTCACCCAGCTTGTCGCTGACCCGGTTTTCCAGCTTTCACCGTCCCAAGTCTCGTTGCCGGGTTCGCCTTTGGCTGGAATGGTATTGAAGCGCCAGGTCCGCTTACCAGTCTTGGCGTCGTAACCGTCGATGAATCCGCGGACGCCATATTCGCCGCCGGCCATCCCGATGATGATCTTGTCTTTTACCGCCAGCGGCGCGCCGGTACTGGAGTAGCCCAGTTTGTAGTCGGCCATCGGGGTGTCCCAGCGTAGGGCGCCCGTGCGCGCATCCAGCGCGATCAGATGCGCGTCCGTGCTGCCGTAATATACCGTGTTGCCGAGAATGGCCACACCGCGATTCACTTTGCCGCAGCACAGCCGAAGATCGCTGGGGATGTCCTTGCGATAACTCCACAACGTTCGTCCCGTGGCTGCGTCGAGCGCCTTCACCATGTTGGGGGGCTCACTGATGAACATGGTGCCATCGACGACGATGGGCGATGTTTCAAACCCATCCAGTTCGTTGACCTGGTGTACCCAGGCGACCCGCAGCTTGGCGACGTTGGAGGCGTTGATCTGATCGAGCGGCGAGTAACGCTGGCCGCTGTAATCGCGCGAGTAGGTCAGCCAGTTGCCCGGCTCCTTATCGGCATCCCGTATGCGCTCATAGGGAACGTTCACCTGAGCGAGCAGGACGGCAGGTACGAACAGCACAGCAGCTACAAACAGCGACGCTAAAGTTCTCATTTTTCCTCTTTCAGAGACGCGAGGTAGGCCACCAGGTCGGTCAATTCGTCATCAGAGAGTTGACCCTTATACGATGGCATCGGCGATTTTCCTCGCTGCTTGTCGATTTTCGCGATGTCGGTCTTCCAGAATGAATACGAACGCCCGGAGTCGTCCCGGATCTGGATCGAGAAAGAATCCTCGTTGACGCGGACACCTGTCAGGTTCTGGCCGTTCTTAGTGACCAACGATGTCAGCAGATACCCCTCGGGGACAGCCGCCTGTGGATCGACGATCGATTCACGCAGATATGCAGCGCTTCGCCGGGCGCCGATATCCGCCAGATCCGGCCCGGAGACTCCGCCATCGCCGTGAATCGAATGACACCCACCGCAGTTGCCTTTTCCGCGAAAGACTTCCGCGCCATGCGCGGGATTACCAGGCACGGGCTTCAGAGAAACCTTGCCGAGCGAGCGCACATAGGCAGCCGTTTGGCGCATCTCATGGTCGGACATTGCGCCGGCGCCCGGCATTTCTGTGCCGCGAATGCCCTCCTCGATTACTTTGAGCAGCGCTGCATCGTCCGGGGCGTGAGACAGTTTTGGTTGCGCCAACATAGGTCCGCGTCCGCCCTCGCCTTTCGGTCCGTGGCACAGCGCGCAGTGAACGGAGAAGAGCTTCTCGCCACTAGCGAGGTCGGCGCGGGTGTTCGGAAGCTTCACTTTTGTTTCGGTCACGGCCGCCATGGACGCGACCAGGGACACGACGCACAACAGGGCGAACTTCATATCCGATCATCTTATCGTAAGCGGCGGCGGGCTACCCGACTTCTTCGTTGGCCCGGCGCAGCAGAGCGCGCATATAAGTGATGCTGTAGGTATCGGCGATGCGATGATCCGGGTCATTGACGATGCCCGGGTAATGATCCGGGATCAGCGAGGCGGTGCATTTTACTCGCCGGAATGCCTTCATCACCTGATACATGTCCAGGTAGCCATCGTCCTGGAAAGTCTCGTGGAAACGGGGCAGTGGGGAGCTGACATTGCGGAAATGCACGCAAAAAATCTTGTTCCGCGGGCCGAAATCATCGATGATGCCGAATACATCCTTGCCCATCTGAGTTCCACCTTCGGACCAAGTACCGACACAAAACGTATAACCGAAATACTTGCTATTTCCGGCCACGTCATCGGCGCGTTTGTATCCGTCATAGTTAACGAAAAGCTTCGCCACGCCGTTCATCATCGCCGATGCGGCAGTCGGCGGATCGTCGGGGTGAAGCGCCAGCCGTACGTCGGCTTTCTCGGCAACCGGGAGTACCGCTTTAATGAAGTAAGTGTAGTTAGCCCACATGTCGTCGGCTGTGTACACCCGGTCGAACATCTGTTTGTCAATTTCCTTGTGAAAGTCATTGACATCATATTCGCGGACCTTGTAGCCGCGCGAGGTTACGATCTGCTTGGTGGTGTAGGTGTTGCCGGGGTGAAAATCGATTTTTGTTGAGTAGATGCCCAGGCGGCCCAGATCTCGAATGAAGGTCTGGAACTTTTCGATGTCTTCGTCGCGTCCTGGCTTACCGAGCTGAATTTTTTGCGAGCGATAGTGATCGACGATACCGCAGTGAATCTTGATACCAAATCGCCCCAGCCGGTCCTGCGTGTCCTTAATGAGGTCGAAGTTCGTTTCAATCGGAAACTGCACATGCACCCATTGCACGCCGATCTGTTTCAGGAAAAGAAAATGGTTGTCGTCGGCGCGGGCGTTAACCATAGTCGCGACCTTGGTGTTGTTCGGATCGTATTCGTCCAGGCGCGTGGCCGCGCGGGCGAACGGCGCCTTAGAGATGGTCTGAGCCGCGGCGGCCGCGAGCGGAAGCTTGAGAAAGTTTCGGCGATGAGTGGATTTCACAATATACCTCCAGATTTGTCGCTTCCCACGATTTTACCGCCAAGGGTGTATCGTTGGTGTATGGCTCTTTCGGCAAGGAATCAACTGCAAGGGAAAATTGAAAAGATCACCATGGGAGACATAATGGCTCACGTGGTCGTCAAGCTCGGGAAGTTCACCATCGAGAGCGTAATTACTCGCCAAAGCGCAAAAGAGATGAAACTTAAAAAAGGCGACAGCGTGGAGGTGGTTATCAAGTCCACCGAGGTCATGTTACGGAAGTAGGATCGGAATTCCGTCAGCGGCTAGCGATCCAGTCCATTCCGTCCGGGCCCGTGCCAGTAGAAATGCGGCCGGTCACCTCAAGATTCTTAAGATCTACCACGGCGACGTAGTTGTCATTCGTCGCGGCGACATAAGCGCGCGACCCGTCAGGCACGACGAGAATACCCGCGACGCTGCGGCCCAGAGTTAAACGCTTGACCTCTTTCCGCGTGGCGACATCGACCACGATGAGACCGCCGTTCGTTAAATCCGAGATCAGAACACGCTTACCGTCGGGCGTAAACTTCAGGCGATTGGACCGCTTCGCATCTACGGGGAAGGTCTGAATAACCTTCTTTCCGGCGATATCCACGATCGAAACGGTTCCATCGCCCGCGTTCGCGGCCCACAGTTGTTTTTCGTCCGGGGACACGTCGAAGCCCTCCGCTCCGTGGCCGACCGGCACCACAGTCTGCCGAAAGTCACCAGTGGAACCTGTGCGTTCAAAAATCGAGATGGTGCCAGATCCGATATTCGACGTGAAAATCGTATTGCGGTCTTTGCTCATCGCGACCATGTGAGTGCCATCCTGCCCGGTGCCCATCATCCAGTCGACCCGGTTAGTGGCCGGATCGTAGCGGCCAATGGCTTTGCTTCCTTCCGCGGTGAAGTACACCTTCCCATCCACCGAGAAGAGGCCGTGCGGACGCAATAGAGGCGAAATATCCACGCGGTGTATTTCCTTCCGGCTTGCGATGTCAATCACTGACAGCGTGTGGCCCGGCATTTGCCCCGATCCATAGTTCGACGCGACCGCGAGTTTGCCGTCAGTGGTCGCGACCACTTCGTGCGGGCCATCGCCGGTGGGCGCGCGGCCCAGAACCTTTTGCGTGGTGGGGTCGATAATCGCCACCGACCCCTCTTTGTTCAGCACCAGAAGGGATTGTGCCTGCGCGGCAGCGGCCATTGCGAAGACACCAACAAGTGTGCTCGTACCCAGAAGTTTTAGTCGATGCATTTTTCGATCCTCCTATCGATGGAAGCGACCCACCAGCACCGCTTTTGCGAGGATATGGCCGTCCATCGCTTTCAGCACGTCGGCGCGACTGGCATCGTCCGGGATGTCGAGCTTGGCATCCAATGCAAAAAGCTCGACGGTGTAGTGATGATGAGGCCCAACCGCCGGGGCGCCGGGCCCTCGATAGCCAATCACCCCGCCGCCATTCTTGCCTTGCACGGCCCCGTCCGGCAGCTTCTGATCCTGCGGCACCGCTTCGGGAAGCTCGCGCAGAGTCCCAGGAATATTGAACATCATCCAATGTAGTTGATCGTTGACGGTCTTCTGTAGCGCCACATCCGGATCGTGCGTGATCAGAACGAAGCTAACCGTGTTGGCCGGAACATTGGTCCATTCCAGTTTCGGCGAAACCGGATTCGCCTCGGACTGGGTGTATTTACTGGGGATTTCCGCGCCATCGGCAAACGCCGGGCTCGTCAGCGTCATACCGGGTCCGGCCGGTCCTCTGCCCATTTTGCCTTTGTCCTGCGCGACAGCCGCGCCAATGCTGGTGGCGAGCAGAATCGTATGCGTCAGGATTTGTCTGGTTATCATAGACGCCTCGCGTTGTTCAGCATAGCATTGGCTTATACAGCGATGCTAGAATCCGGCATGCCGCGCCGCTTTGCATTCACCGTTCCTCTGGTGAAGCTCCGCGGGGGCGCGCCTATGTATGTCCTCGAGATTCCCGAGCGTATTAGCTCTGCCATCGGCCGTCGCGGTCCGGTGCCGATCGTGGCCACACTGGCTAGGACGGTGGAGATCCAGGCAAGCCTGGTTCCCATGGGCGGTGGAAGACACCGGCTTCAGCTTAACGGTCGCACACGCGAAGAGTTGAACATCGGGCCCGGCGATCGCGTGCGCGTTGTACTGCTGGTGCCCGAGAAACCGCCGGTATTCCCATTGCCGTCTGAGCTTGCAGTGGCCCTGAGGGAGGCCGATCTGCAAGAGTCCTTTGCGAGGTTTCCTGTTGGAAAACAGAATCACATCATCCTGTGGATCGAGGAAGCGGTTCGGCCGCAAACGCGAACGAAGCGCGTCGCGAAGGCCATCGAGGTTGCATTTCGCGCTCGAGAGCGGGTTTACGAGCGCAAGAAAAAGCTAGGGTAGACCAAGCTCGACCAGCAGAGGACGATGGTCGCTACGGCCTTTCCATTCCTCGTAGGATCCAATCTCCACGCGTTGCACATTCGGCGCCCAATCCCGAGGCATGAACCAATAGTCGATGTGAAACGGGCGCTGCTCCTTCCATTGAAAGTAGTAGGTGGGGCTGTTTCTTTTGGCCGTGAGCTTCGCGATGAAAGAACCATTGCGCAACATGGCCGCATGTACCGCATTGTGGAAAGCGGCTTTGACGCGATGTCGCGAGTCTACGACCGCTCCCTGCGCGGAGTTCTCCAGTACCGGTTTGTCACTCTTCTGGTCGCGTTCGCTCTCCTGGGCGCCACTGTCTACATGTTCAATATCATGCCCAAGGGATTCATTCCCAGCCAGGACAGCGGCTTCTTCTTCGCTTTCGTGATGGGACCGCAGGATACATCGTTCGAGTCGATGGCTCGCCATGAATACGCGGCATCGGAGCTTGTTCGTCACGATCCGAACGTTACCGACGTGGGAGCATTCCTGATGGGCGGCAATCAAGGCGGCTTCTTCGCAAAGCTGAAGCCTCGGGACCAGCGCCAACTCACCGTCGATCAGGTGATCGCGGAGTTGCGGCCGAAGTTGTTCTTCATTCCCGGCATCCTTGCGTTTCCGCAGAATCCGCCGCCCATCACGGTCAATGGGCAGTTCAGCACCAGCGCCTATCAGACGACGCTACAGAGTACGAGCCTGAAGGACCTCTACGATTGGACCCCGCGCATCGTGGATACTATGCGCATGATGCCCGGGTTCGTGGACGTGAACTCCGATCTGCAGGTGGCCAGTCCGCAGTTGCTCGTCGATATCGACCGTGAACGTGCACAGTCTTTGGGCGTGTCTCCCCAGCAGATCCAGGACGCGTTGATGAGTTCCTTCGGCGACCGGCAGGTGTCACTCATTTACCAGCCGGCAAACGAGTACGAAGTGATCCTGGAAGTGCTTCCGAAATACCAGCGCTCGCCGGACGCGCTCTCGCGACTCTACGTGCATTCCACGCAGGGCAATCTGGTGCCGCTCGAATCCGTTGTAACGATCAAGCGCACCGTCGGCCCGCTGAGCATAAATCACTTCGGGCAGCTTCCGTCGGTCACTGTGTCGTTCAACCTGCAGCCGGGCACGTCGCTTGGCGATGCCACCGACAAGCTGAACAGCTCGATCCGCGAGATGCGAATGCCGTCCACGATTTCATCGAGCTTCCAAGGCACCGTCAAGGAGTTCCAGGAGTCCTTCAAGAACCTGACGACGCTCCTGATCATCGCCATTCTGGTGATCTACATCGTGCTGGGTATCTTGTACGAAAGCTTCATTCACCCCATCACGATTCTCTCCGGCCTTCCCTCAGCCGTCGTAGGCGCTCTTGCGACGTTGCTGCTCTTTCACAAGGAGCTCGATCTTTACGCGTTCATCGGCATCGTCATGCTCTTCGGCGTGGTGAAGAAGAACGATCCCGCGGTTCGTAATCAGCCCCGAACTGTTTAGGGCCCAACAGGAGTGCGGCAACCGTTTCCCCGTGGACCTGAACGGTACACATAATTCGCGCCATTGCACAATCGGAACACTCCACAATTGAACCGGCTTGCGTCGCGTCGCGACGGCAAACCGTCTGAATTGAGTCTGCTCTGGTGGCGGCGCGGATTTCGGATGAGCGGGCATCACGCCTCCAGTCCCTGTTTCACTCTCAGCGATGTGCTGAGAGTGGCATTATGCAGCTGGAGAACTGCGACGCGCAGCAATACTTTCACGCCGCCTTCGTCGATGCCAAGCATTCCCGCGCAAGCCGAGGTGGCATATCCGAGCAACATTCGGAGAACAAAACAGACACGCGGCCGGTGCTCCAGTTGGAGAACGGGCAGTAAGCCGGCGTGAATCATCGACCGAGCTTCCAAGGTTCCGGCCCAAGACACGGCCCCACCGCTTCCAATACTCTGCCGGGCTAGCTCCCTCTGTAATACTGCTAAAGCATCTTCATCAGGCTGCTTTGAAAAGTCGAGTGTCCTAACAACGGTTGATAAGTTAGACTCGGCCTCGCGAGGATCAGCCGTCAATAGAAGAGCCAGCTGGAAAAGTGCGTCAAGATTCGTTCGAAACACGTCCGACCACGTCTTTTCATAGCCGCCGCTGAAGCGCGACGTCGTAGCGTCACTAAGCGCCATCTGTATTGCACGTCTCTGTTTGTGATTTCTCTTCATTTGGCTGGATCACACTTGCCCGCAGTCAGGGATGTTGGGAATGTCGCGGAACCCACCACTCCGGGAGAAGATTAGGAATACGCAGCTTTTTGACAATCGGGCCCCATTGGGGCTGGAATTCGGCTGCAAGATTGTGAATGGCCAACGTTGCAAATTGCGTTGCCATTCGTTGCTGCGCATGCGTGGCGTCATTGAACCCATTGGGTAGATATGCCATTCCAATTAAGCCCCCAGCGGCGGCACCTGCAAAGTTAGAAAAGGCGACCGTTCTTTTCCCTGAGTCAGATCTATCCACGACGGTATAAGAAAGCGCATGAAATACGCGGTGCAAGACATTGGTGCTGCCAGAGGGTCTGTATCTTGGATCCTCATGCAAGGCGACGCTAGCCAACATACTTGCCGTTTCTCTTGCCGTTACTGTTGCCACGATGTTTCCATAATTGCGCTCGAATGCCGGTGCCCCATTCTTCCACTCATGGGGATAGTGACTGGGTGGGTTCAGCATCGAAAGACCGGCCCCGAACGCAGGCAGAATCAAAGCCGATGGGCCAAAAGTCCGATGAACATAAACAGAAAGCTTCTCGTCGGCAGTAAGAGGTTCTCTTGTCATGGGCGCCGGCAAAAAAGAAAGTGGATTCAGTGGCTGGCCGCCGGATGATGAAGCCTCTCTGCGCTCCGCAATAGCGTGGAGCGCCTCGCTCATACCCTGCGCAGTAATTGTGAGGTCTATCTTGTTGTCACTCAGGATCTCACCGGATACATCCAGGTGCATGTTTGCATAAAGGAAGGAAAACGTCAGTAACGCGCCGACTACCTTGCCATTCTGAATGTCGGTCAGCTCGCCGTCAGGACCGGTGAAGGTGCCGCTGACGTCCGGACCACTCTGCTTGAAATCCAGCGTCGACACTTCCTGGCCGCCATCCTTTAACGCTCTCGTCACCTGCCATCGCCCTCTGACAGTTTTCGGTGATGTCTCCTGAGCATAAGTGTTCGCTAATCCCGCAACCGAGAAAACTGCAACGATACATTTCCGCGACCAGACTTTGTTGAGCACAATTATTCTCCTGCCGCTATTCTGAGCTTTCAGCCGGGTTCACGCGGTCAGGAAACGTCATGCGTCCGTAAGTATTTGTACCGGGATGTTCTTGTGCCGTGCAAATCAGTGGAAGTCGTTTACAGAAACCAGGTACAACAAGGGACCGTCAGACTTCTATGCGTATACCCGCGAGATTGGGTGAGATAATGGTTCGGGACGTGAAAGAGCAAGAAATGGTGCCCGATCCCAGCCGGCACGTATCACGTGCGGCCTGTCTGCTCGTCGTGGATGATGATATTAACCTCTGCGACCTCGTCGCAAAGTATCTTGAAGCCGAAGGTTTTGAGGTTCATGCTGTCCATTCGGGATCGGAAGGCGAAACTGCTGCCCTTGAAGGAAGCTACGAACTGATTGTCCTCGACGTCATGTTGCCGGACAAGCAGGGTTTCGAGGTGTTGAAGCAGATACGGGCGCACGGCCGTAGCCCGGTGCTGATGCTAACCGCCAAAGGGGACGAGTTTGACCGGGTCCTGGGGCTGGAACTTGGAGCGGACGATTATCTTTCAAAGCCCTTCAGTCCCCGCGAACTTGTTGCTCGAATCGGGGCTATTCTTCGCAGATCCGGGTGGCAATCCGAAGGCAGCAATGCTCTCCGTCCTCCTGTGATCCGCTCAGGCGATTTGGAACTTGATCCGTCTGCTCGCGCCGTTTCAAGAGCAGGGGAGGTTCTGCATCTAACCTCGGCAGAGTATGACATTTTGCGTCTTTTTATCGAATCACCCGGCCAGGTGCTCCCTCGCGAAAAGCTAGTCGAACGGGTGCTCGATCGAAAATTTTCTCCGTTCGACCGGAGTATCGACCTTCACATCAGTAACCTCCGCAAGAAGCTGGGGTCCCACGCGGATGGTACTGAAAGAATTCGCAGTATCCGGGGTATCGGGTATCTGTACACTTGGCCAGCTTAGAGGTGGAACAGGATCAAGGGATCAGTGCCTCCTTGATGGCAGTGGCGAGAACACAGCAATTCTGGGGTACGTCAGAAGACTTGCATAAGCAACATAGACCTTATGCGTCACCGGGTCCAGAGCGAGAGTATGAGCTCCGTAGTGTGTGCAGATATTCTCAAGGACTTGGTACGAGTCGAGGCTATTCTGCTGTATAACGGTGAGCTTCCCCCCAACTCCTGCAGTATAAACACGTCGGAGGAGCGGGTCGAAGGCTACGGAATCTGGGCTATTTCCGACGGGTATCGCCGCAATCAGGCGATGCTGTGCCAAATCAAAAACTACCAGCATCGCGTTGCCCGAGCAGACGCTGAAGAGCCGCCGGTGCGCAGAATCGATCGCCATTCCAGAAGGTCCTTCGCACGGTTTTAGCGGCCAGCGGCCGACGACGGATCGAGTCATCAGGTCGAGCGCGACAACCGAGTCCGTATCTTTCAGATTTTGGTACAGAACTCCATCCTGTGGATCGATTGCTGGAAATTCCGGCTTGCCGCCCAATTGAATGACTCCAACGGTCGCGCGCTTATCAGGATCGATGAGCGTCGCAAGTTTCGCGTATCCATTGGCCACGTAAACGAGATTGGCGCGCTCGGCGTAGAGAATGGCATCCGGATCGTCGGCGACGGGAATACTCCCAATAAGTCTGAAGGTCGCGGTGTCCAGCACACCTACCGTGTTGTCGCCCCCCTTGGTAACGAAAGCTATATCCTTCGAGGGCACGATTGCCACGCCGTGGACGCCGGGTGCGCCCGTGAGTTCCATCACAGCTCTGCCAGTTCCTTTCTCGTCCGGGTCGATCTTAACCTTAAACAAACTACCGATCGATGTACCGGTGACAAAAAGGTCACTGCTATTCAATGTCATGTAGTCGAGGACATTGAGCGCCGTGCGCCTTGGCAAAACGATGAAACCGTCGAATCTGACGGAACTGGATTGGCTGGGTTCGGAAGGATAAATGAGCCCTACCAAGCCTATAGACGTAACAGCGACGACCGTGATCCCCAAGATCAGCAGTGTCCGTTTGACACTTGGGGCTTTAATTATCACAGTGCTTTCTTTCGGCGCGTTTCAGTAGTCGCTCTTCGCTTGCTTTGGCGACTCATCATCGACGGTGTAATTGATGCCTGTATACTGCATCTCGTGCCAGGTCTGTTCGCCCCAATGAATCTCTTTTGTGGGATCGGGATTCGACTTGTTATTGACAGAGTTGTCATAGTGCGCGACGGCCTCCAGCCTCGAACCTTTCGGGACCGCGAGCGGGGTGGCAAATATGTAGTAAGTCTGCCAATTGAAATCGTAATGCGGTACAGGTAGCACTGTATCGGTGCGGCCGTCCGGATAAACAATCGTGTAGTCCCAGCTTTTTCCGCGCAGATGCGTATGAGGAAACAACGCTGTGATGTGCACGTCCTTATCGAACTGGATCGCAGACCGCACCGGCACATCCGAAGCCCCGGCTGGCAGAACAAGTTGCGCGTTGAAGAACGCGCTGGTGTGCACCTCCTTTTCGGGTGGCTCTTGAGCGAAGATCATTCCAACGCTGGAGCGGTCGCTGACTTCCCTGCCCATGGTTGTGTAGTGAATCTGGAAGCGGACGGTGGCGCCGGCCGGTACGCGCATCGCCGTGCCGGGTTGAAATACCATGGCGTTCGTTCCGGGGGCAGTGGTCGCAAAAAGGGTATCGGCCATCTTCGATGACTCTTCAGTCGTTCCGGTTTGAGAACGACGGGGCCTTTGCGGCACGATCTGAGCCCAGGCTTCGTTCGGCCGCTTCCCGCTCACGAAGACGAGAATGTGATGTACGACGCTTCTCGCGCCGGGCCGGACCTCGATTGCCTGAATCCATTTATCCTCCGTAAAATTGGTCGGCGCCGTGAAGTTCTGATAGGCAATCACACCGCTGGCGGGCACAACGTACGGCTCCGGCATGGTGATTACGACGTCGGGCTTCCCGATCTCCCAGTTCTCCGCAAACGCCGGCAGCGGGGGCAGGTCTTTGACACTGCCCTTCGGAGCGCCTGCGGCTATCCACCTCAGGATCGTCTCCTTTTCCGCGTCACTCAGCCGGCGGTCATTAGAGAACTGGCCTTTTGGAGCGGCGGAGTGCCACGGCGGCATCGCCCCGGTGAGAACCTTCTCACGAATCGACGCCACCCAGGGCCGCGCCTCTTCATAGGAAAGAAGCGACATGGGCGCGATCTCGCCGGCCCGATGACAGCTTGCGCAATGTTTGTACATGATTGGGGCTACATCTTTCGAGAAAACCGGCGCTGCGGTCGACTGAGCCGGCAAAGGAAAACTGCTCCCAGCAAATAAACTTACGGACAACAAAAGACCGTTCCAATAGCAGCATCTCAAAATATTCATGTCCTCGTCCTCCACTATTCTTGTCCGGCTCGGCGGGTTCGTGCGGTTAGGAAACGTGGCCTGACCGTAAGGATTTGTAGGGCAAATTACGCCTACAAAACCTAACACGGCCTCTACACATTTAAGCCGCACAGCGAACTTGGTGGGGCTACAGTTACACCAGATGCCGGGAAAGCGCTATTTCGCCACTGTCGCTCTGACTGCGGCTTTTTCAATTGGGCTGTTGGGTCAATTCACGGCAGAGACCCGTCTTGTGGTTCTGCACGCCAGCGTGTCGGACCGCCAAGGCAACCTGTTTTCCAACCTGGACCGAGCCAACTTCCGAGTTCTTGAGAATGGGATGCCTCAGGAAATCAAGCAGTTTCTGCACGAAGATATTCCGGTGTCGCTTGGGATCGTGATCGATGGCAGCGGCAGCATGCTGCCGAAGCTGCCGCGAGTGGAAGCAGCCGCTCTCGCGCTGGTGCGCGAATCGAATCAGCAGGACGAAGTGTTCGTCGTGAACTTCAATGATCAAGCGTTTCTCGATGTTCAGTTCACAAGCGATATACATAAGATGGAGCAGGGCTTGAGCCGCATCGATGCTCGAGGTGGAACCGCGATGCGTGATGCCATCAAGATGTCGCTGGATTACTGCAGGGCCGCGGCGACTAAGGAGGAACGGGTTCTGCTGGTCATCACGGATGGCAACGACAATGCAAGTCGCTCCTCGTTGGATCGTATCGTTCGGCAGGCTCAGCAAAGCGAATCCGTGGTCTATGCAATCGGACTGTTCAGCCAGGAGAAGAGAGCCGACGCCGCCCAAGCCAAACAGGCGCTCAAGAAGCTGACCTCAGCGACGGGCGGCCTGGTGTTTTATCCGAACGATGTCGCCGAGGTACAACAGTTGGCGGTGGAGATCGCTCGCGATATCCGGAGCCAGTATGTCATAACTTATTCGCCGCGCATTCAGACGTTAGACGGAAGCTACCGGCAAATCAAGGTGACCGTTAAGGCCCACGGTTATCCGGTCGTGCGCACACGGAATGGATATTATGCGGTACCCGAAGAAAGTGACTTGAAAACGTTTCCGGGCCCGGAAGAAAATCTGACTGCAACACCATCGAAAGAGAACAAACAATGAAACGTATAGCTGGATTATTCATACTTTCCGTTGGGCTAGCTTTGGCTCAAGGACCTTCTATAAATGTCCCGCTAACGGTTCCGGCTGGCACGCCACTCCGGCTGTATCTGACCAAGCGAATACCGAGGCGGCTAAACGCTCCGGTTCAGGCGAAAATGTTGGCGCCGCTCTTCGCTTTCGATCGTGAGGTGGTTCCCGCAGGGACCGAGGTATTCGGAACGGTTACTGGGCTGCGGCCGGTTCCGACCGCGGATCGCACTAAAGCAATGATGAGCGGCGATTTCACACCACTGCATCTCGCAGAAGTAAGATTCACCTCGATGCGCCTGGCCGATGGGCGGCAGATTACTATCGAGACGGTGGAGAGTGCTGAACTCAACTCGTCGTTTCCTTCCAAGCCCCCGAAGCCGCACAAACAGAAGGGGCAAACCCAGAATGACGAACCGCCTGGCACTGGAACGCAGATCGTCAGAGATCAGATCGATGCGCGACTTTCAGCTGTCAAAAGCATTCCCGATGTAGTGCCAGGACCGGGCAAGAAAGACAAGCTGGAGGATTTCTTGTGGGCGAAGCTGCCCTACCATCCTCAGTTTGTCCGTGCACGCACGCGGTTCGATGCGGAACTTCGGGGAAGCCTCGACTTCGGTGCCGCTACGGTGACTCAAAACTCGCTTAGTCTATTGGGTTCTCAGCCTTCTGGCGCGAGTACTGTTCACGCCAGGTTGGTTACGCCTCTGGCTTCGAAGATCTCCACCGCAGGTCAAACTGTCCGAGCTGTATTAGATGAGCCATTGTTCTCGGCCACCCACCAACTGGTTCTGCCGGAAGGAACACAATTGGATGGAACCCTGGTCTTGGTGAAGAAAGCAGGATGGTTTCATCATGCAGGCCGTTTGCGGTTTACATTTGAAGGCGTACAGTTGTCGTCGGAAGCGCTGGCACTGCTACCGCCGCCCGCTGGTCCTTCTGTCCCCGCGGAAGAGCCGATGATGCAGTTCCGGACGCAAGCGACTCTCAGGGCCGCGGAAAGTGGAGGAACGCCCGTCAAGGTTGACAGTGAAGGAGGCGTTCAGGCCGCGGAATCGAATACACGATTCTTTGGAGTGGCGCTCGCCGCAGTCGGCGCGACCCATTCCGGGCTCGGGGACCCCCAGCTAAATTCGAAAGGCGTCAGCACTCAGGGGCGAAACACCACCGGCCGTGCCTTGGGGGGAGGCAGCGGTTTTGGGCTGATCGGAAGCATCGCCGCGCAGCTCTCTTCGAATACCAGTCTGGGATTGGCCTATTATGGTTTGGCCCGCTCGGTCTATTTCGGCGTCATTGCCCGAGGCCCGGAAGCGGAATTCTTAAAAGATGCCGTAGTCGATATCGGCTTCGACGTACGGAAGCCAGCAGAAGACACGAAGGTGAATAGTGGCGGCGTCGATCACAAGTGAACGTCCGGCGCGGCGCCAAAAAGGATCTTCAGGCCATCGTATTCTCAAAGTTGGCCTATCGGCTGAAGAGGAATTTGCACCCTTGAGGCTCAAATCCAAAGTAGCTGGCTTACGTTCTCGAGTGCCCGTACAGCGGCTCTTTGTGAAGATCTTTCTTTGGTTTTGGCTGACGGCTCTCCTGATGTTCGCCATATCTGTTGCTGCGCGCACGATAGGGCTACGTTCTCTCGGGCAATCGGATTTGATCGCAGTCTTCGCGCCAAAGCTTGCGGCCGAGGCGGCTTACGCCTACGAATCGGGCGGCGCTCCGGCGTTTGAGCAATTCGCACGCAGTCTGGCGGGCAATCGGGAACGCCAGATCTATCTGCTTGACGGTTTTGGTAAAGATGTACTGTTGCGGGCGGTATCGGCGGAAGGAAAGCTCGTCGCTCAGGCTGCTCGCACTAATGGGCCTGTGGTGGTGCGTTACCGGCTTAGCCGGCGGATTGCGGCTTATAAGTTTGCCTCCCCGTCGGGGCGACCATACGTGCTGCTGTTTTACATGGAACCTCGTGTGGGCGATTCCTGGGAAGCGCTAGTCGGCCAGAATTTTCTGGTCAGTGTGGGCGTGCTGTTTACGGTCACTTTGCTTTGCCTCTGGCTCGCATATCACATCGCTTCGCCGATTCAGGGTATCCAGGCGGCTGCGCGGCGAGTGGTGCAGGGAGACCTCAGCGCCAAAGCGCCGTTGACAATTTCCAGACGTCATGACGAACTCGCATCGCTGTCGATAGATTTCAATTCCATGGTTGAACATCTTGGAACACTAATCCACACACAACGAGACTTGTTCAACTCCATCTCGCACGAGCTACGTTCTCCCTTGGCTCGGCTAAGCGTTTCTCTGGAACTGCTGCGCAGACAACTGAGGCCGGGGACCGACGATCTGCTTGGTCAGATGGAACGTGACCTGGTTAGAGTTGATACCCTGATGGCTCAGATTCTCGTGCTCGCCCGCCTTGAATCTGGTCTCTCCTCGGGTACGAGAGAGTTTGTAAATTTCTCTCAGTTGGTCGAAGAAATTGTTGCTGACGGAAACTTCGAAGCACAGGCGCTTGGTAAATCCGTCCTTCTGGAAGCCACGAATTCCGTGGTCCTTAAGAACGCCGATCCTCATGCGCTCCGAAGCGCGTGCGAGAACATTGTTCGCAACGCCATCCGGTTCAGTCCGCCGGGCGGCAGGGTCGAGGTCAATCTGATCGTCAGTGGTGAAAATCAGCCCCGCGTGCTTCTCTCTATTCGAGATCGCGGCCCGGGTGTACCTGAGGAACATCTAAAAGACATATTCCAGCCATTTTTTCGAGTGAATCGGTCTGAGAACACAGGAGAAGGTAACGGGCTTGGGCTGGCCATCGCTTATGAGGCGGTTCGATTGAATGGTGGGGCAATCACGGCCTCCAATCTCAGTCCTTCCGGCCTCAGCATCGAGGTGAGTCTTCCTCTTGGGCAATCGGAGACTCTGACCCGTTGCTGAAAAACGGCTTCCGAAAGTCGGGCTTGTTGAACTCCTCCACATCGTGAGGATTCAACCGTTGGCCACTGGCGCTGGTCAAAACAGCACGGGATAATGCAGACGCGAGGCAGAGAGGCGTCGTGAAATCCGGCTGCGACTCGCTGGACCCACAAGTGCCGTGCACCTGATTCGCACTATGGTTGATTGTCGCGATTGTGGCTTTTGGGTGAGCTAGGAGTGAGAGCTGGAGACTGAAGGAGCGGACTAATATGCCGGAACCACACATCACAGACATGCTGGAACGGTCATCGGATACGACGTCTGTCTACAAGGGCCGGGCACAAAGATCGGGTTCGGACGTCACTAACGTGGACAAGACCAGGACGGTCACTCTCTCCCAGCGATCGGAGAACCCACAAGCAGTGACTTCCGTTGGATGGCTTTCTGCCTCGATCCTGCATGACCTGCGGAATCCTCTGGGGACGATCTGCGCAGGCGCGGAGCTGTTGATGAATCTCGATTCCGCTTCACCTCAAGCGAAGCGGCTCGCACGCAATATGTGCGGCGCTGCCGTACAGATGCGGAAGTTGCTAAGAGAACTAGCCAGCCTTGCGCGGCACAATGTATCGGCGGCCGAAATTTGCGACATCCGGCTGGTCATCGCTTCAGCATCGGAAGCGGCATTGGCGGCGATGGAACACCAGGGCGTTCAGATTCTTATAGACGTGCCCGCCGGGATAGACTTGCCTCTGGTGCGCTCGCAGATTGAGCGCGTATTCTTTAACCTAATTGCCAATGCGTTCGAAGCGATGCCTGGCGGCGGGAGTATCCGCATTCGAGCCAGAAAAACCAGTACCTACGTTCACGTCGAATTGGAAGACAACGGACCCGGAATTCCGGGTAGTATTAGCGATCGGTTATTCGAACCGTTTGTTACTTCAGGGAAGCAGGACGGCTTGGGACTTGGGCTAGCCCTCGCCCGTCAGACCGTTCGCAACCACGGCGGAGACATGTGGATTGAACAAGCCGCAGGCGCTCGTTTCGTCATCGGTCTTCCACTGGACCAAACCTACTGTGTCCTTGGACCGTCGGCAGCATCTCACAATGCGGGGAACCCGATTGCCGCGTAGACAAGTGAGCAGGCGCGCGGGTGTTCCACCGTGGTTTTAAAATTCTCCGCTGGTCAGCGAGCGCCACCACCTCGCAATTCGGCGACAACAACGCGATATGGCCAGCAAATTCGATGGACGTTGGAATGATCGAATTGCCGCCGTAATGGAAGGCGTCACGGCGGTTACGACACTCGCACCGTTGGTCAGCGCTTGGTCCGCCATGAATAACTGAATCCCACTCCTCGCGCGCTGTCGCAGCCCAAACTCGTTCCGAATCGCTCAGGTTGACAACACCGGTACGACCTATCGTCATTGCTGTATACTGCACTAAGCTCGACACCTATGTACATCAGCGCCGTTTTCAAGAAGAAACCCGCGCACCTATCGGTTCCGTGCAGGCGATTGTGGAGCCGCGGGTGGACCACTTTCGTAAAGTTACAGGGTTATGACCACGCCCAATCAAAACGCCTGCCGCCCGCCCGGCCAGCGTAGCCACCGTGGCCATGCCAGCGAAGCTTAAGAACAATCGCCTACATGCATCCTGAGACGACACGCCGATTTCGTTAGGTTCCATGACATACTGGAAACACTCGCGTCCTTATCCGCAGGAGTTCTATGCGCATTTCCGGGTGTCTTTTTCTTTGTACCGCCTTGATGGCAACGCCATGCTTCGGATTTCCTCTTTCTTTTGAGGAACGAGACGCCACGCACTTCCTGGCTCGATTGCCCGATGGTACGGCGGAACTTGGTCTGGATCGTCTCACACTGCGAGGTGTCACGCTGCGTTTTTTGGGTGCGGCCTCTTCCGCACGGCTCGAAGGGCTCGGCTCGGCGGCGCCAAGCACCTATGTTCGTGCCGGCTTAGTCCGGACCTTTCCGCAATTTCCCCGACTTCGGATACAGGGCCTCTATCAGGGGGTCGACGCGGTCTTGTATGGGAACGGAGCGGACCTGGAATACGATCTGCAACTTTCCCGCGGAGTCTCCGCCAATCGCATTCAGATTTCGGTGGAGGGAAGTCGTGACATTGCAATCGATGACAATGGCAATCTAAGAATCCGCACGGCTTCGGGCGTCGTGCGGCAGATACGGCCTCGCGCGTATCAGGCGGGCCAAGAGATCGACGCCAGCTACGTACTGCTGGGCGGGAACAAAGTCGGGCTCAGGCTCGGAAAGCATGACCGGCGAGGGCGGCTCACCATCGATCCTGTTTTGTCGTACGTAAAGACCTTTGGGCAGGGCGGGTCCAATATCGCGAACCTGATGGCCATGGACGCGCAAGGCAACATCTACGCAGCGGGTCAGAGCTACGGGGGGAATTTCCCCACCACTCCGGGCAGTTTTGAACCCAACTCCTTTCCCATCTTGAGAGTTCTTTCGAACGCGGGACAAACGATCGACCCGCTGCCGATCACACCAGGGTTCAGCGTGGGCGCGGTAGGCGCGACTCCGGACGGAGGAATCCTGTATGCGCAGACGTCGCAGGGCATCCTGCTCAGTGTTGACAGCGGTTCCACCTGGAAGCCGACGGCTCCGCTGCCCGTCCAGGGCGGGACGACAAATTACTCCCCAACGGTCACCGTCAATGCCTTTTCTATCGATTCGTTAGACCCAGCGACGATTCTGGTGGCGACGAATGTCGGCCTGTATAGTACCGACAGTGCCGGACAATTATGGGGTGGGCGGAATACCGGGTTAAACGTGAGCGCGAGCGGCTTCGTATCGGTGGGCTCGGCTTTTTACAGCCCGGTTAACCCGCTTATCGCTTACGCAGTCACCAGCGGCCCCTCGTATCTTTTTGCGAGCTCGGATGCCGGGAATACCTGGCGGCGCCTTGAACCGGCTTACCCTGACGAACCGCCCGCACCGACATTCTCCTTTTCTCCAAACCTGGCTGCAACCATCACTGCGGATGGCGGTACTCTGTACGCCATCAACGGGAATGGGACGTTGGGCAAAAGCCTGGATGGCGGCAACACTTGGATCAAGCTGACGCCGGGGTTCTTTGCGCCTTTATCGGTCCAGGTGGATCCCAGCAACACCGCCACGCTCTACGTGCTCGATTACCGGGGGCTGCACAAGAGCACCGATGGAGGACAGTCGTTCGCTGACGTGACAATTCCGATGTCCGCCCGAACCCTTGCCGTAGATTCATCCGGGGCCGTTTACGTGGGCGGTCCATCTCCTCAGATTTACGCGAGCGCCGACGGGGCGCAAACATTTTCGCCGGTTCCTGGATTGCCCGGTTGGTCCACCGCGATGCTGAGCGTCTCGGGAAACAAAGTGTACGTGGGCACCTACAGCCCGCCCATTCCGTTCGTGATCAAGCTGGATCCTTCGGGACAAAACATTCTGTACTCTACATTCATTGGAGGAAGCAGCGGCGACTTTATCAATGGTCTGGCTGTCGATGCGCAAGGCAGCGCGGTCCTGGCCGGGACCATGAGTTCACCTGATTTCCCGCTGACCACGCCGGCCTCCAGTCCTCCCGGGCCAGGCAAGATCGACGGCTTCCTTACAAAGTTGAGCCCGGATGGAGCTGGTCTGATCTACTCGATTGCCGTGGCTGGTTCCAAGTCTGTAACGCTACAAGCCCTGGCGGTCGATTCTTCGGGAGCGGTTTTCGTCACAGGGCAGAGCTTGGGCGCCGACTTTCCGACTACTCCCAACGCGTTTCAATCGGCCGTTCCTTCCACGCCATGCACGCGCCCGTCCCCTAGCATTTTTGGTCCGCCGATTCAGCTCGGGGACGTGTTCGTGAGCAAGATCGGCGCTGACGGAAAATCGCCCGTCTACACGACTTTTCTTACTGGTTCATGCGGAAGCTATAGCTCCGGCATTACCACGGATCCGGCTGGCGACGCGATTGTGACGGGCTTCACGCCGTCACCCGATTTTCCGGTCACGGCGAATAGCTACCAATCGGCATTCCCGGGACCTGTGGACAAGACCGGGCCGGGAGGCTTTTTGAACGCAGGTTTCGTATCGAAGATCAGTCCGGCGGGCGACCAACTCCTGGCAAGCACGTTTCTGGGCGGTGGGTATTCCACACAGGCAACATCGGCTGTGCTGGACGCGTCCGGCAATGCGTATGTCACGGGATTCACTCAAGGCTTCGCGACGGGGGCAACTCCCGGCGCGTATCAAACCAAGTTCGCGGACACATGCGTAACTCCTCTGCCGATTGGTCCGAGCGAGCCATACACGGGTACTGGCGATGCCTTCGCCTTGAAGTTGGATGCGGCGTTTTCCACCGCCGGCTTTCTCACTTATCTGGGAGGTGGTTGTGATGATTCGGGAAGCCACATTGCACTCGATCCTTCTGGAAATGTCTGGGTCAGCGGGACCACTACATCACCGGACTTTCCGCTCAAGAGCCCTTTCCAGGGCAGCGGAATTCCGTCCTCTCCCATTCGGGGATTCGTCAGTGAGCTGAATAGAGATGGATCGCAGCTTTTGTTTTCGAGCTTCAGCCAGGGTTCGGCCATGGCTCTGGGCCCGGGGTCGGTGTATGTGGCGGGGGCTTCCGGCTCTTCGGCGTCGCTGTCGAAGATCGATCCGATGCACACGCCTGCCGTCATTATCGATTCTATACTTCCAGTGGTCGCATTCCCACCGCAGTCCACAGGGCCGGTCTATAGCGGTGTAGCACCCGGGCAACTGATACAAATCAGCGGACGCAACCTGGGCCCCCCCAACAAAGTGTCGGCGCAGATGGACGCTTCCGGGCGGCTTCCATTTGTCGTCGCCAACACAGTGGTGTTCTTTGACAACGTTCCGGCGCCGCTGCTTTCCGTGGAAGGTTCGTCGATCATGTGCTTCGTGCCCTTCGAGGCGGTCTCGGGCGCGGAGATCACAGTGGCTTCCAACGGGCAATTGTCCAATGCGGTGAAGATGGGAATCGTCCCTTCCGCGCCTCAGGTGCTGAGCATCGTAAACCAGGATGGCACCCTGAACTCGCCCGACCATCCGGCCAAGGCGGGCTCGGTGATCACAATCTATGTTTCGGGACTAGGCCAGACCAGTCCGCCGGGTGCCGATGGTCTGCTGAATGCGAATCCGCTGCCGGTACCGCTGGCGGCGGTTACGGTCTATTTCCCGGCTACGCCTTCCGCGGTTACTCCTCAGTTTTTGGGCGCGGCCGCGGGAATGATCGCCGGAATCACGCAGGTGAACGTACAGGTGCCAGCTACTATCCCAGTGTCGGGAACAACCAGACCAATCGCAATCGAGGTGAACCTCGCCGGCGCAAAGCTTTACACCACGCAATAGTCTGTTTTGCCAACCCCGCGAGCCCGTGAACTTCCGGCGGGCTTGGTCCGACAAGACCGCCTATCACGTGTTGGAGCATGGGAGCGGTGTTGCAAGCTTGGCCGTCAAGCTGACGGCATGCGCAATTAATGGAGTGGCCGTACACCTGTCCCGAGGCGTGCCCCAACACTGGCCGATGCCGGGAGGTCTTCTTGATTTCGGAACAGGACGTTAAAGCAGCAACGTTCAGCCACATTCTTGCCAGCTACTGCTAGGGGAATGAGGCCGCGCAGCGTGGCAGGCCAGATTTAATAGCGAAATTGGTACTCGTGTTTTCCGAGTGCCCGTCACCCAGAATGGGTTCACTAACCCGCGCTGCATGAGATAGTGTAGAGGGGTTCAGATGACCACGCGACTATTCCTTTCTTTAGTTACTTGGGCCGTAGCAATAGTCCCATCTCTGGTCGGCCAGACCGGTACACATGCGACGAAGGAATCTGCTCGTATGAAGACGAAGGCTTCGACTTTACCGCGGACGGCGGACGGCCATCCGGATTTGCAGGGGATGTGGACCAACACGACCATTACACCTTTGGAACGTAACACCGACCTTGCGGGGAAATCGGTTCTGACTGAGACCGAGGCTGCGGCATACGAAAAGCAAATTCTGGACCGCGTAAACTTCGACCGACGCGACGGGGGCCCTGAAGTTGATGTCACTCGCGCCTACAACAACTTGTTTATGGATCGCGGTACACAACTCGCCACGATCGACGGAAACAAGCGCACCTCGATAATTGTGGACCCGCCGGATGGCAGAATCCCTCCCTTAACACCGGAAGGAACGAAGCGTGTGGACGCCCAAACCAAGAGTCTGGACGTCTATGATAGTTACCGGAACCGGCCACTGGCGGAGCGTTGCGTCATAGGCCAGGCTTCCACCGGGGGCCCGCCCATGCTTCCAGGACCCTACAACAACAACTATCAGATTGTGCAGACTCCAGAATACTTGATGATTCTCGTCGAACAGATCCATGACGTTCGCATCATCCGCTTGGACGGACGCCCGCACCTTCCCGCGAACATCCGCCAGTGGATGGGGGACTCGCTGGGCCATTGGGAAGGCGATACGCTGGTCGTCGACACCACGAATCTCACCGACAAGACTGGGTTTCGGGGGTCCACCGAAAACTTGCACGTGATCGAGCGCTTCACCCGCGTCGATGCGAACACAATTCTCTACCGATTCACAATCGACGATCCTTCAACCTTTGCGAGGCAATGGACAGGAGAGTATCCTTTCCTGGCAGCGGCTGGCCCGATCTATGAGTACGCATGCCACGAGGGGAACTACGCAATGGGAGACATTCTCAGGGGAGCTCGCCTACAAGAAAAGGCTCCTCAGAACCCGGCAAAGTAGATTCAAGGCCATGCCTCGGCAGTTGGGAGGCCCTCAAAGCCAGAAAATGGGGTGAACGAAAGATGTGACGCTGGGTGGTCATGTGACCGAGTGTCGTCAAAGGCTGGTTTCGACCGCCGCGTGCCGTTGCGGGCTTTTTTATGGGCGTGAAGCTTGGGCATTCACTTGCACGATAAGATTCGGAGAAACGAGAGATAACTCATGTCAATTCTTGCTTGGATAGTATTAGGTTTGGTTGCGGGATTCATCGGTAGTAAACTTGTCAACAGGACGGGCGAAGGCTTTGTTCTTGACATCGTGTTGGGAATTGTCGGAGCGGTCGTCGGAGGATGGCTGTTCAACAGGTTCGGCGCTGCGGGAGTTAGCGGGTTGAATCTCTACAGCCTCTTGGTCGCTGTGGTTGGTGCCGTGGTGGTTTTAGTCGTGTATCACGCGATAAGACGCGCTGCCTGACCTTTAGTTCAGCTCCAGAGCAGAGGCGGGATCAATGGCACGCATCTACCGTTCCATTACCCCCGACGTTCCGTTACCCCCGATCGGATCGAATCCGTTCCCGAATGCCCGTAACTCTCCCCGCGAAATATCCAATAACAATCGCGAGCACGAAACACAGAACTACAGTGGGGGGCGCTTCCAAGAGTATCTATCGTCAGAGCAACCCGGGCACTTCATAGAGCAATCGCGATATCAGTTAATCTAATCGCAGAATAACTCGCGGGCCAGGCACGAATTTGGTGGGCTTGAGAAGAACAGCAGAATCCGGCACATTATTGTCGGTTGCCGATCAACCAATCCGCTCGACTCAGGAAAGCCAGCCTGGAGGACCGTTTTCCTCGCATTTGTCCAATGGGTTGAAACCAGGAATCGGGATGGGCGGAACCGCCAGCATTTTTTCGCTATAGGTTGCTAGAGCAGTGTGAGTGTCTTGATTGGCGGCCCGCGCGGCGGCCCGAGGTCAGTTCGTCGCGATGGCGATGGAGAACGTACTTCCGGCGGACAGTGCCAAGGTCAGCATTTCCTTGGTCCGACTGAGGCGGCACGAGACCCTTGGCACTAAACTGCGCACCAGGCAACGAACGTGGTGGGAGAATTGGTAGCGCTAACGGGAATGGAACGTGCCGCAACAGCGGGCGGATCTGAACGCTCGATCATGAACAGACTGGTCCAGGTCTGATTAGATGCTGTGCCGGTACACGCGGGGATGGGAGTCTGTTTTCAAAGAGAATAGTTGGGGGCGTCGCCGGATTTCTCCGCCTTCACCACCTTGCCTACGATCGCGCAAATCTCCATGGTCGTCCTCGCTAGGATGCCACCTAGCTCCCCGACTAGTTTAACCGGGGCATGATATAGTGGCCATCAAGTTTGGCCGCAATCTACGTATTTGGACGCGGCGCAAGAGGAGGTAACCGATGAGACTGGCAGTAACTTGGGTAATCGCTACTGGCTTAGCAACCCTATTTATTTTCCTATCGAGCGCGCAGAGCGGTGGTTCTCAAAAACGTAAAGCCGTCATGTTGACGCGGCTCTACACTGGGCCGGACGGCCAGACGCACGCCGAAGAAATGGAGGCCAACTTTACCGCAGGTAGCCCCAACGAGGTTTTCAAATTGATGCGCATCACTGGGGCAGAACTGCATCGCGCTGCTCCTGGTACCGTTCTGGATTGGCATACTGCTCCGCGCCGCCAATATGTGATCACTCTTAGCGGCCAGGCAGAGCTTGAGGTCTCAGGAGGAAAAAAGATACGCGTGGGACCCGGTCACATCGACCTTGTCGAAGACACTACGGGCAAAGGCCACATTACGAGAGTCACGGGCACTGAGGATCGGGTAACGCTCCAGCTTCCCCTTTCGGACCAGTCCAATCGAGGTTCGACCGTTAGTCGCTGAAGGTGGACGGAGCTTCGCCACGATGAGCATTCCGATCCGCGAGAAGGAGTTCACGAGACTAGCCCAAATGAGCCGTGACGTGGAACTGCCGTATGCGCCGCCAGGCGATGACGGTCTCTGGTTTGACCAGGACGAGCGCCGATCGCCAATCGGATTATGCTCCAGGTAACCAGGCCCAGAACAAACGATCCGCCATAGGTAACTTCGGTCGCTTCTTAAGCAGAGCGTCGGAGCACGCCGATCTGGTGCCGCAGCGCCAGGATCTCTACTTGAAGAGCGGCACGCGAACGGAAGACTGAGAACAGCGCGGTAAAAAACGGAGATAAGCCAATTAACATTGGCTTGGCGAGACACTCCTGGACTGCTGGCACTCCCGATGATCTCAGAGAGATTGATGTTTCTGAGGGGGCATGCGATAGTTACAGTTCAGCCTGACGGTGATCTTCTAATTTTGCAAGCGCCTCTAAGAATGGTTCAGCCGAACCGAGAGTTCCTATTGTTGGTCTCCTGGAGCCTTACCCGGAAGCTCCTCGGGCGTTTGGAAAACATGCGAGTTCGCATATCCTACGATCGCGAGCCGGGTCGCCATTCCGTCGCCCGCAAATCGTATGCGGTGCCAGGTTAGGACCGGGGCGTAGACGATGTCGCCCTGGTCGGCAACGAAAGTCGGAACCGAGCCAATCTTGAACTCCATCTTGCCTTCCAGGATGAACCAGAACTCAGGCCCGGTCACGTGCATGTGCCCTTTGTCCTCTTCCAGCGCGGGTGGCTGTTTTTTGGGATCGCCACGGATGATGTTGGCGATGCCGTGGGCATCGTTGATGAACTGAGTTGGATTCTTTTTGGGTGTCGGATGTCCAGCTATGACCTGGTTGTAGTCGATGAAGGGAACGTTCGCGTCGTCGTATTTTCCTTTGATATTTGCTACTGTTGACCTGACGTACTTTACGCCCGGTGTAAGTGCTGGCGTCTCATCGATGGGATACATCGTATTCGCGTTCGCGATCATCACTTCAAACCGAAGAGATGGTTTGTCTCCCACGGTCTCCATGCTGTAGACCATGCGGTGTGGCACCTGAACCAGTAATCCCTTAGATGCGATAAACGGCTCCTGACCTTCGATTGTGAAGCGGATTTGGCCATCCTCAACGATCCACCACGCGCGATTGTCTTGATGAAAGCGCCTCGGCGTCTTGGCCCCAGGGGCCATGGAGATGTATTGGCCGCGGAAGAGGTTATCGTCGACGATCGTTTCCGTCCAGTTTTGCTCGCCCGCGTGTTTCGCGCGCAGATCGGCAAGCCTCGTAATTGGCTTATTTGGAGGAACCCACGGGTTCGGCTGAATCGGTTGTGGCGCCCACACCAGAAGCCGGTTTTGTGCGCTGAGTTCGGTCTGTAAGCCAGGCAGCGCCGAAATCAGTCCCAAAGCGGCAGTAACCCACGCTACTCGTTTTAGTGGTCGCATCTTGAAGCAACTCCTCGCTGCAGATGGCCGACGGTCTGCTGGTGGTCTAGCAACCGCACGTTAATGCGAGTGCCCGCAAAGCTTGTTCTGCATGAAGACAAGGTACCACGAGCGCATCCGTATTTCAGGCAGAGCTCACTGGTTCGAATATCTGCTCAGCCGGCAAGGTGCCGCCGTTCGCCCTGGTGTGGGACTGTACTTCGGACAGAAGCCGATATTTTAACGTCGATGAGATCACAAACTTATACTGCGCCCGTTTCTGCACAGGACCGGAATGCTCAAAACGCGCGAATGGTGTGGCCGCTAAACGGGTGCCGCCGACAGCGTACGAGCCGCCCAACCGCCTTATGTGGCGTCTCTCCGAGATTCTCGCCGCGCACCTTGGGCAAGCGAGCTGGCGGCTACCAGTCGTCAAGACGCGCGACTTTGAAGCCGACTGGATCTCGATGGTGCCTGGCGAAAAAACAAAGACGGTGTTCTACGCCAATGATCGCGTCTTTTAGGTCGTGGAATCACGGCAGATGCGGGTGAACATTGAAGGGCAGACGCCGTTTCTGGCCACCAAAGGGTTTCTTGTTGACGCCGCCCCGCGACTCGGCTATAGCATGGAGACCGTTGGTAATGAACCCGTACTGCGGTTCGAAGTTCGGCCGGCAGGCGAAATGCCCAGCTATCCGATCAATGAGGCTCCGACACCGGTGAAAGGCTGGACCTTCATTGAGTCGCGCATCACCGATGCTGGCAGCTACGATCAATACAACAAACCGTTTCTCGATTTCGAAAAGAATGTCATACAGGCTAATGCCGGAAGCAGTAACTTCGTGTGGAATGGACACACGGCGTCCACATCATTCGAGGGGAAGGGCATCCCGACCCCGCCGGACATCAACCTCGGGCACTTGCTCGAGAACAACGCTCGACTTTCTAATCGAAGGAGAGCCGCTCATTACCGGCACGGTGGGCGATATGGTTCAGGCACCGAACGAAAGGTGGCATGGCCCGACATTTCGTGCCCCGGCATGATCGAGGAATCACGTTACTGAAAGCGTTCCAGCCCCTTCGCCTGCCACACAGGCTTCGATTCCGGCCGCAAGATATACTTGACGAAAGCAATCGCGTCCTCGCGATGCATCGCTCGCGCCGAGACCGCAGTGGACATGTCGATCCAAGCTCCCAAGTCGCGCGGTAGCGGGCCAACGACCTCGATCTCCTTGTGCGGAAGAATTTCGCAAATGGCCTGCAGTGCCATATCGCCTTGCCCGCGCGCCAGCGCCTGGCCGCCTTCCCCTTGTGTGCTGACCATGCTGTTGACACCGGCGAACTCCGGTCGCTTAATCACCTTGTCTTCGATCACTTTCGCCACCATGCTGCCATGGGAAGGATCCGAGCGCATCACCATTTTCGCGCTGCGCAAAGCGGCGGCTAGTTGTTCGACCGTCGAAATGTCCGGGTGAGGCGCGCCTGCACGGACCGCTAGACCCATTTCTGAGCGGCCGAGCGGAAGGTAGGTGCCCGGCACGAGATCACCATCCAAGGACAACGAGCTCATCAGCTCGAATGGCAGCATGATTACATCCGCGGGAGGATTGGCGGTCTTGATCGCGTTGACGGCGCTACCCATGATCATGGTGTTCAGGGCCACCTTCTTGCCTGTCTCCTTCGTAAAGGACGCGGCGAGATCCACTAAGCCAGCGTTGAAAATGATCCCAACGGTCAACACTCGAACATCGGCGGCAGCATACCGGGCGGCGGCTTCGTCCGCCTGCGAACCTGCTCCCTGGCGGCCACGACCCGCCGGTTGTGAGGTTTCTTGAGCAGGGATCGACCAGGCCATCAGTAGCATGACAACCAGAGCGGAAGAGTAATGGGGGCGCATATCGTTCCTTTCAGTTTGGACGTCGGTTACACCTGCATCATTTATACATGATCCGATTGGCTCGATGGACCGTTCGCACCGATTTCGTACAATTTCGCTCGCTCAACCCGGACTTCGATCCATACTTCGTGCTCGAATGGCCCGAACTCTGTTACGAGCTGGCGCGATTATGGCAACGCTGCGCGATACATCAGAATACCAGCTTCATACTAAGCTGCAGCTCTCGCATGTCAATCCCAGTACGTGTGGAGGTGATCTGGCCGAAGCCGGCGCCGGTCAGACTGAGGTTGGGATCGTTAAAGTTGGGATGATTCAAAGTGTTGAACGCTTCGAACCGCATCTGCAAATAAATCCGCTCAGTGAAGTTGAAGTTTTTCATCAGCGTGGAGTCGATCGTGAAGATCCCCGGACCGGTGGCCGTGTTACGAGGGAGGTTGCCAAAGGTGCCCTTAGGTTGCAGTGCAAAGGCAGCGGTGTTAAACCACTCGCCTGTGCTGGGGTGAGCGAGACTCTCCGACACGCCGGGAACTGCGTTCGGACGGTCGTAGCCCTCACCGGTGTTGGATTGATCCACCCCGGCTGTTATGTCGTTCGGAAACCCGGTCGCTGCGGTAAAGATCGCGCCGAGCTGCCACCCACCGATCAGAGTGCTAGCGATGCCGTGATTGAGCAGTTGCCGGCCCGCGCCGAATGGCAAGCTATAAAGCGCTGAAGTAACAAAGCGGTGGCGCGCGTCGAAGGACGACAGGCCGCGCTCACACGTAAAGCAAGTGCCGTTAGGAGGCTTCAATTGATCGGTGTTGTCATTGCGAATGCCACTGCCTTCGTCGATCGCCTTCGAGAACGTGTAGCCGACCAGAAAGGTAAGGCCCTTCGATAAACGGCGTGTCAGCTTGGCCGTCAGTGCGTTGTAGTTCGCGTTCACGACGCCGCCCACATACTGGATATTTCCGAACGAAGGGTCCGGTTCGCGAGAGTTCACTGTGGCGGTGGCACTCATCGTCGCGGGCATATTCAAGGTCAGGAAGCGCTGAAGAAAGTGACTTTCCGAACCGAGGTAACCGACTTCTAGAACCATGTCGCCGGTCAATTGGCGCTGGATATTGAGCTCGACCTCCTCGACATAAGGGGTCCGCCGGTCGTATTGATTCGCTAGCCCTTGCGGTGTGCTGAGGCACGTGTAGGGAGGGCTTGGAACGCCGCACACGTTGGTGCCACCGAGGGTGAACGGGCTTTCGAAGGTGAGATTGTGGGTCACGATGTTGGCGAAGTTCTGCACATTCCCGAAAAGGTTGCGGGCTGTGTCGAATACCGGGTTGCCGGTGTCCTGGACGTAGAAGAATCCCACGCCAGTACGTATGGTCCACTTCGGGCTAGGGCTCCAGGCGATACCCAGGCGCGGAGCAAAATTCTTGTAGTCCGATTTAACCAGGTTCGGTCCCAACCGGCCGTCCCGAGCTGTGCAAATCGCGGGGTTAAAGCGGGTGAACACGCTGGAATAAAAATCGCCGCTCCCGACTCGCACCATACAGAGGGGCGGCCCATTGTACGTAGCCGGGCCAGTTCCCGCCGGACCTGAAGGGAAGCCGGGTGGGACATAGACATTCGCCTCGGTATCATTTTTCATCGACCACGCCGGCGTGAATTCGTAGCGCAAGCCCAGATCCATAGTCAGGTTCGGCCGCAGCTTCCAACTGTCATCGACGAAATAAGCTTGGGTGGTAGAACGGTACTGCCCGACTGCCAAGGCGGCCGCGTCCTGATTTTCAAACAGGTATCCCAGCATGTAATCGGAAAAGCCATAACCCGTCGCCTGGTTTTGCACGGTCAAGGCCGCGCGGGCGTCTTGGGTACCGATTTCG
>Ga0185299_10002041_pt1 | contig 33570 bp, 23 predicted proteins | sample PaiPotPPA55metaG_FD_128002 | JGI IMG/M metagenome (GOLD analysis project Ga0185299, IMG submission 128002) | Iron sulfur acid spring bacterial and archeal communities from Banff, Canada, to study Microbial Dark Matter (Phase II) - Paint Pots PPA... ...
AGCGGCGCCTCGATGGTCGTGGTTGGAGCGGGTACAGATGGTGCCTCCCTGAGTTGCGGATATAACTGTTCCAGTTGCCGCACCTTTCCATCGGCTCCCCAACGGAGATAGCAGTGCCGGGAATCCCGGAGGTACGCATGCGCGATCTTCTCGAATCCGCGTCCCGCATAGAAGCGGGCAGCGAGCTCGTTGGCGAGCGCCTCATTATGGACAAAGCCATTGGTATGGGCGGAGCGAATGGCCTGTTCGTAAAGACGCTCGGCCTCGAGCTCGCGCCCCTGGATACGGGCGATCTCCGCGCTCACCAATGCGGCGCGGGTTTCGAAATTCTCCGGGCAATTTTCCGCCCATATTTCTAGCTGCCTATGATGGGTAGCCAGAGCCTCGAAGTGTTGCCGGTGCTCCTCGGGGCGTGAGCCCTCCTTCGCCAAGGCTTCGGAGGACAAGGACGGGAGGCCCTCCTGGCCGGCTATCGGGGAATCGCAGCACGCCGCATGGGAAAGCGCACTATAGAAGTGATACTCCGCCGTTTCAAAAAGTGATGCCGTTACTCTACTAAGCACCCGTTGCGCCCTCAATGATGCAGCAGCGGCAGAGGCATAGTCCCCGGCAAAGAGGCGAGCTTGCAGTTTCCGGGTCCAGTACCAGCACTCGGGCAGCGCCAATACCGGCTTACTTGCCAAATGGCGCTCGAACCGAACCTCATCAAATCCCCCATCGTCAAAAGAGCCGAATTTCGGCGTCAACCCACGGAGGGTCCGGATAAGCCCGAGTTGTGGGGTTATAAGGTCAATGACGTGACCGAACTGGGCTTTCTGGGCGAACGCGAGGCCATTCTCGGCTTCACATTGCACCTCAGCCAGCGGATCGCCCGCCGCCAGCAGGTTTGAGTTCAGGTTGTTGTAGCTGTAGGCCGCAAAAGTGATGTCGCCACTCGTGTTCGCGGAATCGAAAGCGCGCTGAAGCAGGGAACGACAAGCCCGGAAATGTTTTGTCCAAGGCATCACGTCGTACCCGAAGCATGCGTAGGTCCGGGCCTGGAAACGCGTCAATCCGCGTTTCTCGACCAGTTCGTAGCCGAGGCGACCGAACCGAAATCCGGCCTTGTAGTTCTTGAAATGCGGTCCGGCGATGATACCAAGCCATACATAGGCGAAGCACGAGCCGTCGCTGTTGCCGCGTTCGAGGCTGAGATTAACCGCTCTACAGATGGCGAGGGAAAGAAAGTTCGCGTCCGTAAACAATGCGGGCGGCACGACCTTGGTCAGAACATCGAGAGTTGCCAGGGATGCTGGGTCGCTCATCAGTGGTAAATCAATGAGCTCCTCGATCGTACGGTTCCCGAGTTTTATCCAGATCCGCTCATATTCGCGCCGCGGTTCCTCTTCGTTCGGATGCGGCGACCATTCGACGCCTAAATGTCGGAGGTAGTCGACGCAGACGCCGACCGCGCGGTCGCTCTGATTGAGGGTCGTGTATAGATCCATCCGCAAACCCGCCACGGTAGCTTGCTCGACCGTATTGGCGGCGCGGGATGAGAGCATACTCAAGCGTTCCTCCGCAAGCGCCAGCTCGCCCGTCAGGAACTCACATTCGGCCCGCTGCAATTCCAGGAGGAAGATGAGCTCGTGCCGACGCTCCCAACAGTCGTCGGCTAACAGTGCAGCACCAGCGATGAGATACTTCAGCGCCGAGACATAGGCGGTAGAGGCCTTGGCTCGCTTGCCCGCGATCAGATTTAGCTCTGCGATTTGGTCGCGTTCTTCTTGTGGAGTAATCAGCTTGGCTCCGCGGTTAACCTGGTTGACGATCTCGAAGACCTCCTCCTCACGCTTCTCTGGGGGAATGCCCGCCGTGAGCAGCCTTCCTATTCGCAGGTGGGCCGCGGGGCGTAGCTCTTCCGGGATCAGCGAATAGGCTGCCTCCTGGACCCGGTCGTGGACAAACCGATAGGAACCCTCAGAACGCACGATGAACTCCAGACGAGCAGCCTCCCACAGATCCGAGTGAAGCTCGCCCTCTGATGTCTGGCGAACCATGGAAAGCGTGCTGATCTTCACACTATTTCCCAAACAGGAAAGCTGTTTTAGCGCTTCCTGGGTGAGAGCGGGTAAGCGCCTCAGCTTAGTGATCATGAGATCCACCACGTTGTCGGTGAAGCCCTTGGCCCGAATGCGATTCAGATCCCATCGCCAGGCGGCCTCACGCGCCTCGAACTCCAAAAGATGCTCCTCGGCAAGGTTGGTGAGAAACTGAACGGCAAAGAAAGGGTTGCCCGCGGTCTTCCCGTGCACCAGCGTCGCCAGTGGCCTCGCATGGGCCAGCTCGCATCGCAGGGCATCGCTAAGGAGCTGGTTGACGTCCCCAGGGGACAACGGCTCCAGCTCAATTTCACGCACCATCGCGTTGGTTTTGCGAATCGCAGACAACGTCAGCATCAGAGGATGGTGGGAGCTCACTTCATTATCTCGGTACGCACCGATTAGGAGAAGATGCTGGCCGTTGGGATCGGTGACGAGCTGCTCGAGCAGCCTGAGCGTTGCCAGGTCCAGCCATTGGAGATCGTCGAGAAATAGCACCAAAGGGTGTCCTTTTTGAGCGAACGCGCCGAGGAATCCTCGCAGCACCCCTTCGAATCGGGTCTGGGCTTCCTGAGGAGCGAGTTCCGGCACCGACGGCTGTTTTCCGATGATGAGCTCTAACTCAGGAATAAGGTTAACAACGAGCTGACCGTTCGGACCGAGCGCCTCTCGTAGGGAATCCCGCCACCGGCCGAGTTCCGCGTCGCTTTGGCCCAGAAACGAGCGGACAACGCTCTGGAAGGCTTGGACCAGGGTGGCGTACGGAATATCGCGCTTATACTGATCAAACTTGCCGGACGCGAAGATGCCACGCGACCGGACTAGCGCCCTGTGCAGCTCGTTTACTACTGAGGACTTGCCGATGCCGGAATAACCGGACACGAGGATTAGCTCCAGTGTCCCACACGTCACGACCCGGTTGAAAGAAGCGATCAGAGCTTCCGTCTCCCGCTGCCGCCCATACAGGCGCTCCGGGATCATCAGACGATCCGAGATGTCCTGCGTACCGAGCGGGAATGGGTCGATCCGTCCGAACGACTCCCATGCGGTGAGGCATCGGCGAAGAGCGGCCTCAAGTCCGGCTGCGGTCTGGTACCGCTCCTCGGCAGTCTTTGCCAGCAATTTTATTACGACATCTGAGAGCGGTGTGGGAATTTCGGCCGCGTACTCTTCAAGCGGAACCGGTTGCCGGGCGATGTGGCAGTGGACCCACTCCATGGGATTGGTCGCTTTGAAAGGCAGCGCGCCCGTAAGCATCTCGTACAAGGTGATACCAAGGGAGTAAAGATCGCTTCGAGAATCGATCGACCGGTTCATACGGCCCGTTTGTTCCGGGGCCATGTAGGCAAGTGTGCCGGCAATTATCTCCGGTGGTTCTGGGGATTGGCGTTCACGCGGAAGACGCGAAGCAATACCAAAGCCAGTAAACCAGACTCCGCCGCCCGCAAGGTCCACCAGGATATTTGCCGGTTTGATGTCCTTGTGGATCAGACCTCTCTTATGGAGTTTACCCAACGCATCTGCCAAACTGATAGCGACATGGAGAAATCGGCCTAGTTCCATCGGCCGCCCCATTAGCCGATCGAGCGGCTCACCGCCCGGGTCCTCGAGTATAAGCATCGGCCGACCTGCACGGTGGCTAAGGGCGAGAGGATGGGCCGCCCAGTCCGAGTCAAGCTCATCCCGAAGCGAGTATTCATGCTCGAGCCGGGCAACAATCGCTGGCGCGGGACGTTCCGAAGCAGGTGCCAACACCAGCACCGATGTCTCTTCATCAGCCAGAGTCGATCGGGACAAGATTAAGTCACCACTCTGCCAAAGCGTCTGCAGATCGTGCCGCCTTGAAAGTTGGGTCATAGCAAGGGAAGCTCGCGCCGCACATTCAGTCGCAAGATTCCTGCTCGCCACGGTCGGATACAGGCGATTGTTCGTCAATGGTTTACGCCGGTGTTCGTCCTGAGAACCATCATGGTCGGGTGCTCCGCTGAGCCCGGATTAGGCAGCACCAGATTTCCTGACTCCAAGACTTCGTTCACTTACCTGCTGCCGTCTCGGGACGGAAAAGAAATGAAAAATCTTAGCCACTTTCCAAAAAACGATAATCCGCAGTCGTCGATAGCACGTAATTCGAGCGGCGCGCCGCCCCGGCTTATTAGAATGGCTGGCGGCCTGTGTCGTCTCAACGATCAGTCCTTCTCCCACCTCATTCACGAGCGGAGCTAGATCGACGGCATTTCGAAGGCTCTCCAATGCCGCGCGGCAGAGCTTTCCGTCGCCGCCTGGATCGGGGTTGTGGCATTAGCAAGCCACAATTGATGCGTGATTGACCAAGGTTGGTAGACTACCGAATAGGAGAGGTATCATGAGGCTTCTTCTCAAAAAAATGGGCTGAGAGGCTGCCGGTTCCGGTGTATGCGATTGACGATCAGACCGCCATCAAAGTGACCGACGGCACCGTCGAAGTCGTCTCCGAGGGGCACTGGAAGCTGTTTACGCCCTAATAGCGAGAGGCTCAGCGGATTCGCTTGCCATCTTTGGCGCGGCCAAGACCTATATCAGGGGAGTCTGTCTGCTTGGCAAACAAGCACAAGTGAACTAAGTATAAGATTATCAACTGTTTGCTCTGTTTAGTTGGCTTCCGCTCAGCTTGGCCAGCGCGAGCGCGGGTCGCTAAGCTGCCTGTCTTAGGTCCCTCAGGCTATGAAGTACATTGAGGTGGTCGATCTTCCGCCGGGACAGTCCCCTGTGGTAGCGGATGCCTGCTATCGGTCAGCTCAAGCTCTCGAAGCCGGCCAGATTCTGTTTCTCCCTCGTTACGGATTTCCAGTACCCAGTTCCTATCAGGCTCTTTTTTCTCCAACCATACTTCATAAACACTCGAAGAATGTTAGCTACAGCCCGACTACAGCGAAACTCTATGGAACCTCCAGCAGGGGACAGAGCCTATCATCACTCCAAGAAATGATGGCAGGATTTTCCGATTTCGCCCAGAAAACTGTAACCCGGTTGTTACCGATCTATCGAACCGGACTTGTCCCTGCGCGGGCGAGCTTTCGCCCAATTGAAATTGAGACCCGGCCTATGCCATGGCGCAAGGATGATACGCGGCTCCATATCGACGCTTTCCCGTCGTCACCTATCCAAGGCAATCGGATCTTAAAACTTTTCTGTAATGTGAATCCAGAGAGCCAAACTCACCTCTGGCGGATTGGCGAACCCTTCGAGCAGACAGCCGGGCGGTTCCTATCTTCGATAAAACCGCCATTCCCTCTTTCGAGCGCGGTTTTGATGCTAACGAGTACTACCAAGAGCCGGCGCACCGTCTACGACCACATTATGTTATGCCTTCAAGATCGGATGAAGCGCGACCAACATTATCAAGAGGAAGCTGAACAGGCTAAAGTCGAATTTCCTGCCGATTCTACATGGTTAGCTTTTACCGACCAAGTCTCGCACGCCGCGATCCGCGCGCAATACCAACTCGAGCAAACATTCCTTCTCGATATCAGCCGGCTTCATGATCAGAGCATGGCTCCCTTACATGTGTTAGAAAAGCTAACCGGGCGAAAGTTAGTGTAAGTGTCGATGCTGAAGCCCGGGAAGCGTCTATACAAACACATTTATCGCCTGTGATGATCCAGACACCCGTGACACTCATCGCTTCCCCGGCCGTCCGATCCAACCCGAGGTTATTCTTCACGGCGGTTCCTGGTTTCTAAACGGGCTCTCAAAACCGTTCGAGAGATCCGCATTTTATCACCCGCACATGGTTATTATATGTTTTGTATAGACTCTACCCTAATCGCCTGCTTTTCATCAGGGCAGAACACAGGGGATAATTCCGTTTTGCCAGTCCGGGCAAGCCGTACACCAAGGCTTGCGCGCGCAGCGAACTGGGTTCAGTATCGAGGCGGCATTCAGCGAAACGATCCGCACGGCCCGGCAGCAGAAGTCCGTCTCGTTGCTCAAGCGTGCCGACGGCTGAGAAGGTACTGCGATGACGGCCATCGACATTACATCACGCCCATTGTCGGAAGCGGATCACCGCGCGCAGCTTCGTCGCGCCTTGATTGCCAGCGCCGTCGGGACCGCGATCGAATGGTACGATTTTCAGCTCTACAGCCTGGCGGCTGCGCTGGTTTTCGGCAAGCTCTTCTTCCCCAGATCGGATCCGTTGGTCGGCGTAATGGAGGCTTTTGCCGTCTACTTCGTGGGCTATACCGCCCGCCCGATCGGCGCGGCGATTTTCGGTCACTTCGGCGACCGCATCGGGCGCAAGAAGACATTGGTCACCACGTTGCTGATAACCGGCCTTGTCACCTTTGCGGTGGGTTTGGTGCCGACCTATGCCACTATCGGCAGCTGGGGCGCCGTTCTCTTGACCATCCTCCGCCTCATCCAAGGCGTCGGGGTCGGCGGTGAGTGGGGCGGTTCGGTGCTATTGTCGATGGAATGGGCGCGAACGAACGCGCATCGTGGCTTCATTGCCGCTTGGCCACAATTCGGGCTGCCGGTCGGATTGCTTCTGGCAAATTTGGCGATGCTGGCATTTAGCGCGCTGTCGGGCGATCAGTTCCTGGTTTGGGGATGGCGCATCCCGTTCTTGCTCAGCATCATCATGGTCGGGGTGGGCCTCTACATCCGGCTCGGTATCCTCGAGACCCCGTCCTTCAGGCAACTCCTCGCCGAAAATCGGATCGCACGGGCGCCAGCGCTCGAAGTCATCAAGCGCCGGCCGAAACTGATCATCCTGACGGCTTTCGCTCACATGGGGGAGCAGGCGCCCGGCTCTATCTATCACGCGTTTGTCTTTACCTATGGGCTGACGGTGTTGCACAGCTCGCGCGATTTCCTGCTGACCGCCCTCATCACGTCGCAGGCCCTCTCGTGCTTCACGATCCCAATGGCCGGCCATTGGTCGGACCTCTTGGGCCGCAAGCGCCTGTACCTCCTGGGCGCCCTCCTCGCTGGGGCCTTCGGCTTCGTGTATTTCACGCTGCTGAATACCGCAGTGCCCGGCTGGATGTTTGTTGCCATCGTGCTCTCTTACGTTCCGCGCGACCTGATGTACGGTCCGCAGGCGGCGTTGATCGCGGAATGTTTCCCCGCCCGGCTACGTTACAGCGGCTGCTCGTTCGGCCACCAACTGGCTTCCGTCATCGCGGGCGGCCCAGCGCCGCTGATCGCGACGGCGTTGTTCGCGGCGTTTGGGTCGGGTTATGCGGTCGCCGCCTACATCCTTTTCTGTGCGATCGTCAGCATCGTCGCGACGGCTTTTCTGCCGGACTACACGAACCGCGACATCTCGGGAGAATACGCCTAGCCGGAGTGATGGAGGGGCGTTGCGATAAAAGCTAGAGGGTGTGTGGGAGCCGCTCTGCCCCCCCAATCGCCAGTCTCGTGGCCGCGGGATCAGTCACGGGCCTTCTCCAGTAGTAGCGCCAACGTCAACGCCCATATGTTACTTGTACTCGTTAAGACGTGACCCTACCGCCTAGATAAGATTAGGTAGTTCGACTTCATGCCGCCAGTGATGACGCCCACTTTATCTTTTAGTTGTAGATCCATAGTCTAAAAACGCCACGAACGCCGGAAACGTTGATTCCCGAACGCGTTAACGATCCGCTGGTTCCTAGCAACCAGTATCACAATTCATAACGTTGTTTACGCAGAATACTCCGGCGTAGCCGGAGTATTCTGCCATAGCATGCATCGCAGATAGATGCAGGCTCATTTAACAATCACAATCTTGGTTCGATCAATCGTAAGGGCGACAGCCAGAATTAGTACTAGCCCAAAAACGATCTGTTGGGCAAAAATGTTAACGCCGATAAAAGTCATACCGACGCGAACGATAGTGATAATAAGTGCACCGACCGCGGTCCGGCCCACTCCCCCTGCCCCACCCGTGATAGCAGTGCCTCCCACAATGACTGCGGCAATTGCGGGTAACAGCAACTGATCAGCCAGATTGGGCGACCCGCTGCCTTGTCTGCCGGCCATCAATACCCCGGCCAACGCCGCCAGCGTACCAGAAACCGCAAACGCGATGACTTTATACCGATTCACTTGGACCCCCGAGGCCCAGGTCGCAGGCTCGCCGGCTCCGATCGCAATGCTGTAACGGCCGAAAGCCGTGTATTTCTGAGACCAGATTCCTAGGGCTGCTACCAAGGCGGCTACCCAAATTACATTGGGTAAATAGAGGAATTCGCCGTTAACCCAGGCAAGATGCGCGCGCCCGGCTTCATCAATACTGATCGCGCGTTCATGAGACAGCAAAAGAGCGGCTGAAACCAGTAAACCGCTAGTGGCAAGTGTGACGATAAATGACGGAATCTTCAGCCAGACATGAAGTAATCCACTGATCGTCCCGGTTAACGACCCCATGGCGATCGCGACCGGGAATGCAGCATAGCCGTACGAGGGCAACATGACTCCAACGATCACACTGGCAAAAGAACAGATCGCTTGGATCGAAAGATCGATGCTCCCCAGCATCACCACAAAGGTGGTACCGGCGCCAAGCATGAACAAGATGGCGGTGTCAGCGACGGTCACGATGAGGCTGCTCACATTGAAGAAGCCGGGCCGTAACGTCCCAATCACCAGGACCAGACCGATCAACACCAGGACAGGAGCAAAAGCGCGGACCTGTTCCTGGAGCCCGCCTCGCTTCCGCCGCCGCTCCGCTTTGGCGCGACTGGTACCAGGCCGAGGTTGTTCTTCCTTTCGCTTGGACATTGTTTTTAAACCATGTGCCGGATCAGATCTACTTGAGCCGGTTTACTCCCCGGCATCGCATCGAATCGCGCCGTTACTTCTCCGTCCCGCATCACCAGAATCGAATGAGACAACCCAATGGTTTCCTCCAGAGTATCCGCGGTCAGCACCATGGCAATTCCCTGCTCCGATAAGGTCCGCATTAAATCGTAAACTTCTTCCTTGGCGCCGACATCGAGGCCGCGAGTCGGATGATCGAAAATTAAGACCCGGGAACTCGCATTCATCCACTTTGCCAGCACCACCTTTTGCTGGTTACCGCCGCTCAAGTTCAAGCAGAGAGCATCGACGCCTGGGGTGCGAACTCGCAGTTTCTCGACCCAGGTCTCCGCCAGTCTTCGCTCTTTTCCGCTTTGGATCGTCCCGGCCTGCATCACTGTCCGGAGACTGGCCAGCGTAATGTTAGGGACAATCGGTAGAGTTAATACCAGGCCCTCAACTCGCCGCTCCCGGGGTATATAACCGATGCCCAGCGCAGCGGCTTGATCGGGTGAGGTCAACCGGACGGTTTTTCCAGCTACCACCAATTTCCCAGTCGAATGTGGAAGAAAACCAAAGAGCGTCCGGGTCAACTCTTCCCGTCCAGAACCGATCACTCCCGCAATTCCGAGAATTTCCCCTTCTCGCAACGTGAAATCGACGTTCCGGTACGCGCCTGGGACGGCTAATCTTTCCGCCTGCATCGCCACATTGGCAGTGGGTGGTTGCTGGCGCGCCTCACGGTAATACTCGGAATGTAGTTCCCGTCCTACCATCAGTCGATGCAGTTCCGGGACACTCGTTTCAGCCGCCGGCTTCTCCGTGACGACTTTGCCGTCTTTCATTACGTAAACGCGGTCGGAGATCTGTAATACTTCGTCCAGACGATGGGACACGAAAACGAAACTCGCCCGGCTTCTTAGTGCGCGGACCCGCTCGAAGAGAATGTCGATTTCGCGTTGCTCCAATACCGAGGTCGGTTCATCCAACAAGATCACGAGATGACGTTCCGTCCGCTCCTCCAAAGCCAGCGCTTTCGCCAGTTCAACCATTTGCCGTTCAGCGAAACTCAAATGGGCCGTACGAGTGGCGGGATCGATATTCAGTTGAACCTTTTCCAACTGCCGCTTGGCAGCAGCACGCAGCGCCGGCCAAAGAATCACACCCCAACGACTAAATTCCTTTTCCTGGCCGAGATAGATATTTTCTGCGACCGTCAGATTCGCCAATAACGATTGTTCCTGGAACACAATTCCGATGCCATGCAGGTTCGCATCCCGCGGGCTGGCTAAAGTCAGCGGCTTACCATCCAGCGCTAGCGTCCCGCTGTCTGGTCGATAAACTCCGGCCAGAATCCGTATCAGCGTTGATTTGCCCGCGCCATTTTCTCCAACTAGCCCGACCACCTCTCCGGGTCTGACCTCGACGGATACGCGGTCCAAAGCCTGAACCCCGGCGAATGCCTTGCTGACATTAGTCAGATTGAGTAGCGCTGTTTCCGGCATCAGTTTTACTTAACAAATTTCATCCGCTGCCGGTCGATTGACGCAGCCACCGCGATAATAATGATCATACCCTGAACTGCCTGCTGCAGGTCCGGAGAAATGCCCAGCAAAACCATCCCGTTCCCGATCACTGCAATAATCAAGACACCGACAAGCGTGTTGAGGACGCCACCGGAACCGCCGCTTAGCGACGTGCCTCCGACGACGACTGCGGTAATGGTCGAGAACAGCCGACCGTCACCGATGGTGGCGTTACCTTGACCCAACTGGGCGGCCGCCAGAACCCCTCCGATTCCGTAAAACGCTCCAGCTAAAGTAAATACAAGAATTTTTACTCTCTCGATGTGAATACCGGATAATGCGGCGAGATCTTCTCCGCCGCCGATGGCGAACACGTGGCGACCGAAAACAGTGAATCTCTCAATGAGCCAAGCAATAACCAGGATCGCCACCGAAACCCAGACGGCTAACGGAAAATTGAGGAATCGCGTCAGCGCCAAAGCACGGATCTGGGGATCCAGAACTCGAGCGTTAGTCCCGCCGAGAATCAGCGTGGCGAGGCCGATTCCTACAAACCAGCTACCGAGCGTCACCATGAATGACGGGATACGAGCTTTAACGTGAACCACTCCATTTAAGAACCCGATCGCTGCGCCCGCTGCGATAGAAAACAGGGGTGCGAGCCAGCCAAAGGAGTTCTGATTCATGTCGTTATGCACGAGAATGGCGACCACCACGGCCCCAAGCGCGAGTACGCCTTCGACCGAAAGATCGACGCTTCCTAGGAGGATCACAAAGGTTGCGCCCAGGGCCAGGACTAGCGGAATTGCCGCCGAGTTCGCGATGCGAACGAGGTTGAAAAAGTCAAAAAAACGAGGGTTACGTGCGCCAATCAGTAGCGATAGCGCGAGCAGCGCAATCAAAGGCGCTAGGGACTTGATCCGTTCAAGCGATTTTCGGGAAAGCATTCTTCTTGGCGTTGGACGACCCTGAACCGCTGTAGGTTCAGGGATTATCTTCGCCGTGGTTTGCTTGACTTCCATGGGGGGTTAAATCGTCCTCGTGCTCGTGCTCGAAACCGAGCGGCGGCATCTGCCCAAGACCTGGAGGGGAGCCGCTTTGTACCGTTGCAGTTCTGTCAGTCTGCAGCAGGCGGCTCCCGGGAACCACCCACGATACGTTTTGTCTATGCGTCGCCCGGTCATAATTTTCCGCACTTGAGCACTCAAGGTGGATCTCACACGCTGGGTTATTCCCGGGAGCCGCCTGTTGTTACGTTTTAGGTCCGCCTCACGATAGGACGAATTCTGTGAGGTCCTAAGGCACGTTCCAAAGCGGCTCCCCTCCAAGGTCGCCTCCTCAGCTCGCCACATTACCCCAGTAGTCGTTCCAATCGACCTTCGGGGTAGACAAAACGTAATCCTTCAAGAACTCGTCAACGGTATCTTTCGTTACTAAGATTCCTTTGGCGTTGTAGTCGCGATGATTCGCCGGTTCTTTGGCGACATCGAATTTGCCTAGACGGGCTGCATAACCGATCGAGAGCCCCATCCCGCCCTGCCAATAGGGGTTCCATGAGGCGGTGGCTGCCATATCCCCGCTCTTCACTGCTTCAACGGCCACCTTGATACCGTCCGTACCGCAGACCGGAATTTTGCCAGCCAGACCTTCCGCTCTTAACGCTTCCAGAGTACCGCTGGCCATATCGTCGTTTGCGCACCAGATACCTTTGATATCATTACCAAACCGAGTCAGCCAAGTTCCGGTGATGGTAAAGGCTTCTGACGCTTTCCAGTTCGCGACCTGAAAGTCCAAGAGTTTGATGTTCGGATTCGCCGCCAGCGCTTTTTCTAGCCCTTGTTTGCGTTGAATGGCCGGGGTGTTCGAGAGAATGCCGCCCAGTCCGACGATTCCACCCGATCCGCCAAGCGCCTTGAATAAAGCCTCGGCGGTCTGCTGGCCATAGGTCACTCCATTAAACAGAATGTGACAGATGTAGTACGGATTGAAATCTTGAGGATGTAGATCGTCCGGCTTATTCCATTGGGTCACCACATGCGCTTTAGCGTTGACACACGCCTCGACGATCGCCCGAGCATCCGGAGAATCATTGGGATCGACGTTCAGCACCATGTTGCCGCCTGTCTTGGCAACCATCGCCCGAACATCGGCAATCCCTTTTTCGCTGTTACCTTCCGTGACCAAGGTCACATATTCGCAGCCTACGGATTTGGCGAAGTCGGCGCCACCCTGGTTCCAAGTCGCATGATAAGGATTAGCCAGTGATCGGATGGAATTCACGAGCACGGGCTTATTGTCGGCGGCAAACAGTTTGCGCGGAATTGCGCCCAAAACCGCGGCGGCGCCTGTTAACGCGGCAGCGCGGCGAATAAATGTCCTACGAGGGATACGCAGGACTCGAGAATCGTCGTTTTTTGAATTCATAGTGGGATCTTTCCGACCCGGGACCGGTTGAATGGTTGCTGACGCTTGTCAGCGACGGGGGAACAAAATCGAGGCTATGCATTAAGTTCGAAAAATCAACGACGAAATAATACTACCGGATTCCGAGTGAGAGGCCCGCCCTGAGCAAGTGTCGAGCGCGTCAAACGGGTGAGAAATGATTCGTGAGACGTGAGAGGCATAGATGGGTCGACAATTCGCGAGGCGGGTCCCGGTTGCCAGATTTTTTGCCGGTAGCGCATCGGGCATAAGGCCCGAACAAGGCGTAGTGTTGCTCCGTTTATAGTGGTTGCTCGCCGTTGGTCCCGGAGGGTCGTCCTGGTAACGCAGCCAGACCGCCGCCCGGAAGGGATCGCTGCCTGTCCGACCTAGCCTTTCTCTGGGTGGCCTTTTCTTCCAGAGCGTTTGGCGACATAGGATCCTCGCGATCTGTCTCACCGAAAGCTCAGGAAACGGAAAAGGGGTGACTCGTAGTGGTCACGTCTTAATAAGCAACATTCTCTCCTAACGTTTTATCTTTCTCGCCGATAACCCACCCAGCAACCGCATGTTGCGTGAACTGAAGGAGGAAACCGGTTTCGTCGCTGACAAAATAATTCCGCTACGTTCGACGTACGCAAATCCTGCAAACCTCACAAACATGCTTCATTCGTTCTTGGTCTGGGGGGCAAGGTGCGATGGGCAGCAGTCATTAGATTTTGGCGAAGAGATCGAAGTAGTAGTCACCCCTTTCAGTAACTGTTTGGCAAAGCTAATAAACAACGATGAGAGCTTGCAACCCATGCATCTTATGACGGCCCTGTTGGCCGCGCAGTTTCTGGTGCGTACGGATAGTCCCGAGTGGCGGACGATCCGTTCGGAAATTAAAGAGATCGTGTGTGGTGAGCTTTATTAGGCCGAACCATAATGATGGTGCCTTTTGGCGGCTGAATCATCTGGGATGGGATCCTTTTAGGCTATCGTAGGCATAAAATTTCCCTAGAGCGCTTCGCGGGCGCCTCGCCGATAAGTCTCGTAGAGCGTCGCCGCGTCTCAACGCAGCTGGCAAACGTAGAAAACGCTGATGCCACACCCTCATTGTATCTTTCCTCCCGCCCCAAACACACGCCCGCTTGCTCCCGCAGCCGACCAAGCCAGCGCCATCGCTAAAGAATCTGGCGGATCCCGGTGTCCGACGCCTTCTGAATCGCGTCAAGCAACTGGTGGCGTTTGACGGCCGAATCGAAGTCTGGGCTGACGGACTTTCCTTCGCGAACGCTTTCAGCCATCCGCATGTACAGCTGCGCAACATTGAAAGGAAGCCCCGCCGGGACCACGGGTGGAACCCAGCGATAGCTCTCCGGTATCAAGAGATCCGCCAGCGGTTTGCCCTCTCGCGCACCGCGCACAGTGAATTCGGAGACCTGTATGTAAGTCTCCTGGCGAGGGTCTGCTGGCACAACAGCCAGGGCGCCCTCGGTGCCGTGGATCTCGAACAGGAATCCGGTCCCGTTGGCGGTGCCGCCCTTGAGGTGGACTGATGCGACCGCGCCGCTTCGGAGGACTCCGCTTATGAGCACCTGGTCGGGCGCGGTCATCTCGATCGTCTCGCCTGTCTCAACGATCTTAACGCGTTGGCGCTGATTCGCCACGACGCTGGACAGCTCTTTGAACTCTCCAAGGCAGTAGCACAGCGCATCTAGTGAGTGTCCCCCGGGGCTGGTCATTAGAGTATTGCCGTTCGAGCGATCTGTCATATAGGCCCAGTCATGCGTGAATTCGGTGCCCCACGCTGGCGTCGTTATGATCATCGTGCACGAAAGCACCTTGCCAACGTAGCCCTCGGCGACCAGGTCCCTGACGCGATTGAACTCGCGGGCTCCGCGGGCTTGTAGTCCCACCATATGGCGGACCCCTCTACGGACGGCCAAATCACGCATCTGTTGAGCCTGCTCAGTGGTGGCCGCAAGCGGCCATTCGCATTAGAGATGCTTGCCGGCATTTAAAGCAGCCATCCCCAGCTGATGGTGAAAAGGCACTCGCACACAGATAGAGACGAGGTCCACGTCTGGATGCTGGAGCATTTTGTAAGGGTCGGCAAAAGCGTGGGGAAATCCGAAATGCTTGGCCGTTTCGTCTGCGGTTTCCTGGCGGCTCGTGCTGACCGCTGTAATCTCGAACTCAGGAAGCGCGCTCAAGGCCGGAATGTGGGCATCGCGCCCCCAGCCGTTGCGCATACTTGCTCCAATGATGCCAACACGGATTTTTTCTGTCGTCATGATGTTTTTCACTCCTTCGTATTCTTTAACAAGCCGTTGCCGCCTTCTTCTCAACGAGCCTGACTGACTCCGCTCCCTGGGCCTCACAATGGTATCCGCAGGAAACTTAGTGTCAATTAGGCACCTGTGCTATACTAAGTGGAATCAAGGTAACTACCCATGGGTAAAGCAAATGAGATGAGTGTTCGGTTGGACCGCGTGCTTCTGGACCAGATCGCTGGGCGGTGGCAGCTTCTGATTCTCGACGCACTTTGCCATCACGGGCGCAAGGCGCGATTCAACGTTCTGAAGCGGGCCGTCCCCGGCATCTCTCAAAAGACGCTTACACAGTGTCTGCGCCAACTAGAGCGCAGTGGCCTGATCGCACGACGGGTCCTTACCGATTCGCCTCTCGGCGTCGAATATTCCTTTACGCCACTTGGCGATACGCTTGAAGCTCCAGTTCGGGCTTTATACAACTGGACGCGTCAGTACTCTGCTGCTGTAAGGACCGCACAAGAGGCCTATGACGCTGATCGAAGTCGCATAGATGGTAGATCGGCTAACAAACCGTCACCGAAAAGGCCAACGATACGGTCTCCCAGAAACTATCGCCACGGAGTACCCAACGCTGCCGAGCGTGATACGAGCTCAGTTGGTGAATTCTTCGCCTAAGCGATTCTCAACTGGAGAGAAAACACTTTCTCCCCGTCGAGCCCCAAAGCTGCCGGAGCGGATTACGTCCCCGGTCAGGTCGGCGAAAAAGCGGCCGTTTAGGAGTGCACCGTGTTGGAATCGAACCAACAACCCAGTGATTAAGAGTGTATGGCTTCGGGCGTTTCCTATGATCCGACATGAGCCGTTATGAGCCGCCAAGTGGCTCGTGGAGAAGCTTTCCGAGCCATTCTATCATTTGCAGTATCGGCTCATAAAAGGTCAAATTAGTTCAGGGATGAACCTGAAAAGTGGTTAAGAAATCCTTGATCTTAGCCATTTTTCCAAAGACTGATATTCGCTTTAGTAGGATCGCCTGTTCCAACCAAGCTATTCGCAATAAAATTTGTTTTCCCCGGCGCTTAATCTCTTTCTTTGAGCATGGCAGCGATCACACGCGGATGGCGATGTCCATGCATCACCGCGATCACCCAGAGCGGCTTTTTATTCGGCGCGTAGGCAATCAGATATTCACGCACGACTAGGAACCGCAGAGGTGCCGCGGTGAGGTCGGGGCGCCTGTGGCCACTATCGGGGAACGGCACGATGGCACGAATCGCTTCTAGAATTTCAGCAACTATCCGGTCGGCTGCGTCCGGATTATCCGCCGCGATGTAGTCCCAAATTTCGCCCAGATCGTCGCGCGCCTGCGGATGAAAGGCATACTCGGTCATGAACCCGATTTCGAACGGGCGGCGGCGCTTTTTTCGCGAAAGTAGGCTTCGATCTCATCGCTCGGGATAGGCTTTGCTTTGCCGCTTTTCAAATCGTCATAACGGCTGCTAAGCGTCTCATGAATCTGTTGCACTTCTGCAAAATATCCGGCCATTGCGTCCTCAACGAGCTCGTCCGTTGCCCGCCCGCTTAGCGCGGAAAGATCCTTGAGCTTCTTTTCAGTCTCAGCTTTGAGGTGCACTTCCATGGCCTGAGCATACCGGAAGACCGCTCGCCAAACAAGACGTACTGTCTAGTGCGAACGGCGTTTTTTCTGTCCCATTGCCCGGCGGTTGCGCCTTCGCTTCTTTCCCACAATGGGCCAATGCGCCAAAAACACTATCGAGAACGTAGTCGAGGTCTTTCCCTAAATCTTCCGCCAAGAATCGGAGCACGAAATAGCCGTTCTGCTGTAATAGCGCGTCTTTGCGTCGGTCGCGCCTGTAAGCTTCGGCGTCACCTAAGTGCTGTGCTCCATCGAGTTCGATCACAAGGCGCGCCTCCGCGCAGAGTAGATCTACTTCCATCCGCCCCCAACCATCGAAAGGAATCGGCAATTCTTCATTTAATCGGAATCGCCGGGCTGTCTCCGGCAATGTTTCTAACCGGCGGTAAAAGAACGCCTCGCTTGCGCTCCGTGCACGTGCAGCTCCTTCGGTGTCCGGTGTAAATGGACGAGCGACATGAACAAACAGTTTGGCCAGTGGAGTATCGACCCCATCTCGCACCAGTCGGCGAACACTCCCCGCATAATCCTTCTTCCATAAGGGATCCAAAGGCAACGGAACTTCGACCGGCCATCCTGGCAGGGCGCTTGCGGGCATCATCAATGTGTACCCGAGCGCTTCGTATCCTTGACATCGTCTTTCGAACATCCGGGAAAGCATCGGTACATTCAGGTCTGCATAATCGTAAACTCGTACTTCCCGTTTCCCCTCATGAAGCCGGTGCAGCCGGCCAACGTATTGGGCGATCGTGCCGCGCCATGAAACGGGCAAGGTCAGGAATAGCGTGTCTAACCGCGGATCGTCGAATCCCTCGCCGATGTATTTTCCCGTGGCCAGAATAACGCAGCTGGCGCTGCCTGATAGTTCCGCCAAGCGAGCACGAGCCTCACGCACTGTTTTCTGGCCCAGTCCACCATGCAAAACAATCACATTTGGGACTTCCCTAGATAACCGTTGGGCAAGCCGTTCCAAATGTTCAACGCGTTCGGTTAGCAATAAAGGAGAGCGTCCCTCATTTAAGGTGTCGACAACATCTGCACAGATCATTCCGTTGCGCGCATCGTTATTTCTTATAGCATCACAAACGTTTTGAAATTCGACCCGCGGATCCTCTTCAGGCGCAGCGATCGAATAGAAACCGGTTGGCCGCACTATTACATGATGAGCGAACGGCCGAGTCGCTGCTTGCTGCCTTGCGTCTACGCGATATCTCAACGGTCCGCATTGCATAAGGATAATCGGATGGTGACCATCTTTGCGGGTCACCGTTGCAGACAACCCCGTCACAAATCGTGCCTTCGCTCGACGCACAACCAGTTCGAAGCTCCTTGCGGAAACGTGATGGCATTCATCAACCACTAGGTGTCCGTAGGCTTCAACGCGTTCGTCGACTCTACCTTTGCGGACCAAGCTTTGAATTAGCGCAACATCCAGCACCCCGGTGAGTTTCCTCTTTCCGCCTCCCAGACGGCCAATTGTTTTTGCGGGTACATTCAGAAATTCCGAAAGACGCTCGATCCATTGTTCGAGAAGTTGCTGGCGATGAACTAGAACCAAAGTGTTCACGCGACGCTGGGCAATCAGCCATGCTGCCACGACGGTTTTGCCAAAAGCAGTGGTCGCAGCTAGCACACCAGTGTCCTGCTTAAGCATCGTTTCAGCAGCGGCTTGTTGTTCGCCACGCAATGTGCCGCAGAACTGCACGTCGAATGGAACACCATGGCAACGCTCGTCGCTGAGAACGACCTTGACCTTCACTTCTTTGAGAAGCTGTTTCACTTCATCGAGACAACCCCGTGGCAATGCCAGATGCTGGGGATATTCCTCGGCACAATGGATCACTCTGGGTTTATCATACGTGGGTATTCGCATCGACTGTGCACGATAGAATTCCGGGTTTTGGAACGCGGCGACGTGCAGCAAACGATTACGCAGCGGGGCCGGAAGGTTTTCGCGAGCAATGTAGATTTGATCAGCTAGTATGAGATTTAAGCTTTCCGGCAAGTGCTCCAGAATAGCCGGTGCATTGCGCTGGGAAGACGAGGTGTTCCAAGGAGCAAAATCATCCTCCGTTGCAACCATTCTCACTCCAATAACTCGCCCCGTGATCTCTGCTCCCCGGACTAAGTGTGCCAATCGATCCTGGCCAATCTTGGACAATCGCCCCAGGAATGCCCATTGGTCCGGGTATGGGGTGAACTGCTGGTCCAGAAACACGGTGTTTCCGATTTCCCGCGCACGCTTCTGCAGCGGCAACGCGATCAAATTTCCAAAGCCCCCTTTCGGTAATGTGTCTTGATTTGGAAAGAGCCGATCATACGAATCGAACCCGAGATCAGGCCGTCGGTCCATAGTCTCGGTCAAGAGATACGAGCCGAGCTTTCTTGCTAGGTGTGCCGGAATGGCTCGTTCGAAGAAGATCCAGACATGCCCGCCATTACCGGAGCGCGACCGCTCGAGAGCAACCGACAGATCGAGTCGGCAGCAGGTCTCAAGAAACGCGGCTGCGTCATCCTGCCAGCTTTCGCCGTCAAAATCGATGGCAAGAAAATAACAAGTTTCGTCCAGGAGCATTGGGTAAACACCCATCACGAACTCCTGCCCCTGGTCAGTCCGGCCGGAAAGATGCCAGCGAATGACTTCATCGGTCACCGGAAGAAAACGCCGAAATGAGCAGTCGGTGCACTTGATTCTAGGCTTCTCACAGACACCTCGCACCCATTCGTTTCCACATGCCGGCGAATACCCGACCTTTCCCGTCTTGCGGCTCTCGAACCTGACCGGATATACATCCGTTCTTCCTCGGAAAAATGATCGAAACAACGCGATCTTTGTTGCCGCTGCCGACTCTTGATTGACGGCCTCGACATTGCTACAGATATCGGCGGAGTTCTGCATCGCAGATTCGAGCCAGAGCTTGAACCGTCCCATCGACCAGTAGAATGCTCAAGAGCTAAGTGGGTCTACAATTTGGCATCCGCAAACAGGGAGGCAGCCGCTCTCGCTGCTAACGATCATGCTAATCTCACTCAGCGCTTTTGGACCCAGATATAGGGGCAAAAGTGGCTAAGAAGCGTTAAAATATTAAACACAACTATACGTGAAAACTTACGTAAGTTATTGTTGCTTAGGCATGCACCGTGTTGGAATCGAACCAACAACCCAGTGATTAAGAGTGTATGGCTTCCCCCGATTTCCGTGAGCCGATATGAGCTGCTGTGAGCCGTCGATTGGCTTCTGGACAAGCTTTTAGAGCCACTCTATCATTTGCGGCACCGGCTCATGAAAGGTCAAAACGGTCCAGGGATGAACCAAAAAAGTGGCTAAGAAATGAAAAATCTTAGCCACTTTCCAAAAACCGATATCCGATTCTGGCAGAGCGCCGTTTTCCGGCAACCGTACATAGTAGATGGTCAACGTCGATTGACCAAGGAATGGTACGCTCGGGTTCAGTTTCAGGGAAAACGGGCGTTTTTCCAGCTCGGTACTCCAAACAGAGCGGCCGGGGCAGCGAAGGCGCGAGACATATTTCTGTTCCTCACCGTCAACGGTTGGGCCCAGACGCTTGCGAGGTATAAGGCGAGGTCTCAATCGGCGCCGGCAGCAGATACGTCCGAAATTACGGTGGGTTCCTTTCTTGACGCGGTGTTCAGCGTCTGCACGAACCGATCCACGATCGAAGGGTACGCAATTGCGTTCCGGAAAGTCGTCGCCGACCTCTTCGGGCTGGCCACTGACCCGGCAAAATTCGATTACCAATCCGGCGGCCGGGACGAATGGTTAGCTAAGATCCACGGAATCTGCCTCAGCAAAATCACTCCCGCCAGGATCCAGGAATGGAAACAATCATTCCTTGCGGCGGCCGGGGATGACCCGCTGGCTCTTCGCAAAGCGCGGATCTCTGTGAACACGCTTCTCCGGCGATCGCGCAGCCTCTTTTCGCCAAAGGTCCTTCGGCAACTGCCACTCAGCCTGCCCTCTCCCTTGCCTTTCGATGGCGTCGAATTCGAACCTCGCCAGAGCATGAAGTACCGCAGCAACTTTAATGTTCTCGACCTGATCAAACTGGCAAACAAAGAGCTCAGACCCTCAGATCCGCCGGTCTATATGATCTTTCTTCTCGGCGTCGCTGCGGGCCTGAGAAGGAAGGAGATCGACCTTCTGGAGTGGTCCGCATTTCGGTTCAAGGAGAACACAATTCAGGTCGAGCCAACCCAATTCTTTCATCCAAAGTCTCAAGATTCGATAGCTGAAATCCAGGTGGATACCGAAGTGATGTCGATCTTCCGAGAATACCACGATAAAGCAAAAGGCACCTTTGTGATCCCATCCGACCGAATCCCCAAGACCGTCACCAGGGGAGACTATTACCGGCGCGAATCCCATTTTGACAGCCTGAACGCCTGGCTCCGCAGCAAAGGCGTCAACACACAAAAGCCACTCCATACCTTACGGAAGGAATACGGTTCACTGATCAATAAGGCGCACGGCATCCATGCCGCCAGCAAGGCTCTGAGGCACGCCGATATCAGTGTTACCAACAATTTTTACACCGATTCCAGGTCGCGAGTAACGCCGGGCCTCGGGAAATTATTCGCGCCAAAGAAATCAGGTAAATTGCCGCGTTCGTCCAAGTGATTTCGGTGAATAAAGAAATGAAACGATCGGGGCTCAGCGACGGCCAAAGGCACAGTAGTATATGACTTCGGATCATAGGGTTGCAGGTTCGAGCCCTGCCGGGTGCAGGCCTTAACATCAACGACTTACGTAAAACTCTGTCGTCGGCGCGATTCGATGCTTGGACACTTTTAAGTAATGCGGAACCCAACCGCCGGCGTTCAGTCGTCAACTGCAACTCCCTGATGAACGCAGCGCTGGCATGAGGTGACGGTGCGACGCGCTCGAGAGTGAAATGTATCAAGAACAAAGGAAGGTCAGTAAAATATCATTGGCGGTTAGTACCCAGCTTCGAAAGCCGATACTACTAGGGAAAACAATCCCTATGACAGAGCAAGAATACTGGGCAACCGATCCGAGTTTCTCTGACGAAGCGTTGCACGCATTAGCGGAACGCCGGCGACTACCTGTCAGGGGGATCTCCACCCATACTCAGCCGAGGTACAGCGACTAAAAGATTTTTGTGATGCTCGCTAGTGTGAGCCAAAAGACTCTCTTTGGCGTTAAGATACAAGGCAAAAATGTCGGCTCTGCTTCGATACTTCCTGAATGGCTCATTCGTGGATTCAGGACCAAATAGAGAACCGGGCATAAGCGTGGCCGAGGGTCGTCATCAGTGTCCAAGTCCACGAGGCAGAGGTTGCCTAGGGAGGCTCAGGATTCCTTTCGCTTCCCTGTGATCTAAGAACGGCGAGCCACTTAATAAATATGATGAAGGCCGGGGTCTCTGGAATCCAGAATAAGCAACAGTAGAAAAATTCCGAGACGAACTTAGGGATAAGCTTCCGCAAGAATAGACGATATTCCGAATAGAAGCGCGACCACGGAGCACCCGTTTAGGTAATCGCGGTACGACTCAGATGCTCGTTTTCTTCTGACTTCTGGAAAAGGGCTATTCTGTGCTCGTTTTTGAGCCCACAACCGTTAGGATCGACAGTTTTGTGAGGCGGAGCAGCCTTATTCGATTGCTGACTTTCTTCGCGATTTGCATCGCTTCTGAAGGACGAGCGACGACGATTCCCGAAATAGTTGCGAAGGCGAAGCCAGCTGTTGTGCAGATAATCACATCTGAGGCGAATCGGTCCCCGATAAAGACCGGGACCGGCTTTTTCCGGAAGCGCGGAGGGGACGAACCAGCATCGGAACCAGACGAAGTTTTCCGAAGCGCTCGAGTACCAACGAAACTGGAGGACGCCGCCAAATCACATTAAGCAGCCGTGAACGCCACGCGAACCACGAAACGAAAAGGAAGCGGACGTTGGCGCCTGCCGCTGTTTCAGAGCGTCTTCCCGCTTGTCCGTTCCGGGCTCGTCGCCAACTTAGCCGCGGGCGTATCGCTCGCGGCAATGAACATTCCGCAGGCGATGGGTTACGCAAAGATCGCGGGAATGCCGGTCATTACGGGGCTTTACACCTTGTTGCTGCCTCTGGTGGCCTTTGCCGCCTTAGGATCGTCACGCTACCTTGTGGTGGCGTCTGATTCAGCCACTGCAGCTATTCTGGCCGGGGGTTTGGCAGGGCTGGCTACGGCTGGCAGCGCACATTACGTCTCATTGGCGGGGTTAGTAGCGCTGCTGACGGCTGGGTTCTTGCTGCTGGCTCGTCTATTTAAGCTCGGTTTCCTTGCCGATTTTCTGTCGCGAACTGTCCTGATCGGCTTCCTTACCGGTGTCGGATTCCAGGTCGGAATTGCCGTCCTCAGCGACATGCTCAAGCTGGAAGTGCACGGCACAAATCCGGTCGAACAGTTGCTGCAGGTCGCGCGACAATTGCCGCAGGCGAACATCCCGACTCTGTGCCTGTCGGCGGGAGTGGTGGCATTAGTGCTGCTCTCGTACCACTTCGTGCCGCGGTTCCCTGGGGCGCTTCTCGCCGTAATAGGGGCGGTGGTGGCCAGCGCAGCATTTCACTTTTCAGGATACGGTATCCAGGTGGTCGGTTCCGTCGCAGGCGGACCGCCTCATCTTTCGGTCCCGCCGCTGAATTGGGGGCTTGTTCGCGACCTGCTACCAATCGCTGGATCTTGCTTCGTGATGATCGTAGCGCAAAGCTCAGTGACAGCTCGAGCCTACGCCGCGAAGCATCGTCAGACGCTGGATGAGAATCGCGATCTGCTCGGCATTTCGGCGGCCAACGCGGCGGCCGCTTTGAGTGGAACGTTTGTAGTGAACGGCAGTCCGACTCAGACTGCAATGGTAGAAACCTCCGGTGGCAGCAACCAGTTGGCGCACCTTTCGACGGCGCTGGTGGTCATGCTTGTGCTCCTTTTCCTCACCGGTCCACTGCAGCTTCTTCCGGTCTGCGTGCTTGGCGCGATTGTCTTCACCATTGCCATCCGTTTGGTGGATTTGCACGGTTTAAACGATCTGCATCGCAAGAGCCCTGGCGAGTGGATTCTCGCGCTCGTAACCGCCGCTTCCGTAGTTCTTTTTGGCGTGGAGGATGGCATCCTACTCGCGCTCGTGCTATCGCTGCTTCAGCATGTACGCCATAGCTACGAGCCTTCGGTAGGTGTCAAAACGCAGACGGCAGACGGCCAATGGCAAATGAGCCCTTTGGAACCCGGACGCATGGCAGCGCCGGGGTTGATAGTGTATTGGTTCGGGTCCGATCTCTTCTATGCAAACATTGATCGCTTTGCCCACCAGGCCCGCAAACTGGCGACCGAATCTCCCTCTCCCATGCGCTGGCTTGTCGTGGACGCGGGAGCGATCACGAGCGTTGACTACACGGCGGGAGGCACTCTCAAAGAGTTGGTCAAGGATTTGGCGCAGCATGGAGTCGCACTCGTTTTCGCTCACATCAGCGAGAGCCTGAAAGCGGATCTCGATCGCCAAGGCTTGACTGAGGTCATAAGCGCAGAACGGCAGTTTGAGACATTGCGGGAATGCCTCGCCGCTTACGGGCTTAAGCCCCCCCCGGTGGCCCCGCCGCAATCGGCCGCTTAACCGGTTCCCAGGACGCGCGCCTGTCGGGCAAGCAGAAACGGTGCGCTCGTTTGGCAGTTACGCCCATGCCGCGCTTGCGGAGACGCATAGCGACGGCAGCCGCGTGTGGAGCGCCCTCGCCTGTATTGACGGTTCACATCCACCCGATCTCAAAGAGTTGGCCAAAAGCCTAGTCATCCCGCAGGAATTTCTTGCGCGGGTGCGATCCGTGATCACGCCAGGCACCACCCTAATAATTACGCATCAACCGGTGAACCGCGCGACGCGCAGCGACCCCGGCTTTAGGATTCTAACAAGCGCAAACGCGTGATTGAACGCTCGAGGACTGATGGAGCTGATTATTCTCAACATCGGGCCTCCAAAACGGGCTGATCCAAACCCGCCCTTTTTCCATCATGGTAATGATGGCCATCATCGCAACCCTGATGACTTCCGCCCTTGTTTGAGCTCGTGTATCGGACAAAGACAAAAGCCGTTACCAACGAAGATGCTGCGGCCGCCAATGCTTGCCTCAATCAATAATTCAGGCTCGACTAGTCGTTTCGGGACAGATCAATACCGGGCAGGGTGCCTCGTGCTCGATACGGATTACTTCGTCGAGACTAAAAAGCCGCCCTAAAAAGCTCGGTTGACGATTGCCCACCAGAATCAGATCGGCGTGCAGAATATCAGCCATCAGAGCGATTTTATCTGCGGGATCGCCAACACAAAGATGGGCCGAGCAACTCGGGTACGTTTTGCGTATCTTCTTCGCCAAATCTTCTAACTGTTCTTCGAGGGAAAAGGCCGATTGATCGAATCCATTGCCTTTCTGATTGGTCGCTTCGGTTCCGAGTTCCGGTGAACAAACATGAACGAGGGCCAGACGAGCTCCGTAAGTCTCGGCCAGTTTCATTGCGTAAGCGACAGTTTCTTCGGAATGAGGCGACAGATCGACGGCCACCAGAATCTTCTTGATATTACGGCGATTGCCCAGCGTCATCGCTTGCCGCGCCGGTGCTTCTGTTAGGATGTTAGTCATATTGTGTTCCAGATTTTCTGCACGACAAATTATGCGGTCTGGTTGCGGATGGCTCACCATCGATTGTTGAAAGCTGTCCTAGAGTTGTACTTGGTCTCCCGAACGCCGAAATACTTCAACGAACTATCAGTAACGGGCAGTCCGCGCTTCGGGCGATTCTCTCGGTATCGCTCCTCCCAATCAACTCGCTCAGCCAGCTGCGGTGATGCCTACCCATAACGATAAGGTCGATCGAGAGGGTTTTCGCCGCCGAGAGAACTAACGCACAGGGGTCTCCAGCCAGGAAAAAACAGTCGGTCGCCAAATGTCGAGAGCGAGTCTGGTGATACAGATTGTAGAAGGTTTGTTCCGCCCGTTCTCTATCCTTGCGCAGACGGTCAAAACCTAACGCGCCCGACGCGCCACCTACTTACTCCGGAACATCCCAAACATGAAAAAGCGTCAGCTTGGCTTCTAACTGTTCAGCCAAACAAAGCGCGTACTTCACCGACGACTCTGATGCCTCTTTGAGATCCGTAGGGGCAAGGATGTGTTTGACTCTTGAACGCGAGGCAGAAGCCGGGTGAACGGTCGGGCTAGAGCTCGAGTTAGCGTGCGTTTGGTGATTAATCGAAACCATAAACTCAGTCCTTATCGAGAAGCTAAAGCAGGCCCGTAACTAGGCCTGACCTCCGTTGTTCAACTCTTCGCAACAATTGCCCGATTTCCGCCGGACAATCGGGTGCTTGAGAACGTCCAGATCCCGGCGCGTGACAAGCTATGTACAGCTACGGCCAACCGATGGTGAGCCGAGCCCCCTGACGCCGTCTACATGGTCACTAGCAACAAATTCGAGTCATGAACAATCCGCTTGAAGCAACGCTAGTCGCCAAACGGTCAAAAGGACACAATCCACTTGTTAAGAGGATCGTGGTCGCCACCGATCTGTCCGAGCACTCCAGAAAAACGACTGAATACGCTGTAGTGCTCGCTAAACGTTTCGGCGCCTCTTTGACACTAGTTCACGTATTTGAGCAAGAGCAGATCACGGTCACAACACCACAAGTAGGCGAGGCCTATGAGAATGCTCGCCATCATGCAGAGCTGACGCTCTTGGGTGTCTTTCGAAGAAGTAAGGCAAAGTCATCCTGACTGCGAAATGGAATTCCGTGTCGGAGACCCGGTGCAACAAATCGCACTCATGGCCTCCACGTTCAAGGCCGACTTAGTCGTTATCGGCAGTCATCATCTACGTTTTCTAGCGCGTACGTTTGCAGCCGACAAAGCGCCCCGGATCCTCCACGCCATCGGTTGCCCGGTCCTAGTCTATCACGAAGGGACCATTTGTAACGCAGACATAAAAACGGGAAAGCCGTGAATCCAAATGCAATCAAAAGCGAAGAGAGAGATATGAACACAGCTCTAGAAGCGCGACCGCCGAGCAGAGAACGACGAACCAAGTCCCACTCAAAGGTGCAAAGGATACTTGTAGCGGTTGACCTGTCCGGATGGTCTAAGGCGACCGTGATTTACGCGGCCGGAATTGCTGACCTTTTCGGCGCCGCCGTAACCGTGACCAGAAAAGGGCAACTAATGGATGGTTCCGTACAATCCCCGGTGAGCTAAGCGCATCGCCGGAGGCTAAAGTCCAAGTGCAAGCTGAAAACGAAAACAAGAAGGCAAAAGAGAATCGAATACTTGCGACAACCCATAGACCAACTCAGACGGAGTAAACCGATGATTATAAACGACGATTTCTGTGAGATGGCTGAACCGGCTGAAAGAGTAATTCCTGTGCATCCTAAAAATATCCTTGCTCCCATTGATTCGGACGCATCGGGAGCAGAAGAAATTGGCTACGCAATCAGGCTAGCAGAACACTACGATGCTGACCTCTGGTTGATGCCGATAACCAAGCAATTTGGAATCGCCGCTGACGTCAGACCTCTCAGTAGCTACGTTCACAACAGCTGGAGCCATCAGACGCAAGTCCAGCTTTGGGATTTGGTGTTGCAGGCGCGCCAGCGTCACTATCGTACTTTTCCCATATCCGCTTGTTGCGGCAATCGCGCGGAGCAGATCCTGTGGGTAGCTGAGCGGCTGAAGGCGGATTTAATTGTCCTTCAGTGCTATCGCCAGAGCGGTACCTTCGCCGGCCTCACCGGCCCAGAAGCTGACGCAGTGCTGCGTCACGCGAAAACTCCAATCATGATGGCGACTACACACGAGCGTTCGCCTTCAGTAACCAACCTCCATTCTTAGAAAATGAGCTATCAATATCAAGTTATTGTCATCGGTTCCGGCTCTGCCGGCAAAGACGCGGCCCTCCAGGCTGCGAGATCGGGATTGCGCACTTTGTTAATTGAATCCGGTCGGATCGGCGGAACTGGCATACATCGTGGGTGTCACGCTGTCCGCACTCTACGGGCCTGTGCCACCCACTACGAGCGGGTCAGGGAAAGCCATCATGCAGGCGTCTATCCCGACCTGATTGTAACCCATTGGGCCTCCTGGTTAGAGGTCCAGAGCCGGGTCACCAATCGTTTGGCCAAAGAATTGAGCGGCGCACTAGATAGCTCTTCGGTTGATGTGAAGTTCGGGCGCGGAGAAATTTTCGATCCTCATAAAGTGGTGATCACTGATGAGCTGGGCAAGAAAGAAACCGTCAGCGGTGACAATATTGTCTTAGCGACTGGCTCTCGCCCAAGTTTTCCGGGCAACGAAAAAGCGGGCATATTGAATAGCGACCAATTTCTGCAGAGTTCGCTAACGCCGAACACGCTACTGGTCATTGGCGGCGGCTACATCGGATGTGAGCTCGCAGCGATCTATCGGGCCAGAAAAGTCAAGGTTACGCTGGCCGAGGCCGAATCTCGACTCCTCCCCACCTGGGACGAAGACATCGGAAAACGGATGCAACAGGTTTTAGAGGAAGCTGGGGTAGAAGTCCTCTTGAATGAAAAAGTCACACTGCCCGAAGTGCACCTAGATACCCCACCTCGTTTCACGCTCAAGGGAGTCAATATCTCTCCAGCTCTCACCTTAGTCGCGGTGGGTCGTACCCCTAATGTGGAAGGGCTCGGCCTGGAGAGAGTCGGCCTTCCCAGCTCCGGCTTCATCTCGGTGAACGCGCAAATGCAGACCAGCGTACCGTCAATCTTTGCCATAGGCGACGTTAACGGAGTGATGCTGCTTGATAGCGCTGCCTACGCTCAGGCCAGAGTAGCGGTGCAAACCATTCTTGGTCATCCGGCTCGGTTCGATGCTCACTGGATCCCCCGCTGCCTGCATACCCAGCCACCTATAGCGGCAGCCGGCTGGACGGCAGCCGAAGCACTCGCAGCTGGGCACAACGTCGAAGTGATTTCAGAAACGTTGCCCTTAGTAACCGATGACGACGGGACTATGATCGAACCGGATAAGAACTTGCTGAAACTCGTTGTCCAAAGCAGCACCGGGCGAATTCTGGGGTGTCAAGCCGTCGGCTCACGTGCCGCTGAGCTGATCAACTTGGCCTCTAGCGCTATTAGAGCAGATCTAACCGTTCACCGGTTAGCCGATCTATCCTTCATCCATCCCAGCGCTTCGGAGGCGATGATTCGGGTCCTGCAAGACCGTTTCGATCGCCCACGTCATTCCTAGTTCATCTCACTAACTAGCAAAAATTATGCAATTATTTGACCTTACTGAATACGGGATCTCTGCCCCGCAAATTCTGCACAACCTCTCCCCTGCAGTTCTCTACGAAGAGGCTATTCGTTTCGATAAGAAAACATCGATATCCGCTTCCGGAGCATTGGTAGCCTACTCAGGAGAAAAAACTGGTCGATCTCCTCGGGACAAGCGAGTGGTGAAACAAGCTCCTTCACAGGACGATGTCTGGTGGGGCCCGGTCAATTTCCCGCTCGAGCCGCTCTCGTTCAAGATCAATCGCGAGCGGGCTATAGATTACCTGCAAACGCGGGAGCGCTTGTACGTCGTGGACGGGTTTGCGGGGTGGGATCCGGCCGTCAGGTTGCGCATTCGGGTTATTTGTTCTCGCCCCTATCACGCGCTGTTCATGCGCAACATGTTGATCCGGCCAACGCAAGAAGAGCTGGAGTGTTTCGGCAGACCCGATTACGTCATCTTCAACGCCGGTGCTTTTCCAGCCAATAGACTCACTCAAGGCATGAGTTCGACCACCTCGGTAGATCTTAGCTTTGAGGATCGGGAAATGGTCATTCTTGGTACCGAATACGCCGGTGAGATGAAAAAAGGGGTGTTCACCATCATGAACTACCTGATGCCAAAGCAAGGCCAATTACCGATGCATTGTTCAGCGACCATGGCCAAAGGAAGTTCCGAAACCTCACTCTTCTTTGGCTTGTCCGGTACAGGCAAAACGACCCTATCGGCGGATCCACATCGGGTACTGATCGGGGATGATGAACACGTCTGGAGCAATCGCGGAGTCTTCAATATCGAAGGCGGCTGCTATGCCAAAGCGATCGATCTAACCCCGGAGTCAGAACCTGATATTTTTCAGGCGTTACAATTTGGGGCCGTTCTGGAAAACGTCGTCTTAGATGCGGAAGAACGAATCGTCGACTTCAAAGACGCTCGCATCACGCAGAACACTCGGGGGGCATATCCCATCGAATTCATTAAAACTTCCCAGGTGCCATGCATGGGTGGGCATCCGACCCAGGTGATCTTCTTAACTTGTGACGCGTTTGGCGTCTTGCCTCCAGTCGCCAAGCTAACTCGGGAACAAGCGATGTACTATTTTCTCTCTGGCTATACCGCCAAAGTGGCGGGGACCGAGGTAGGCGTCACCGAACCTCAGGTCACATTTTCTGCTTGTTTCGGCGCCCCTTTCTTAGTTTGGCATCCAACCGTTTATGCTCGGCTGCTAGCAGGCAAATTGGAACGGCACCAGGCACAAGTTTGGCTTGTGAATACTGGCTGGTCGGGCGGCGGTTATGGTGTTGGCTCCAGAATGAAGCTGAGCTACACCCGGGCCATCGTCGACGCGATCAATTCCGGTGCTCTGGACTCGGCGCCCACCGAGCGCGACGAACATTTCGGGTTTGCCCAGGTTACCAACTGTTCCGGCGTGCCAGGCGAAGTCTTACAACCGGCCAAAGCCTGGTCCAATCCGGACGCGTATCGCGAAACGGCAACAAAACTTGCGGCGTTGTTTCGCAAGAACTTTGAGAAATTCGGCCAGCAGGCCGGCCCGGAAGTGATCGCGGCGGTGCCAATCGGTTAGGTCAGAAACGGTGGACCGGCTGGCTAAACGCCGGCCGGTACTACCGAAATGACGGAGCCCGTCTCCACAAAATGTTTTGAGCCGCCATTTCGAGTGGAACCCCTAAAACCGTTCGCGGAACAACCGGGCTGGTCATAGGATCCCCGCGTGACGGAAGAGCGCTAATTGTTAGCACACCTAGACAATGTTTGATTGGATCGATTACTTGGCCCAGGGAGCAGTCGCTAAGGCTGTTCTAGCTCTAAGCTTGGTCATTGCTGTGGGCTTAGCACTCGGCAGTCCTGGCGTACGGGGTGTACGGTTGGGAACAGCCGGCGTCTTGTTTGCCGGTCTCTTTCTAGGCCAGGCTGGACTACACATCGACATCAGCATCCTCGAATTCGCTCGAGATTTTGGGCTGATTCTCTTTGTTTACACCGTTGGCCTTCAGGTCGGGCCGAGTTTCTTTTCCTCATTAAAAAGGCAAGGACTGGAACTTAACATTCTCGGAGCAAGTATTGTTCTTTTGGGCGGAATTATTCTCATCGCATATCGTTTCCTGTTTCACTTCTCTCTGCCGGCAGTCGCTGGCTTGTTTTCCGGGTCCACTACCAACACTCCGAGTTTAGCTGCGGGCCAGGCAGCATTACTCACAGTCAAAGGTGTCCCTGCCGGAAGTAGCGATCTATTGGGAATGGCTTACGCGATTGCCTATCCTTTTGGAGTGGTCGGGATTATCATTTCGATGTTGTTATTCCGAAAAACGTTCTCCGCATCATCTGGTCGCGAACAAAACGCGGTTGGAGACTCCAACGGAGACACGTCCACCACCGAATTCCTAGATATCGAGGTTCGAAATCCAAACCTCGACGGCGTCCCGATCCGAGATTTGCCGTTCGTAACCGATTCGGACATCGTCTTCTCGCGGCTTTGTCGTAACGGAAAAGTGGTGGTGCCCGAAGTCGGCTCACTGATTCGCGTCGGAGATTCCGTGCGAGTTGTTGGCGCCCGAGCTAAACTGGCAGAGTTCGAAACGATCATCGGTGCAAAAAGTGCCATCAGTTTGGCCGATATCCCAAGCGAGCTCACCACCGAACGATTGTATGTGACCAAGCGGGCGGTGTTAGGGAAAACGTTGAGAGAACTGAACTTTGAACACTCTTATGGCACGGTTGTGACTCGGATCAGTCGAGCAGGGATCGAATTCCCCGCTAGTGAACACGCGCGTTTGCAATTTGGTGATTCGCTGTTTGTGGTAGGACCGACCGCTGGTGTAGGCAAGGTCGGTGAAATCGTAGGGGACAAGGTCGAGGCCTTAAATTTACCGCACATCGTTCCCGTGTTTGTAGGATTGATGCTTGGTGTCGTTCTTGGCAGTTTGCCGATCGCATTGCCCGGCATGCCGGCGCCGGTGAGGCTAGGGTTGGCTGGCGGACCACTAATTGTGGCGCTTTGCTTAAGCCGAGTCGGCAGAGTAGGCCCATTGATTTGGTATATGACCCCCGGCGCGAATCTCGTGATCAGAGAAATTGGCATTGCTCTTTTTCTTGCCTGTGTGGGGTTGAAAGCGGGAGGTCATTTTTTGGAAGTCTTATTTTCCGGCAACGGCTTGGCCTGGCTGTTGGGAGGCGCCTGTCTTACGCTTGTCCCACTTCTCGCCGTCGGGTTCGTCGCCCGAAAGTTTCTGCGTATCGACTTTCCGACCCTCTGTGGTGTTCTGGCCGGCAGCATGACCGATCCTCCAGCTTTAGCCTTTGCCACTAGTTTCACGGAGTCAGACCGTCCACTCACAGCTTACGCGGCGGTGTATCCTCTTGTCATGATCATGCGGGTGTTTCTGGTCCAAATCCTGATCCTTACTTTGCCGCTGTAATCCGGTGCTTCGTCCTCGTTCTCGTCGTCGTCCTCGTCCTCGGTGCTTTAGCGTGGCGTCGGTTCTGGGGACAGGTGTGGTCCGTTGTCCCCTAGCCCAGGCCCGCAACGCTTCGCGTAGCTATCCGGGGCCGGGCCTACGGGACAACGCAACCGCTCCGGCACCTGTCCACATTTTCGACTCCTCCTCACCAACGTATTACGAGGACGATGTTTGCCGATCGCTAATCCAACCGCACACCAAAATCGGTCCACCCTTGGACAACCCGAGATGAGTCGCCCGCGAATATCCAACCTAAATTTGTTCTGCAATGAGCACGTCATCCCCACAATCAAATCCTGTAATAGTTCCACTCGATCAGCGCAGGTCGAGACTGGAAACGATGTTAAACCCGCGAACGGTTGCCTTGATCGGCGCGACCGAAGCTCCAAACAGTGTGGGTCGCACCATCATGGAGAACCTCCAAGGCTTCGATGGGACCGTGTATCCGATCAATCCGAAACGCGCGACGGTGCTCGGAGTTAAGGCCTATCCAAAGATTGCCGATACCCCAGAGCCAGTTGAACTGGCGATCATCTCAACCCCGGCCGCCACCGTCCCAAACTTAATCAGCGAATGCGCCGCCGCGGGAGTAAAAGGGGCAGTGGTAATTTCAGCCGGATTCAAAGAGAGCGGCGCTGAAGGGGTAAGGCTGGAAGAAGAGATCATGGGGCGGCGCGGGGACATGCGCGTTGTCGGGCCGAACTGTCTTGGCATAATGATCCCCAGCTTGAGGTTAAATGCGACCTTTGCCAAAAAGATGGCTCTGAACGGGAACGTGGCGTTCATCAGCCAAAGCGGCGCGCTTTGCACATCGGTATTGGATTGGAGTATCCGCCAAAAAGTCGGGTTCAGCGCCTTGCTTTCGACTGGGTCGATGCTGGACGTCGGCTGGGGTGATCTGATCGATTACTTAGCCCAGGATTATCATACCCGAAGCATCCTCATTTATATGGAATCGGTCGGTGACGCGCGCGCGTTTCTCTCAGCAGCTCGGGAAGTTGCTCTTAGAAAACCAATCATTGTTATCAAGGCTGGCACCACGGAAGCTGCCGCCCGAGCGGTGGCATCTCACACCGGGACGCTCACCGGTAACG
>Ga0185299_10002042_pt1 | contig 33527 bp, 21 predicted proteins | sample PaiPotPPA55metaG_FD_128002 | JGI IMG/M metagenome (GOLD analysis project Ga0185299, IMG submission 128002) | Iron sulfur acid spring bacterial and archeal communities from Banff, Canada, to study Microbial Dark Matter (Phase II) - Paint Pots PPA... ...
AGCCAAGCTCAGCGCGGAAGGAATCGATCCGCGCATCCCGTGGCTGTACGACTTTAAGCTCGACTTCCGCTTTCGGTAACAGAGGGCAAGTACCGAAGTCCAGGAAATACCTGCTAAAAAATCCCTGGATCACTTGGCGCTCTGTGGCGGTGTTGGAAAAATTTGCCGAATTCTTTGCCGGAGAGTCGGAGTGCTCTTGACGGGCTGCGCTCGTTTATGCGTCGGAGCACCCACGAGCAGCTGGCATTAGCCTGAGGGCGGACGCTCGGAGACCGCGCCCGGCGTGAGCCGCATTGGTTGCGCTTCGACACCCCCTGCCCGTCTGTTGTAGTACAAATCGCTGACTACTGACTGTCAGTTGACCATTTTTCTGGTCAACGATACCATTACAGAATCATGGCGTGGACTGTCGAGGTGAAAGAAGCGGCCGTGGAGCACCTGCGATGGTTCGGCAAAAAAACCGGGCGAAAACTGCTGCAACAAGCCCTGAAATTCCTCGAGCAGGATCCTTTGGCTGAGACCAGGAACTTGAAGACCCTGCGCCCGAACGCAGTCGCGGACAGGGAATTGCGGCTCCTCGGGAAATATCGCGTTATCTTTTCGGTCGATAACGAGGACGAGTTGGTAACCGTCATCCTGGTTGGCGAGAAACGCGGCGACAGGTTGCTGGTCCTGGGACAGGAGTTCAGTGCGCATCATGAAAGTAATCCCCCTGAGTGAAGCCAAGGCGCGGTTAAGTTATTACAGCCGGCTTTGTCACCGCGAACCGGTGATCGTCACCGTCAAGGGCGTGCCGGCTTTCCAGATGGCTCCGCTCGAAGAAAACGACGATTTGATCGACCGGCTGCTGGAACATAATCCTGGCTTCCGTAAACATCTGGAAGCTTGCCTGCGCACGCGCAGCCTCTCATCCGCAGAAGCCTTGCGAAGACTGAAATAAGGCCTACCCTCGGGGACTGTGGCAAAAAGCTCGGTCAAGCTCTCGGGTTTTTTGACTTTTTGACCGGCGACGAAAGCGACGGGAAACGCTATGCGCGTCATCGGTAATGAGCTTGCCCATTTTAGACGGAATTAGGATGGGAGCACCACCCATTGAATTTCCGCTTGTGTGGATTTGCTCTAGAAACAGCGCCGGACGCGATGATGAGCAGGCGCGAAATGTAAAACCGCCGGATTGGAAGAGGCCGAACCCCTGGTGGCACGGATCTTGCTCCTCTCCCGCAGGTCTTTCGACAATGATTTCCAAACGGAACATGGAGGACAGGGCAAGACAGGAACGGAGTGCCGAACTGCGGCACGGCGAGGAGAACTCCTGCGCGCCCCGTCCGCTCCGGTTGACCCGGCGGCTTGACTCGGCGCATGAAGAGGTACGAGGCAATCAGGCTCCGCCACCAGGGGAGGAGGCGGTTCCGTGTCCCGTACGGCAACTGCGCACGGACAGCGTTGTTGCCCGGAATGATTCCGGTGCCCTATCATGTTGCTTCTCTTCCGAGGGCTTCGTCGCCGCGCAACTCGCAAACCCGTCCGCCGCGATACCTGGACACGACTGGCGCTCGAGCGTCTCGAAGAGCGCTGTCTGCCGTCGCTGCAAGCGTCGTTCACGGGTCCCATTTATCCAATCGCCAGCAACGCCGGGTCGGTGACGATCACGGTCCAGCTTAACCCGTCGATCGTTGGCAGAACGCTCTCCAATGCACAGACCCTTTCGATCAACTACGCCACTTCAGGGGGCTCACCGGGGGTTGATTACACGCCGACCAATGGCACTTTCAGTTGGGCAGCCGGCAATACTGCGGACCAAACGTTTCAGGTTGGCATCGTCAATCACACGGGATCGCCGCGGAGCTTTAACGTCGTGCTGAGCATCCCCGCCGGCGGTGGCGGTGGCATTCAGCTGGGTAGTTATCCGACCGCCGTCGTGCCCATCACGGATCCGTCGGCGCCCCCGGTCTCGCCGCCCCCGCCGCCGCCGGCGCTGCCTACCGTACAATTCAGCAGCTCCATTTATTCAACCAGCGATCAAGCCTCGATCGTCTATCTCGGCGTCACGGAGAGCCAGGGCGCTTCCGCGACGGTTTATTACAGCACCCACGATTTGACGGCGGTGGCAGGGAAGGACTACGCCGGTGCCACGAGCTACAGCGCGGCCATTTCCTCGGGGTCGGGAACGATCTGGATTCCCCTCATCGACGATCACCTGGTGGAGCCGGATGAGACTTTTTCTGTCACGCTGGACAGCGTCTCGTACGGGGTCCTTGGGCTGCCCACGCGCGCGGTGGTCACGATCCACGACGCGGACACCATGGCGCCGCACGTGACCTTCAGCAGTGCCAGCGTGCTGGAGAACGTGAGCACAGGCACGGCGCAAGTTACCGCCACGCTGTCGCGTCCCTATAGCATCCCCTTTACGGCCCCTTATCAGACAAGCAACGGCGGCGCCGTCGCTCCCGGCGACTACACGGCGACGGCCGGAACGCTGACGTTTGCCGCCAACCAGACCTCGCAACCCGTCAGTATCCCCATCATTAATGACAACGATCCTTACGAAGCTCCCAAGAGCTTCACCGTGTCCCCCCAGGGCGGCGTCAACACCAATTTCCTCTACAACCTCTATGGCGACCTGCTGTACCGCGATGCCGACGCACAAGGCCTGAAGTCCTGGAACACCTCGCTCAGCAGTGGCACAACACGCACCCAGGTTGCCCGGATATTCGAGTCGACCGCCGAGTATGTCCCCGAGCTCATTGACGGCGTCTACCAGCGCTACCTGTTGCGGCGGGCGGATGGCAGCGGCATATCCTACTGGGCTTCCCAGCTCATAAACGTGCCCGGCTTTACTCCGGAAGATCTCATCGGCAATGTCCTGGGGTCCTACGAGTACTTCGGTACTCGTGCCAGCCTGGACAATGGCACGTTCGTGAAAATGATCTATTACGATCTCCTGGGTCGCCCGGCCAGTTCTTCGGAGGTCAACAACTGGCTAAACCAGCTCGGCAGCCATAGCCGTGCGTATGTGGCGACCGCCGTCGCCAAGAGCCTGGAGTATTACAACGCCTACGTCAGCGCCATGTACGTGCGCTACCTCCGGCGGACCGCCACTTCGGCGGAAGTTAGTAGCTGGGCCACTCCGCTGAACAACCAGACGATGCGTAGCGAGGATTTCGTTGCCAACCTCATCGGCTCGCTGGAGTACTGGAACCACTTGCTCACGATCGCCAGCGTAAGCACCGGCACGGTGACCATCGACGACCCGCCCGATCCGGGGCCTCAGATCACCTCGCCGGGGAACCAGTATAACTTCGTGATGGATGCGGTTTCGCTTCCGATCAAGGGTTCGGACAATGACACCGACACGCTGTCTTATACCGCAATAAGCGGCTTGCCGGCAGGGCTGGGGATCAGCTCTACCGGCGTCATTTCCGGTACGATCAGCGCTAACGCGGTGGGCGTCTACACGACAGTAATAAGCGTATCCGACGGTTACAGCAGCGCCAGCACGAGTTTCACCTGGACCGTCTCGGACACGAGCGCGCAGCAGCCGGCCGGCTTCCCCGACCTTGCCCTGCCGGACACCTGCGGCTGCCAGCGCGACCTGGTCGGCACGGCGACGGGCGCGCCCAGCAGCAATGACGGGCCGACGAGCGGCTACTCCGCGGAAACGCCCGTACGCTTTTACGACGGCGTCGTTCAAATGGACAGCAGCAGCGACGTCTCCTCCAATGGCTTCGGCATGGAATGGGGGCTCGACCGCAGCTGGACCAACGGTGTTGGCTATGCCACCAACGCCTTCAACGGCAGCGGCATGGTCGATTCGGAAATGCCCTACATGATCCAGGACGGCACCGGCAATCATTTCGCGGTCATCACCAACGGCACCAATGCCCGCTTCTACGACCTGAACAACGGGCTATACAACCCACGCTATTATCTGCAAGAAGGGCTCAGCTACGATGCCGCCAATCACCAATATGTTTTGCAAGACACCACGGGGCAGACTCTGCGTTTCTGGGATTTCACCGTCACGCCGACGGGCAAGCGCGGCCAGTTCCAGAGCCTGATCGATCCCTACGGCAACCTGACCTCCGTGGTCAGCTGGACCAGCGACGGCAAGCCCATCGAAGTGCAACGCTCCGTGGTCTCCGGCGGGCAAACCGTCATCGAGTCTTTCCTCAATGGTTACGTCGCCTCCGGCGTCGACGCTGGGTTGCTGGGCAGCGTCACCCTGCGGCGGCAGGTGGGCGGCGGCGCCTGGACGACTGTTCGCCAGGCCGTCTATGGATATGGGGACGGCACGCAGTCCTACGCCAACGTGGGCGACCTCATGCTGGTCACGGTCAACGACGGCCAGGGCCATGCGCTCGACACCAGCTACTTCCGTTATTACACGACCCTGGACGCGCCTTCCGGAGGGTACGTCCATGGCCTGAAGTACTACTTCAGCCCCGAGTCCTACGCCCGCATGGCAGCGGCCCTGGGCAATCCGCTGACCGCCGCCGACTCGGCCGTGCTGCAGTACGCGGATGACTTCCTTCAATACGATTCCGCCAAGCGGGTCAGCAAGATCGTCATTCAGGGACAGGGCGAATACGACTATGCGTATGCAGCGCCCAGCAGCAATGCCAACGGCTACGACAGCTGGAAATACAAGACCACGGAAACGCGGCCCGCGGATGGCACGCAACACATCGTCTACACGAATTACGTGGGCGAAATCATGCTCGACGTGTTTGTCCAGGGAAGCAACCAATGGAAAACGTTTTACGAATACGACTATCAGGGGCGGTTGATCAGGACCGCCGAGCCCTCCGCAGTGACCGGTTTCACGGAAAGTTCCCCGGACCTCTTACAGCTGAACAGCAACGGCACCTATCAATACTTGAATTTCACGGGACTGATCGAGGACATAGACTACTGGTACTTTTCGCCCGCGGGCCAGGTGACCTCCGGCGCCGAAGCGGGTTACGTCAGGGACACGGCCATTCAACAAGGCCAATCCGGCTCGCCAATTTACCAGACTTACACAGAATATTCCCCACGCTCCGTAGGCAACTTCACGATCTATGTTCCCGCCAGCGATACCCTCTATCGCACTTCGGCTAACACCGGTTGGGAGACGACCGACTATACGTACACCTGGTACCCGAACACGCTCCAGCCGCAGTCGATCCAGGTAACGCTGCCCGTGATCGGCGCCGCGCAAAATGGGCCGGGCGTGGCCGACACCGAGACCAGTGTCTTCGACGTCTACGGCAACGAAGTGTGGCACAGGGATGGCGACAACTATCTGAGCTACACCAGCTATGACCCGGTCACCGGCGCAGTCCTGAAAACCATTGACGATGTCAACACCGCCTACACCGGGAACTTCCAGAACCTGCCTAGCGGCTGGAGCTCGCCCACGGCCAACCCCCTGAACCTGATCACCCTCTACACCGTGGACGCGCTGGGCCGCACCACCGAAATTGTCGATCCGAACTCGAACATTACCTATCTCGTCTATAACGATCCGAATTATGAGGTACTGACCTATCCCGGCTGGAACAGCGCTGCCAACCCGCCCGGCCCCACCGGACCGACCGAGGTCACCCGCGAAGACCGCGCCAACAGCTATGTCGAGACCTTCACCATGTCGGCCGCGCCGCATCTCACCAACGGCGTGCCCGACGGCACCGAGCCGATCGGCAATTTGCAAACCCTGTCGCGCACCTATGTCAACAACCTCGGCCAGGTGGTCGAGACGGACGACTACTTTAACTTGTCCGGCCTGACCTATTCAACTGCCCCCCATATCGGCGCGGCCGGCACGAACTTCTACGCCACACTCTATGGCTATGACCTGCGCGGCCGCCAGAATCATGAAGTGAGCGCCACGGGAACCATCACGGACACCACCTACGACGGCCTGGGCCGCGTGGTCGGCACCTCGGTCGGCACCGTAGACAGCGGCCCAAACAACAACATGGTGCAGGTCAGTGCCGAGGTCTACGATAACGGTGGTATCGGCGATAGCAACTTAACGCAGGAGACCACGTACCCGGGCGGCAGTGCCGCGCCGCGCGTGTCGCAGTATTTTTATGACTGGCGCGACCGCCTCGTGGCCAGCAAGGACGGCGTGCAGGCCAGCGAGGACAACCTCACGCACCGGCCGATCCTGTACAACGTCTACGACAACCTCGACGAGGTGATCACCCAGCAGCAGTACGACGGGGACGGGGTCACCATCTCCTCCACGAATGGCGTGCCGCAGCCGCCCAGTGCCAACCTGCTCCGCGCCCAGAGCAGCGCCGCCTATGACAACCAGGGCCGCGTCTACCAGACGCAAACCTTCCTGGTCGATCAGAGCAGCGGCGCGGTGTCAAGCAGTGCATTGACCACGAATATCTGGTACGATCATCGCGGCGACGTCATCGAGACCGCCGAGCCGGGCGGGCTGGTGTACAAGTCCCAGTTCGACGGCGCCGGCCGGGAGACGGTCAGCTACGTGACGGACGGCGGCGGCGGTTCGACCTGGATGAATGCCGGCAACGTGACGGGCGACACCGTGCTCATGCAAACCGAGACCCAGTACGATAGCAACGGCAACCCGATCCTGGTCACCACGCGCCAGCGCAACCACGACGATGGGGGCTGGCAGGGGCCTCTCGCCAACGCCACCACCAACCCCAGGGCGCGCGTCTCCTATGCCGCGGCCTACTACGACCAGCTGGACCGGCCAATCGCCACGGTCGATGTCGGCACCAACGGCGGCGCCGCCTATACCCGGCCCGGCTCGCCGCCGCCACCTTCCGACACCGCACTGGTCAGCACCATGACCTACAACGCCGCGGGGTGGGAATCGTCCGTCACGGATCCGCGCGGCATCGTCAATGTCACCAACTACGATAACCTTGGCCGCGTTGTGCAGACCGTTGCCGCCTACACCAACGGCGTGCCCACCACCAACACCAACAGCACGACCAACTACACGTACGACGGCGACAATAATTTGCTGACCTACACGGCGGTCGAGCCGGGCGGGCAACAGCAGACGACCCAGTATTTCTACAATCAGGTCTACAATCCTGGTCCCGGCAGCGACATTTCCTCCAAGGACATCCTTTCCGCCGTCTACCACCCCGACCCGGCCACGGGCCAACCGAGTGCGGCTTACGCGGATTCTTACACCGTCAATGCCCTGGGCGAAACCAAGACGGCAACGGATGCCAACGGCACGCAGCATACCTACAGTCACGACATCCTCGGTCGCTTGGTGAGCGACGCCGTAACCGGGTTTGCCGCCGGCGTAGACAGCACCGTGAAGCGGATCGAGATCGCCTACGACACCGCCGGCCGGCCATACCTCTACACCAGCTTCGACGCTGCCGCGGGCGGCAACATCCTCAACCAGGTGCAGCAAAGCTACAACGGCCTGGGACAGCTCACCACCGAGTACCAATCGCATGCCGGCCCGGTCAACACCTCAACTACGCCATCGGTGCAGTACGGCTACACGCAGATGGCCGGCGGCCAGAATAACAGCCGGCTCGTGAGCATGACCTATCCCAACGGCCGGGTGCTCAACTACAATTACAACAACGGCCTGGACAGCAACATCAGCCGGCTCAGCTCGATCTCTTCCCCCGGGCCGCTGGAGGGCTACCAGTATCTCGGCCTGGACACGGTGGTCGAGCGCGACAATCTGCAGATCAATGTGAACCTGACGTACATCTCCCAGAACGGCAGTACCGGCGACGCCGGCGACCAGTACACCGGCCTGGACCGCTTTGGCCGCGTCGTGGACCAGAATTGGTACAACACGTCCACGCATACCTCCACCGACCGTTTCCAGTACGGTTACGACCGCAACGGGAACGTGCTCTACAAAAACAACCTGGTCGATTCGCTGTTCAGCGAGCTGTACCACGCCTCGGGGGCGGGCAACGGCTATGACCCGTTGAACCAGCTCGCCGGCTTCGTCCGGGGCACGCTGTCGGCGTCCACGCAAGGCGGCCCGCTGGACACGGTGACCAATCCCTCGACCACGGAAAGCTGGAACCTGGACGCCCTGGGCAACTGGTCGAGCGTGACTAAGAACAACGTGACGCAGAACCGCACGGCCAACCAGCAAAATGAAGTTACCGCCGCAGGCACCCAAACCCTCTCCTACGACGCCAACGGCAACACCCTGGTGGACGACCAAGGCCAGCACTACACGTATGACGCCTGGAATCGCCTTGTCAAGGTCACGGCCAGCGGCGGGGCAGCGCTGGCGACGTATTCCTACGATGCCCTGGGCCGCCGGATTGTTGAGAACGAAGGCGGCGTCGCCCGCGACCTATACTATTCGGCCGCCTGGCAAGTCCTGGAAGAGCGCGTTTCCGGAGCGACGAAGGTGCAATATGTCTGGAGCCCGGTTTACGTGGATGCCCTGGTGGAGCGCGACCGCGACCCGAACAACAGCGGCACCTTGAGCGAGCGGCTCTATGTGCAGCAGGACGCCAACTGGAACGTGACGGCCCTCGTGGACGCGTCGGGGAATGTCAAGGAACGCTATGTCTATGATCCGTATGGCCAAGTAACCGTGCTGAGCCCCACCTGGGCGACGCTGTCGGGCAGCGCCTATGCCTGGAACTACCTGCACCAGGGCGGCCGCTTCGATCTAGTAACCGGGTTGTATAACTTCCGCAACCGGGATTACTCGCCGACGCTGGGGCGATGGATGCAAAATGACCCGGCCGGCTTTGCAGCCGTAGACTCGAATCTCTACCGTTATTTGACGAACCATCCAAGTGGCTGGACCGATCCCTTTGGTCTGGCACCCCCGCCAATTGATCTCGGGGAAGGGTTCACTGGCCGGATTGACGTTATGCCGCGCAAGGGTGGTAAACTAGGCGGGCATATGCACATTTATGACAAATCTGGGCGAGAAGTTGCGAAGATAAATGAACGGGGCGGCTATCAGGTCGCGCACAAAGGCGCGAAGTTGCTGAAGCCAAGTGAACTTCCTGCGCCGGTACGTAATAGGGCCGGCCGTTTATTAAAGAAGTGGGCAAAGCGAGCCGGCATCATAGGACTGGGACTAGCAGTCTTCTTCGTCTGTGACGAGGTCCGGGCCGAAGGAGTTAAGGCCACCGCCATAAAGAACACTCCTGTTCTAGGCGACTATATTCAAATTCAGGGGTTGATTGAGGAAGAGACAGACAAGGCTTACGAAGATCTGAACTCAGCAAATCGAAGGTCTCACGAACGCGCTCGCGAGATGCTGGTTAAATGGCTATCGTATGAGCTTGAACATCGCAAAGTTACCCAAATCGATGAAGAGGCCCTGAAGGCCGCGCTTGCGAAATTCTACACGGGTCTTCAATCGAAATACTATCTCGAAGAAGCTACTGGAAAGGCTGCGAACATAAACGATATTGCAAAGCAATTTCAGGAGGAACTTGAAACTGCTGTCAATGCCCCGATTAGTGAAGGGATGTCAGGGAAATAGCACAATACAGACCTTACTTAGGCTAACATACACAATTATTCCTCTTCTTGAGGTTTACACGATGACTGCTAATGCAAATAGCGCAAATGATCCCTCGCAGCCAATGGCCGCAGCTGACGGCGACCATTATTACTTCGATGAGGGCAATCTTATCGACCCGAACGACGACATTAGGCGACTCGCCATTATTGAGATCTCCAAACGACGGATGACTGAGTTAGAAGACAGGCTGATTCATTGCCTGGAATCGACTGAGAAAAGTGAAGCAAACCGTCGGCATATAGTCCGTGCACTTGGAAACATAGGATCTTCTAAGAGTATTGGCATTATTAGAGCGACCCTTGAAAAGAGTGATAGCCTCATTGCTGGAGAAGCTGCTGAGGCCCTGGCAAAGCTCGGAGACAAGAGTGCATTGGCGACTATAATGCGTCTAGTTGACTCACCGATCCAATTCGTGGCAAGCAAGGCAAAATGGGCTGCAGACAAGTTAAAGGAAACCGGGTGATCAGAAATGAGGGGGAGAAAAAGGAGGGAGAAAAGGTGTCAGGACCCTTTAATGGCGGGGCGACTAAGCCGGGGGAGCTCGACAAGAAATCTCGGAAGAAAGGGTCCTGACACCTTTTCTCTCCCTTTTCTCTCCCGAGGAAATTGCCCAAGCATTGAGGGGGTTTTGACCGTGGATGAGAGTAACGTAAAGGCTGACGCGGCGAAAGTTGCGAGAGAGCTCGGCTTGGCGAATATCCCACCGACTTGGACCGGCTGTGACGCTGTCTGGAAAGTGCTTGAGGAGATCGCTGACGGCGGTTCTACAGTAGTCATAAAGATCGACGGGGAAAGGACGGGACCAGAGGATAGCGGTCGGTACACAGTGGTTTTGTCGGGAGGTCCCCTAGGGGAGGACTTCTTTCGCTTGGACACCCCGATACTTGAAGAAGGGCTAGCCAAGGCAATTGTGTATTACGCTCGCAAGTGCTGGGGCAATGGGTAGGAGGAGAAAGGAGGAGAAAGAGGAGTGGAAAAAGTGGAACCGGGTCAGGACCCTTTAATGGCGGGGCGGCTATTACGAAGCAGAGACGGGTGGCCATAATATCGCTCGCAAGGCCATCAATCTGCCATCATGGAAAAAGCTTAAGATAGACTGGCTGCACGTTTCGGAAAACTTAAGCAAGGAGGGATTGAAAGAGTTGTGAAAAGGGGAGAAAAAAGAGGAGGAGAAAAGAGGAGAAAAGAGAGGAGAAAAGGTGTCAGGACCCTTTAATGGCGGGGCTACTAAGCCGGGGGAGCTCGACAAGAAATCTCGGAGGAAAGGGTCCTGACACCTTTTCTCTCCCCTTTTCTCTCCCTTTTCTCTCCCGCAGCAGGTCACATTCCGGGCTCGTAAATTACTTTCGGGAGACGGTAATGCACTCCACATTTGATCGCCAACTATTTGACCAGATATTTTCCGACGCCAATGTTGCTGATCTTGACTTCTCTATATGGGATAAGTCAATTGCGCTCTGGGTATTCGCAGACCATGTCGACGTTCCTACTCCGGCTCGTCTGCCGCTATTCATGGTCGAGTTTATTCGAGTGAGGCGTTTCTGTGCGACTTTCAATCATTTCGCGATTAATGTGGAAGGACCCGATGAACATATCCAGTGGAACGTTGACGATTTCAAGCTGGCTATCACTGACCAGGGATTGTCCATACAGCTATTTTCAGGAAAGACCTCACCCAGGCTCGAAATAGACTGTGATACGGTGAACATCCGCCGAATGGATAGCACTACGATAGACAGGCTGTTTCCAGGATGGAGTAGACCCGGGCGAGGTTTCGTTCGTCCGGGAATTGACCGACTTGCAAAGTTGCTCGGAAAGGGCAAGGAAAAGGGGGAGACAAAGGGGTCACCGTGAATTATGCCCCCCGCCGCTGCAAAGCGAAGTCCGAACGGTACAGAAAGAGGGGAGAACGGGGAACTTGACTTCTAAGTGGAATTCAACCAGCCCATGAGGACGTAAACCATGACTCTTCTACCGTTCGGCTTTGCCAGGTCCGCTACGCCGCGGAAGCAGCAGGGGCGTAGCCCGCGGAAGGCGGCGCGCAAGCCAGCTTTTGATCGTCTCGAAGAGCGCTGCCTGCTTGCGGTCACGTACACGACGCCGACGTCGTTTGACCCCGTCGCCGAGATGGTGTACGGGCCTGCCGGGGACATCTGGTTCAGCCGCGTGCAGGACCTGTCCATCACGCGCATCGCCAGCGACGGCACGCTCACGGAGTACAGCGTGCTGGCGAGCGTGGCCCAGCCGGTGAACCTGGAGGTCGATGCCAGCGACAACCTCTGGTTCACGAGCTCCTCCAACCCGCCGGCCAATAACCTGTTCCGGCTGACGGCGGCCGGCACGCTCACGGAAATCAGCGATTTCACCAGCTCGTTTAACTGGGTCAACCAGGATCCGGTGCCGCCGGTCGGCTTCCTGACCAACGCGCACGTGACCACGAGCAACACGTTGCTGGTGGGGCTCAAGGCCGACGGCACGGTCGGCTTCTATCCGCTGCCGACCGCGGCGCCGGGGGTGCTGCCCCAGTACGGCGCTCAGCCGGGCTCGGTGGCCATCGATGCGCGCGGCGACGCCTGGTATACCGACAACAACGCAATCGCCCGCTTTTCGCGGGAAAGCGAGTACGACTACTACGCTCTGCCCGATACCAATGACGTGGCCGCGTCCATCGCGTTGGGCGGCAACGGCAACATCTGGTTCCTGGAGAACAGCATCCACGTCAGCCCGACGCTCGACACCTATTACGTGGCCGACAAGATCGGCGAGATTACGCCGATGGGCGCCATCACGATGTTCGACGTGAAGCGGGCCGGCTTCCGGCTCAAGATCGGCCCGCTGGTGCGCGGCACGGACGGCAGCCTGTGGTTCGACCAGGTCGGCGTCGAGGAAGACGGCGCCACGCCCGAGCCCAACACGCACCGCATCGGCCGGATCAACCCGGACGGCAGCTTCAGCTATTACATTCCGCCCGACTCCTCGGCGGGCGCCAGCGCGCTCACGACGAATGCGGTGAGTCCGGCCGGGGGCGTGGCCGATAGCCCCTCGTTCACCGCGGCGCCGTTCGCTCCGCAAGCCTCGATCGTCGAGGTGCACACCTTCAGCGAGCTGACGCCGGTGCCGGCGACCAATTCGGTGCCCGTGGCGGTGAACGACAGTTTCAGCGTGGTCTCCGGCAGCACCCTGAGTGTGGCCGAGCCCGGCGTGCTCGGCAACGACACCGACGCGGACGGCGACGCTCTGCGCGCCATCCTGGTGTCGGGTCCGTCGCACGGCACGCTGACCTTGAACCTGGACGGTTCGTACACCTATGTCCCGAACGCCGGCTACACGGGCACCGACAGCTTCACCTACCAGGCCAGCGACGGCTTGCTGCAAGGCAACAACGCCACCTCGACCGTCCAGGTGGTCCCTTACAACGATCCGCCCACGCCCGCCGCGCTGGCTGGGTATGCCAACACCATGGCGCACTCCAAGGAGCACTACACACAATTCGTCACGAGCGCCTACGAGAAGTACCTCGGACGAGCACCGGACGCTGCCGGGCTGGCTTCCTGGGTCAAGCAAATGGAGGGCGGCCTGAGCGACGAGCAGCTGGAAGCGACCCTGATCGGCTCGGCCGAGAACGTCGCCCGCTACGGCGGCACGGGCGCGGTCTGGCTGCAGTACCTGTATCGCGACCTGCTGGACCGTACCGCCTCGCTGGGCGAATTCAATTACTGGCTGGGTCAGCTCCAGAGCGGCGCGGCGCCGCAGACGGTCGCCTTGCGCTTTGCCAGCAGCGCCGAGCGCGAGGGAAACCGTGTGCACGCGGACTACCAGACCTTCCTGGGACGGACGCCGTCCCAGGCCGAGGTCGATGGCTGGGTCAGCGCCTTCAGCAAGGGGCTCGACAATGAAAGCCTGGTCGGCAAATTCATGGGCTCGGTCGAGTACTACAACAACCCGCTCAAGGGCAGAGGCAACAACCGCGACTGGTTCACGAGCGCCATGCAGGACGAGCTGTCCCGCGCCCCGAGCGCCCTGGAGACGGCCAACGCCTTGGCCGCCTTGACGCCCGGGAACCTGACCGCGGCGGCCGGGCAGATCACCCATGCCATCGACCACTACCGGCAATTCGTCACCAACGCCTACCAGCAATACCTGGGCCGCCAGCCCGACGACGCCGGCCTGAGCGGCTGGGTCGGCAAGATGCAGGCCGGGCTGACGGACGAGCAGCTGGAAGCGGCCTTCATCGGCGCGCCCGAATACATCGCCGGCCACGGCGGCGCCGGCGCCGGTTGGGTGCAGGGCCTGTATCACGACATCCTGGGCCGGACGCCGACGCCGGCGGAGGTGAACTACTGGGTGAGCCAGCTCCAGGGCGGCACGTCGGCGCAAACGGTCGCGCTCGGCTTCGCCGCCAGCCGCGAACGCGAGGGCAACCGCGTCCGCGCCGACTACCAGACGTTCCTGGGCCGCACGGCCGCCCAGTCGGAAGTGGACTTCTGGGTGAACCGCTTCGCCCAGGGCCTCACCAACGAGGACCTGGCGGCCGGGTTCCTCGGCTCGGTCGAGTACTTCAACGCCCCGGCCAAGGGCAAAAGCGACAAGCTTGACTGGGTCCTCAGCGCGGTGCTCGACGAGCTGCAACGCAACCCAACCACGAGCGAGTTTAGCACATGGGAGGGCATGCTTCAGTAAAGGTCATTCGGGAGAAGGCAAGAGGGTTCGGATGAATTCTTCAGCGGGATGAAGTCAGTAGTCCATAGTCAATAGTCCATAGTCCATAGTCCGTAGTCAGTAGCTGATTCTGCCGCTGCCTACTGAAGAGGTACTCTCCCGAACGGGGTGCCCCTGCCCCGATCCCTTCGACCCTGGCACATTTCTCACCCGTTGGACAACTTTCGTGCCGCTCCCGCCGGCCCACGGTCCCCTGATCGGGCTGTTTCCCGACCCTGTCCCGCCAGCAACACAGCCACGCTCCCCAGGCCAGGCAGGAAGCCGCGTCCTCAAGCGCTGGCCCAGGTAGCAGGCGGCCTCCAGACCCGTCGCCACTCCCTTGGCACCGTTCTTGCCTTGGCTGTCCAGAGGAATCGCTTGCCTGATGCCGACTCACTTGAGAGATGACTTATGAAGCGTGAACTGCTTGCCATCCTGGCTTGTCCCCGCTGTCGAGGAGATCTGACCCTTGTGGAAAGCCGGCAGGAACGAGGATCGCGTATCCTGTCCGGCACCTTGCAGTGCTGTTCTTGTTCCCAGTTCTACCCGGTGGAAACCGGCATCCCGCGCCTGGTGCAGGCGGAAGAAAACGTGCAAGAAACCGGACGGCGCTTCAACTTCCAATGGGTTTCGCGCTGGCAAGGCGATTTCGAACAGCCAAACCGTTGCCATGGGTTCGACCACCAGGAATACGTAAGCTGGATGATGGCTCGGCTGGCGGAGTATGGCCCCCTGAAACCGGACGACTGGGTTTTGGATGCCGGTTGCGGCAGTGGCGAGAAAACCAGTGTCATGGCCCGGCTCTGTCCCAGACAACAAGTCATCGGCCTGGACCTGGGGATCGGAGCTTTGGAGAGAGCGGCCGCCCAATTTGGCGAGATCGACAACCTCCACTATGTGCAGGGAAACATTCTCCAACCGCCCTTCAAGTGGGACACCTTCCGCTGGGGGATCAGTATCGGCATGCTCCATCATACGCCGAATACGCGGCGCGCGTTTGCCCAGTTTCGCAAGCTGCTCGTTGCCGATGCCGCCTTGTTGATCTGGCTTTATCAGCCCTTTTGGGACGCTCCCGAATGGCGTCCCCTTTATTTTGCGCGCGACGTGCTCTTTCTCGGTCAGAGTCCCAAGCTGCCGCCGAGGCTGTTACAGACGTCGGCGCTCTTGCTCGCCGCGGCCTTCTATCCTTTAGGCCAGTTCGCCTGGTGGAGGCACGGCCGACGCCTGCGCAAGCAGCTGCCCTTTTTCGACCGAAAGCTGACCGCCCGCCAGCGCTTTGATGCCCAGGTGTTCCACCTGTTCGACACGCTGCTTCCCCGTTACCAGTTTCGGCATAAGCGCCGCGAGATCGAGGCGTGGTTTGCGGAAGAAGGCCTGGAAATGGCCTTCCATGCTCATGGTTACTACCTGGCGACCACACCGGAGCGTCTCAGCCGTCAGTCTCCGTCCACCTTGCACCCACGAGCCCTGCCTGCGCGACTCGGATGAACAAGAGCGGAAGAAGACCAAAGCTAGTGCCACTTTCCGAAAGACGGTAAGACCCGGATCGCGGGGCTGAGAGCCGTGGAAGAAAAGGGCGACCTGACACCATTGCTCACGAGCAACCGGGCCTCCTTCGACCGGATTACCGAGGCCGCGCGGCTGCGGCTAGAAAAATAAATCGAAGATTACCCACCAACTGCCCCGAATCCGGGCGCCGGCAATGGCCTCGGCCAGGTTGGCGACCGGGCCGCGCCCCGATCTGGGCACTATCCCCCTCACGAAGGCGATAGCCTGCTTCGGAGTCGTCCTCATCTCATTCTTAATGCTAATCTTTATCGACCCTTCTCCGTTGCGCGACAAACTGGGCAAATCAGCCGTCAATCGCAAACAGGGGCAGCAGATTGATCCGGAACCGCCATTTTGAAGGAATCGGCCTTGCAGCTGAACGGGCGCGCGCGGTACCGTTAGCCGCCTTGCGGGTCGCGCAGCGACCGGGAATGGAATCCCGTTCAGGTGCCGTCACGATGACCATGCCGATCGCCTGCGCGCAGATGGCGTGCACCCCCTTCGACCGCATGTCGAACCTGGACAAGGCCGATCAATTGATCCGCGAGGCGGCGCATCTGGGCGCGAAGCTGATTCTCCTCCCCGAATTGCTGACCACGGGTTACACCTACGACCGCCGGCTGCATGATTTTGCCGAGCCCATCGGCGGGATCACGACACGCTGGCTGCAATTGCGAAGCCGGCAGACGGGGCGCTGGATCGGGGCCGGCATGGTCGAACAGGCCGACGAGGGCACCTTCGACACGTTTCTGTTGGCGGGCCCCACCGGCGAGTTCTTGTCTTACCGAAAGCAGTACCCCGCCTTTTTTGAGCTGCTCTATTTTCACCGCGGGCGAACGGCCGGCATCTTCGACACGCCCATCGGCCGCATCGGCATGATGGTTTGCTGGGATATGGTGCACGCCCGTTTGTCTCGGGAAATGGCCGGCCGCATTGACTTGCTGCTGGTTTGCTCTGCCTGGCCCAATCTCAACCAGGGCAACATCCCGCTGTACGGCGTCCGCGATTGGTTCAGCCGCCAACCGGCGCAAAGGCCGCAGCGGCTTGCCCAGGAGCTGAACGTTCCCGTGGCCTACTGCAACACCGTCGGCGCTTTCCGCACGCGCGTCCCGGGCCTGGGCCTCACCTACCGCTCTACCTTTGCCGGAAGTTCCTCCATCGTCGATGGAGCAGGCAAAATCGCCATGGCGGCTAGCGGACAGGAAACCGTCCTGATGGCCGACGTCCGCGTCGGGACCGAGCGCAAGAGAGCCGGCTAGACCGCTGGCAGCCGTAGGCTGTACTCCAAGAGATCCGGCAAACGGACGTAGACCATGTCCTTGTCGGGGGCGATGTGCTTCCAGGCCCGCTGCCCTGTGAAACAATCGCGTGTCTGCTGGAGCGACGATTGTCAGCCGGGCCGCATCATAAAGCGAGAGAACCGAGCGGGCAAGCATTCTCGTTCGCGGCTTCGCGCGCTCGTACTTGTCCATGAGCAATGACGATCGCCTGTCCCGGCAAGGCCGGCACGCGCGGGCCGGAGCTGATGCGGCCGGTGAAGTTGAGCGGGTCGGTCGCCGGTAGGATGTAAGATACTTCCTCGGGATCGTCCGTGGCCGAGCGGAGCAGCGGGATCACTTCCGGCAGGGCGTACTGTTCGCCGGCGATGCCGGCGACGAAGCGGCCGCCGCGGATTTCGCCGCGGGCCTCCAGGCGGCGATAGGTGCGCACCAGCTCATGCCAGGGCGGAGCGGCCCAGTCGTTGGCCAGCATGTCGCGGCACATGACGCCGTAACGCCGCAGCAGCAGACGGCACCAGTGTTCCGCGCGCTCGTCCGCGGCCACGGGGCTTATCAAGCCGGAGCGCAGCAATGTCCAGCGTCCGGCCGGATGCACCGGGACGGGAGAGGAGCGCAATCCTCGGCGTCTGCTGTGCCGCGCCTTGACGCCAAGGAGAATCCGCAGAGCCGGATAGCCGTCGCTGGTGACCAGGCCGGCGGCGGCCAGCTCGCCGAGGACGTCGTCGACCTGGGCAGGGACCAGTTGCAGCAGGGTGGCGAGCTGGGCCGGGAAGATGGCGCCGTGGCGCAGGAACGCCTCGTAAGCCGCGCGGGCGTTGCTTCCCAGGCCAGCCACCGCTGCGCCATTCAGGTCGTCCGCGCTCACGGGCAACAGCCAGGAGACGTGATCGCGAACCATGAGCGTGATTGGCGTCGAGCGCGTCAGGGCCTTCATGGGCCGGCCGTTGGTGATCCGGCCCGTCGGCAGCGGCGCAGGCGGCCGGATGCGCCCCCAGCCGGCCTGTCCGGAAAACGTCAGCGCGTCCAGCCAGGCGGGTTGGTACGCCTCCAGCCGGGCCGGCAGCAAGTGCTTTTCCCAATGTCCGGCAGGCGTTTCGAAGCCTTCGAACTGTTCGATCAATGCCAGGAGCCCGGCTTGTCCGCGCAGCCGGGCGTGTGCATGGAGATGCTGATAGCGGGTCAGGAAGCGCACGAACTGCCCGACGGGTACGGGAGCGATTTGCCGGCGCAGACCTTCGAGCGTGAGGCGATGAACGCGCGCCAGCAGCCGGCGATCACACCACTCGAGCTCAGGTGCGCCGGTGAAGCGGCCGCGCAGTATAAGGCCCTGCGTTTCCAGCGTGGCGAGGGCCGCTTCGACATCCAGCGGTTGCAGGCCAAGATCCTGCCCGAGTTTATCGGCCGTGACCGGCCCGGCGCATTCCATGCGGCCGCGCACCAGGAAGGCGACGGCTTCCTCGCGCGGCCAGTCGCGGCGGATGCTCGCGGGCACATTGATTTCCGGCCAGGCCCGTGCTTCCGGCCAAACGGACTGAACCAGGGGCCAGCGTTCCGTGGCCACCCAAAGCGGCGGCCCTTGCGCCGTCTCCACCTGTGTGGCCCGTCCCGCCGAGCGCAGCTCCTCGAAGAACGTCTGCCAGGGCAAGCCGTCCTCGGCCGGCAATGCCCCCATCGAGAGCAACACATCGTGCAGCTCATCGGCGTCGCGGACCGACGGCCAGGCCTCGCTCTTCACCTGGGCGATCGCCTCGGGGTCCAGCCGCCCCAGGTCGCGCAGGGCCTCCACGGACAGCGAGCGGCGCATGGCCACGGCCCTGGCACGCCTCTCCTCCAGCGGGGCATCGTCGAGGAAGGAATAGAGATGGCCATTCAAGAGCTCATGAGCAAACGGGGACGGCTCGCGGCTGTCGAGGCCGACCAGCTCGATCTGCCCGGATTCGATGTCCCGCAAGACCGCCAGCAAGCCGTCCAGGTCGGACACCTCGTGCAGGCAGTCGGCGACCGTCTGCCGGACAATCGGCTGCTCCGGGACTTCAATATCGCCCACCACGTTCTCCTGGCAGGCGGTCTGCGCGGGGAACACCGAGGACAGCAGGTCCTCGGCACGCATGCGCTGGAGGTGCGGCGGCACGCGCTGTCCCTTCCGCGAGCGCTTGAGCTGCAGGGCCCGTGTCACATTCCAACGCCAGCGCGTCCCAAAGAAAGGCACGGCCAGAAACGCTTGCACGAGCACGTCCCGCGCCAGCCGGGCGGGCACCAGCTTGTACATCTGCTCCAGCGGAAAGCTGTGCTGCGCGCCGAGCGACAGGACGATGCCGTTGTCGTCCGCCGAGGCCTGTAACTCAAAATCGAAGCTGCGGCAGAAACGCTTGCGCAGCGCCAGGCCCCAGGCGCGGTTGACGCGCGTGCCGAACGGCGCATGGATCACGAGCTGCATGCCGCCCGATTCATCGAAGAAGCGCTCGAAGAGCAGCCGCTGCTGGGTCGGCACCATGCCCGTGGCGGCGTACTGGGCGGCCACATAGGCGACCGCCTGCTCGGCTCCATGCCGGCCCACCTGGCAGACGGGCATGAGCCAGTCCACGGCAGCGCTGTGGTTGGCCGGGTCGGGCTCAAGCAGGGCCATCAGCTCCTGCCGCAGCCGGGCGACCTCGGCGGAGAGTTCCAGCGTCCGGCCCGGCGCCTCGCCGCGCCAGAAAGGAATGGTCGGCGGCGCCCCGTGCGCATCGGTGACCACGACCTCGCCGCCGCGGATGTGCTTAACGCGCCAGGAGGTGTTGCCCAGTAGAAAGATGTCGCCGCCGTTGCTCTCGACCGCGAAATCCTCGTCGAGTGTCCCGACCAGCGTGCGGTTCTCATCGTCGGTGACAACACGGTAATCGGCGACCTCCGGGATGGCGCCGCCGCAGGTGATGGCGGTGAGCCGGGCACCCTTGCGCGCCCGCAGACGGCGATGGACGTGGTCGCGGTGCAGGTAGGCGCCATAGCGGCCGCGCTGCGGCGCGATTCCTTCCGCGAGCATTTCCAGCACGGCGTCATAGTCGGCGCGCGTCAAGTCTCGATACGGATAAGCGCGGCGGCAGAGTTCGAAGAGGGCATCCTCGTCCCAGTCCTCGGTGGCGACGGTGGCCACGAGCTGCTGGGCCAGCACGTCCAGCGGCGCCTGCGGCATGTGCACGCGATCCAGCCGCCCTTCGCGCGCGGCCCGGACGAGGGCCAGGCATTCGATCAGCTCTTCCCGGCTGAGGCCGAAGAGCCGGCCTTTCGGCACCAGGCCCAGGGAATGGCCGGCACGGCCGACGCGCTGCAGGAACGTGGCGATGGAGCGCGGCGTCCCCAGTTGACATACCAGGTCGATGTGGCCGATGTCGATGCCCAGCTCAAGCGACGCGGTGGCCACCACGGCCTTGAGCTTCCCCTCCTTGAGCTGTTGCTCCGTGCGCTGCCGGCTGCGGTGCGACAGGCTGCCGTGATGCGACAGCACGATGTCGGCGCCCAATCTTTCCGTGAGCTGGTGGGTGACGCGCTCGGCAAGCTTGCGCGTATTGACGAAAATCAGCGTGCTGCGGTGCGCGCCGATCAGCTCCACGAGGCGCTCGTAAACTTCGGCCCACTGCTCGTGGCTGCAAACCGCCTGCAGTTCTTGACCGGGCACTTCAACAGCCAGGTCCATGTCGCGGAAGTGGCCGATATCCACCACGGCCGGGGGCGCCGCGCTAGCTCCGACCAGGAATTTCGCCAGTTCATCCACCGGCTTCTGCGTGGCGGACAGCCCGATACGGAGCGGCCGGGACGCACAGAGAGCTTCCAGGCGCTCCAGCGACAGGGCCAGGTGAGAGCCGCGCTTATCGCGCGCGACGGCGTGGATTTCATCCACGATGACCGTATCGGTCTGCCGGAGGATTTCCCGGCTGCGGCTGGCGGTAAGCAGCAGGTACAGCGACTCGGGAGTGGTGACCAGGATGTGCGGCGGCCGGCGCAGCATCTGCTGCCGCTCGCGCGCCGGCGTGTCCCCGGTGCGCACCAGGGCGCGGATCTCCGGACAATCCGGCTGCTGCCGGCGCGCCAGGCTGAGGATTTCCGCGAGGGGCTCCTGCAAGTTGCGCTGAATGTCGTTCGACAAGGCGCGCAGCGGGGAAACATACACCACGTAGGTCTGCTCGCGCAGTTCTCCGGCAAGAGCCAGGCGCAAGAGGCGGTCCAGGCTGGCCAGGAATGCCGTCAGCGTCTTCCCGGAGCCGGTCGGCGCAGCAATCAAGGTGTCCTGCCGGCTCTGGATGGTGGGCCAACCAAGCCGCTGAGCTTGCGTGGGCTCACGAAAACGCTCCTCAAACCACTGGCGCACCAGCGGATGAAAATTCTGAAGCGGCATTGGTTCCTTTCAAGCGCTGTTTTCCGCGTGTCTGGATCCCGTATAACCTCAGGTTTAATATACAGAAAACCACTATTGCCAGGGAAGTGTCTTGTCCAAAAAGGTCCTGTGCCCCCCCTTTTCAACGGGCTGCTAACATGGATATAGTGATCTGCCGACAAGCAGTTTGCGGAGGTCGCGATGAATGCTGCTGAAGACAAACAAGTCAAGGTAACGGCCACGTCAGCGCTGTTGGAGTTCGCTCCGCCGGACTATGTCGATCCCGTTATCGAAGCATACAAGAAAGATGTCGACCGGACGTTACTGCGCGAGAATTTGAAGCTCAGCGTGGAACAGCGTCTTCGCAACGCGGAGAACTTTCACAAGGACATAGAGACACTGCGGGAAGCGGGCAGGCAGATGCGCTTGCGTTCCACGAAAGAGGGCGCATGCCAACGAGGACGGGCAAAATGCGGCGAATCGGGTTCGTGATCTTCCGACTGCTCGCAGTGGCGATGATAATCGGCGGCGCACCAGTCTTTGTCTTTCTCGGCGCTATGCTGGGTGCCTTCGCTACGCTTGAACCTGGGCCTGACGGGGTGGATAAGTTTCTCAGGCTCTACACTTGTTTCGCCCTTGCCGGCGTGCTTACTGCTAGCGGTGCGATTCTTTGGTGCGTAAGCCGATCGACACAAAGTTAGCCCGCTACCGATATTATGATGATGTGGGATATGCGCGTCGGGGAGGTTGCCATGAATGCTGGTGAAGACAAACAAGTCAAGGCGACGGCGATTGGCCCCCTGCTGGAGTTGGCTCCGCCAGACTATATCGATCCCGTCATCGAAGCCTACAAGAAGGACGTCGACCGGACGTTGCTGCGCGAGAATTTGAAGCTCAGCGTGGACGAGCGTTTTCGCCAATTCGAGAGCTTCATGAGATACGTGTATGAGTTACGTGAGGCAGGCCGTAAGGCGCGCGAGTTGCGGAAATGATTGAGCCGAACTTTCGTGAGATTTTGCCGCTTCTGATCCGCCATAATGTGCGTTTTGTAGTGATCGGTGGCGGGGCAGCCATCGCCCACGGTTTGGCGCGAACTACGTATGATGTGGATGTCGTCTATGCCCGCGATCCCGGCAACATTCACAATCTTGTGGAGGCATTGCGGCCCTATCAGCCATACCTGCGCGGCGCCCCGCCGGGCTTACCGTTTCGCTGGGACGAGGCAACTGTGCAAGCGGGGCTGAACTTCACTTTGACCACGTCGTTGGGCCATCTCGATGTGCTCGGCGAAGTGACAGGCGGCGGAACTTACGAGCAACTACTGCCCTTTTCCCCCGAGACGAACAGTTTCGGCATTCAGTGCCGCTTCGTGTCCTTGGAGCGGCTTATCCAGCTCAAGCGCGCTGCGGGCCGGCCGAAGGATCTGGAAATTATCGCCGAACTGCAAGCGCTTCTCGAAGAACGGCGCAACAGGGAGCCGTCTTGAGGGTCTTCAGATAGAACTAGCCACGCTGACATGATTTGGAGGGACCGATAGTGACGCAACTCTTACAACGAGCCTTGGCAGCAGTCCAAAAACTATCGTCTTCGGAGCAAGATGCCATCGCCGCAATCATTATTGATGAACTCGAAGATGAAAAGCTTTGGGATGAGGCTTTTGCCCAATCTCAAGAGTCCCTGAGCCGGTTAGTTGAGAAAGCACGTGCCGATGTTCGTGCCGGCAAGATTAAATTGAAAATCAGGCCTTGGCAAGCAACATGCATGGATAGTCCGTCTAATTAGGGATGGCCGCTTGAGTCTCTCCAACCCGCCACTCGAGGAGTCCCACCATGCCGCAACTTCTACTGGCAGCTTCGCAGCGCGTCTCCCGTTTGGAAAGTCAACGCCGCCGAAGATTCTTTCCCGCCCTGGAAACTCTTGAGGATCGCACCCTGCTCAATGCCGGTATGCTCGATCCTACGTTTGGCACGGGTGGCCAGGTGATCACGCCCATTGCCAATAGCGGGGCCAGCGGATTGGTTCTCCAGCCCGACGGCAAGCTGGTGGCCGGCGGAAGCTCGGGAAGCAATTTGGTGCTTGAGCGCTATAACGCAGACGGCACACCCGACGCCAGCTTCGGTACGGCCGGGCAGGTAAACGCCAACATGGGACTCAGCGGCGTTGTCCGTCTCGCCCTGCAGGCCGACGGCAAAATCCTGGTCTCCGGGAACGCGGGCGATCTCATCCAGAACAATCTGAAGATGGTTGTCGCGCGCTACCTCCCCAATGGAACGCTGGATGTCACGTTCGGCACTGGCGGCGAAACCACCATCGGCCCCGGTCTCCAGGCCGACCAGATCGCCGTTCAGGGCGACGGCAAAATTTTGCTGGCCGGCATCACCCAGGCTTCGGGCATCACGATCCACGCTCTGGTCGTGGCACGCCTCAACACGGATGGTACGGTCGACACTGCTTTCGGCATCAACGGCCAGGCCAGCGCTTACATCAGCGGCGACGTCGTACCAATTCCGCGTGGTCTGGGCATCGAACCGAACCACCGGATCGTGGTCGCCACGGGCTTCGACCTGGTCGGTTTCACACCCCAAGGAACGGTCGACTCCGGTTTTGGCCAGACCGGGGGCGTATCAAAAGCTCCGACGACGGTCAGCATTGAGGGACAGACCATCCTCAGCGACGGTCGTATTGTGGTGGTCGGCTCCGCTCAGGGCCCGGCCAGCAATAGTAATTTCGCAATCCTGCGCTTCTTCGCCAACGGCAATCTGGATAACAGTTTTGGCAATAATGAAGGACCCTTGACCGGCTTTGCTCAATCCGACCAGGCCATCGCCGTTGCCGTGCAGTCCGACGGCCGATACGTGGCGGCTGGATCAACCGGCTTTGCAGACGTCAGCGCCTTTGCCCTGGCACGCTATAACCCCAATGGCGGCCTGGATACTTCCTTCGGCACCGACGGCAAGGCCACCGCTTTCCCGACAATCATGACCCAGGCCGACCAGGTCGTCATCCAAGCCGATGGGCGCGCCGTCGCCGCAGGTAGTGCACAGGGGGGCGGTTTTGCTTTGGCGCGATTTACCAGCGACACGCCTCTGCCGACTGCCAACCAGCGGTTTGTAGCGCAAGCGTATCTTGATCTGCTTGGGCGACCAGTCGACGGCGTGGGCCTGACGCAGTGGAGCAACTTGCTCGACCAGGGCAGCAGCCGCACTCAGGCGGCCCTGGACATTGAAGCCAGTCCGGAGTTCGAAAGCCACACGGTGGAAGCGCTGTACGCCCAGTACCTGCACCGCATCGCCGACCCGGGCGGACTGAGCAACTCCATGAATTTTCTGCGGTCGGGCGGCACCATCGAGCAATTGATTGACATCCTCGTCAGTTCGCCGGAATTCCTGCAAGGGCAAGGCATGGGCACCAGCGACGGCTTCCTAAACGCCCTTTATCAAGATGCCCTGGACCGAGCGGTTGATCCCGGTGGCAGAGCAGCCTGGAAGCAGGCCCTGGCCAACGGGGCCAGCTTCGCCCAGGTTACGGCCGCCATTCTGGCCAGCACGGAGTATCGCCAGTACGTGGTGACCGAGGCCTACGGATTATTCCTGCGCCGGCAACCGGAAAGTGCAGGGCTGAACGCTTTCACGGCGGAGTTGGCGCAGGGAATGCGCGATGAGCAGGTGTTCGCCCAGATTGTCGGCTCACAGGAGTACTTCCAGAGAATTTGAGTCAAGCGGGCGCGGGCTGTTCCTGATGTGTGCCGCCGCCCCCGGAAATGCCGAAGACAAGAAGCAGAACTAGTGCCGTCGCCAGGCCGCCCAGACCGAGGGTGCGCAAAACAATCGGCACGCCCCAGCGGTCAGCCGCGAGCCCAGCAAGAATGCTGCCGAGCGGAACGGCGCCGCTTTGAATCATGGCCCAGACCGCCATGACGCGGCCGCGATTGTGGTCGCCAGAGCTGAGTTGCACGATGCTCTGGCTGGTCGCCAGAAACAGGATCAGGCCGAAGCCGATCAGCGCCGAACAGGCGACTGCCAGAGCGAGCGTGTCCGCCAGGGACAGCAAAATCAAACCGGCTATCACGATGCCGATGCCGGCGCCGAGCATGCGCGTGCCGTACTCAAGCGAGCCGAAAGTGGCGATGGCCCAGGCCGCCAGCAAGGCGCCGACGCCGGTGCCGCTCAGCATCCAGCTATAGCCCACTTCGTCGGAACCCAGACGCAGCTTCGACAGCGCCGGCAACAGCGTCTGGGAAGGCCAACCGCAGAACGAGATGACCGCCATCAACAACGCCAGCAGCAGAAGGTCGCGGCGGCGGACGACGAAAATCAAGCCATCGAAAAACGAGCGCACACCGATGCGGGCGGCGCGAAACAGATATTCCTTGTGGTGCGCCAGGAATACCAGGACATTAAGGGCACTGCGCCAGGTTGCTCTGCGCATACGCCGCGGGCTGAGGTGGGCGACGTTCATGAGCGCCAGTGCCCAGAGTACAGCCAGGTAGCTGAGCGCGTTGGCCACGAAGCAAGTCTCCGGGCTGATCCAGCGCATGAGCTGGCCGCCGGCCGCCGGACCGAGCGCCCGGGCTACGTTGAAAAGCAAGGAGTTGAGCGCCACCGCATTCATGAGGTCTTCGCGGCTGGCCATGTCCATGACGAACGCCAGCCGGGCCGGCAAATCGAGGGCCTGCACCAGGCCGCTGAACGCCGTGATGATCACCAGCTTCCAGGCCGTGATCACGCCGGCATAGCCCAGGCCGGCGAGCAGCAGCGCCAGCAGCAGGAAGGCGCTCTGCGTGCAAAAAATCAGCGTCCGCTTGGGCACGCGGTCGGCCAGAATACCGCCCAGGCCGCCGAAGAAAAACGTCGGCAGGATCTGCGCGACGAGGATGAGCGCTGTCCACTTCGATTCATGGGTGAGAGCAAACGCCAGCCAGCTCACGGCGGTCGATTGCATCCAGGTGCCCATCAGCGAAACGAGCTGGCCGAAGAAATAGAGCCGGTAATTGCGGTGGCGAAGCGAGCGAAAAGTGGCCGCCAGCCCGCGCCGCGGCGGGCCGGGCGCAGCCGGTGCGTCGCAGGTCGATCCAGCGCCGGCATTATCCGTGGGAAGAGAAGGCGTCCCGAGAGACGCAGAGTCGGTTCCGTTCTTGGGCATGATCTTAGGCTAGCTTTGCCCCCAGTCGGGTCAAGAGCGAGTTGGCACGGCCACATTGCCTGGTCTGCGGGTTAGAGCAATGCTTTCGCCTTTGCGGAAAATATGCTGTAATGGATTCTTTCCGGTTGACTAGCTTGCGCATTCTGCTTTGCCCGGCAAAGCCGCTGCCGCTACAATCGCCGCATGCTGTCTGCAGTTCCTTGCTCGTTGGCGCCGGAAAGCGACCGGCAGGCGCGGAAAGATAGTCGTCGAGGAGTCTGAGCATGAATTATGAAGTCAAGGGAAGCGAAGAGGCCGTGGTGACGCAGACCAAACCTGAAACTCCGACCTCTCATCCCACCGGCTTCTACTTTATTTTTTGGGGGGAATTTGCCGAGCGCTGCTCCTTCTACGGGATGCGGGCGATTATGCCCCTGTACCTGACCGGGGTCCTTGCATTCGCCGATAAACAGGCCAGTCCGATCTATTTCTTGTTCAAAATGGCCGCCTATCTCCTGCCGCTGCTCGGCGGCTTTCTGGCCGACCGTTACTTCGGGAAATACTGGACGATCGTCGGCTTCTCGCTCCCGTACGTCCTCGGGCATTTCATCCTCGGCATTCAGACGCCGGCAGCCTTGATCATCGCCATGGCCCTTCTGGCGTGTGGCAGCGGCGTCATCAAGCCGAACATCTCCACGCTCATGGGCATGACGTATGACCAGAAGCGTCCCGGCCAGGAAGGACTGCGCACGGCCGCCTTCCTCTGGTTTTACTTCTCGATTAACGTGGGCTCGCTGATTTCGCTTTACGCTCTGCCTGAGATCCGTGATTACTTCGCACACGCCAGGAACGAGCAGCCCCTCATGACGACGAGCACGATGGGTCTCTTGGCCTCTCCTCTTGGGCAGGGCCCGCTGCTGGCGAGTTCCCTGCTGATGCCCAAGCGACCTGTTTACGGGCCCTTGCCATGGGCCTACCGCATGGCGTTTCAGTTCCCGGCGTGGCTCATGGTGGCCGCCCTCATCGCCTTTGCTGCCGGTAAACGTCACTATGCCGTCGAGGTAATCCAGCACAAGCGGAAGACGCCCGAGGAGCGCCGTCAGCAATGGGAGATTCTGGCCACGCTCTTCGGCGTCTTCTTCCTGATGGTCTTCTTCTGGTTTGCCTACGAACAGAACGACAGTCTCTGGACCTTCTTCGCTCGCGACCACATGAACCGGGTCGTCGACCTGGGCTTCTTCAGAAAAGAGTTCGCACCAGACGGCTTCCAGTTCATTAACGCGGGCCTCATCATTTTGCTGGTGCCATTCTTCGGCTGGATGTGGAGACGAGTGGACCCGCACGGACGGCGCTTCCCACCCGCCACCAAAATCCTCATGGGCTTCTTCTTTACCGTGGCCGCCTTTGCTTTGATGGCGCTGGCCGGCTTCGCGGGCACCGGGGCCACGAAGGTGTCCGCGTGGTGGCTCATTTTCGGCTTTACCTTGCTCACGCTCGGGGAGATCTTCGTTTATGGCACGGGCCTGGAATTGGCGTACGCGGCCGCTCCCGCGAGCATGAAAAGCTTCATTACGGCCTGCTTCCTGTTGACCATCGCGGGGGGTGACTTCCTGAATATCTGGATCGGGCCCTGGTACGACAGCAAAATGGCCCCCGGCCCGTTCTTCGCCATGACGGCCGGGGTCGTCCTCGCCGCTGCCGTCGCCTTCTACTTCGTGGGCCGGCGTCTGACCCGCGTGACCTACGCCCGGCGCACAGAAGCTTCGCCCGGCTAAGAATGGTCATCCGCATGGGTATGCCATGACGCGTTTCAAGACCTGGACCCTCACCGACGTGCTCAACGACGTCTGGCTCGACAGCTTCTCTGTGAGCAATGACAATTTGCGCTTGCCGACACCACACGATTGGTCGATTCGCAAGCGGACTTTGCGCGGCGGGCTGCGCGATGGGATTGATCTGATCGAAGTGCACAACGGGGAGCTTTCCTATTCCATACTGCCGACGCGCGGCATGGGCTTGTGGCGCGGTGAATATCGCGGCAATTTCCTGGGCTGGCGGTCGCCGGTGCTGGGGCCGGTGCATCCCAAATTTGTCCATCAGGACGAACGCGGCGGACTTGGCTGGTTGGCCGGGTTTGACGAGTGGCTGTGCCGCTGCGGGCTGGCGTCCAATGGCCCGCCGGGCGAGGACGGCTATACGGACAAATCGGGCCGGACTTTGCGCAGCAAGCTCACGCTGCATGGCCGGATCGCCAACCAGCCGGCCCACTTTGTGGAAGTGCGCGTCAACCTGGAGGCACCGCATGAATTGACCGTCATCGGTCAGGTTGAAGAGGGGCATCTTTTCTTTCCCCATCTGGCCCTGACTACAACGCTAACAACGGTGCCGGGCTCGAATCGGCTGGTCATTCATGACGTTGTGGAGAACCGCGGCGGCGAGCCGGCCGAAATGCAGCTTCTCTATCACTGCAACGTGGGGCCGCCCTTTCTGGAAGCCGGCAGCCGGATCATCACGCCAATTCGCGAAATGGCGCCGCTGACGCCACGCGCGGCCGAGGGCATCGAGACTTACGACACGTACGCCGGTCCCAGCGCCGGTTTCACCGAGCAGGTTTATTGCTACGACCTGCTGGCAGACTCCTCGGGCAGAACCGGTGCCTTGCTTTTTAATGCAGCCGGTGACCGCGGACTGGCGCTGCGTTGGCATCACAAGGAGCTGCCCTGCTTCACGGTATGGCGGAATACCGCGGCGCTCGAGGACGGCTATGTCACCGGGCTGGAGCCGGCGACGAACTTCCCCAACTTCAAGGCGTTTGAGCGGCAGCAGGGACGCGTGCGCGTACTGCCGCCGGGCGGAAGATGCGAGTTCAACTGGAGCATGGAAGTGTTTGATACGGCAGCCGGCGTGTCGAAGATGCTCGCCGACATTGTGGCGCTGCAAGCTCACGAGCGGCCGAAAATTCATCACGCGCCGCAGGCAAAGTTTTTCGTCAACGCATTAACAGAGTAGAATGAACACGGGTTGGATTAGGCGAGGGTCATCATGAAAGCGATTAAAGGAATTTTCAAAGAAGGAAAGCTCGAATTGGCGGAACCCGCTCCCGAAGCGGGTCCCGTGGAGGTGCTCGTAGTCTTTCCTGACTCCGAAACCGATCCGTGGCAGCCCATCCTCAACGAAACTTCCCTGCGACCAGCATTCGCCAAATATGTCGAAGAGGCTTTGGGGGAAATTGCTCAAGGCAAGGTTCAGCCGCTAAGCCTGGACGATTTATGAACTCGCAAACGTTCCACGGTTCTGGCAGCGCTATCGCCGCTTACCTGCTGAGGTCCGCCAGGCCGCTCGCGCGGCTTACCGACAATTCTCATTGGATCCGCGACATCCGGGCTTGCATTTCCACCGGCTCGAGGGCGATCCGAATCTCTGGTCCGTGCGAATCACGCGAAAGTATCGGGCCGTCGGGCACGTCCAGGAGAACACGATTACTTGGCTTTGGGTTGGCGACCACAAAGAATTTGACAGAGAGTTTCCACGGTAGATCAGGCGTTTGGGGTACCACCCGGGCATTGGTTATGAATGGCCATAATCCAACCTCACTCAGATCTTACCGCTGGGCGGGGTCACCGGCGCGGGTGGGTTTCCATTGGCGGGCGGGTAGATGCTGGTGCTCTCCTGCTTGATCACTGGCTCACTTAGTGCGGGGCTACGCAACTCTGCTTGAAAGCGGACATCACCTGCCTGCTGCGCGGTTGCCTCAATGGTGTACGTCAGAGCTTGCTTCGGTTGCACGCCATCGACCGGCGGGAAGACGACTTTGTTTCCATCGAGGCGCGCCTTCGTGGGCCCGTCGGTATTGCCGACGGTCAATTCCTTCGGCACCAAGGCTGTTATCTCGACCTGGTTGGCGGGCAGCGAGCCGGTATTGGTGACGGCTATCTTGTAAACCACCTTGCCGCCGACGAGGACCGGATCACCCAGCTTGGTGATTTCCAGTAAGTAGGCCGGCAGACCACGAATCTCTAACGGCGACTCGGCCTGCTCTTGCATGGCGGGGTCTGCGGTGACCACGGCGACATTGACAACGCGCGGCGCCAGCCGTGTGCAGCGGCCCGTGGCCTGGAGCACCTTCTGGGCGCGGGCCGGCAAGCTGCCGAGATTCCAGACCACTTGACCATTGACCAATTGACCGACTTCCGTGGCATTCATGAAAGTCACTTCCGCGGGCAGTTGATCGCGCACCACGACATTACCAAGCGGCACGTCGCTTTGATTGGCCACGGTAATATCCCAGGTCGCGGTCTGATCCACGTAGCGTGCCTTCGGCCCGGTCACGGAAATCGCTACTCGCGAAGCTTGCACCGTGATCGCCGCCTGGCCTTCGCTGCGCAGACCGCCGTCCGCGGTCGCCTGCACACGCAAGGCCTGACGCCCGGCCTGGGTGGGCGTCAACATGAGCGGTATAGCCTTCGTCTCGCCCGGCGCCAGCGTGCCCAGTTGCGACTCGACTGGGTTGGCGCGCGATTGATGCTCCAGGCCGCGATCAAAACTCGCACTGAGCATCACGTTGGTTACGGCAGCAGCGCCTGCGTTCGTGACCGCAATTTGAAAAGTAACCGGCACACCGACCGCTGCGCTGTGCGGCGCGGCCACGGTCACGTTTAGCTGACCCGGGATCGGCGCCGGCGGTTGCGCCGTCACCTGGGTAGTGACACACTTTTCGTCGCGGAAGCCTTCGAGCGTCGTCATGCTCACACAGTTGGTGACCGGACCAGGATTGGCTGCCCGCAACACAACCTGGAGCGAATAGGATCTGCCGCCCGCCAGGGCGCCGAGCGTCCAGATCAACTGGCTGCCCTCGACCGAGGCGGCGGGAAGCGTGCGCACGACCTGCACACCCGCCGGAATGGTATCGCGCACGGTGATGGCCTGCGTCTCCACCTGGCCGGCGTTATTGATCGCCACGGTGTAGGGAATTTCCTGGTTCACCACCGCGGTGGGCGGCCCGGTGAGACTAAGCGTCACCTGGGGGCCTTGCCACTGTTTGCTGGTTTCGCCGCGGCCGATGATGATGCCGGCGCCGCTCGGCGAACTCGGATCGGGCGGGCGTATAATCTCCACGCTGATGCGATTGATACCCGGCTGCGGCGCGATCTGCACCAGGCTCGCGCTGGCGTTGCCACTCAGGTCGCTGACGGCCACCGCTTCCTGCGTGCGACTCGCCGGGAAGACCGCGGGCGGGCCGTCGAGAATGCGATAACGTACGCGATAGCCGGCGAGCGGCTGGCGATCCGTATGCCGAAAGACATTAGTCGTGATGACATGCTCGGTGCCGATGCGATTGACGGCGGCGGGCGGCATGATCCACTCGGCATCGACCCAGTGCTTGGTGACAAAGACCTTGTGGGTATCCCAGTTGTAAATCTCTGGAGCGTACACCGTCATGTGCGAGTCGCCTTCGACGGCGGAGCTGATGACGCACCAGGTTTGCCCGGGACGAATGACGAAGTCGTCGTTGGGGTTGGCATTGCCGCGGCTGATGCGGTGTTCCTTGTACGAGGTATAGCTGACGGCGTACTTGTTATCGACCTTGTAACCGCGGCCGGGAAAAATGCCGCTCTCGTCCACCTCGATGATGTTGCCCGCGCCTTCGAGCATCCACTCCACGCGGCGGGCGCGGCGCGGCACGCCCTTCTCGTCATAAACGGTGGCGATGATGACGTGCTGCGTGCGCACGGGATCGGTGGATTCCAGCGGCCGCACTTCCAGGCGCACGGCGTGTGGATCGAAGTTGGCATAATAGCCGTGTCCCGGCGGCTTGGCATGGGTCTGGACAATATCGCCGGTCGGCAGCAGATAGGGGAAATAGCTGGGATTTTGCGTAACGCCGAAGCAGCCGGACAGCAGGCCAAAGCTCGCTGCCAGCACCAGCTTCAGGCATTGTTTTCCCAGCCTGCCCATGATCGACGCTGCTCCGCGAAAGCCCGCACGCCGTGCCGCGTAGTCCGTAACCAGGACCGGCTGCCGAGCTAGGTTAACACGCTTCGCGCACGGAATCTGCGATGAGGGAAAACGCGGTCTATACGAAAATGGCCCAAAGTTTACAAGGCGAAGTGCCGACAGCCGATAGCGAATGTGCTTAGCCTATTGGTGAGAAAGATAGAGTTTCGGCGGCCCCGGCGGCAAAAAGGCCATCCTACGGCAGTGACTTACATAGAATCAATCTCCTGCCATTCCTCTGGCTCGGAAAGCGCCTTGAGATTTGGGTCGTGCTGCAAATCGCCAAACTCGGCCAGCCAGCGGCGCAATTCCTCCGCGGAGACCGTTTGCGGCTTGCCCCCGGGCTGCGGCGGAACCGGCTGCGCTCTTTTTGGCCGCTGCTCGAGCCAATCCAGGAAGTCCCCGCAGCCCAGCGCTTTGCAATTCCGCCGTTGGGCCGCGCGTTGGAGGCGATGATCGTCGGAAACCACGGCCAGGTCGTGTGGGAGAGCTTGTTGACGGATGATGTCTTCGATGAGGTCGTCCGCCTCCGGTTCATGGACGGCATAGCGAATGTGGATGCCTTCGTAATCTTCTGTATCGGGCAGGCCGGCCGGAGCCCGGTCAGCATCGAAGATGACAGTCGCGGATGAAGCCTCATCGCCAAGAGCGCTGCGCAAAAAGCGCAGCAAGCCGAGCCGGGCCCTGAGCAAGTCGCCTGGCCCAGCCCGTGCGCGCAAGAGCCCCAGAGCATGGAGCAAGTTGTAGCCGTCGATGAGATACTTCATGTCAGTGACCTCTCTTTACAGTTTACCAATTAATGCGACAATACTGAGGATTGAGTACCGAGTACCGAGTACTGAGTACCGAGTACTGAGTACTGAGTACTGGGCGCGGAGAACTTCTTGCCCGCCTTTCGTTAGTGGGTAAGGGAGAGGGCCATTCCTCTCCCTCCCCGTTGTCGCGAGAGGGTCATTTCCCTCTATTTACCGGCGTGCCCCGTTAGGGCACCGGGCGACCCCATAGCAAGAGCCCCCGAGGGGGC
>Ga0185299_10002043_pt1 | contig 33519 bp, 29 predicted proteins | sample PaiPotPPA55metaG_FD_128002 | JGI IMG/M metagenome (GOLD analysis project Ga0185299, IMG submission 128002) | Iron sulfur acid spring bacterial and archeal communities from Banff, Canada, to study Microbial Dark Matter (Phase II) - Paint Pots PPA... ...
TCAGCTACAGCTGAGAGGCGCTCAAATCGGGGGTCGATGCGCTCGCGTTGCCGATCTCGGGAGGGCCGGGATATAGCTGCGCCTCCGCCGTGTTTTGACGGAGCGGCAATTGCAGTTGGGGCTGGTAAATTAAGAAGTGGACGTTCCGGCACTCTCTTCTTCCCCCGTGCCTTCCTTTGCGCTACGTGCGCGAGCGGTCCACAACTTCAACTGCTCTCGTACGATTTCGCCGGAAGGGCGTTCCCCCTGAGTAAGAATTACCCGCCGCATAATGTTGAGGAGGAATTCTTCGGCCTCGGCATAGCTTACGCGACCAAGGCTCTTTGTTATTTGTGCAGCAGAGACGCCAAGATTCAACTCGGCCTTTTCGGCAAGCCGTTGCAGGAACTGGGTCAGTTGCTTTTGTGTTGGTGCCGGTAACGGCAGGCGGAGCTGAAAGCGCCGCCAAACAGCCCGGTCGAGCAGTTCCGAATGGTTTGTCGCGGCGATCACGACAACGTAGCTTGGCAGATCATCTATCTGCATCAAAAGCGAAGTTACGACACGTTTAATTTCGCCCGTCTCATGTTTGTCGCCGCGCTCTTTGCCGACAGCGTCAAATTCATCGAAGAAAAGTACGCAAGGTGTTGTGCGCGCATACTCGAAGACCCTCTTGAGACGCGCAGCAGTTTCCCCAAGGAAGCTGCCGATCATCCCTTCATATCGAACGACGAACAACGGGATCGCAAGGCTTTCCGCGATTGCTTCGGCCAGGGTTGTCTTACCATTGCCGGGTGGGCCTACGAGCAGAATGCGGTGCCTTGGTTCGAGTGAGTGCGACCGGAGTATACTTGAGCGCTGCTGTTCTTCGATCAATTGCCGCGTCGCGAGTTGGGTTGTGTCCGGGAGGACAAGGTCATCTAGCTTCCGCCGCGGCATGATCTCGGAAATAAAGTCTTTCGCCCGCTGACTTCCGTCAGGCACGTGTCGTGGAGCGTTCGATAGCGCGTTGCCGTTTGTCGTCCGCACGACTCGTTCGATTTGGTCAGCTAGGACATTATGCTGCTTGCCACGTTCTTCCGCGACAATAGCGTCCACGGTCCGGCGAAAGGTGCCCGTGTCGCCATTCACGCCAGCCTTAACAAGATTTATGAGTAGGTCGCTTCGAGCCATCGTCAGTCCTTCCGGCGACGGCCACGGCGGTCGGTCAATTCGGATTCAGAAACCTGAATTCCGACAGACCGAAGCCCACGAAGCACCATCGTCCGAATATTTTCACCGCGATCAGCGCACATCAACGCCACCTGCCGACGAACGGACTCCGGCACCATAATCTGCAACGGGACCTCTTTCGCAGAAGGAGCCGTGGAAGCAGGCCGCGGCTTACGCCCATTCTCTATAGATCGTTTCGCTGTTGCCATAATGAGAATTACAACACCTTGTTCAATGCCACTCAATTGAGTATCATAGTATCATGACTTCATGAAGAGTGCAGCCGGGGTTGTACCCATGGTTTTGGTCCGAACGTCTTGCGGCTGCACCGCAATATGTCAAAGGATTCGCTGTTCATGAAGCTTCAGAAGCTGACCTGCGAACATGTCCAGCGTGATTGTTCGCTCCTCGCGTAAGCCTTCCTCCACGCGTCAGTTCATTACCGCGCGGTGCAGGCCCGTAAGATGGCGAATGCCGTCCGATAATGTTCTGACCGGTTCGGTATTATGCTTGGGTATGTCGGCTTTGGCCTGCCGCTGGTCGTCCTTGATCTTTTGTATCCAGCCATCACTCCATGCCTTCGTCCGTTTTGATTCCCAAATGATCGAGCCAGCAAGGTCACCGTTCGGATTCTGAACACGCTGTATTATGTCCGCACCGTTGATACCCTTTGGTACAGGCTGAATCAGATCCGATGGGAATGTTTGAGAAATCAAGTCTTCTAGAGCGAGTTCAAGCACCTCTCCCTGAAGCTGTTGCGAGCCCTGCTGAAGTTTGCGCCGAAGCTCATCGTTAGCCTTCATGGCATCTGAAAGCCGCTTGTCTTTCTCAGCTACTTGCCGCGCATGTTCTTCTTCCAGCCGCGTTGAAATTTCTAGCTGAAGCCGGACTCGCTCCTCGTCCAACTTTCTGGCCATTTCAAGATCGCGCGCCTTTTCCCGCTCCTCTAGGTTTCGCTTCTCGGTTCGGAGTTCAAGCTCGATAGCTTGCGCTTTTGCGAGCCGCTCACTCCGTTCGTCTGCTTGCCTCTTGAGGTCTGCAATCTCTGTTGAAAGTCCGGACCTCAATTGTGCTTCAATCTCTTTCGATAGATTGGCTCGTTCCGTAGCAAGCCGGTCAGAAATCGTCTGATCGAAAGCAGCCGCCCTTTCATCCAGCTCGCGTTCTCTCGCGGCTATCAGCCGTTTTTCTTCCAACGCTTCGGCCTTAAATTCCTGGCGCGTTCGTTCGGCGATTTGATGATGAATGGCTTCGCTGATCGGAATCGCTTCGCCACAGCCCGGGCATTTGATGGTACCGAACCCGGTTTCCTCGTTCGCCACGATGGCTCCCCTCGATCAATTGTTACTTCAGTGACTCAAATCGCTGTTGTTCGTGCAGAGTGGCACGATGCGCCGTTCGCTAACCAATTTGTCTCGCTTTATGCACAGCGCATCCACAGAAGCTTGCATCCGCGCCAGCAACAATTCCGCCGACGCAGCACCAATGCTGGAACGTTGAAGCGTGAAGACCTCTTTCTGCTGCCTACGAATTTGCAGGTGCAGCCTTTCGATCTCAGCGCAAATGAATTGAAGGGTCATTGCGCACTCAAATCATCGGGGACATGGCCGAATTTCCTGATCACCTTGGCATCGCTGAAATCGCCGGTGGCAGGGTCACCGGTGCGGCTAAAGGCGACCGCGCCAACGTGGCCTTCTTTGCGCGATAGCGCCTCGGCGCGCATTACAGCGGTGTTTGGATTGAAGCATTCCGTGGGCTCGCCAGCGGCAATGCTGTCATCGGCGGTGACAAACGGCAGCTCAACAAAATAGGTGACTTCCACCATGGCCTGCCTCCAACTGACTCATAAGAGCGACCTATAATGTTCGTGGTATGTTCTTTTGTCAATGGGCGCGCCAAATGAGCCCCTTGATCCTCATCGTGCAATCAGAGGCTGAGCAGACTCGACCTTGCCGAGGCGGCCTAATACGGTTCACTGATGCAAATGGGTGGGGGATCGATGGCTGCGGGCCACATCATCCAATTGTTTTGAGCAAGCGTATTCCTCAACGCCGGAGCGCCTGCGGCATCGAACCTATTTATGAATGCAGCCAGTAGTCGTCGCGACTCGCTTCTAGCTTTGTGTGAATGTTTAGCACTGGAGAGTTTCCGTATGCCGGATTTCGAGTCAGGGGAAACCTCAATTCACTTTGTTGGTGGCGTTCGGGACGACGCTACTATTGATGTCATCTTTCTTCATGGTTTGGGCGGCCACGCCAATCCAACATAAGCCGAAGCGAGTTTTATCGATGGTATGAGCATCCAAACCGCGCATTGTCCTGGAAGACGATCAGATCGAGGTGGAAAGACAATAGAGATAGCGCTCCGTTTCTTTATATAAGCAAAAAGTTCGGCGGTATCGGGCTTCCTCGATTTGACCCCAAGCGGCCTGCCCCAATGCTATCAGACGCTGTCCCTAATCAACAAACAATTCAGAAGTTTATCGGGATGTCCCTCTACGTAGCTGAGACAATCGATGCTCACATTTTGGAAGACTATCCAGCACTGAGACAACTCAACGTGCCGAGGCTAAGGCCGAACACGCTCGCTTTCTCCGAGACCGATTTAGCCAAAATGAATTTCTACGGAGAAAAGCGCGACGAGATGCGAAGCAGATAATGTAGGAAACCTTCTAGTTCCTATAATAAGGCGCGCATTTCCTATAAGAAAGCGATAATCTCAGACCGACGAGGTCGATGTTCTCAGGGCAATTTAGGCAAAAGCCTGGATGGTCCCTTGAGCAACCTTCGAAAAGAATTGGATAGACTCGTCTTTCCCTGCCTTCTCTCGCGAGAGCAGGCGGCAGCGTATTGTGGCGTAAGCGTTCCCACATCTGCCAGCGTCTGTCCGATTAAAGCTGTCGCTGGCGATCTCCGTCCTCGATTTTATCCTCTGATTCTTTTCTCCTCTTTGAATTATCGGTCATGCAGCCGCTGCTTCTACGATCACTATGTGAGATTCTACCAAGGTGCCGCTGATTGCTCGGATGACCACAACGGTGCCGTTTCGGACGACGGGTATGAGTAAGAACCGTCCATCCATCATCCCAGCCGGGGCTTGGCCGCGCCGCATGACGGCAGATTTAGCCGCCGGATACTGTGGCGAGAGTTCTGTTGAAGCATTTCTCAAAAGGGTGGGAACCGACTATCCTCAACCTCGCGTGTGCGAAGGGAGACGACGGCTTTGGCTAAAGGACGATCTCGACAGGGCGATCTTACCGCCCGAGCTGGCTCCGGCAACCGACATCGCCGCGGATTTGTGACGGTGAAGCTTCCCCGTCACATCATAACCAAGATTCTCTCCTCGGGGGAAACCGCGTTTTACTACAACGTTCCGACCAAATACCGGAAAATGAAGTGCCCCGTTCCTAACGAGGCGCTGGGGACCGACTACGCTAAAGCGTGTGGCGAAGGCGGGCGGGCGGAAACCATCAATGGTCTCTTTGACGAATGGGATGACGCCCGAAGGGGCCTGCCGGTCTCCGGCATCGAAGCGCCACGCATCGGAACGGTTGACTGGCTTTTCCGCGAGTACAGGCAGAGCAAGGCTTACACCGAAAAGGTGGCCGTGCGATCTCGGAAAAATTACGAATGGGCAATGCGTGAGGTTTGCGACACGCTGACCAAGCGCGGGGATCGCGTTGGGGGACGCCCGATCAAGTCGATTAGTCCTCTTGGCGCAGACAAGCTTTATGATCGGTTTGCGGCCGGGGAAAAAGGGGCGCGACTCCGTACCGCCGAAAAAATGGTTTTGCTCTGCCGGAAGGCATGGCGCGTAGTGCATCGGCTGCACCCTGCGGAGTTTGCGAACGACGTTCCGAACCCCTGGATTGGCGTTACGATGCAGACACGCGTGAAGCTAACCAAGCACGCCGTCAACCGCGAACAGGTCTATGCCTTCGCGCAAGGCTGTGTAGCGCGCGGAGAGCCTGAGTGCGGCGCGGCTGCGGTGATTTGCTTTGAATGGCTCCAGCGTCCGGAAAACGTCATTGGGGGGCATATTAAATGGACCGGCTACCGAACAGGACCGAAGCCGACAATCAGGATTGAGCATCACAAAACCGGCGCTGTGATCGATCACCCGCTAGAGGAACGACTGCCAGACGGAACTATCGTTAAATTTTATGAAGATGCCGAAGCCGTGCTTGCCAAGCTTACCCGACGCGGAATCCCGGTAATCCTGAGGGAAGTTGGCGACGGCATGGCAAAGCCCTATTCCTTTTCGGGGATGCAAAAGATCGTGCAGCGGATGCGGAAAGAAATCGGCCTCCCCGCAAGCTTCACCCTGGACGCCTGCCGACACGGCGGGATGACTGAGCTTGAAGAGGCGGAACTCACCGAAGGCCAAGGCCGCGCCCTTTCGGCCCATCGGACCCGGGAAAGCTACGCGGGATATGCGAAGCGAACTGAGGCGCGGATGCTGTCGGCAACCCGCAAGCGCCACGCTCACGCGCTGGCGAACCAAATAGCAACAGCCGTTCAGAACGCGGTGGGTGACAACGTTCAGAATGAAAAATCTGACAGTGCGAAAAGCGCCTGATCTTACTGCCTAAATACTGGCTGGGGCGGGAGGATTCGAACCTCCGCATGGTGGAATCAAAATCCACTGCCTTACCACTTGGCGACGCCCCAATAGCGGTCGGGAACGAGGCCGGACCGGCCCGCTCTGGCAACGCCGGTCTATAGAGGGAGTTGAGCCATTTCAACAGGTCAGAGGCCAAATTCCGGTTGAATTGGGCGCAACGTTTCATTCCCTCACGAAGGCCGCCTGTTTCCGCCCAAAACGGCGCTGCGTCCGGGCGTCGCAAGGCTCGATTTGACCGGGTGGAGAGTTGAGAGCGAGGCGGTTTCGTGAGAAGACGGCAGCCCTGTCCCAGTCCTAGCGGGAGACGGTCATGACCTACCGCGCGCCGATCAACGACATGCTGCTCGCCCTTAACTATGGCGCCGGTCTCGACGCCGCCGTGAAGGCCGGCCATTACGGCGATTTCGACGCCGACATCACCGCCGCCGTGCTGGAGGAAGCCGGAAAATTCGCCTCCGACGTGCTGGCGCCGCTCAATCGCGTCGGCGACGAGCACGGCATCAAGCTCGTGGCCGATAACGTCATCACCGCGCCCGGCTGGCCCGATGCCTATCAGCGCTGGACGGCGGCCGGGTGGAACGCGGTGTCCGGACCGGAGGCATTCGGCGGCCAGGGGCTGCCGCTCGCGATCAATGCCGCCTGCACCGAAATCTGGAGCGCGTCGAACATCGCCTTCGGTCTCTGCCCGCTCTTGACGCTCTCCGCGATCGAGGCGCTCGACGCCCATGGCAGCAGCGAGTTGAAGAAGATCTATCTCGAAAAACTTATCTCCGGCGAATGGCCCGGCACCATGCAGCTCACCGAGCCTCAAGCAGGCTCCGACGTCGGCGCATTGCGCACCCGTGCCGAGCGCGCGGGTGACGGCAGCTATCTCGTCAAAGGAACAAAAATCTTCATTACCTATGGCGATCACGACATGAGCGATAACATCGTGCATTTTGTACTTGCACGATTGCCGGACGCGCCGGCGGGCACCAAGGGCATCTCGCTGTTCCTCATCCCGAAATTCCTTGTCAATGCCGACGGCTCGCTCGGGGCGCGCAATGACATCCATGCCAGCGGCATCGAACACAAGCTCGGCATGCATGCCGCGCCGACGTGCACCATGACCATGGGCGATAAAGGCGGCGCGATCGGCTATCTGATCGGCGAAGAAAACAAGGGCATGCAGTGCATGTTCACGATGATGAACCAGGCCCGGCTCGGCGTCGGCCTCGAGGGCGTCGGCATCGCCGACCGCGCCTATCAGCAGGCGCTGGCGTTTGCGCAGGAGCGGCGCCAGGGCCGCGCCGTCGGCAAGGCAGGCGATGGTTCGGATCCCATCATCGTGCATCCCGACGTCAAGCGCATGCTGATGCAGATGCGCGCGATGACGGCGGCCGCACGCACGATCTGCTACGCCACCGCCGTGGCGCTCGATATTTCCGTGCGCGCCACCGACGCAAAAGTGCGCAGCGAGGCGGCGGCCCGCGGCGCGCTGCTGACGCCGATCGCAAAAGCGTTCTCGACCGATATCGGCAACGAGGTCGCTTCCCTCGGCGTGCAGATCCATGGCGGCATGGGATTCGTCGAGGAAACCGGCGCCGCGCAGCATCTGCGCGATGCCCGCATCACCCCGATCTATGAAGGCACCAACGGCATCCAGTCGATCGATCTGGTGACGCGCAAACTGGCGGCCAATGGCGGCGCCTCGGTCTGGGTCCTGCTCGGCGAACTTACCGAAGTGGTCAAGCGCGTCGAGGCCTCGAACAACCCCGCCTTCGGCACCACGGGCCCAAAACTGCGCGACGCGCTGGCGTCGCTGGAGCGCACCAGCCGATGGCTGCTCGAGCGCGTCACGTCGGCGCCGAACGACGCGCTCGCCGGCGCGACGCCGTATCTGCGGCTGTTCGGCTCGACTCTCGGCGGCTGCATGCTGGCAAACGAAGCGCTCGCCGCGCACGCGCTCGGCGAAGGCACTGGCGACCCGCAACGCTACGTCACGCTGGCGCGGTTCTTTGCCGAAAACATCTCGGTGCAGGCACCCTCGCTGGAGCGCGCGGTGATCGACAGCGCCGAAGCGGTGAACGGCGCGGACGCGGTGCTGTTGGCGTAGCGACATGTCGTCCCGGCGAACGCCGGGACCCATAACCACCGATCTTGGTTGTGAATGGGATTGCGGCCCCAGCATCATGCAACAATGAACACTCGTGGTTATGGGTCCCGGCTCAAGGCCGGGACGACGTAAATTTTTTCCTGATGCAATTTTCAAGCAGCCAGAACGGCTCGCGCGACGGCGTGTCATGGTCTCGCAACTTGGCGGTAGAGATCGGCATAGCGGCGCGCGGGATTATGCCACGATACATCGGCGGTCATGCCATTCGCCTGCAACCCTCGCCAGACCAGCTTGTTATGAAACAACGCGTTGGCGCGGCGAATGGCGCCGCCGAGATGTTCGCTCGTCACCGGCCAAAACTGAATTCCGGTGGCGGCATGTCCGGCAATGGTGACGTCGTCGGCGTCGATGACGGTATCCGCCAGTCCGCCGACGCGGGAGACGACGGGTACAGCGCCATAGCGCAAGGCACACAGCTGCGTCAGTCCGCATGGCTCGAACCGCGACGGCACCAGCAGCGCGTCGGAGCCTGCTTGAATCAGATGAGCCAGGTCCTCGTCATAGCCGATGAGAACGCCGATCTGATCCGGATGCGATGTTGCGGCCGCGCGAAAATGTTCCTGAAGGTCCGCCTCGCCGCTGCCCAGCAGGACCAATTGCACGCCTTCAGCCAAAACCAGCGGCAGATTTTCCAGGAGCAGATCGAGCCCCTTCTGCCAGGAAAGGCGACTGATAACGCCTAGCAAAAATGTATCGGGCGCGGGGGGAAGACCGAAACGCTTTTGCAGGGCCGCTTTGTTCGCCGCGCGATCGGCAAGCGTGGTGACACTGAACGACGAAGCGATGCGCGGATCGGCTTGCGGATTCCACACCGAGGTGTCGATACCGTTGAGGATGCCGCTGAGTGCATCCGACCGCGCACGCAGCAGTCCATCGAGCCCCATGCCGGCATCCGCTCGCTGGATTTCGCGTGCATAGGTCGGCGACACCGTGGTGATGCGATCGGCAAATTGCAGACCGGCTTTGAGAAAGCTGATCCCGCCATAATATTCAACGCCGTCGATCGTAAAGGATTCGGCGGGCAATCCGATATCGCCCAACATCTCGCTCGGGAATTGTCCTTGGTAGGCGAGATTGTGAACCGTCATGACCGAGCCTGGCCGCGGTCGCGCGCTGTAGTGCAAGAGGGCATGAGTCAGCCCGGCCTGCCAATCATGGGCATGGACGACCTTGGGAACGAATGTCGGGATAGCGCCTTGGCCGATCTCGGCAGCCGTTCGCGCCAGCGCCGCGAAACGCAACGCGTTGTCGGGCCAGTCGGCGCCGTCGGGGGCAACATAGGGGTTTCCGGGACGTGCGAACAGATGCGGCGCGTCGAGCACGAACAGGTCAAGGTCAGCCACCGAACCGCCGAGAACCCGCCCGGCTCCGCCATAACAATCTTGCAGGTTGAGGACTTCGACCCCTCCACCAAGTGCGTCAAGCACACCGGGATATCCCGGTATCAAGGTGCGCGTCTCGATCCCTTCGGCCTTCAAGGCCAGCGGCAGCGCGCCCGTCACATCGGCGAGGCCGCCGGTCTTGATCAGCGGATAAATCTCCGAAGCGACCGCAAGCGCACGCAAAGGCGTCATGCCGACAGCCTGTCGATCATCGGCTGGGTGATCAGGCATGTGCCCTGCTCGGTGCGGCGAAATCGCTTGGCGTCACTTCCGGGATCTTCGCCCACGACCAATCCATCCGGAATCTCCACGCCCCGGTCGATCACGACATTCTTCAATCGTGTCCCCCGACCGACCACGGCATACGGCATGATGACAGCATTTTCGATCTGGGCATACGAATGAGCGCGCACACCGGTGAACAGCAGGGAACGTCGTATCGCCGCGCCGGAAATGATGCATCCCCCGGCGACGAGTGAAGTCACCGCCTCGCCGCGCCGGCCATCCAAATCATGAACGAACTTCGCAGGGGGCGTGATCTCGGCGTGGGTCCAGATCGGCCAGGAGCGGTCGTAGAGGTCAAGTTCGGGCACGATGTCGGTGAGATCGATATTGGACGCCCAATAGGCGTCCAGCGTTCCGACGTCCCGCCAGTAGCTGCGGGTGTCATCGTGCGACCGGACACAGGAGCGGCTGAAGTGATGCGCGACGGCGCGTCCATGTTTGACGATATGGGGGATGACGTCCTTGCCGAAGTCGTGGCTGGAATTCGGATCGTCCGCATCGCGTCGAAGCTCGTCGAACAGGAATTTGGAATCGAAGACATAGATTCCCATGCTGGCGAGCGACATGTCGGTCTTCCCAGGCATGGCCGGCGGATCGGCCGGCTTTTCCAGGAATGATTGGATCACATCGTGTTCATCGACGTGGATGATCCCGAAGCTGCTGGCTTCACTGCGTGACACCTCCAGGCAGCCGATGGTCACATCCGCTCCCTGTTCGACATGCTGTTTCAGCATCAGCTCATAGTCCATCTTGTAGATATGGTCGCCGGCCAGCAGCACGACAAATCTGGTATTGTGCGGCTCGATAATGTCGATGTTCTGATAGACCGCATCGGCAGTCCCGAGATACCAGTTCGTCTCCGAGACGCGCTGGCTGGCGGGCAGAATGTCAAAACTTTCGTTTCGCTCGGGGCGAAAGAAATTCCAGCCCATCTGCAAATGACGAATGAGGCTGTGGGCCTTGTATTGCGTGGCAACGGCGATGCGGCGGATGCCTGAATTCACCGCGTTGGAGAGGGCAAAATCGATGATGCGCGACTTGCCGCCAAAATAGACGGCCGGCTTGGCGCGCCGATCGGTCAATTCCAGAAGCCTGGAGCCGCGCCCGCCCGCAAGAACGAAGGCAAGGGCGTGGCGCGCCAAGGGTTCGTTTGCGGCAGCCTGCATGGAATCCTCCCTGGAAACATTGTTACTTAAGTTTCTAGCGCGCGGCGCGCGCGATTGTTTCAATGGATTAGAACATTTTTTGGTGGAACCACCTTAGCGCTTCCTTAAGCCGCCGCAAGGAAGGGTGGATTGCTTTGTCGCTTCAGCCTTCCGCCTTCGCTCTCCGAGCTATGGCGGACAGGTCGCTCTTCGAGCCCAGGCGGACGGGTCGCTGTTCGCAACGACGGAAAGAATGGGACACGCCGGCGCCTTCTCGCGGCGCGAAAACGCCCGAGGGATGCCTGATCGTTTCGCCCCTGGGAAACAGAGGGCGCGGGGAAGGCCGGGCGCCCGATGCGCCCGATCGCCGCGTGTGCAATGGTAGTGTGAGAGCGCACACGCGTTAGTCAGGTCACACCGGAATCACCCGGCATTCCCCGCGCAATGGTTTTAACGGTTTACTTCGTGCTCTCCCCGGCGACCGGGCTCTTTTGCCACCGTCGCCGGCGGAATTACTTCCGCCGACTTGACACCAGCGTCGGGGTGCCAGGACCACACGCCTTCTCCGTCCGCTTTAGCGCTGTTCGTCAAAAGCGCCGCTGCGTCCACCGCATCCCATGCCCAACGTCCGTGACGATCGCGAAACGCCCCTCTGTGTGGGCCGGGACGAGGTGAGTCTTAAGGGTGATTTGGGTCGGAGAGAAACGGATTTATTTTTGCGAGGAGATCTGGACAGCCCAAATCACGTTGATCCGGTTCAGGAATTTAACCTGCACGCGCAACGCCGAGTGGGGCGGATTGGATTGGCAGCGGCGTCAATCGCGACAAAATCCACCGCGTCCGAATTGCAAGCCGGGTCATGGGCAGCGCTTTAGCGCCCGCATCTCGCTCTCTATTTTTGTTCGCGCGACCGCCGCCAAACTTAAAGCAAGGTCGGATTGCGCTTTCCGGCAGTCTTCCGGCAGCTTTTCGACCAGCGCCGCGTTTGACGGCGAAACACCGTTGAGCGCCCCGCAGATGCCTGCCGCCATGCAGGCAATGGTATCGGCGTCGCGGCCGAAATTGGCGCCAAAAATTGCGGCTTGCCCGGGGTCTCCCTTCGCAAGCCAGACAATGGCAAGCGCGGCCGGTACGGTCTCTCGGCTGTCGCAAGCGATTGGCTGGCGGAACTTCCGATGGTAGCGCTCGCGAAAAGTCTTGTAATCAACAGCTGCGCGCGCAAGCTCCTGTGCCCCGGAGATCAACGAGAGCATTTCTCCGCCGCTCCAGGGCTTGATGTAGCCGGTCGATGCCTTCAGGACGGCATCAACGGTCGATCCGGCAACCAACGCTTCCGCAATGGCAGCGGCGACGGCTGCGGCACCGTCCTGGCAAAATGCGACATTGGTGACATGGAGCAGGCTCGCAATCTCCATCGCCTGCGCGGCCGCGGCGCGTGGATTACCGGCATTTACAATTCCCACCGGCGCGATCGCCATCGCCGAACTCGAACTCGGCATCGTTCCCTCCGCGATCAAGCGCGGCAAGTAGCCAAGGCGAAGCTTCGCCGCGGCATGAAGAACGGACGGAAAGAAGCGGCCGACCTTGCTGCCAAAGATGGCATCCTGCTGCTCGCGCCATTGCTCGGCCCAGCTATCCGCATCGGCAAAGCCGCCGGTTCGAATCAGCGCAGCCGCGAGCAAGTCCCGCATGATGGTATCGTCGGTTCCGTCGCCCTCAAACGATTCGACCCAGCCGAACCTTTCTTCGATCAGTGCCGGTTCGAGATTTTCTGTCGGGGTACCCATGGCATCGCCGATGACGCCGTAGGCAAGGCAGGCGAAAGCATGACTTTCAAGATGGTCGGCTGCGTTGGTGTACATATCCGCTCCTCAAAGCGACGTGACGTGGACAGCCTGGGTGGAAATCGAGCCGGTGTCGACGACAAGCCCCACGCCGCCGCCGGACAGTGGAGGTTGCTGCGTATCCGTAAACTCGAGGATTTTACGGCCATCGAGGAAGGCCTGAATCTCATTGTCCTCGACTTGCAACTCCACGACGTATTTCCGGTCCACCTGCCACGAAAACCGGTCAGTCGCGAGAACAGTCTCGTCATGGACACGCTTGACGAGCTTGGCGCGGCCGCCGTCGACCTTGTCGAACATCACTGCATAGTAGCGCTCGCGGCCTTGAATCCGTGCCGCAAGGCCCCAGGCCTCCGCGAGCAGCGGCGTGATTTCTGATTTCACGCGGTAGTCTTTCCAGTCGCGCGAACCTTGTGCAATAAATCCAATCCCTTCGCCATTGGTAACGCGCAATCCCTCCCAACGTGTCTGAAACTGACTGACGTTGTTGACCCATGCGTGTTTCCACATGGCGCTCAGATTGTCATCCGGTCGCCGGAGCACGGTTTTTGGCGCCCCGGTCCATGTCAGATAGTCGAGGTAAATCACGCCATCGACCCCGGATCGATCTCGCGTCTCGATTTCCAATCCGACTTCGAAAATAGGATATCCGCCGGTATCCGGCACGCGCCACGTCAGTAGCGCTTCGCTGCCGGATGATAGTTCGTGCTTATCGCCGTAGATCTGTTCAAGTTCGTCGTGTTCGTCGTATACGCTTGCGTAAAGACGGACTGCAACGTGTTTGCCATTGCTACCGGCTTCCAGTCGGCACTCGACGAGCTGTCCGGAATATAACGTCGGGCATGCGAGAAGCTGGTAGATGGGCATGGTGAAGACGTCCTTGTCGAAGAACGTCGGCGTGGCGATACGCGCAACGCGGCCCGGCGCCAGGCGTCGGAAGCTGACAGCCAGGCTACGTTCGCCGTCTCGGCTGTGGCCCGGCACGTTCCTGATCTCGGCTTGATGCAGATAGGCCGGTGAGCCGGTCTTGGCGGCAAATCCCTGCAGGCTTCCGGGAAAGTTGAAATTGAAGCGTGCGCCGTTTTTAAAAGCCGCGGTCTGCGATGAGCCGGCAAGAATATGGCCGGCTGCAATCAGCGACTGCGCCTCGATGACAGCATCAGTGATCGATCCTCCGCCCTCGGCGGTGGAGACATACATGCGGTCGGCAATCGGCGTGCGAAAGTCGGGGCCGGCGTCGATGCCCGCAAGGCCGGTCCGGATACCGAACAGGCACCCGGCGTTTCCCGCGTTGCAGTCGGTATCCCAGCCCGCCGTGTTGACGATTCGCATCGTGTCTTGAAAGCTGTTCCCACCGTACAGCGTGGCGAGGATGATCAATGCGTGGTTGGGGATGACGTGGCAGTTGCCTGGAAATTTGTCGTAGCCGTACCGCTCTGCAACCAAGGCCCGCGTCCGCTCCCAGTCTCGGCTGTTGTCGCCGGAATGCCACGCGCGCACGTCCTCGACGACGCGCCGGATCAACGCATCCCGAGGGACAAAGCCAAGCCCGACATCCAGCAGTTTCTGCACATCTGGCTCGACGAACGCTTGCGCCTCCATGGCTGCCAGCAGTTTCGCCGCGTGAACCGCTTCACCGTCGTGGCTGACGCGACCGGCCTGCTCGGCCAGGTAGGCGGCCCGATCGGGATCTCCCGGACTGACCATCGCCCACCCATCGATGAAGATCTGCGCGCCGATCTGCTCGGCTACGGTCTTGCCGTTCAGTTCGATCGAGCCGCTCAGCGGCGCGGGCACGCCGGACTTCAGGCGCAAGTAGGCGGTATGCTCGGTGGAGTTTCCGATCCCGCCCCACCACAGGATCGAGCGGTCTTCCACGATGTAGTTGAGCCAGCTGTTGCCGATCTGCTCCGAAGTCAAATGTTTCGGAAAGCCGTAATCGGCCAGCGCCCGCGGGAACGCAAAGGTGCCGGAAATGTCGTCGTCGGTGACGACGAGATGATGCGACCGCAGTGCGACGTCGCGGCGTTCATTGACGTAAAAATTGATCGGACCTAGCTCGCGCATGATGCGTTCATAGGTCCAACCCTCGAAGGGACGGCCGAGGTAGACGCCAATCATTTTGCCGAGCACGCCGGCATAGACGCGTTCGGCATAGTCGTGGGGAATTTTGGACACGTACTGCTCCCTTGGCTCGCCGGTCAGGCCGATGAGCGCTTTAAAATTTCGAATTTGAGCTCAAGGCTCTTGCCCGGCTGCTCAAGCCCACCCGGCTGCAGCCGTCCGAGGAGCGTGTGAGCAGCCAGGGCCCCCAGATCGAATTCGGGCTGCCGAACTGTGGTGAGACCGAGCAGCTTTGCGGCGGGAATATCGTCGAATCCGGCGATGGCAATATCGTCGGGAACGGAAAGGCCCACAGCACGCGCGGCCACCATTGCTCCCACCGCAAGCATATCGTTCGCGCAGAACACCGCCGTCGCGCGGTCGCGCGACCGCGAAAGAATCTCACCCATGGCGCGCGCGCCGGATTGCTCCGAGTAGCGGCTGTCGGTGACGAATTCCGGCACGAGTCCGGCCGCGCGCATCGCGGAAGCATAACCGAATGCGCGACGAGGGCTCGGACCGACCTCCGCCAGGATCATGGTGATGCGCCGGTGGCCGCGCTCGATCAGATGTCGCGTCATCGCCGCTGACGCTTCCGCGTTGTCGATATAGACGCTGTCGATCGGCAACGGTCCTTTCGGCTTGTGCTGGCTTTCGAGGCGAACGATCGGGATCCCCTTGCGCGCGAGCGTGGTCAGCTGCGGAACGCGCAGGTGAAAGAACGTCCCCACCACGCCGTCGGCGCGCCCCTGGAGAAGCCAGCTTGTGGCCCGCTCTTCGCCTTCGGCGCGACCGTCGGTGTCGAAGATCAGTACATCATAACCGGCGGAAGTAGCGATGGATTGCAGGCCCCGAACAAGTCCCGGATAAAACGGATTGGTGATATCGGGGATGACACATGCGAGCGCCATTGTTCGCGCGCTGCGCAGCACGCGGGCCGAATGGTTGGGCTGGTAGCCGAGTTCACCAGCCAATTTGAGAATGCGGGCGCGCGTTGCCGCGGGGAGAGACGGCGTTTCCGCCTTGTTGAGCACCATCGAGACGGCCGCCTGCGAAACGCCGGCGGCTATCGCGATATCCTTCTGCGTCGGGCGAACGGCTGCGCGTTTGCCGCGCCTGGTTTCCCGGGATTCCGTGGTTGACGCCATCATTCTCATTAGTTATACGTATTACTAAAGAAAATCAACTATCCCGAATTATCCGTATTGGGAAGAGAGGACGCCGCCATGCCATGGTCCCGACGCCAGGTCGTTGCCGCCATTCCCGCCGCAACTCTCGCAGCCGCTTTGCCGCGAGGGCCGGCCATCGCGCAGGACGGACGCAAGGTGGTTACGTTCTGGTTCGCGCAAGCGAATGCGGACGGGCAAGCCGCGCTGCGGAATGATCTTGTTGACGCATTCAACGCCTCACAGGACAAATACCGGCTGCAGCTGGAGGTGAAGGGCGCGGCGATCAATAACGTCTTGAAGGTCGCCCTCGTCGCCGGCAGCGGTCCCGACATCGTGCAGACCTCGGGTCCTGCCTATCTCACCGCTATCGCCAAAGCCGGTCAGGTGCTGCCGCTCGACGAATTCGCCGGCAAGTTCAAATGGAAGGAGCGGTTCCTGCCGGCGCTGCTCAACACCGGCGTTTATGACGGCAAGCTTTACGCGCTGCCCCGCGACTACGAGTCGATGCACCTGTTCTACAACAAGGAAGTGTTCAAGCAGAACGGCTGGAAGCTGCCGACCAACCGCGCTGAGTTCGAGCAGATCGCCGACGCCGCCCTGGCAAAGGGAATCATACCGTTTGGCGCCGGCAATGCCGACTGGAAGGGCGTCAATGAATGGCTGATGACGGTGTTCTTCAACAACGTCGCCGGTCCGGACAATGTCCGCCAGGCACTCTCGGGCGACATGCCGTGGACGGCGGCGCCGTTCGTCGAGGCCGCCGAGCTTTCGAAGGCGTGGTACAGGAAAGGATATTTCGGCAAGAACTATTTTTCGCTGACGAACGAACAGAGTTTCCTGCAAGTCGTCAGCGGCAAGGCAGCGATGGCCTTTAACGGAACATGGTCCTTCGGAACCAAATCCTACGGCATGTCGCAGCCGGATACGGTCATGGATGTCGTTCCCATTCCTGGTCTCAGTCCGGCCGTGACGTCGCCGCTGGTGCATCTGGCATGCGGCGCGACGCTCTCGATCGCGAAGACCTCGCAGAATGCCGAAGGTGCTGCAGCCGTGTTCGAGTTCATGCTGTCGCGGAGTTTCTATCAGAACATGAATCGCGACTGGCCAGGCAAGTGGGCACTGCCGGTCAAGGATCTACCGCCCGACCTGCTGCAGGGGATCGGCTACCCGCTGTTCGAAAAGACGATCGCCGGATTGCACGCAGCATTCAGCAAGGGACAGTTCGGCTTCACCACCTGGACATTCTGGCCGAACGCAACCAACAGCTATATGACCGAAGCCATCGAGCAGGTGTGGCTCAACCGGCTCTCGACCGAGGATTATCTGAAACACATCCAGACGGTGTTCAGCCAGGAATTCAGGGAAGGCAAGGTGCCGCCGCTTCCTCCCCGCACGGCGTGAGCAATGCGATGTGGCTGTTCGCGCTTCCCGCGCTGCTGATCAACGTCTGCATCATTCTGATTCCTGCCTTGCTGACGCTGACGATGGCGTTCTTTGCCTGGGACGGAGTCGGCCCTCCGCTTTGGGCAGGGCTGGCTAATTTCCAGCACATGTTCGGCGATCCTGTCTTCTGGTCGGCGCTGACAAATAATTTTATCTGGACCGCTATATTTTTGACGGTTCCGGTCAGCATCGCACTGCTGATGGCCGCGGCGCTATTGATGTCGCCGCGTTCTCGCGCCGTTGTTCAGCCCATCATCTTTCTGCCGCGAATTCTCGCCGTTGCCGTCTCCGGACGCATCTTCCAGGGCATGATCTTCAGCCCGGCGACCGGTCTGGTCGCGTGGCTGAACGAACATGGATTCTCGATCGCCGACCCGCTCGCCGACCCCGATCGTTCGCTCTACGCTGTCGCCGCTGTCGATATCTGGCATTGGTGGGGCTTTCTGGCGGTCGTCTTCCTCGCAGCGATGCGACAGATCAGCATCGACCAGATCGAAGCGGCGCGGCTCGACGGCGCCGGCTTTTTTGCCTTGTTGCGCTACGTCTTGGTGCCCGGAATTCGTCCAACGCTTACCCTGATGCTGATCCTGACCGTCATCTATTCGTTCCAGGTCTTCGAATTCATCTTCATTGTCACCCAGGGCGGGCCCGCCTACGGCAGCGAAGTTCTCGCGACGCTGGCCTACCGACACGCCTTCTTCGAAAGCGATGTCGGACAGGCGGCTGCCGCTGCCAGCATCATGAGTCTTTTCGGCCTCTGCGCGACGGCTGTCTATCTCTGGCTTCAAATCCGCGACAGCGCCAACGCCACATGACCGCTGACCGATTGAACAAGATATTCAGCCTCGCCCTGATCGGGGTCGCCTCGTTTGCCTCTCTGTTGCCGATCGCGCTCGCGGTCATGAACGCGCTGAAGACGACGGTAGAGATCTCAACCAACCCCCTTGCTCCGCCGACGACCTTTCATGTGGAGAATTTCACCTCGGCGTGGAAAAGCGCGGCGCTCGGCCCGAGCCTTCTTCATAGCGCCGAAGTGGCGGGCCTGACCATCCTGCTGGTTTGCCTCACGGCGGCCCCCTGCGCCTATGTGCTGGCGCGTCAGCGAGGCAGAGGATGGCGTCTTCTGACCTTCTACTTCATGGCCTCCATCACGGTGCCCGTGCAGCTTTATCTATATCCTCTGTACTTCATCTTCGCCAAGCTCGGCCTGGTGAACTCCATTCCCGCCGTGGCACTGATCTACACCGCGATCTTCTCGCCGTTCGCGATCTTCTTGCTGCGGACCTACGTCATTTCGATCCCGTTCGCGCTCGAAGAAGCGGCCAAAGTCGACGGCGCAACACCGTGGCAGATGTTCTTCTATGTCATTCTGCCGATGATGCGGCCGGGTTTGCTGACTGTGGCAATCATCGTAGGGCTGAACGCATGGAATGAATTCGTCATTGCGGTAACATTTCTGCAGGACGACAGCACCGTCACGGCGATCGTAAAATTCTATAACCTGACCGGGCAGTATTCCACCGACTGGGGCCAAATGCTGGCCGCAGCGGTGACGATCGTGTTGCCGGTTGTGCTGGTCTTCGTATTTCTGCAGCGCCGCTTTATCGACGGCATGACGGCCGGCGCGGTCAAATCATAACACCCCATCACGCCAAATGGCACGCCACGAAATGTCCGTCGCTGCCTTGCTTCAGTTCGGGGGTGATTTGCCTGCAGCGCGGCTCGGCGACGGGGCAGCGGGTGTGAAAATGGCAGCCTTGCGGCGGGTTCATCGGGCTCGGCACATCGCCCAGCAGGCGGATCCGCTTGCGCTTCATTTTCGGGTCCGGGATCGGCACCGCGGAAAGCAGCGCCTTTGTGTAGGGATGCTGCGGACGGCGGTAGAGGTCGCCAGCACTCGCGAGCTCGACGATGCGGCCGAGATACATCACCGCGACGCGGTCGGAGATGTGCTCGACGACCGACAGATCATGGGCCACGAACAGATAGGTCAGGTTCAGTTCGCTCTGCAAATCTTCCAGCAGATTCAAGACCTGCGCCTGAATGGAAACGTCGAGCGCCGAGACCGGCTCGTCGCAGACGATGAGCTTGGGCTCGACCGCGAGCGCACGCGCGATCGCGACGCGCTGGCGCTGGCCTCCGGAAAATTCGTGCGGGTAGCGCCGCATGTGCTCGGCCTTCAGCCCGACCTTGACGAGCAGGCTCGCGACGCGGTCATCGCGCTCGCTGGCGGAAGCGGCGAGCTTGTGGATGATGAAGGCTTCGCCGAGGATCGCGCCGATGGTCATGCGCGGGTTGAGGGAAGCGAAAGGGTCCTGGAACACGAGCTGCATGTTGCGCCGGATCGCGCGCAATTCGCTGCCGCCGACGCGCGTCACGTCCCGCCCGTCGAACACGATCTCACCTGACGTCGGCTCGATCAGGCGCATGACGCAGCGGCCGGTGGTGGACTTGCCGCAGCCGGATTCGCCGACCAGGCCCAGCGTTTCGCCGCGATTGACCGTGAACGAGACGCCGTCCACCGCATAGACGCGGCCCACCTCGCGCGACAACAGACCGCCCAGAACGGGGAAATGCTTTTTCAGACCGGTGACGCGCAGCAGGGCTTCGGTCATGGCGTCACGTCCAGATGGCAGGCGATGCGATGGCGCGGCGCGATCTCGCGCATGGCCGGCTCCTGTTCGGCACAGAGGGGGGTGGCGTAGCGGCAGCGCGGCGCAAAGCGGCAGCCCGGAGCGAGGTTGATCAGGATCGGCACCGCGCCGCGGATCGCCTCGAGCCTCGATTTGTGTTCGCTGTCGATATCCATGCGCGGGATCGAACGGATCAGGCCCTGCGTGTAGGGATGCCGCGGATTTGCGAACAGCTCATCGACGCTGGCCTCTTCCACCACCTTGCCGGCATACATCACGACGACCCGCTGCGCGGTTTCGGCCACCACGCCCATCGCATGGGTGATCAGCATCACCGCCATGCCGAGGCGTTCCTTCATGTCCTGCAACAGGTCGAGAATCTGCGCCTGGATGGTCACGTCGAGTGCGGTGGTCGGCTCGTCGGCGATGACAAGCTTGGGCCTGCAGGCGAGCGCCATGGCGATCATGACGCGCTGGCGCATGCCGCCGGAGAATTGATGCGGATAATCATGCACGCGCCCCTCGGCATTGGGGATCTGCACGAGCTTCAGCATCTCGACGGTGCGAGCGAGCGCGTCCTTGCCCGAAAGTCCTTCGTGGCGGCGCAGGCTCTCGGCGATCTGCTCGCCGATGGAAAGCACCGGGTTGAGCGATGTCATCGGCTCCTGGAAGATGAAGCCGATCTCCCTGGCGCGGATGTCGTCCAGTTGCCTGCTGGTCAGCGGCACGAGGTCGCGACCTTCGAACATGATCTGCCCCGCGACGATGCGCCCCGGCGGCATGGCGATGAGCTTCAGGATCGACATCGCCGTGACGGTCTTGCCGCAGCCGGACTCGCCTACCACGCAGAGCGTCTCGCCCCTGTCGATGGTGAGGTCGACGCCATCGACGGCCCGCACGATGCCGTCGTCGGTGGCAAAATGGGTTTTCAAGCCCCTGATTTCGAGCAGCGGCGCCATCAGATCACCTTGCGGGCATCCAGCGCATCGCGCAGCCCGTCGCCGATGAAATTGATCGACACCACCGCGATGAAGATCGCCCCGCCCGGAAACAAGGCCCAATGGGCGGCAATGTCGAGATAGTCCTTGGCGTCGTAGAGCAGCCGCCCCCAGGTCGGCGTATCCGGCGGAAAGCCGAGCCCGAGAAACGACAGCGTGGATTCCGCGATGATCGCCGCCGCCACGTCGATCGTCCCGGCGATGATCACCGGCCCGACCGCGTTGGGCAGGATGTGGCGCAGCACCTGCCGGGCCTGGCTGGCGCCAAGCGCGCGGGCGGCCTCGACGAACTCCTTCTCGCGCAGCGAGAGAAACTGGGCACGGACCAGACGCGCCACCGGCATCCAGCGCAGCCCCCCGATCACCAGCACGATCAGGATGAAGATGCCGCCCTCGGGGCCGAACACGGCCTTCAATCCGTCGCGGAACAAATAGATCAGGAGCAGCAGGAGCGGCAATTGCGGCAGCGAGAGAAAGAGATCGGTGAGCCACATCAGCGCGTGGCCGAGCGCGCCGCGCGACATGCCGGCGAGCGCGCCGATCAGGGTGCCGACAGTCACCGAGACCGTCATCGCCATCAGGCCGACGGCGAGCGAGATGCGCCCGCCATAGATCATCCGGGCGAGAATATCCTGGCCGAGATCGTCGGTGCCGAAGGGATGGGCGAGCGAGGGGCCCTCGAGGCGCGAATTGAAATCGATGTCGTTGATGGAGATGCGCCAGACGAAGGGACCCAGCACCACCGCCGCAATCAGGATGAGCAGCAGCACCGCGCTGACGACGGCGAGCTTGTGGCGCCGATAGCGCCGCCAGGTCTCGCGCCAGGGCGAATAAGCCCGCCGCTCAGCGGAGGGAAATACGAGGGTCGAGCCAGCCATACAGCACATCCGCCACAAGGTTGAAGAGCACCACGAGACACGCGAACACGAAGGTCACGGCCATCACGACCGGCGTATCGTTGGCGAGAATGGACGTAATCAAGAGCGAGCCGATGCCGGGAATGCGGAAGATCTGCTCGGTGACGATGGCGCCGCCGAACACCGCGGGTATCTGCAGCGCGACCAGGGTCACGACCGGGATCATGGCGTTGCGCATCGCATGCTTGACGATGACCCTGGCCTGCCCCAGTCCCTTGGCCCGCGCGGTGGTGACGTAATCGAGGCGGATCACATCCAGCATCGCCGAGCGCACGAACCGCGTCAGGGAAGCCGCCTGAAACAGGCCGAGCACCATGACCGGCATGATGCCCTGCCGCAATTCCTCGATCAGCCAGTGCACGCCGGTTGCCTGGATGTCGGTCGTGTACACAAACGGCAGCCAGTCCAGCTTGACCGAAAAGATCAGGATGAACAGCAGGCCGGTGAAGAAGGTCGGCAGCGAAAAGCCGATGAAGGCGAACGTGTTGGCGATCTGGTCGAAAATCGAATAGGGCCTCGTTGCGGCATAGACCCCGACCGGGATCGCGATCAATAGCGCCAGCACCTGCGCCGAGCCGATCACGTAAAGCGTGGTCGGCAGGCGCTGCAGGATGAGCGTGTCCACGTTCACCCGGCTGGTAAACGAAAAGCCCCAGTCGCCCTGCGCCATCGCGACGAGCCAGTGCAAATAGCGGAGGTAGATCGGATCGTCGAGGCCGAATTTGGCCCGCAGCGCCAATCCCACTTCGGGCGGCACGTTCGGATTGGTCGCCAGTTCCGAAAAGGGGTCGCCGGGCGCGAGCGCGAGCACAATGAACAGAACCAGCGAAATGCCGAGCAAGCTCGGCACGGCGATCATCAGGCGACGCAGGATATACTGCCCCATCAGGGAACGATCCTTCTACGGCGGTCCCGCCTCACGCCTCCCGATACCAGTCCTGCAGATTGTCCAGATCGTTGGCCCAGCCGCTTATCACCGGGCGCAGCGTGTTGGCGCTGGCACCGACCTTGAGGCGGTGCATGACCGGGATGACCACCGTCTCCTGCCAAAGCATGTCGTTGCACTTGATATAAAGGGCGGCGCGCTTGACCGCATCGGTCTCGTTATCGGCCGCGTCGACGGTCGCATCGTATTCCGCATTGACGAAGCGCGGGAAATTCGTGCCCTGCCACTTGTTCTCTTTGGTCGCGACGAAGCGCGAATGATAGCGGCGCATGTGCTGGGCGGGATCGGGCTGGGTCATCGGGATCTGGAACATCTCGATGTCGGCGTAGAACTTGGCGTAGGTGTCGGGATTGGCGACATCGGAGGAGAAGAACACCGAGGCCACGACCGATTTCAGCTCGACATCGATTCCGGCCTTCTGGAAGGCCTGCTTGACGATCGCCTGGGTCTTCTGGCGCGGGCCGTTGATCGAGGTCTGGTAAACGAGTTTCAGCTTCTTGCCGTCCTTCTCGCGGATGCCGTCCGTGCCCGGCTTCCATCCGGCCTCATCCAGGAGCTTGGCCGCCTTTTCGACGCTGAACTCCCACGAGGTGTTCTTGGAGACGAACTCCTCGGGCCCGTTGAGGTAGTTGGCGGTGACGCGTCCGGCGCGGCCGTAAATGAATTTCTTGACGGCCTCGCGGTCGACCAGGAGCGCAAGCGCGTTGCGCACGGCCTTGTCGGAGAACAGCGGATGCTTGGTTTTCATCGAGGACCGCTCGCCGTCGATCTCGGTATTGGGGTCGGTGCAATTGAGGGCGATGAACTCGATGTCGCCGCCGAGCGCATAGATGGTCTTGCCCTTGCCGCCCTTTTCCAGGCGCAGCAACACCTCATCCTCGACCTGCATGTTCCAGGCATAATCATATTCGCCGGTCTGAATGATGGCGCGCGCCGCGGAGACTGCATCGCCGCCGCCTTTCAATTCGACCGTGTCGAAATAGGGGCGGTTCGGCATGTGGTAGTCGGGGTTGATCTCGCCGCGGATCAGATCGCCCGGCTTGAACTCGACGAACTTGTAGGCGCCGGTGCCGACCGGCGCCAGGTTGTTCGAGGCTTCGCGGGATTTGGCGCCCTTGTAGTCGGCGAATAGATGTTTCGGGATGATGCAGCCATAGGCCCCGACGAAAGGAGTAGCCCAGAACGGGGTCGGCTTGTCGAACAGGATGCGGACCGTAAGATCATCCACCTTCTCCACGGTGATGTCGCGGTAGACGGCGATGCTGACCGCCGCGGTGGCGGGATCGCGGGCGTAGTCCCAGGTGAATACCAAATCGTCTGATGTGAAGGGCTTGCCGTCGTGCCATTTGACGCCGGGCTTGAGTTTCCAGGTCACCGACTTGGCGTCCGCGGACAGGCCGCCGTTCTGGATCGAGGGAATTTCGGCCGCGAGGATGGCATTGAGGTTTCCGTCGACGTCCCAGCTCGCGAGCGGTTCGTAGAAAATGCGCGAACCATCCTGGTCCTTGGTGCCGGTGGCGAAATGCGGATTGAGCAGGGTCGGCGCCTGCCACCACAGCAATTTCAGCGGGCCGCCGCCGCCGCGCTTGGTCGGCTTGTAGGGCGATGGGCTCTGGGCCATCGCCACGCCGCCGATGGCGAGGATCTGCGTGGCCATGGGCGCGGTGAGGCCAAACCCGATCATGCGGGTCATGAAGGCGCGGCGATCCATGCGCCCGTCCTTCACCTCGTCGATCATCGTTCTAAGTTCACTGTCCAGCATGGTTGCCCCCTCGTTTTGCATGTGAAGTGGCGAGCGCAGGCCGCAAAGCGCGCGCGGCCGCGTCCCGGTGTTGCCGCGGAAGAATGGCACACCGAATGCCCGAGAGGTCAACTGTTGCGCCGGGGAAGCCAGGCGTCTTCTGTTCGCGGCTTGGGCAGAAGCACGCGCGGGCGCCCATCGCTTCGGCAATCCGGCCGCAAAACCCGCTCAAACGCCCCTTGGACTGCGGAAAATTTGTTCGCCGATCAGCTCAGGGACATGTCCAGCGGCGGCGCAATATTATCCGGGAGCGGGCAGACATAGGGTGTCCGGGCGGTCCGTTTGTTGAGGTCGGCCTTGGCGGCGGCGATCAGGTCCGGTTCCACCAGCGCCTTGACCCCGAGCCCGGCCATCGCCTTGGCGGCCTGCACCATGGCTTTGTGGGCCGCCGGAGTCTTGCCCTGCGCCACCACCTGCCAGGTGTGGAACGGAGTGCCGATGGCGACCGTCGGGGCATGGACCTGGACGGTCGGCACCACCCAGCTCACATCGCCGACATCGGTCGAGCCGACGAGAGGATTGCGCCTGGCCTCGAGCGGCACGATGAAATCGGCCAGCGGCCGGTCGGTGGGCTCCATCCCGATCGCGCGATAGACCGAGGCGATGTCCTGCTCGCTCAGGGTGGAGCGGATCTTGGCGGCGAAATCCTTGTCCGCGTCATCGAAGTGCGGCGGGCCGAGGTCCTCCATCACATGGTGAAGGGCCTGTTCGAGCGGGGTGTTGGGCAACAGATTGGAGACGGCGGAAACGATCCGCATCTCCACTTTGGTTTCGGTCATCAGGGCCGCGCCCTGCGCGATCTTGTGGACACGTCCCACCAGCTCATTCATGCCGGGCAGGTCACGGGCGCGGATCGAATAGCGCACGCGGGCATGGGCCTGCACCACGTTCGGGGCAATGCCGCCGGCGTCGAGCAGCGCATAGTGGACGCGGGCGTCGCTCGGCATGTGCTCGCGCATGTAGTTCACGCCGACATTCATCAATTCGACCGCGTCGAGCGCGCTGCGGCCGAGATGGGGCGAGGCGGCGGCATGCGAGGTGCGCCCGGTGAAGGCGAAGTCGGCGCGCGTGTTGGCGAGCGAGGGCGTCACCGCCACTTCCCAGAAGCTGTTCGGATGCCAGGTGATGGCGATGTCGGTGTCCCCGAAGGCGCCTGAGCGCACCATGAACGCTTTCGCCGCGCCGCCCTCTTCCGCCGGGCACCCGTAATAGCGCACGCGTCCCGGCTGCTTGCTCGTGGCGAGCCAATCCTTCAGCGCCGTGGCGGCGAGCAGCGCGGCCGAGCCGAGCAGATTGTGGCCGCAGCCATGGCCGTGGCCGCCTGTCTCCAGCGGCCGCGGCTCCGCGACCCCGGCCTCCTGACTGAGACCCGGCAGCGCATCATATTCGCCGAGGAAGGCGATGACGGGGCCGCCTTCCCCCCATTCGCCCATCAAGGCGGTGGGAATGCCCCCGACATTTTCCGTGATGCGGAAACCCTGATGGCGCAGCTCGGCGAGATGTTCGGCGGAGGACCGTGCCTCGGTGTAGCAAATTTCGGGCATTCCCCAGACCTTGTCGCTCAAGGCGACGAAACGCGGTTTGATCGTGTCAATGCCTCGCCAGATGTCGCTGCGGTTGTCCATGCCCCGGTCCCCTGTTCTGAAGTCGATCAAAGTGAAAACGCTATCAGCTTGGCGCCGCCGCGCCTAGCGGGCGGCGGGACATCAGCCATGCGGGCAGACGTGCAGCCGAAGCAACGCAACGAAGATCGCTGGAGCCGTCAGTTGGCGGAATCCTGTTTGCTCTTCACGGCCGCCGGCCGGGCATAGTTTCCGCCATAGGACGCCTTGAGCCGGGCGTCGCCCTCGTTTCGGCCAGGCTTTGATACCAGGCCGCCGGTCAACTGATTTTGCCCGCCGGGCAAAATCAACTGGCCCTTTCCCTAGCGCACCGGCATCGGCGGCCGCGGCACGGATGACGAAGCTTCGTCCGGCGGCTCAGCAGTGCCTTGCGTCGGTGGCGGCACGTAATCGGATTGCCGCGGTGCGTAAGGAGCGGTCGTCGGTGGCGGCACGTAAGGCGGAACGGCCTGCGGCAACGGCGGCGCCATTGCGGCTTGCGGCGGCGGCAGTGGCGACATCGGCCTGCGCGGCCGCGGGGCGGCCGGCCGCGGCGGCGGCAGCGCCGATAGTTTTGGCCGCGCGTTCTGCTCGGATGCTTTCGCAACGTCGTGGGATATTTGCTGCTGGCCTGCCTTGAGCTCCTCGATGCTGGCCTTGAGCTGCTCGACCTGTTGCCCGAGGCCCGCGAGATCACGCGCCATCGACTGCAGCAACGGACCCTGGTCGGGAGATGAAGCGGCGGCAGCCGGCGCGGCGCTTTCGGCCGCGGCTTGCGCCGGAGGTGCCGCTTGCGGAGGTGCCGGTTGCGGAGGTGCCGGTTGCGGAGCGGGCGGTTGCGAAGGCGCCGCGTCCTCACTCGCCGAGTCCGCGACAACGGCCGGCGCAGCCACCTGCGCTGACGAAGCGGCCTTTTCCGACGGCAGCAACGAACTCAGGAATTGCGGCGCCGACGTTGCGATCATCTGTGTGACCGCATCGCCATAGCTCCGCCAGACGAAACCAAAGACGCCGACGCATGTTGCAAACAGCAATGCGATGAAGGCGCGCGCGAGCTGCCTGCCGATCGAGCGCCGCGGTCCGGCGATACCGGCATTGTTTCGGACATCGTTGACGGCAGCGGCGCGAAACGTCGTGTCGACTGGCGGCACCGGCGGAGCGGCACCGAAGCCCGGTTCGGTACTGGTCTGCGGCGCCGAATGGCGCGCCGCCGCGCGCAGCAGATTGGAAAGCTCTTCAACAGCAGGCACGACCCGATTGGTATCGGGCGCGACCGCAACGAAGTCGTGCGGATCATCGGCTGGTTTCGGTTTCAGCGTGGATTGCATTGGCGCTCCTTATCCGGTCCAATGTCGGCCGCATCACGACCGCCGGCGGATTTGCGCTTGCGCCGACGACGTCCCGCCCCAGACTTCACCGTGGTTTGACCAAACCAAGGCAGCACGGTGAAGAGGTTGGGGCCGCTTGTGGGCGATGGCCTTCCCGGAACCTGTTGGCACGCCGGGTCCGTGCTCCCCCGAGGTCAATTCCCGAAAGCAGAAACCACTCAGGCGCTTGCGAAACTTAGCCGCGCCGAAGATTTATCGGATCGCCGGAATGCCGGTTTCCGAGGTCAGGTGCAGCGAGAGACAAGCGCAGAAAGAAAGCGGCCCCCGACGAACAAGCCGTCAGGGGCCGCGGACAGATAGATTCAGCTAGAGAGAGAGATCAGTCCCGCTCACGCTCACACCGGCCGAATTGATCGTCCGAGCGGATGGAAATATCCGAGTTGGCGCAGCCGAAGAATCCCTGCAGTCCCGCTTGGCCGGCATAGCCGAGATGCTCGAGCCCGAAAATGTCCTCCACCGTCTTCAGCATGGAATAGTGGTTGTAGGGGACGTTGGACACGGTTCCCGGTTTGACGAACGGCGATAGCAGCACGGCGCCCGTGCGATCACCACCGAAGCTTTGGAAGCTGAATATCGTGTTCGGGAACGGCGTTGTGGTTTGCGGGAAGGCGCCGATGTTGGGTCCGGGTTGCTGGCCGCAGCAGGCCTCACCCGCCGCGCTGATGACGAAGTTGCCCTTGCCGTCCGGCGCCGCGTCGAGGCTCGCCTCGTCGAAGTTGATGATCAATAACCCGTCCTCCTTGTAGGCGGGCGAGTTCAGGATCATTGGGACAACTTTCTGCAGAAAGGCGTCGGCGCCGGCGAGGCCGCCGGTCTCCCCGTCCTTGCATTTCGCGTCATGGCCGTCATGGCAGAGATTGGGCGTGATGAACGTGAAATTCGGCGTCGTCGATTCGTATGCCAGGTCCTGCGCCAGACGATTGAAGTTGACCACGTTGTTGGCGCAGGCGCCGCTATCGACGAGCGAATGGAAGTAGACGAAAGGATTGTGACGCGCGGCGTACTGATCGGCCGCCTCGGCCGTCTGCGTATCGTCGGGCTGGTTGAGGGCTACTTTGCCAAGCGCAAGCGGCTGGCCGCAGGTTGCCTGCTCGCGAGCCGGATCGTTGCCCATGTCCTCCATGTAACCACGCCAGGTCTTGCCGGCGGCTTTGAGCTGATCGGGAAGGGTCTTGATTGCGGCGGGGTAGACGCAACCGGTGCCGATCGCCTGGCCGTCCGGCGTAATCCCGGTGAGCGCGAAATCCTGATAGACGCCGCAGTCGACGCGCGTCTGCAGTGTCGCCGACTGGCCGCTGATCATGGCGACGTAATTGTCGAGGCTGACATGCCCGGTGCCGAAATAATTGTTGAGCATCACGCCCTGGGTGGGCAGGGTCTTCGACAAGAAGGTCGCGGGCGAATTGGGCCCGAACGTGACGTCAAAGCCTTCGTTCTCGAGGACAATGACAAAGACATGGCCGATCCGGCCGTCGCGCGCCATCGCCGACGGCGCTGCCGCGAGCGTTCCCAGTAGCATGGCCGCGGCGAGCGGCCACTTGACGAAGTTGAACATGGATGACCTCCAAAAAAATTTTGATGCCAATTCGATTCACGCGGTCCCGTTGGCGAACCGTGCCAGGGTTTTTGCTAGCGACCGATTGTTACAAATGCGCGACGGAGCGTGCGGATCAGGTAACGAATAAGGCTGTTGACTTCCGTTCCTGGCAGGAAACGGACAAGCCAACGGAGTCGCTGCAACTCCGCCAGTGAGGGATGACCGGACCTTGCTCCGAGGCGGCCTGCGGTCTGAAAATGATGCGCCGGGGCCAACCCCGGCCGCACTTGGCGGCGCGGGAGGTATCGCAACGCTCAACGGCGATAACGGCGGCGCAGGAGGTAATGGGACGGGAAGGAAGCTAGCGTTACGAGAAGTTGCGCGGGATCGCGCAAATCAAATGCGCGCAGGAACGCCGTCATCGTCATGATGCAACTTCAATTTGTCGTAGACAACGAGGCCGATCGCGATGCCAGGCAATTCCACGAAACGATGGCACAAAGCGGCAAAACCGATCGCAATGCCGATCGATGTCACTGCGAGCGCGACAATGGCCAGCATTGCCAGTCGGCCGATCAGCTTGAACTTGAAGTGAAGATAGGCCACAGCCGGCAATGCGAGTGACCAGATCACCTCTGGCGCCATCGACCAAATTACCGGATCGATATTGACTTCCTGCAGCAAAAGATTGCGGAAGAATCCATGCAGCGTTGGCCCGGTTAGAAACACGTTTTGAAACCAGGGATGGAATTCATCTTTGGGCATTCCCGGCGCGACAAGGACTTCGGCGATGAATGTGACCGATATGCCGACCCATAGCGCGGGAAAAATGCGAAAGAGCCGTCGCGTGACAAATTTCGCATAGTCGTTTTCGCGGATCAGCGCCAATCCGAGCACGTAACCGCTTAACGCAAAGAATAGAGTGACGGATGCCCCGGCTGGCAATCCGTAGAACAACCAATTTCTAATCCTTCCGAGCGTCGGATAAATGGCTGGCGACGGCAGCACCGCGAAAACCATGTTGCCATGAGTCCACGCTACGCCTAACGCAGCCAGCCCACGAAGGCTCTCAAGCCCAGGATTGAAATTCGACCCCCTGTCCATCGCGGGAACGTAACACCTCAGCCCAACCGCGAACAAGCCGGCTAGGCCGTCTCCGGGGCTGCTTTTTCTTTTGTGCGCCTATTCAGCCTTGCGCCGCCACTCCGCTTCGCCGGCCGGCGTGATGCGAGCAGATCGCATATGCCCGTCGAACCTTACTTCTACGAATCCGTGGAGCTCGAGCTAACGAATTGTCCGGCGCCAGTCGCGGTCGGCGTCAATGAAGTTGCCTTTCGCATTGAAGCGGCTTTGACACGCGCTGCCTCTTGAAGGATGGTTGGAACAGCCTCGCACTTCCGGCCGGCTTTGGAGCGTGATCGATGCCGCGCGATGTCCTGTCGGGACTAACTCAATGGTACAGCAATCATTGCGACGGCGAGCGGGAGCATCATCACGGCATTACGATGCAGACCACCGATAATCCGGGCTGGTGGGTCAAGATCGACCTGACGGATACGGAGTTGGCCGGCCGCGCCTTTCCACCGATCCGGGAAGGCGTGGGTCCCGACGGTTTTCCGGCTCAACCACGCTGGCTGGACTGCCGCGTGCAGGAGACAAAGTGGCACGGCGCCGGCGACGAAAGTCGGCTCGCCGAAATCATCGGCCATTTTCTCGCCTGGGCCACCGGCTGAGCGCATCGCGGAACGGCTGACCATCCCTTCGGATCGCCGGACGACCTGCCAAAGCAATTTCCCTCTTGGACCGGTTTCAGATATCTGGGGATGGTGAAATTTTGAGTGGAGAATTGCCATGCGGATTGCGGTTGTCGGCGCCGGAGGTGTCGGAGGCGGATTCGGCGCGGCGCTGGCCAAGGCGGGCGCCGATGTCAGCTTTATCGCACGCGGCGCTCATCTTGCCGCCATGAAGAGAAACGGGCTGAAAGTCGAAGGCGGCCGCGGCGAGACTCATCTGGTGCCGACCCGGGCTACTGATGATCCCGCTGAGATCGGCAAGGTCGATGTCGTGCTGTTTTGCGTCAAGCTGTGGGACGTCGAAAGCGCCGGCCAGCAAATCAAGCCGCTGATAGGTCCCGATACTGCGGTGATCCCGCTGCAGAACGGCATCGACGCCGCCGAACGGCTGGTACCGATCCTCGGCGGTCGCGCCGTGATGGGCGGGGTGGCGCAGATCAGCGCGTCGATCGTCGCACCCGGGGTGATCCGCCAGGTCGGCACCTTCATGCGCATGATATTCGGCGAACTCGACGGCAAGCGCAGCAAGCGCGCTGAGGACTTTCTCGGGCTTTGCGAAAAAGCCGGTTTTGAGGCGACGCTGAGCGAACAGATCATGACCGAGCTGTGGATGAAGTTCATCCTGCTCGCCGCCAATGCCAGCATCACGGCGGCCACGCGCCAGCCGATCGGCAAGCTGCGGGACGATCCCGACCTGCATGCGATTTTCGTCGCCGCCTGGCAGGAAGTGATCGACGTCGGCCGCGCCAGCGGGGTCGCATTGCCGCCCGACGCGGTGGAGCGGATTCGCGAATTCACCCGCCACGCGCCGCCCAACATGAAGGCGTCGATGGCGCTCGATCTCGAACGCGGCAACCGGCTGGAGCTGCCCTGGCTCGGCGGCAAGGTCGTGGAGCTCGGCCGCAAGCTTGGTATTCCGACGCCGGCGCACAGCATGATGTATGCGCTGCTGAAGCCCTACATCATGGGTACGCCGGCCTGAGCAGAGCCGCTCTCAGGATCGTGGCAGCGCATAAGGCGGGTTAGCCCAACGGGTCCGCGCAACACGCGCCCCGATGACGGGCTCCGGGGTGACCCGCCATCATGAGCACGACACGGAGATAGGAAGTGGCGGGTTAGCGCCGACCGCCGCCACGGCTGCCATCGTTTAGTGCGGTGCGGCGTAACAATCGATGCGCGCAATGGAACAAGTGATCCGGATGACAGTTGCCCAGTGACGAAACCAGAATTTACCTATGATTCAGACGCCGCTGGCAGTCCGAGTTTCACGGCAGCGGTTTTGAACCGACATGGGTTTTCAAAGCGAAATCATTGAGCGATTCAAGATCAGGGAAGAATAGACCATGCGCGTCTTGATTCTCGCATTGTCGGTGCTGGGAATTCTCGTCAGTGCGGATGCTGCCAAAGCCGGTCCGAGCACGACCGACCGCGACCTGTCGGCATCCGTCGATCCAGTTGCCTTTACCGACGAAGCAACTCAGAAAACCGAAGATCAGATCGGCCTCAACAAGGGAAAGCGTCGCGACGTGCAGCGTTGGCTGACCGGTCTCGGCTTCGACACCAAGGTCAACGGAAAGTTCGACGAGTCGACCCGCGCCGTCATCGCGCGCTGGCAGGGGGCACGCGGCTATCCGAAGACCGGCTTCCTCAACGCGCTCCAGCATGATGCGCTCCTGGCCGAAAGCGTTTCAGCGGCGAACGCCAGCTCCGGCAGCGGCGGCAAATCCGATGACGACCATCTGGCCCGTCGTCACGGCGAGGGTGGTGCTCACCATCACCGCAGTGGTGGCGGCGGCGGTCCGGGTGGACTAATCGGCGGCGTGGTGGGCGGACTGTTCGGACGCAGGTAACCCGACAAATCTTGCTGCGGTGCATGAGTCCGGAACTGCCCTTGCACAGTCCTTGCCGAGGGCCTCTGGGTGGCTATCGAATGACTGTAGCAACGGAGGCGTAACGTTTGCCGCGCCTGTTTTCGTTGGGAACGAACTGCGCGAACACCTCCTTGACGCGGTCGACAGGCGTTGCATCCCGCGTAAATCGAAGCTCCGTCGTCACCGCGGTTTCCTCCAACCGGGGTGCGTAAGTGGCGCTTTCAAATAACGACCCGTTGAAGCGCAAATCGCTCTCGTTGTCGCCGAAGTAAGCGTCGGCAACGAATAAAAGCACGAGCAGCGCCGATCCCACGACGCCAAAATACTTAAAAACAGGCATTGAAACGCGAGCCTCCTTCTTTTCGAAGAAGGATGCATCGCCGGCCATCAAAGCCGGGTTTAAGGCTGCCCGGCTTTTGCCGAGACGGTTGTTCACCCGTTGGCAATTTGCGAAAAATTTTAATGATCGCCTGAGCGTGCAGATTCGTAGGGCGGGTTAGCGCAGCGTAACCCGCCATCACAGGCACGACTCGATGACAGGTTTTGGCGGGTTACGCCTTCGGCTAATTTTACTGAGTCACTTGGTCGCGGCCGATGAGGCTGAGAATCAAGTAATTGAGGAGATTCGGATTTTGGCACGTGGGAGGGCCGGATGAATCTCAAGCAGGCAGGAGACGGCGAAGCGCGGTTTGCG
>Ga0185299_10002044_pt1 | contig 33496 bp, 28 predicted proteins | sample PaiPotPPA55metaG_FD_128002 | JGI IMG/M metagenome (GOLD analysis project Ga0185299, IMG submission 128002) | Iron sulfur acid spring bacterial and archeal communities from Banff, Canada, to study Microbial Dark Matter (Phase II) - Paint Pots PPA... ...
CTCGATTGCACTTTCCTTCTCCGCTTCCTTGCTCGATACTTTTTCCTGTTAGTTTTTTATTCATAAGAGCCGACAATTTAGCAGCGGGTGCTGCTAGTTGTCGGCTCATGTCATCTTCAGCCCTGGGGTTGGCCCAAAAAGCAGAAGCGCCCTGAAAGGGCGCCCGAACCGCTGTTCGTTCCCTGGTTTTATGTCGTCGCCGTCGATCCTTCATTCGATCCGAACGCAATGGCAGATCGAATCCTATTCGGTCGCCCTTTCAGGGCTGTCTTTCTTACGGCATTAACCCAGGGCTAAAGCCCTGGGCTATTCTGTTATGCCACTTCGTGGCAAGGGCATCCGCCCTGTCATCTTATCGCCGTGTCGCCGTGTCGCCGTGTCGCCGTGTCGCAACTCACGGCTTCCCGATCAAACTGTAGTCCATTCCGGCTGCTTTGGCGGCTTCGATGCCGGCAGGACTATCCTCAAGCACCAAACATTCGTTCGGCGGCACTCCCATTCTTTTGGCTGCTTCCAGGAACATGTCAGGGAAAGGCTTCCCCCGAGATACTTGTTCGGTGGTCACGATCACCGGGAAAAAATCTTTAAACCCGATTGCCTTTAGCGTCTCCAGTACGACTGGTAGATACCCGCCCGATGCGATCGATACCTTCGCAAATTTAGCGACTTTCCTGGCGAACGCGGCCACTTCCTCGATCGGCTGCATATTCCCCATGTTCTCGAGGTAAACCGCTTCCTTCCGTCTCGCGACTTCTTCCGGATCCAAATTGGTCCCGAACTTTTCGTTCAATATCTCAACAATCCGAGTCGTCGGCACCCCGCCGAGGCTATAGAAAAGTTCCTCGGTCATCAGTATGCCGTTTTCCTCCGCCGTCTGTCGCCACGCTGCATAATGGATCGGCATCGAATGCGCCACGGTTCCGTCGCAATCAAAGATGTAACCTTTGTACAGTTTCTCAGGCGGAGTAAAAATCGTCATAACGGCGCAGCAGAATGCCATGGGCACAGCGAGGTTTCTAGCATTTCGTTGCCCCGGTGCGGCACAGCGTCTTTTCACGAAGAGGTCTCAAAAACGCGATTTTGATGGGGAAGGCGACAGAATGAATTTCGCAGCAAGACCGCAAAGGCCGCAAAGATCCAGACAATAGAATCCCTCTTTGTGGCCTTTGCGGCCTCGCTGTGAAATTCTGTCTCCGCTGCTCTGCGGCCTGGTTGTGCCCCCTTTCTCTTTGTCGAACCCAGAATTGGATTGATTTTATTTATGATCGCGAGATGGTTCAGGTCTTTTCCTTATGCGTCACACACTCTCGATTCTGGTTGAGAACCGCTTTGGCGTGCTCACACGCGTTGCGGGCATGTTTAGTGGGCGCGGATTCAATATTGATAGCTTGAATGTCGCGCCGACCAATGATCCTTCGACTTCTCGGATGACGATCGTAGTACGCGGCGACGACACCGTCCTAGAGCAGGTCACCAAGCAATTACATAAGCTTATCGATGTCATAGAAATACAGGACTTTAGAGACGGTGGCTATGTGGATCGGGAGCTAGTGATGCTGCGGGTAAATGCCGATTCCGAAAATCGATCCGAGGTAATGCAGATCTGCGATATTTTTCGCGCGAAAATCGTGGATGTTCAGCCTAAACGTCTCGCCATCGAAATCACAGGGAACGAAAGCAAGATCAACAAGTTCCTAAAGCTGATGGAAAATTTCGGGATCAGCGATCTCACTCGGACCGGTCGAGTCGCTATGGCCAGAGTAGAATAACCGTTTCTCGCGCCACCTTTTATGCCAGCAAAAGTGTATACTGATAAGGACGCCGACCTAGCTAACCTGCAAGGCAAAACCTGTGCAGTTATCGGGTTCGGTTCTCAGGGGCACGCCCATGCCCTTAACCTCAAGGATAGTGGAATCGACGTAATTGTCGGGCTCTACAAAGCCAGCAAATCGATTCCGGTCGCGAAGGAGCACGGATTCGAGACGCTCGAGGTAGCCGATGCCGTTAAGAAAGCCGATATCATTTTCTTCGCGACGCCCGATCTCAAAACCGCAGAGATTTACGAAAAAGAAGTTAAACCGCATCTCACCGCCGGTAAGGCGCTGCTTTTTAGCCACGGTTTCGCGATCCATTTTAAGACGGTGGTACCACCTGAGAATGTGGATGTGATCATGGTCGCGCCGAAAGGTCCGGGGCATATTGTTCGGCGTCAATATCTCGAAGGTAAGGGCGTACCGGCATTGATTGCGGTTTACCAAAACCCGTCGAAGAAAGCGAAGAAGCTCGCCTTGGCCTGGGCCAAAGGGATCGGTGCCACCCGGGCCGGAGTCTTGGAGACTTCGTTTAAAGAAGAGACTGAAACCGATCTTTTCGGTGAGCAGACCGTCCTTTGCGGTGGCCTTACTGCCTTGGTGCAAAACGGTTTCGAGACCCTCGTGGAAGCCGGTTATCAGCCGGAGATGGCGTATTTCGAATGTCTTCACGAACTGAAGTTGATCGTGGACCTGATGTATGAATCAGGAATTGCCGGGATGCGTTTCTCGATCTCTGAGACGGCAAAATGGGGTGATGTCTCTGTTGGCCCCAAGATCATCGACGCCGGCGTAAAAAAGAAGATGCAACGCGCTCTCAAAGAGATCCAAAACGGCAAATTTGCTCAAGGATGGATCGCCGAATACAAAGACGGGCTTAAGACGTACAAAGCCTTATTGGCTGCCGGCCAAAAACATCCGGTTGAAAAAGTCGGGGAAAAGCTCCGTTCCTTAATGCCCTGGATTCAAAAGAAGAACATCAAGGGCGCGCAGGCGGCTTATTAAGAGATCAAAAAATAGCCGCGAAAGAACGCAGAGAGCACAAAAGTGTCAGTCTCGGGTGGACCAGTTTGCCCATGAACGGACCTGAAGAGTCTCGGCTTCCGCTTTTTTTGCGGTCTTTTGCGGCTATTTGGTCTTCGCTCTACCGGGTTCTATTCAATATACCGGATGAGCCGAAGCTCCTCACTTGAAGAACTCGGCATGGTCTCGACGGCTAAGCCGAGTTCTGCCGCCATTCTGAAAAGCTTGCTCGGATTCATTGCCGACAATTGTGATACATTCAGGCCGTCTTCCACGAAAGTGGCAACGGTTTCCTCAACCGCTCTTACTTCGTTTTCCATCTTTCCTTGCTCCCCAAATTTAATTTGCTGCCTGAGCCTGGAAGCCCGATGAACCCTTCGCCCATCGGCACCCCCGGGTACTCCGGAAGATAAAGTCGATCGCTCGAATTTCAATCTCGACTTCTATTAAAAAGTGTTTTTTGCTCGCGGAGGGACCGTCTTGGTAAACGTAGTATAGTTACCACTAACTTAATGCACTTAAGTTAAAATCGTCTTTGCCCCGAAGGGGCTATGGACTCAGCCCAGGGTTTTAACCCTGGGTACCGGTTTAATAAAAAACCTTACCGCGAAGCGGTTATACACCATAGCCCAGGGCTTCAGCCCTGGGTACTCGCACCCAAAACACGCCCTGAAAGTGGCGTCCGAGGTGTTGGGCTGGCCCCAGCATATTAGTGTAACGGAGGATAGCGATGTTCGCACGACTGAGTCAATCAACGCACCAGGCCCAGAACAGACCCGTCGGCCGCCACTTTCAGGGCGGCTGATTCGCTTGCGCCACCCAGGGCTGAAGCCCTGGGCTATGATCTGTAGCCGCTTCGCGGCAAAATCCGACGGCCTTTGAGGCCGAAGTCCTCTTGCCGCCTTCGGGGTAAAGGCACGCTAAGGACGTGGCAACCCCGTCATCCTTTTACCACTAACTCCTGCAATTCCTTTAACCGTTGCTTAAACAGCTCAATGGTTTCCTGGATTGGAGCCGGCGTCAGCATGTCCACTCCCGCTGATTGCAGTGTCTCGATGGGATATCGGGAACCACCGGATTTGAGGAACGCAAGATAATCTTGAACGGCGGACGACCCGTGATGGAGAACCCGCTGCGCTAAAGCAACCGCAGCGGATATTCCCGTGGCGTACTTGTAGACGTAAAATGCCGAATAGAAATGCGGGATCCTGAGGCACTCAAGGTTAAGAGCTTCATCGAGTACAAACCGCGGTCCAAAATAGGCCTCTAGGAGTTCCCGGTACCGTTCCTGGAAGACATCCAAAGTCAGAGGCCCGCCCGATTCTTCGATCGCATGAATTTGTTTCTCGAATTCGGCAAACATCGTCTGGCGGAATAACACTGAGCGAATGTCTTCGATCTGTCGATCGATGAGGTAAGCGCGCATCTGGTCGTCGTCGGCCCTTTGTAATAGGTAATGAGTTAAGAGTTCCTCATTGAAAGTAGAAGCGACCTCGGCCAGGAAAATCGGGTAGCCGTAGTCTTGGAACGGCTGGTGTTCCTGGGCAAACCAGCTATGCATCGAGTGACCCGCTTCGTGCGCCAGGGTGAAGACATCGGACAGTACGTCGGCCCGATAGTTCATCAAAATAAAGGGTGGATTCCCATAGCTCGAAGAAGAAAACGCACCGCTGCGCTTACCTTTGGTTTCGTACCGATCGACCCAGCGTGATTTCAGCCCATTTTGGAGCGTGGCCACATATTCGTCTCCCAAGGGTTGCAAGGCGGCAGTCACCAACTCGATGGCCTCATCAAACGCAACGGTCTTAGCTACTTCCGGAAAGAGCGGAACGAAAGTGTCATACTGATGGATCTCGTCGAGTCCGAGGAGCTGTTTTCTCAAATCATAATAATCGTGGAGCGCCGATAGATTATTTCTGACCGTTGCGATCAAATTGTCATAGACGGCCACCGGCAGGTTATCGCCAAACAAGGCTGCTTCTACGGCGCTCGGGTAATTTCGCACGCGAGCGTAGAAAACATCTGCCCGCACTGAGGCCGATAGTGAAGAAGCCAAGGTGTAGCGATGATCCGAAAATTCCCGATAGAATTGATCGAATGCCTGGTCTCGAACCTTTCGGTCTCGATTGTGCAACAGAGAGATGTAGCTGCTCTGGGAAAGCGCAACCTCCTGACCTTTATCGTCGGGCACCACACCGAAGATCATGTCGACGTTGGTGAGTTGAGAGAACGTCTCGCGGTGTCCTCGCACCGCCGACGCGCCCGCCGCTAGGATTTTTTCTTCTCCTTCCAATAGTGTATGCGGTCGATAACGCCTCAGTCGTTCCAGTGCGTTTTGCCACTCCTTGAGTGACGGATCGGCTATCAGAGCCGCGAAACGGTCGTCCGGGATGGCCTGAATTTCGGGAGTTATAAACGAGGCCGCCTCCCGGATCTTTGTCCCCAAGTTCGAGAACTCCGCTTTCCTCGCCAGATTATCTCGATCCGAGCTGTCCTCTGCCGCTTTTAAAGAAACATAATGCCCCAGCCTTTCGGCGAGCAGATCAATCGATTTGTCGAATTCCAGGACCGCTAGCAGGTCTTGCGCGGATCGGCCTACCTGTCCCTTAAATGAAGCGTATCGAGGATATTCTTGTCTCAGCCTTTCGAAATCTCGCTGATAATCTTTGTCGGTCTGATAAAGCTTCGTCAGGTCCCAGGTATCGGATTCGGCAATTTCACTTCTGGTCGGAATAGTAAGAGAAGACATATCTAAACAAGAGCTTTTACCTGACACCGGAAGCCTCCGAGCGCAAGCCGAGGTCGAAACGGGGCAATGGAGTGGGCTTCGGAACAAACGGAGGAGTTAAGACGAGCCGCCAAGCCGCCATGAAATGGCGAAACAGATCAGCCCAGGGCTTTAGCCCTGGGTTAGCTTAGACAGAAATTCGCCCTGAAAGTGGCGACCGAACAGCGTTGATCTCTTCGCGACATGACGAATCACCAGAAACCACGATCATTTGTTCAACCCGATTTCCGAATACCGCGCTCTCAATTCGGTCGCCACTTTCAGGGCGGCCTTTTTCGCACGTTGACCCAGGGCTAAAGCCCTGGGCCACCCAGGGCTAAAGCCCTGGGCCACCCAGGGCTAAAGCCCTGGGCTATTCTGTTTCGCCATTTCATGGCGAGAATCGCTGACGAAATTGACGCGAAAAGAGCACTCTGTTTGTCGTCGAGCCGTTAATCGATGTATTAGATGACGAAAGAAATACAATCCTTGTTCGTGTCCATTCGCGGTTTGTCTTTCTCGGTTACGCCCTTGGATGTGCCTCGTTGTACGCTTTCTTCAGCCGTTCGACCGTAACATGAGTATAAATTTGCGTGGTCGAAAGGCTCTCGTGTCCAAGCAAGGTCTGAACGCTGCGAAGGTCGGCGCCGTTCTCCAAAAGATGGGTCGCAAAGCTATGCCTGAGCTTATGCGGAGTTGCGGGTAGCTGGATCGAGGTCTCGCTCAGGTGTTTCTTTAGAATCATCCACACCGAACGAGCGGTTATCCGTTTACGTAGTTTACTGATAAAAAGAGGTCCGCTATGCACGTTTGCCTGCGACCGGTATTTCTGAATCGCCTCCAACGCAGGTGCTCCTACCGGGACGACACGTTCCTTCTTGCCCTTTCCGAAAACGCGCACTGATTCAGTATAAACATCGACATCACCGACATTGAGCCCGACTAACTCGCTCAGCCGCAAACCACTGCTGTAGAATAGCTCCAGTATGGCGGCGTCGCGCGCCGCCGCCCAAGCCGGAGCTTGATTCTTCCGTTCGGTCCGGCTCGGTTGGCTCAACAATTCGTCGACCTGATTTACTGAGAGGACGACGGGGAGCTTCTTCTCTAATTTAGGCAACTGGACTTCCTTTAGCGGGTTGGCGCTGAACCCGGCACGTTCGGTTAAGAAACGATAGAAACTTCTCAGTGCAGCGAACGTCAACCGCACGTAACTGCGAGCCATGCCGGATTTCATGCACTCAAGCAGAAATAACCTAAAATCGGCCGCGGTCGCTGTGTCCCAGCTCACGTTGCGGAATTCTTTGAATCGTAGAAGAGCGTGGCGGTAAGCGATTATCGTCCGCGGCGATGCCGAGCGCTCAACTTCCTGATACTCAATGAAACGCTCCAACAATCGGTCTTTCTTAGGCAACGCCATGCGCTTCCAATGTACCGGATATTGGGCTCTTGAACAATGCGGAGCCATCGCCATGCGCTTCAAAAACGTCCTTGTGCTCGCTCTCGAATCCGGCGACGCGGAGTGATGTGAAGTATTGGAATGTAGGAGTACTGCGCCAAGTCTCCGCCCTAGGCCTGTGTCGGATTTTACCGCGAAGCGGTTATACATCATAGCCCAGGGCTTCTATGAAGCCCTGGGTGAGGCGCACCCAAAACACGCCCTGAAAGCGGCGTCCGAGGCGTTGGGCTGGCGCCAGCGTGTTAGCACAATCCAGGATAGCGATGTCCGCTCGACTGAGCGAATCAACACTCCAAGCCCCGAACAGACCCGTCGGACGCCACCTTCAGGGCGTGTTTTGGGTGCGCCTTACCCAGGGCTGAAGCCCTGGGCTGTGGTCTTGAGCCGCTTCGCGGCAAAACCGACACACACCGAGGCTAACATGAATCCTGGCTTCCGACTTCGCCGTTCTGCATTCGGTAGTTAAAGCTGTCGCAGGCTTCGTCGGACAAGTCGCTGCTATATTTTTGGGCCGGAAAACTCGGTAACTTTTCAAAAACCTGCCAGGCTCCTGAGATACATTTTCCAACCGCCAAAGGCAGTGATATCGGTCGCGCCGCTAACGCCGGCTTCCTCACACAGGAACCCTTTCACTGTCTGTCCGTTCTCCAAATGTACGGTTCCGATGGTCAAAGGAGGAGGAACGTTGCGCACGAACTTCCCGAATCCTTGAACCGGAAGTTCCCACACCTCCAATTCAATCGAACAGCCGTTATCGGGGCCGACTCGTACCAGGCCCGGCTTAGCTGGGGATGTGGCCGGAAGTGCAAACAGGCGATATAAAGCAGCGGTTTTGGTGCGCTGAATGAGCCGGCCTTGAAGATCGGTGAGTTGGTGGTTCAATGGTTCGCCAGTCAGATGAGCGCCAACCACTGCGATCAGAACTGCATCAGTAGGAGCAGGGCCGATCCTCGGTTCCGGCGCCGCGCTGGGATAGGAGCTTTTGGTCGCCCCCAGCGTGGGACGGACAGAATCGAGGTATAATTTTGCGAGTGCCAATAGACCGTCCTCGGAGAATGCCGGCCCGAGCAGAGTGACTCCGAAAGGCAAGCCGTCGGCTCTGAAGCCGGCCGGGACCGCAATACCCGCCAGATCCAAGAGGTTCGTGAAATTGGTAAAGGTTCCAAGGTGGCTGTTTAACAGAATCGGTTCCCGTTCAACTTCTTGGATCCGATAAATGTTTGGCGCTGTTGGCAGGAGAAGAAAATCCATCGAGGCCCAGGCCGTGGCGGTTTCTTTTCTCAATAGCTCGAGCTGGTATTGAGCATTGAAGCTGTCTGCCGCACTGAATTTTTCCCCACCCAGAATGATGTCACCCACCACTGGATGAACGGAATCCCTGTGATCTTTAATGAATTGTCCGACCGCGGCGAATCGTTCTGCTACCCAAGGCCCGCCATATAGAAGTTCGGCGGTTTTCAAGAAGGGCTTGATGTCAATGGTGACGATAGTCTGACCAAGCGACTCCAAACGCTTCACCGCGTCTGTAAACAACGCGCGGTACTCGCTTTCAACTTGGTCGAGTTGAGAATCGGGCGGAACGCCAATCCGGCACTTCTCTGATGGCATCGTGCTGGAACCGTATCGCCTGGAGTAGGGATCTTGGGCGTCGTAACCCATCGCTACTTCGAACACCGTTTCTGCATCTTGGGCGGTCAGCGTAAAAATCGAGACGCAATCGATGGATCGGCAAGCCGGTACGACTCCTCTTGCGCTCAAAACCCCTTTGGTTGGTTTCAACCCAACAATATTGGAGAAGGCGGCGGGAACCCGTCCAGAGCCGGCTGTATCTGTGCCCAGAGCAAAACTCACGACTCCCGCCGCGACTGCCAAAGCAGAACCCGAGCTTGAACCGCCGGAAATATATTCGCGGTTAAAGAGATTGCTACAGGACCCATATGGAGATCGCATTCCCACTAGCCCAGTCGCGAACTGATCGAGATTGGCTTTACCAATTAGAATGGCGCCCTTGTTCAGAAGTTGTTGTACGACCGCGGCATTCTCTTCTGCGATGTAAGCGTAGGAAGGACAGGCTGCGGTCGTCGGGAGGTTGGCACTGTCGATGTTGTCTTTGACGGCGAAAGGGATGCCAAAGAGCGTCTGGTTTGTTGGTTCCGATAACGCGCCCGCCGCCGCAGCAGCCGCTTCCTCCGGGATCAGGTGAATCCAAATCGGATTGCTCTCTAATCCGCGAATTCTTCGATAAACCTCGTGAACGACGTCGGCGGGAGAGAAAGCACCGGAGCGGTACCCTCTCTGCAATGTCCCGATGTCCAACGACAACCCTGATAAATCCTTCATGTGCAGCAATTTGTTCCGAAGGGGCAAATTCAGTCAATGCCTTTGGCGGCAATCCGTCGAGAGCTAACAGTGTTTCTGTCCGACCAAACAACTGGCCTGCAGCATCGGCTGTTTAGCATTCGATCGATTTATTTCCACTTGGCACCCATGCTGCTTGAGCTGCATTAACGTGCTCGTTCCGTTACGACTTTTTCGCTGGAGCGAGTGCCGCGAAATCCCTGCGCCATGAACACCAGCAGCACCGTAAGCGTTGAGGCCGAGCCTTACGTTTACGAGTTCAACCCGGCTCAGACCGCGCTTTTGATTATCGACATGCAGCGCGACTTTCTCGAGCGCGGCGGTTTTGGCGAGATGCTCGGTAACGATGTCTCACATCTGCGACGAACGATCGAACCGAATCAGCGGCTCCTCGCAGCTTGGCGTAACGCTGGCCTTCAGGTGATCCATACTCGCGAAGGGCATCGCCCGGACTTGAGCGACCTTCCACCTGCAAAAAGACAGCGTGGCCGCGGCAAGATGGTGATTGGCGATGCTGGACCGATGGGCCGCATCTTAGTGCGTGGCGAGCCCGGGCACGACATCATTCCCGAGTTATACCCACTTAGTTCCGAGCCCATTATCGATAAGCCCGGCAAAGGCGCATTTTTTGGGACCGACCTTCAAGGGATCCTGCAGAACCGCGGAATCCGGAAGCTGGTGGTCACAGGGGTCACGACCGAGGTCTGCGTTAACACGACCGTTAGGGAGGCAAACGATCGGGGTTATGACTGTCTGGTGTTGGAAGACTGTGTCGGATCTTACTTCCCGGAATTTCAAGACATGGGATTGAAAATGATCAAGGCACAGGGCGGGATCTTCGGCTGGGTATCAAGCTCGGCGCGGTTGTTCGCTGCTCTTGAAAAGGACTCGTCTGCGTCGATGGCGCCGGCGTGAAAGCAGGACGCAGGTTGAAATCAGTTATGACTAAGACAAGGCCTACCCTTTGGGCGCCAGGCGACTGGAATGCCTTCTTCGGCTTTGGCACGAATATCCTCGTCAATCTGCTCGTTCTAAGCGGGTTGCTGAGATTTGTGCTGAAGATGCCGGATGATCTCGTCTTTCGGCGGATTCTTCCGGCTACTGGTTTGATGTTGTGTCTGAGCACGCTTTACTACGCATGGCTGGCGTACCGCTTAGCCAAACGTACCGGACGAGACGATGTGTGTGCGCTTCCTTCGGGTATCAGCGTCCCCCACATGTTCGTAGTCACGTTCGTCATCATGTTGCCGATCGCTACCAAGACAGGCGATCCCATCAAAGGTTGGGAAGCCGGACTGACCTGGGTTTTCGTGCAAAGCTTCGTGCTGATGGCCGGGGGATTTATCGCGCCGGTCATCCGTAAAATTACTCCGCGGGCAGCGCTGCTTGGTACTCTGGCTGGCGTTTCTGTCGCCTTCATCTCCATGCGCCCTGCTCTGGAGATGTTCATGACTCCTGTCATCGGAGTCACCTGTTTCGCGATTATCTTGGCCAGTTGGTTCGGCGGTGTCCGCTATTTTCGCGGCATACCTGCTGGCTTAGTCGCGATCGCAGTCGGCTGCGCGATCGCCTGGGGTTCCAATCTATTTGGCCTTGGCTATGGTGGCATGAAAGTAGAAAACCTTTGGCAATCCGTGGCTAATTTTGGTTTTTCGGTGCCGATCCCAGCCGTGGGGCATGTATTCTCCGGGTTTCAATTTCTCGGCGTTATTCTGGTCACGGCCATACCGTTTGGAATCTATGATTTGGTTGAGGCCATGGACAACGTGGAGAGCGCTGCGGTTGCGGGCGACAGTTTCCCAACCACCAGGGTTTTGACTGCCGATGGCATCGTGAGCTTGATCGGATGCCTTATGGGGAATCCCTTCATCAACGCCGTTTACATTGGGCATCCGGGTTGGAAAGCGATGGGAGGGCGGATTGGTTATTCCGCTGCAACTGGCATCATGGTCATCATCCTGTCCTGGTTTGGCATTATCTCGTTGATGATGGCGCTCATTCCAGTCGTCGCCATCTCTCCGATTCTTTTGTACATTGGTATGCTGATCGGGGCGCAAGCTTTTCAGGAAACGCCGAAAAATCATGCCCCCGCAATTGTTCTGGCGTTAGTGCCTCATGTGGCTGCCTGGGGTAAACTGCAGATCGATAACTCGTTGGCCGCTGCTGGTACCAACGCCGTCTCCGTTGGTTTCGATAAGCTGGGCCAGACCGGCGTTCTCTATCAGGGGCTGGAGGTCTTGGGAGGTGGCGCGATTCTTGCCGGTCTCATCCTTGGCGCCATCGGAGTATTCATTATCGATCGTCAATTTATCAGGGCCTCAGTCTTTGCCATGGCCGGTGCCGTACTCGCTTTCTTCGGTTTTATTCACGGCGAGAAGATAGGGTTTGGCCAATCACCCGTGGTGGCTCTGAGTTATCTCGCAGTGGCGATTGTCCTCCTCGCCTGCTCCAAACTCTCGGTGCCGGTGGCTAGTGGGGCAAAGATTTCCGAAACGCACCCAGAACTCCCGGAACTGGCAAAGTAGTCCTCTTCGTCGCCGCCTATGATGCAAACGCAGGTGGATGCGGATCCCTATCCCTGGCCTTACAACGGTGATCTAAGGCCAGCGAACACCGCTTTCGTTGTCATCGATATGCAGACGGATTTTTGCGGACCGGGCGGTTACGTTGACAAAATGGGTTATGATCTGTCGTTGACTCGAGCGCCGATTAAGCCGATCCAAAGCGTCTTAACGGCCACTCGACGACTTGGCTATCACGTGATGCACACGCGGGAGGGGCATCGGCCTGATCTATCGGACCTACCTGCCAATAAACGATGGCGTAGCCAACGGATTGGCGCCGGCATCGGTGATCCCGGACCTTGCGGACGGATTCTGACCCGCGGGGAGCCGGGCTGGGAGATAATTCCGGAGCTTTCGCCTTTACCCGGCGAAGCGGTAATCGACAAACCAGGGAAAGGATCATTTTACGCGACAGACTTCGATATGTTGCTCCACCGGAAAGGAGTAGAGAATATCGTTTTAGCCGGTATCACGACGGATGTCTGCGTTCATACGACCATGCGCGAGGCCAATGATCGAGGGTATGAATGCCTCCTGCTCGCCGATTGCACCGGAGCAACGGACTACGGCAACTATCTATCCGCGCTCAAGATGATAAAAATGCAGGGAGGCGTCTTTGGCGCCGTGTCGACGTCGGAAGCCTTTATCGAGGCGATAGGGTAGGACGCGTTATAAGTTTTAGGTTTTATGTTTTAAGTTGCACTCTGTGCCTTGGAAAGAGCGGTGTCGCCAAGACATGGTTGGACAGCCCCACACGTCCAACCTAAAACCTAAAACCTATAACCTACAACCGATCAGTAGCGCCCATCGGTTCAGCCAAATACGGTGGCTGCGCCGTGTGGCCGACGTCGCCCTGTCGAGCGGTTTCTCTTCGGAAGAACAACACCGCCGAGCGAGTCTCTTTCCCGTCTGGAGAGACCGCTACAATCGGGATCTCGAAATCGCGGTCCGGAAAAATGAAATGATAACTGAAGGTTCCATCCGGTTGGAGTTGGATGGGTTGGCCGGCAACCGTGACCTTGGCTTCCGGATGAGTTCCGCCGTAGAAAATCACTTCGGCGTTCACGTGCATGAAAAACTCGCGCTGGGTTAACCCAAACGACTCGCCGCCCCAGCTTGCGCCGGCTGCACTGAACAGGCTGCTTTCGGAAATTAATTCGCTCCAACTCGAAGGCCCAAACTCCAGACCGCTCCAACTGCTCGACCAAGCCGAGCTAAGTTGTTCTGAGCTCAAAGCTCCCATCTCCAGCGCCGCAACTTGCAGCGCGCTCAATCTCTCGGAGCTTAACGCTCCCGAGCTGAGTTCGAACGAGCTTAATCCTAGCGAGCTCAGTTCGGCTAAGTTGATCTGTAACTGCGAGAATAGTCCGATCGAGCTGAGCTGAGCGCTGCTAAGCCCGGCACTTAATTCTGCGCTGCTAAGCCCTGCGCTGCTCAACGCTGCGACCAACTCCGCTGAGCTCAAACCCAAACTGCTCAACCCGGAGACGATCTCTGCCGAGCTCAGTGCTTGGCCGCTCTGAAATAGTTCGCTGGATAATGCAGACCCAAAGACGCCGCCACTGAATAGGCTCGAATCCGGCGGCACTAAAAGTTGAGCTAGCCGGCTCTTGGCAACCAGCTCGCTGGCCGACTCTGAACCTGGCAGTGCCGAAAGGTCTGTTCGGAGAAACGTTGCTAATTCCGAGGAATCCATTGAGGAGAGCCGAGCCAGGAAATCTTTCCCTAACAAGGTTTCCAAAACCTGCAGTTGAGCCGCACCCCAATTGGGGGAGCGGCCGCCACCGTCGATCGCTGCCCGCTGTAAACGGGCTAATGCTTCGGTAAGCGGTTCACCGACTGTCTTGGCCGCTTCCACGACGTCGACCAGTAAATTGAAAGTCAAATGAAACGGGACCGTCGCAAAGAGAGTATCCCACTGCGTGCTGATTGCTTCCGGTGGAGTGTGGGTCGGTCCAGCCTCACCCACTGAATGCCACGTCCCTTGGCTGTCCCGGTACCCGAACACTACCCGATAGCTCGCGTTTGCGCTTTGAACCGGTATGTACCAATTCCGAGCGATCTCATTGATTTCGATAGCTTTCTCCAGGGCGTCGTTCTTGAATACCTGCAACAAAAGCTGGCGTTGGCCGGGGAACTTGGAATAGTCGAAGTCCCAATACGTGAAGAGCCAATGGGGATCTCGTGCCACCACGAACATGTCTCCATACCCGGAAGGTAATTCGCCTAGCTGTTCAGGCTCATTCTTGAAGGCCTCTTGTCCCAGGGAAGAATGCGCCGAGCTGGCGGGAGAGTCGTTTTGGACTGTCGGATTAGTCTTGTTAGGCTCCTGACTCATTATTTAAAACGGCTAGCAGTTTTAGTTCCTTACCGGGGTCAAGAGTCGAGGAGATCGCCCACCGATGCAACCGGAAATCAGTTCACTGTTCGCGGTTCGCAGTTCACCGTTCGCAGTTTGGTCCCGTTCGTGGGTGTCGGTTGCCCATTAGTCCCATGTGTCCCCTGGATCCCATCCGCCGTTAACAGCCTCACCGGCGTCTGCCGCCATACCGCGAACGGTGAACGGTGAACCGCGCAGCGCCTCACTCCGCGCCCGAATTGGTCGTCGCTTCCGTTAAGGAGGAATCCTTGCTGATGAGACCGGCCAGATAACTGTTCTTTGCCGGCATAGTGGCAAAGTTTCTCTGAAGCCGATCCGGGTACTTCAACCGCGAAAAAATTACGTAGGCCATCTTTGTTTTCAGGACCTGCTTTTGCCCAAATCCGTTCGGCTGGTTGCTCGACCAAAAGCTGACCCAATCCAAGCCGTTCTCTTTCGACTGGCCTAGAAAGATTGCGGAATGGCCATGCTCGCGTCGCCCGACATTTGAGTTCCAAAAGATCTTCATGAAGTCCCCAGGACGAGCCTCGTTCCAATCGGTGAAATTCTCGCCCAATTGAAGCTCATGGAACAAACAGGCTGTCCCAGGGCCATTCGCGTTCCAACGTCCCCAGATCCCTACGCCGTCCGGTTGTCCTTTGATGGCCAGACTTTCGGCAAGCTGCCCGGTGATCGGGGCTTGGTTGTTTAAGTTCTCCAACGTCGCCAGGAAGACCAGATAGGTGGCGCCCGAGCAATAGCTGGGCTTCGCTATCGCCGGGTTAAGAGTCAGAGTGCCTTTCACGGTCCTAGCTGCCGCCGTCAGACGCGCCGTTGCCGTGTTCGAGGCCGAGTAACCGCCTCCTTGCGGCATGGATCGGATCACCTGCAGGATGACTTCATTGGGATCATTCCTGGGCTCAAGAAACCCTTGTGCCTGAAGGCGAGTCGAGAATCCGCAGGTTATGATCAGGCTGGCAACCGCGAACGAAAGAGGCAATCGCATAAGTTAGAACAAGACCTATCAACCCCACACACCCCCGAAATCAAGGCCAGCTCCTTACCACATTCGTGAGCGCTGAGCAAAGAGGAACGCAGAACGATGGTGGGGCGAGGCTCCCGAAAGGCCTAGGGTTTTTCGCGAAGGATTGAATCTGGTGAGCTCTATTGTTTGGAAGGCTGAGTCACTCGCCGAGCCGTGGCCCTTGATGTTCCACCATTGCTGGACTGAATGTTCAGCAAACCGCGTCTCACGAATCCCGGTCATTATCAATGGCACGCGCTGGGTCCGGCTCGGCGGGCGCATTGGCGTTGTAAGCCGGAGATTCTTCAAGCCTTATCTCTCTGCGAGGCCACGCATGCCATTCTGGAGCCTCGCCCTACCAATGCCACCGCACCGTTTGCTCAACCATCTCCCTCGGTGTAACGTGTTCTCTTGAACAGTATGGAACCCCTGACTGGCCGGCAACAAAAGGTCCTCGATTTTATCCGTAAACATCATCGTAAAACCGGATACCCGCCCACCAGCCGTGAGATACAGACACAGTTTGGATTTCGCAGTCAGACAGCGGCTATGAATCATCTGCGGGCGCTGGAACGGAAGGGCGCGATCCAACGAATTCCCGGAAAAGCGCGGGCGTTGACTGACCCGGAGACTAAACTGGGCGCGGATTTTAAATCTGTGCCAGTTCTCGGAACCATTCCCGCGGGTATGGCCATTGAAGGAGAACAACAGCGAAACGACGATCTGGGTGTCGATTCCCGGTTCTTCGGCATCGACGGATCGTCGGAAGCGTTTGCTTTGCGCGTCATTGGAGATTCGATGGTAGGGGCACAGATCGCCGACGGTGATACTGTGATCCTGGTAAAAAGACCGGCCAGAGATCAGGACATCGTGGCTGCGTTGATCGACGGTGAAGTTTCTCTCAAACGCTACACCGTCAAAAAGGGTCGCCCTTATTTGAAGGCCGAGAATCCTCTTTATCCCGACCTGATCCCTGCCCAGGAACTGATTATTCAGGGCGTTATGGTCGGCCTGGTCCGTCGCTGGAGCTAGGCCGGCGAAGCCCCTGAAATCGTTCTCGTCCTCGTCCTCGACCTTAGGTTCGCTCCCGGCGTCTCAGAATGGCCCCTGACCTCACTTCGCGGAGAAACAGCTTCTGGGCTATCACTAACTTCTCGAGTACGAGCACGACGAGAACGATGAACTCCGGCAGCCCCATAAGTCCCATAGGTCCCATCCGTGGCGAGTCCCAACGTGGGCTTAGCTCCCGGCGCGACCTTTCGTCCTTTGCGCTTGCGGCCACTTGCTGTTTGACGACCCGCGACAAACGCTGCCATCGTCCAAGCGCTATGAAGATTTGGACGATCTTGAGCCTTTCCCTCGCCCTGGTCGGTTTCGGCTATGGCGATGAATCGCCTGTCTTCAACTATCAAGATGTTGTGAACCGAGCGGAGCAACTCTCCAAACAACCCTTTGTACCTCAGGTACAGGAACTGTCAGAAGATCTCCAAAAACTAGATTACGACCTTTTTTTTCGGATCCGGTTTCTGACCGAACACACCGTTTGGCAAGGGTTACCGTTTCGTCTGGGCTTTGCTCATCCCGGTTCTTATTTGAAACGGCGAGTGGTGATGCACGCGATCGAGCCCGACAGGATTCGTGATATTCCGTTTTCGCCTGCCTATTTCCATTATGATCGGCCGCTAATTTTCAGCGGACACGAGGACTTTGCCGGCTTCAAGGTTTACGCGCCATCGCTACGACCGAACACGCAGGATGAGTTCCTCTCGTTTCTAGGCGCCAGCTACTTCCGAGCGGTCAGCCGTGGTTTGCATTGGGGCTTGTCGGCCCGGGGTATTGCTGTGAATAGCGGGACTTCCGCCCCGGAAGAATTTCCCGATTTTCGAGAATTTTGGTTGCGCCAGCCCCAAGCAACGGACACGAATCTGCAGTTCTACGCCTTGTTGGATGGTCCCAGTTTGACCGGTGCCTACGAGTTTAATGTTCGTTACGGCGATGTGACGACGATGGACATCCGGGCCACCCTCTTCATACGAAAGAAATCCGAGGTGCTAGCGCTCGCACCGATGACCAGTATGTTCTATTTCGGGGAAAATACTGTGAATAAACCCACCCTGAAGCCCGACTATCAGGAGAAAAACAGAACGCAGTTTTCGATGAGCAGCACTCAATTTATGCGCAGAGAATTCCGACCGGAAGTTCATGATTCCGACGGGCTGCTCATGAGCACTACCTCAGGAGAGAAACTTTGGGCTCCCTTGGATAATCCGAAATCAGTCGTACTTCGCAGATTTTCGGACGTAACTTCTTATGCGCTTTTGCAACGTGACCGGGAGATTAGTCATTATCTTGACCGGGAGGCGGAGTACCAGAAAAGGCCGAACCTTCAAATCATCCCCCAGAGCGGTTTCGATACCGGCTATGTGCGTCTTTTAGAGCTGCCATCATCGGATGAGTACACGGACAACATGGTGGCTGCGTGGGAGGTACAGAATCCGCCCGAACCCGGAGGAAGGCTTGAATTCGCTTACCGCTTGCTTTGGAGCGGACAGGAGCCCGACGTCGACCAATTTCGCGTTTTATCGACTACGGTTCGCCCGAGTCCGCAATCGAACGAGACTCGATTTACGGTCGAATTCGGTAAGCCGGAAAAGCAAGAAACTATCCCGGTTGCGGAGCTACGGCCTCATGTAGTAGTAAATCAGAACGGACAGGTGAAGGACGTCCAGTTTACGCCCACGGACCGGGGTTGGTTAGTGAGTTTTACCATATTTAACCCAAACCCGGGGCCTACGACGATGGATGTCAGCTGTGTAATTTTGCGACGCGACAATTTCTGCTCTGAAAAATGGGTATATCTCCTGAATACTTAGGCTTATTGCGGGCGAGCGTTAACTCGTCGCCCGAGTGGAAACAGGCCTGGGAGCGGACCAACGACTATTTGGATGCGCTCCGGATACCGGCGGACCTGGAGCGAGAGTTGTTGCTTCTCACCAGCTTTGAGCGAGCGATCGCTCGGAAGAGAAAGGAACCGTCGGTATCGCCAACGGAACTGGCCTTCGATGAAGCCCAAAAAGCTCTCGACGCCACCCTTGGCGATCTAATCTCGGAAAAGGTGCCCGCCGATCGCAGATCGGTGGAGCAACGGGTGCGTCTTTATTTAACGCAGCCAACCCAAAACAGCGTGGTCTCTCGCGGGAATCGGCTTTCCCATGAGGTCTTGGCTGCGCTAAGAGACGTGCGCCTCGAAGCGGTGCCACGTCTGCAGCAGGCGGCGATTACCCCGAGGCCGTTCGCGCTCAACACCGCAGGAGAGAGATTGACGTCTTTGGCGGGTAAGTTTTCGCTGCTGGGGTCGAATCGAACTCTTGCATGGCTAGTCGGACTCTGCTTGGTTGGTCTTCTAATCTACATGAGTCTGTAGAACTGAAACGAAAGACAAGGCTCGGGAAAAAACAAGGGTCTCAAATACTGTGAGCACTGCTAGGATATGAGTGGTCCAGGTCGATCTGTAAGGCTCGTTGAGCTGGTCGGGTCAACTCGGCTAGACGAGGTTTTTAGGCGTAAGGTTCGCCAGCGACGCTGGGGAGTTACTCTCGTTACCTTGTGCGTAGCGGCCATCGGTCTTTGGCTTTTCTCTGACATTTTGCGCAGTACCGGCTGGAGCCCGATCAAAGTGCTTGAACTCGCGGTTTTTAGCGTGCTTTTCACCACTCTCTCCTTCGGGTTCACTCAGGCTTTCGTCGGCTTTCTGGTTTTGGCCGAAGGGCATGAGCCGCTCAAAATCACGAATACATTGGACGAAAGCACACCGCTGGCCTCGACCGCGGTGGCAATGCCTATTTTTAACGAAGATGTTGCCACGGTCTTCGGCAACATCCGGACCCTTTACCGGTCGCTCCAAAAACGAGGCGAGTTAGAGACCTTCGAATTCTATATATTAAGTGATTCGACCCAACCGGAAAAGTTGGTCGAAGAAGAATTAGCCTGGGCGGACTTGTGCCGCCAGACGAACGGGTTCGGCAGGATCCATTACCGGCGGCGTAAAGTTCCGGTGAATCGCAAGAGCGGTAACATCGCCGATTTTTGCCGGAGATGGGGGCATCGTCATCGTTATATGGTTGTCCTTGATGCGGATAGCATCATGACGGGCGAATCCGTGGCCTCGTTGGTCCGCCTGATGGAAGTCAACCCGCGCGCGGGCATCATGCAGACGATGCCAAAGCTGGTTGGTTCGGAAACGGTGTTCGGCCGGATCCAACAGTTTGCTTCTCGTCTTTACAGCCCGCTATTTGCCGCCGGTTTGAATTACTGGCAGCAGGGGGCCGGAAACTATTGGGGCCACAACGCGATCCTGCGGATATCGCCGTTTCTCACTAGTTGCAGTCTCCCGGTCCTTCCGGGACGTGAGCCACTGGGCGGTAGGATCTTAAGCCACGATTTCGTGGAGGCCGCGTTGATGCGAGATGCGGGTTGGGAGGTGTGGTTTGCCTACGATTTGGAGGGTAGCTATGAAGGGCTGCCGCCGAATCTCACCGAGTACATCAAACGGGACCGGCGCTGGGCGCAGGGGAATTTGCAGCACGTCTGGTTTCTGTTAGCCGATCGGGTTCGGCCGATCAGCCGGTTACACCTGATTCAAGGCATCCTGGCGTACTCTTCCGCGCCGATACTAGTTCTTTTTATTTGCCTGGCAGGTATACAAGCCGCGCTCGACCATTTCCGTGGGCACGCCTCTTCGATTCCGCTCCCTGCGGCGATTGTGCTTGCGCTGTTGACCTTGCTTTTGCTGTTCGGGCCAAAGTTACTCAGTGTATTCCATTTGTTAGCCCAACCCGAGTTGTTGAGGCGTTTCGGTGGCGCGAAACGTGCCATTGCCGGGGTGATTCTGGAAAGCCTGTTTTCGATCCTGACTGCGCCTTTACTGGTCTGGTTCCACACCCGGTTCGTTCTGAGGAATCTAGCGGGACAAAAAGTGGTCTGGAACACCCAAACGCGGGCAAGCGAGTCTGGTCCGCGCTGGATAGAAGCTCTGCGTGAGTATTGGCCGGTGCCGGTGGCAGGCGTGGTTTTTGGGGTACTGGCTTGGTGGATTTCACCAATGTACTTGCTCTGGGTAACTCCGCTGCTGCTGGGGCTATGGCTAGCAATCCCGATTGCTCAAATTAGCGGTCGCTCCGGAGTCCTCAGGCGGATGTTCCAAACACCGGAAGAGATCGATCCACCGAGAGAGCTTTCGAAAGCAGAGCCGTTCCAGTTAAGGGCCGGCGATCAATTTGTTCATGCCGTCTTGGATCCGTTCTATAATGCGATTCACGTCGCTCTGCAGAGGCGGCGATCGCCGCGTGCACCTGAGTTCGACGAACATCACGACAATTTAGCGAAGAAGCTGTTCGAGGGTGGTCCGGCTGCGCTTACTGCCGAAGAAAAGCGCGCGCTCCTGAGTGATGGACCTGCTCTAGCTAAACTTCACTTCTTGGTTTGGAGAACCCCGGCTGAAAAAATGAATCCGTTCTGGGCTGAAGCCTTGCTCGCGTACCGGAACGAGCAGCGCGCTACGGTTCCGTCTTAAGTCCGTTGGCACCGGTTCTACCGCCCCTTCGGGGCGGGGCGTTTTTAATACGCGCATCTGGGGTTAAAACCCCAGGCCGCCGTCGCTACGCTTTGGCGCGCCCTCGCCACTAGGTTTAGCAAGCCAAAAACCTGGCCGCGACGAAGGCCTTGCGTAGTCGGGCTGAGTCCCAAAGTCCCTTCGGGACAGAAATCCTACGTCGTCCTTCGGCGCGAAGTCCAATAGCTCCTACCGCACGGGCCCACATTTTTCGGATACATTCCAAGCAATAAATGCCTGACTACCATCATTTAGCCCTTCAAACGATTTCGCCTTTCCCTCGACAGGTTGCCCAAGCCGGTCTTTGCTAAGGCCCTGGATGAAACGAATCCTTTTGTGCTTGGCGTTCGTGCTTTTTGTGGGCGGTGTCATCTGGTTCGCATTCTCACGAAGAGACCACAGCGCGGTTCCTGCCGCTCATCTTGCGCCGGCCAATGGCGTTTTTTACGTCGAATGCCGCGACTTTGGTCAGACTCAGAAACGGTTCTCTGAGGCCAACCTCGCTAAAATCCTGTCAGAGCCATCGGTACAGCGATTTATCAGCTTTTCAGGAAACAACCTGCCAGCCCCTTGTAAAAGTGTCGCGCAAGCGTTGGCCAAACTTTCGCCAAGCTCTGCTTTCTTCTCCAGCTATACGCTGAATCGAGATGAATGGATTTGCGGAGTCCACTGTTCTGGCGACCTCAGAAGCTGGGAAAACCAGCTCGCTGCACCGCTAGCCACGCTCTTTGCTTCCAGGTTCACAGCGCTCTCAGAGTCGAATCAAAATGATTTTACCGTGACTCAACCAAGTAAAGGAACCCTTTTCGGAGTCAGAACCGGTTCCTGGCTCTTGTTTAGTCCGAAACCGGTCTATCTCCAGGACGCCATTCGGCGAACGAACGCCGTGAACAGCGGCCTGGATACTTCTGATCTTTTCCTCAGATGCCGAACTCGAGTGCCGGAGGATGCCGATCTCTACGCTTTCGCCACGGGGGAAGGGTTAAGAGTCATGGAAAAAGGGCTGAAGCCGTTTCTTCCGCGCACCGACATTTCCGGCCTGATCTTTTGCGCCAAAATCGAAGGTTCCAACGTCCACGACACCGTATTCGCTTGTTGTACCCGGGTTCCGCCATCCGATGATCTCGATCGCAAAGGGTTGTTCCTGACGACCGATAAGACGCTGTTGTATGTCGCGACGAGCTTAGACTTGCTTGGGCTCCGGTCAGCCGCCGACGCGCTTTCAAAGGACTCGGGAATTGCCACGACCGCTAAGCAGTATTTTGATGAGGTCAATCGAACCGGAGTCGATTTCGAGAACTTGAGCGACGTAGTAAAAGGAGTGGAGCTTGTCCTTAATCGAGTAAGCTCGGACGATTCTATTGCCGGCGTTTTTTTGGTGGAAACCAAAGATGGAGCTCGTGCCGGCGAGTTTCTTAAAATGATTCTAGCGGCGGAATTTCCCAGCCGGTTTCGAGCGCAAAACCTGGACGGTAATTTGGTCTACGTTTTTCGAAACCAAGTGGGCACGACGCTGGTGTTAGGCATGGTAGACCAGGATTTGATCGCCACCACTAGCGCGACCGTCTTTACTGACGCGGTAAAAGCGATCCGTGCCCAGAAAGTTGGCCTACCAAATCTGGTGAACTCTGCCGCTAGCGACGGCGCGCCGGCGACGACTGGTCTCCGCTTGTACGTTGATACCCCAACCTTGTTTGAGCGAGGTTATTCCATGCTGCGACCGGTTCTAGCTTTTGGTTCGGCTCTGGTTCCTGGTCTGGATCGGTACCTCGATCCGACAATGTTGCCCGAAGCGTCCGAAATCAGCCGCCATCTCTCACCGATAATGCTGACCCGGCGCGAACTTTCGGATGGGTTCTTAGATGAGTCGACCGGGTCCCTTACCGCTTACGAAGTGAGCCTCCTGGCGGTAGCCGGCGCCGTCGGCTTCACGTCGTTGGAGAGCGAGAATTGACCGGGGAATAACCCATCGTGGGTGGTGGCGGTAGAGAGAGTTTGGTGGGGCAAAAATCTCGGCGCGCCGAGATTTTCGCCCCACCGGCACCTCCAACCCGCTACGCGGGGTGCAATTCCCGGAAGGCGCTCCTAATTGGGTTGACACGCCTTTTCTGCAAGCAACAACGTTCGAGCACGAGCACGAGCACGAGCACGAGCACGAGCACGAGCGCGAGCGCCGATTGCCGAACGCCGCCCCTTAGAGAACATCCCGCGTCCGCAATAGGCTGATAAAAGCCCTTACGGCAGCGCTTGGCTCACCCCGGCGTTGGACCAATCCAATCGGACGCCACATATCGACCGATTCAATTTCAATGGCGCGAAGGCTGCCGTTTTCGGTCTCTTCTTCGACCGAGGCCAGTGGTACGATCGCGATTCCGTTGTCGATCTCGACCGCTCTCTTCACCGTCTCGATATTGTCGAACTCCATCGATCGCCGAATCGTGACGTTGTTTGCGCGGAAAATCCTATCCATCGCCTTGCGAGTCGGTTGATCGAACGCGAACGAAATGAAATGCTCGCCGGAGATGGAGCTTATCTCGATACTCCGGCGTTTGGAGAATCTGTGGTTAGGCGGGCAAATCAGGACCAATTTATCTTTCCAATGGCTTTCAACAGTTACTCCGCGGTGCCTGGCAGGATAAGCGACTAGACCGACGTCGCTATTTCCGGCTGCTACGCTCTGGTACACCTGTGCCGATCGCAGATACTCCACTGTCACCTCGACCGTGGGATAAGCCCGCCGGAAAGCCCGCAAGTTCCTTGGCAGTTCGTGCAGGCCGATACTGTGGACCGTGGCAATAACGAGATTCCCGGAGACATGATCCTTCAGCTCTCGCAGGCGGTCACCTAAGTTCTCATAAGTCCGTAAAATCTCTTGGCTGGCTTGCAGGAGAGCTTTTCCCTCCGGGGTGATAGAGAAGTTCTTTTTCGTGCGCCGGATCAGGGCGGTCTTGAATCGTTTCTCTAACGCGCGGATTTGCTGGCTCACCGCACTTTGAGTGATTGCGTTCAGTTCCGCTGCTTTTGAGAAACTCGCCGTTTCAACCAAGTCGCGGAAGATTTTGAACGTTTCGATTTGCATTCCGGTAGCCTGGATCGTTCACAAATCTGTTACAGATTTGTGAACGATCCAGGCTATGGCAGAATTATCCGGATCATGCCGGACAATTCTGCTGTCTGATGTGAGTTTGTAAATATTATGTTTCGAGATCGACCTTCATACCAGGCCGTCAGAGAGAGGCTTGGCCTCTCTCTAACGGCCCATAGCCTGCATGGCTTACAAATGCAGGCGCATTTGTGAGCCATGCAGGTTATCAGCGAAAATCTAGCTCATGTGCTTTCCGCAATCAGCGAGGCCGCTCGGCAGGCAGGTCGCTCGCCCGATTCCGTCCGGTTGATCGCGGTGAGCAAAACGCATCCGGTCGAAGTGATCCAGGAAGCGATAGAAGCGGGGCAACTGATCTTTGGCGAAAACCGCATTCAAGAGGCTCAACCCAAGATCAGCGCTTTGCCGGCCAAGCTGCATTGGCATCTGATCGGCCATCTGCAAAGCAATAAGGCGCGCTTGGCGCTTCCTTTATTTGAGCTCATCCACGGAGTGGATTCACTGGAACTGCTGGCTCACGTCAACCACGTCGCGGGCGACCTCGGACTGTTTCCTCGTGTGCTACTGCAGGTGAATGTTGCCGCAGAAGCTTCGAAGTTTGGTTTTGCGCCCGGCAAGCTGGTCGACCTGGTTGAACAGATCGTAAAATTTGACCGAGTCCAAATTGACGGTCTGATGGCGATCCCGCCCCTGGCTCCCGCGGCCGAACATTCGCGCCGATACTTTGTTACTCTTCGCGAACTGCGCGATAAGCTGGCCGCAGAATTTAGATTCCCTTTGCCGGAACTTTCGATGGGGATGAGCAGCGATTTTCGCGTCGCAGTCGAAGAAGGCGCCACCATGGTCCGCGTCGGTACCGCGGTCTTCGGCGAAAGACGAAGGTGAGGGGATTGGCTCGATCGTAGGGCGAGGCTCCCGAATGGCCTAATCGGCTCTGCAGGGGAACGGACTTTCAATGTTCTTTCGTTCGCAACCTCGAAAGTTGGCCAGTGCTTGGGGATCGAAAGAGTCCATTTGAATGGCATGCCTTGGGTCCGGCTCGGCGCGCGCATCGGCATCGCAAGCGAAATAACTCGAGACCCGCCCCTCCGCGAAGCGCTTCAGGCCATTCGGGAGCCTCGCCCTGCCGGCTTGTCACCCCGCCGTCTCTACCACCCGCCGCGTCAGATGCTCCAGTGGCCACGGCCAGAAACGCAACACTTCCACGAAGGCGCTGCTAACGCCTGGATGCAGGACCGATAAGCGGGCCAATTGATTAATCCACAGACGGCCGGAGTAAAGTTGGCGATGACGTTCGGCGTATTGATGGCGGAAGGACGGACCCTTTCGATACGATTCAATGATCGATTCCGCTGCTAACTCACCCGACTTCAGTGCATAAAAAATACCCTCACCGGTGAAGGGTTCGACTACTCGCGCGGCATCACCCACGTAGAACAGAGTTTGATTGTCGGTTTGGACAGGCCGGCGAGAGAGAGGCGCTACCGTGTTCCAATGCTGTTCCGGCGGTAGCCCGAAGCGCTCCGAGATGCTTCTTCGCAAAGCTTCAATCTGCTTCGGGCGCGCCACAATACAAAGGTTAACCGCTCCTTCTCCCACGGTCCCCATGCCCATGTAGCCAAGGCGATTCAGCTCGAGAGCCACATGTGATGGACGCTCAGCCGAAAAATAGGTCTGGTACGCGACTCGATCGGTGCGCGTCCGGGGGAAAGAACCGAGAAACCGCGCTACCGATGAATTTCTCCCATCGGCGGCAACCACAAATTTGGTCCGGATTTGTCGTCGACCAGTCCGGACGATCCAACCTCTCTCGACGCCAGTGACCGGTTCTCCCTGGCAGATTTCGGCGCCGGACCTCTGCGCATTCTGAAGTAGCGCGTAGTCAAGCACACTCCTTCGGATACCGGTTTCCGGCGGACCGCCGTTTGGGAACCGATGTTCGATCCGGCGCCCGCGAATATTGGCGAAAGTGACCCATTGCAAACGAGCAGAAGGCAGTGCGGCGATTTCGGCGCCTACCCCGAGCTGATCGAATACGTCCCAACAGCCCGGATTAAGACAATCTCCACAGACTTTTTCTCGCGGGAAGGTCGCCCGATCGATCAACAACGTCCGCAGCCCAGCTTTGGCGGTGAACGCCGCAGTCGCAGAGCCGGCCGGTCCACCTCCAATCACCGTAACATCCCAGTCCGTCATACAAATAGTTCGCCAATCGCATCTGCCACCATTCTTCCTGATTGGCTCAAAGTAATCGCGCCTGCTTGACGCTGAATATAACCGGCGCTTTCGAGCTCTCTAATATTCTCTGACCAAGGTTTCACTAATTCTTCCGAGATTCCCTGGTTGGTCCTTAGGCCGAACACAATTTTCTCGCTAAGCTGAGTGCTCGAACTCAACGACTCGGAAAATACCTGGGCGCTGCCCTGACGTTGGATCTGGTCGACATAACTGCTGGTGTCAGCGACATTCTGCCATCGACGCTCGGACACCGTAGAAAATGCTGAGGGGCCGAGGCCTAGATAATTTTGACCGCTCCAGTAAGCGAGATTATGCCGGCATTCCTCTCCCGGGCGCGCATAATTTGAAATTTCATATTGCGAGTAGCCGTGCCGGGCGAGAATCTGCATCGTCGACTCGAAAAGGTCCGCATCCTGAACCTCGTTTTGAGTCAATTGCCCCGCGGCGAGCAGCCGGAGGTACTCCGTATCTTCTTCGTAGGTTAAGCAGTAGGCCGAGATATGTTCCGGGTTTAGATCAATCGTCTTTAAGAGCGATTCCTCCCATTGATCGGGTGTTTGGCCCGGAATACCGAAAATCAGGTCCAGGTTTACCCTCTTGAAACCAGCCCGGCGCAGAATTTCGTACGATCGCAGAGCTTGCGCCGCTGAATGGACGCGTCCCAGCCGAATCAGCAAGTCGCTTTGCCAAGCCTGTACTCCCATGCTGATCCGGTTGACCCCAAGGGATAAAAGGAGCTCGGCTTTCTCCTGTGACACGGTAGCCGGGTTCATTTCCAGCGTCCATTCTTGCAAGTCGCTAAGGTCGAGACGCTCTCGTAGCCCGCCGAGTAAGTAACTAAGTTGCCGAGGGGACAATGCCGACGGGGTCCCTCCACCGAAAAAAATCGTGCTTGGTCTCACCCTTTCGGCTCCAAACGCCTCTAGTTCAAGCAAGACCGCATCCAAGAAGGCCTGAGTTTTATTTCGGTCGGACGCTTCCTTATAGAAACTGCAATACGGACAGACCTTTGGGCAGAAGGGAATGTGAACGTAAAGATGTCTTACCGGCACGGATTGTAAGTTATAGGTTTTACGTTTTAAGTTTTACGTTATAAGTCCGAGGCGATGGAGACGCTCTGCCACGTTCCGGGTCCAACCTAGAGCATACAACTTAAAACCTATAACTTAAAACGTGTCTTTGTTCGTCAAGGTATACCTGACTATTGTTTTTGCGACCACGTTCTGCTGGGGCGCGGAAACCCAGGCGGCCGCAGCGCCAACGCCGACCCAGGTGCCGGCGCGTTCCATCGTGGTGCGAACTGAAAGTCCCGACGCCATTTACGATTACAAGACGAACAATTCCGTCGTCAGCCGGTTGGTGAACGACGCGGTAACCGCGGCGACCGGGGAAGGCAGCGTCGCGGCGGCTTGGGCTTCTCTGGTGAAACCAAGCGATATCGTCGGGATTAAGGTCTCCAGCAACGGAGCGCCGCTTTTTAGTACGCGGCCGGCTGTAGTTCAGGCGATCGTAAATGGTCTCCGGGAAGCTGGAGTGCCGGCAGAGAATATTGTGGTTTGGGATCGAGACGAGGAATTGCTGAAAAGAGCCGGTTTTCGTTCCCGAGCGGGCAACTATCGGGTGCTTTGGTCAGAAGGAAACTATGATCCTCAGGTGGCCATCAGTACGCCGGTGGCCGGGCAATTGATTTTTGGGGATATGTTTTTTGTCGGAAAGAATATCCCTAACTTGAAAGAAGAGCTCAAACTGAACGAAGAGCGAAAGAAGGGGCTGCCGATGAATATCAGCAATGAAAGTCACGTGAGCAAAGTTTTAACGAAGGTCGTGACCAAGGTCATCAACGTCCCCGTCCTGGCGGACAATGTCTATTGTGGCCTCTCTGGCGCTCTCTTCAACATGACCGTGCAGAACGTCGACAATTGGCGCCGGTTAATACAACCACCCGACTCTGGTAATCCGTCAATCCCGGAAATGTACTCAGACCCTCGTATCAGCGACAAGATAGTGATTACTATCATGGATGGCCTGGTCGCGCTCTATGCCGGTGCGCCCTTCGGAGACGCGAATTATGCTATCCAATTCGGAACCATCTATGCCAGCAAGGATCCCGTCGCTATTGATACTATTGCTTGCAAAGAGCTCGATAAATGGCGGGTCGAAGCCAAAATGGATCCAGTGTCAAAAACGGCGACATACGTCGAAACCGCGGGTTCGATGCAATTAGGGAATGCAGAGCTCAGTCGGATCGAAGTTCGAGACGTTAGGTAAAGACTTTAACCGCGAATGAACGCGAATGGACGCGAAGACAAGGAGAAGAGACCCAACCGCAGATTAACGCAGTTAGAGTTCCGGGGATTGCCTCGGTTAGGTTTACTACGCCTTGTCTGCGTGCACCCGTGCCTGTCGCGCCACAGCGAAGCGGCGGCGGATTCCTCTGCGGTTGGCCCTTTCTTCGTGTGCATTCGTGTCCATTCGCGGTTGTCTTTGCGCCCCGGTATTTGTGAGCTCGCAGACTGATGGACCCCGAACTCTGGCAACTACTGAAAGGGGTCTCGCGTTCGTTCTACCTGAGCATTCGTTTTCTCCCGACGACGATTCGGCCCTCCATAGCGTTGGGATATTTAATGGCGAGAGCGAGTGATACGATCGCTGATGCGAACTCGCTCGCAGCCGCCGATCGTCTGCAGATCCTGAATCAACTGCGGTCGCAACTTTTTACGATAGACGCCAGTTTGCGGCGTGGTCTCAAAGATTGTGCCGAACGGCAACCCGATGGGCCAGAACGCCTGCTACTTGAGCGAGTCGAACCGGTCTTGGGATGGGTCGGCCGGTTACCCCCGAACGATCAAAAGCTCCTTCTGGAGGTCCTGCGAAATATTATGCGCGGCCAGATCCTTGATATTGAGCGTTTCGAGCTAGCATCTTCATTGCGAGCATTGCGATCGCCGGACGAGCTCGAGGAATACACTTACCTGGTCGCTGGCTCAGTAGGCGAGTTCTGGACAAAGCTCTGTTTGCAGGCTTGGTCCCAATATTCCCGGGTAGACGGCCAAGAAATCATTGCTCTAGGCATCGAATATGGCAAAGGGCTGCAACTCGTTAACATCTTGCGTGACTACCCGCACGATGTGCAACTCGGTCGCTCATACCTGCCGGTTGCCGGCGCTTTGTCGACGGACCTGATCGTGGCAGAACCACTTTTCCAGGAATGGCGCGCCATAGCCAAGCGCTACCTGGAATCCGGCGCCAAATACGTGCGATTGATTCGACCGATCAGAGTCCGCTTCGCTTGCGCGCTCCCGGTTCTCATTGGGATAGACACGCTCGACAAAATGAAGTCCGTGCCTCCGTTAGGACAGAAAATAAAAGTGTCCCGGGGCCGAGTATACTGGCTGATGTTACTCTCGATGGCTATCGCCGCCATCCCCGGTGCCGATAGATTCTTAATGCGTCCGCGGAGCTAAGCCCTCTGGTTAAAACCCTGGGCGATGAGGCCTTCATTGGTGGGGCGAGGGCCTGCCGCGCCGTAGGCTTGGCGAAGGCGGGCTCCCGAACGTCTGAGTAATTTTCGCAACGCCCAGCGCGCACGTTGGCAAATCACGCGCAGGGCCGAAACGTCCGCCGAGCCGGGACCCAGCGCATACTAAGTCTTTTTAGAGCCGTCCGGAGAGGTTCACCGCCCGTTCGCCGTTTCGCCGGTGCGCCCATTCGCCCCTCTACCGCTTATAAAGACTCAGCGTGATCAAAAAATCGATAGCGTGCTGCAAACACTCGTCCTTCACCTGTGCTTTGGCGACCTTTCCCGATTCTTGCTCTTCATAAGCATCAAGCTCCGGATTTGTGCCGTTTACCAGAGCCGCTTCGTTCAGTCGTGGCCTTTCTTCGTCGTCAATATACGGTTCGAGTGAGCCGGTATCAGTCTGCGCTAAGATCTGAGTCTCCGTTTCTTGCGGCACGTTCACGACAATATCCGGGATCAATCCTTCGGGAAAAATCAGCGGCAGGCCTGCGATCCGGACTTCGCTTTGTGCGACCGAGATCATCAGGTTTCCCAGCTGCTCAGTTTTATATTTTACGGCTCGCCCCGCCGAGGGCTCTCCAATCAACAGGGCCCGGTCTTTCGTCTTCAGGACTCCGGCAATGACTTCTGCTGCCCCAGCCGTTTGTCTATCTATCAATATAGCAATCGGGCCCTGATAAAGCGGTGCTGATTTAGCCGTAAATTTCTTAGATTCCGGTGCGCCCTTCTCCGTAAGCTCAAACGTCGGTTGTCCGTTATTTACGAACCGGCTGATGATGCTGTTGGCCAAATCGTAATCCGAGTCCTCGGAAACCGTACGTAGATCGATTATCAGACCCTCCACGTTTCGAGATCGGGATTCTTCGAGGGCTTTATCCAATTGGGTCAAAGAGTTATCCTTCAACGTGCCCAATCGAATATAACTGAACCGATTTGCTACCACATCATAGCGAAACGGGCGTACCGGTTCAGCTCGCGCGAACTCCGATCTGGTCTGTAGACGGACACCTGGTCCCAGCTTAGCCAGTAGACCCTTGATGGCGGCCTGGTTTAGTTCGTCATTGGTGAGGGCCTTCGCATCGACATAATCCGTCCGTAAGGCGTCGAGGATCTCTTTCAGTTGGTTGACGTCCAGTTGATCAATCAGGCGAGACGACCCTGCTTGGAGCGAGTTTGCTTGAGGGGCAGACGGTGTCGGGGAGGGAGGTTCAGCTGCCGGCGCTGCCACCGTCAGTCCGACTAACACGACTAACACTATAGGAATCGCGAAAGGGTACTTCATCTTTGGATTCGGCGAGGCGGCAACGTTTATCGATTAGTCCAGTGTACCAGCGTGAATAAAGGCACTTCGCCCGGTTTCGCGAGGATTTTTAAGACTAAACCAATAGTCGCAGCTTTTCCCTACCGTCAGCTCTCGCCGATATCTCGTCGAAAATAGCAACCGTCGAATTCGATCATGCCAACGGCGTCATAGGCTTTTCGCCGGGCGCTGCGAATTGAGTCTCCTAGTGCGGTTATTCCCAGAACGCGCCCACCCGCCGTAACAATGCGATCTTCTTGCTCCCGAGTGCCCGCATGGAAAACGAGGACATCTTTGAGCGCGGCGGCTTCCGTTAAACCAACGATTGGTTTGCCGATGTCGGCTCGCTCTGGGTAACCCTTTGACGCTAGCACGACACAAACAGAAGCTGCCGAGCTCCAACGCGGTGTGACCTCGCGCAACCGGCCGTTCAGGGTTGCTTCCAGGAGCTCCACCAGATCGCTGGAAAGCCGTGGCAGCAGCGCCTGAGTTTCCGGATCGCCAAACCGGGCGTTAAATTCGAGTACGGCTAGGCCGCGTTTTGTCAGCATTAACCCCGGAAACAGCAAGCCCTGGTATTTGATTCCTTCGGCCTGGATACCCCGTAAAAACGGTTGGAGTACTTCCCTTTCGATCGATTGAAGATCATCGGCAGACAGGATTTGGGAGGGACTGAATGCGCCCATCCCGCCGGTGTTGGGCCCATGATTGCCATCGTACAACGCCTTGTGGTCCTGTGCCGTCGGGAACAAACAATAATTTTCGCCATCGATCAGTGCGTGTACCGAGCACTCTGTCCCGGTAATATACTCCTCGATCACCACGCGGTTGCCGGCGTCACCAAACAGACGCTCTTCCATAATCCGATGGATAGCCTCTTCGGCTTGGCGGAGGTCATGGGCGATAACGACCCCTTTTCCTAGTGCGAGCCCGTCCGCTTTGATCACCGCCGGAAAGCCGAAACGTTGCACTGCGCGAAGAGCTTGGTTAGCAGAGTCGCAAACCGCAAAACCAGGACTGGCGATCCCGTATCGCGCCATGAATTCTTTAGCGTAGCTCTTCGACGACTCGAGGTGAGCCCCGGCTTTGGTTGGTCCAAATATCTTCAGGCCGGCCTGCTGGAACTCGTCCACGATCCCATTCGCCAGTGCGTTGTCGGGGCCGACCACCGTTAGGTCGATGGCTTTATCGACCGCGAATTGTTTCAGTTGCGCGATATTATCCACCGGGATCGGGACCGCAGTGGCGAATTCTCTGATGCCGGCGTTACCAGGCGCAACCAAGACGCTGGTGACGCTTTCGGACTGGTGGAGCTTCCACGCGAGAGCATGTTCACGGCCACCGCCGCCAACAACTAAAACTTTCATTATCTAACGAACGGCAGGTACATAAACCGTAGTCACATCCGGCAGCTGGCTGTGCATCAGCGTGAAACTGTTCGGGAAGCGTTCCACGTGAGATTGTCGTGACAGCCATTCGCCCAAACCGCGCAGTGGTACTTTTGAGGAATAGGCCGTCGAGTACATCATCGGGATGATCACTCTCGGTTGCAAACGATCTACGGTGATTTTGCGTTTTTCGTCCGTAAAATCCTGTGGTCCGCCTACCGGCAAGAATAATACATCAACATGTCCGATATTGAGGGCTTCCGTTGGCGTAATGGCGTCTTCGATTGCTCCCAGGTCGCAGAATCGAATTCCGTCCATAGCCCAAACATAGGCAACATTCAGCTTAGTCGAGGTCGCGAAATTTTCAGAACTGGTACGCACTCCTCGAAGCAAAACGCCGTTAGCGCGGTTCACGCCGCTTGCCATGGAGCTTCTCAGGATCACCGGTGACCCTGAAGCCAAGTCGGTGAAATTGGCTGTCTCATCCTCATGCGTCACCAGGATAATATCCGCAGGCACCGCTCCCGGCTTCACCGGATAGCTCAAAACCGAGGGATTGAATGGGTCCGCTAAGATATTGAGCCCGAGAGAGGAGCTAATAAGAAAGCAAGTATGCCCCAAATATTGGATCGTGACCTGTCGTGGTCCGGCAGGCGCGTGCGCCTGCGGTTGTTCGCGACGACGATGATGGCAACCTGCCAGAAGGAGGATAGCGAGGAGGAAAGGGATGCAGCGACGCATTCGGTATTCTTTAGGGAAGTAAGTGCAGAGACTGGCACAAGGAGGAAACGCCGTCAACGCCGTCAGCGCCGAGAACGAAAGCCCGTTCCCGGCGATCCCGGCGTTCTCGGCGTTCCCGGCGTTCCCGGCGTCGTCAGGGTTTCAAGTGCCCAATGCCATGGCTCATACACAAACCCGTATTGATTGCCGCGCGGGTAAGGCATCATGAAACCGTATTCTCCGGCATGTGAGGA
>Ga0185299_10002046_pt1 | contig 33449 bp, 32 predicted proteins | sample PaiPotPPA55metaG_FD_128002 | JGI IMG/M metagenome (GOLD analysis project Ga0185299, IMG submission 128002) | Iron sulfur acid spring bacterial and archeal communities from Banff, Canada, to study Microbial Dark Matter (Phase II) - Paint Pots PPA... ...
CAGCGCGACGCATACGTCCAGCGCGAAGTGGGATTACGGCAATTCGTATCTGCTGATCGCGATCCTGATTGCCGTGATGGGCGGCGTGAATCCCGCGGGTGGTTATGGCCGGATCGTGTGCGTGTTCCTCGCCGCGACCGTGCTCCAGTTCCTGTCGAGCTTGTTCAACCTGCTCGGCGTGTCGCAGTTCTTCGGCGACTGTGCGTGGGGTTTCCTGCTGCTGGCGTCGCTTGCGCTGGCGGGTGGAGAACGCGTGCGCGCTATCTTCGGGTTCGGCGGCGCCGCGCCCATTTCGAAAGTGCCAAAGCCGCCAGCGGCTTGACCTGACTTCGAGCTTCCTCGGGCTTCAAAACTTCACCTCATGTGCAGCACATACAAACCATAACGGAGACAAACGCATGCAACTCAGTCGAATCGCCATCGCGCTCACCGCACTCACGCTTGCGGCCGGAGCCATTGCTGTCGCACAGGCCGCGACCGATGAAACCATCGTTACGGTGGTCAAGGTCACGGGTATCAACTGGTTCAACCGGATGGACGACGGCGTGAAGGAATTCGCCAAGGGCAACCCGGGCGTGAACGCGTATCAGACCGGACCGGGACGCGCGGACGCTGCACAGCAACTGAAGATCATCGAAGACCTGATTGCGAAGAAGGTCACGGCGATCGCGGTCGTTCCCTACGATCCGCCGACGCTCGAACCGGCGCTCAAGAAAGCGATGGATCGCGGCATCAAGGTCGTGACGCATGAAGCGGACAACGAGAAGAATACGATGGTCGACATCGAAGCTTTCGACAACACCGCGTACGGTGCGGGCCTGAACGAACGCCTTGCGAAGTGCATGGGCGACCAGGGCAAGTGGGCGGTGCTGGTGGGCTCGCTCGGCAGCCGTTCGCAGGTCCAGTGGGCCGATGGCGGCATTGGCAATGCGAAGCAGAAGTACCCGAAGATGGATCTGGTCGAGCCGAAGCTTGAGACCAACAACGACGGCGAACGCGCGTATCAGGTTGCGAAGGAAGTGCTGCGCAAACACCCGGACCTGACGGGCTTCCAGGGGTCGTCGTCGCTGGATGTGATCGGCATCGGGCGTGCGGTGGAAGAGGCCGGCAAGGTCGGCAAGATCTGTGTGTACGGTACGGGTCTGCCGACGGAAGCCGGCAAGTTCCTGGAGAGTGGCGCGATCAACGGCATCGCGTTCTGGGATCCGAAGCTTGCGGGTATCGCGATGAACAAGGTTGCGAAGATGCTGATCGATGGCAAGACGGTGGAGAACGGCGCGGACCTGGGAATTGTTGGTTATAACAAGGTCACGGTAAGCAAAGGTCCGGGCAAGGGCATCATCGTGCGCGGCGCCGGCTGGGTGGACGTCGACAAGACCAACTACAAGCAGTATCCGTTCTGATTTTTATGCGGAAGCAGTAAGGCGCGCACGGCAGCCGTGCGCGCCGTCTTGAGGAAGCTTGAAAGGGTCGAAGGTTCAATGATGAGTACAGCGCCGCTTCTCGAAGTCGTCGATATCCACAAGCGCTTTACCGGTGTCTATGCGCTGCGTGGCGTGAGCCTTTCGTTCCAGCGTGGACAGATCTATCATCTGCTCGGCGAGAATGGCTGTGGCAAGAGCACGCTGATCAAGATCATCTCCGGGGCGCAGCCGCCCGATCAGGGCGAGCTCGTGATCGAAGGGGTAAGGCATGCGCGGCTTGCGCCGCTGGAGGCGTTGTCGGCGGGTATCGAGACGGTGTATCAGGACCTTTCGCTGCTGCCTAACATGAGCGTCGCGGAGAACGTGGCGTTGACTTCGGAGCTGGCCGCGCATGCGGGACGGCTTACGCGAACCTTCGATCGCCGCGCGCTGGCGCGCACGGCGGCACGCGCTTTAGAAGCAGTGGGTTTGCCCGGCGATGCCGATTTCCAGGCCACGCTGGTCGAGCAGTTGCCGCTGGCGACGCGGCAACTCGTGGCAATCGCGCGTGCCATTGCGAGCGAGGCGAAGTTCGTCATCATGGACGAGCCGACTACATCGCTTACGCAAAAGGAAGTCGATAACCTGATCGCGGTGCTCGCCAAGCTGCGTGCCGATGGCGTCGCCGTGCTGTTCGTGAGTCATAAGCTGGATGAGTGTTACGCCATTGGCGGTGAAGTGATCGTGTTGCGCGATGGTCAGAAGATGGCGCAAGGGCCGATCGAGAATTACACGAAGGCGCAGATCGGCGAGTTGATGACGGGCAAGCAGTTATCGAACGAGCGGTATCGGCAGGCTGAAGTCATGGATGGTCACGACATCGTGCTGGATGTGAAAGCGTTATCGCGTTCCCGCCAATTCGCCGATGTCACGTTCTCGCTGCATCGCGGGGAGATTCTTGGCGTGACGGGATTGCTCGACTCGGGGCGCAACGAACTGGCGCGGGCGCTCGCAGGCGTCGCGCCTGCGGACAGCGGAACGGTCACGCTGGATGGCTCCATCGTGCGGCTCAAGACACCCTCCGACGCGAAGTGGCAACGCATAGGCTACGTGCCCGAAGACCGCTTGAATGAAGGCCTTTTCCTCGATAAATCCATCCGCGACAACGTCATCACTGCGATGATATCGAGCTTGCGCGATCGTTTCGGGCAGGTCGACCGGCGACGCACGCGCGAGCTTGCCGAGCGCACCGTGAAGGAGCTGCAGATTGCGACGCCTGATGTTGATAAACCGGTCCAGTCGCTTTCGGGTGGCAACCAGCAACGCGTGTTGATCGGCCGATGGCTTGCCATCGATCCACGCGTCTTGATCCTGCACGGACCGACGGTGGGCGTGGATGTGGGATCGAAGGACATTATTTACCGCATCATGCAGCGGCTGGCGGAGCAGGGCATTGGCATTATTTTGATCAGCGATGACTTGCCTGAGCTGCTGCAGAACTGTGATCGAATCCTGATGATGAAGAAAGGCCGTGTCTCGAACGAATATCGTGCGGGGCAATTGACTGAAGCCGATCTTTATCACGCTTTACTTTCAGAGGCAGCATGAGCGAGTCACTTCATCGCGTTGCTCAGACATCGCAAGGCGCGTCCGCGCTGAGTCCGGCGTTGGCGGAGGTTGCGCCCCAGATGCGGCAACTCAGTTTTACTGCGCGGTTGATGCGCAATCCTGAATGGTTTACGGTCGGGTTGATTATCGTGACGTGCCTGGTGGTGGGCACGCTCAATCCGCGCTTCTTCCAGTTCGCGACGCTGTTCGATCTGCTGCATTCAGGGACGACGGTGTCGTTGTTTGCGCTGGGGACGCTGGTCGTGCTGGCGTCGGGCGGCATCGATGTATCGTTCACCGCGATCGCTGCTTTTACGATGTATTCGATCACCAAGGCCGTGTTTGCGTGGTGGCCCGATGCGCCGTTTGTTCTGATTCTGCTCTGTGGCGCGCTGGGTGGCGTGTTGCTTGGGCTGATCAATGGCGTGCTGGTGCATCGGCTGAAAGCGCCTTCGTTGATCGTGACTATTGGCACGCAGTATTTGTATCGCGGGTTGCTGCTGACCTTTGTGGGCACGCAGTTTTTTATGAATATCCCGCACAGCATGGATAGCTTCGGGCGTCTACCGCTGTTTTTCTATCACACGAACGATGGGCTTCGGGCAGTGTTGCCGGTGTCGGTGATTGCGCTGTTCTTAGCCGCGGGCGTGACGTGGTGGTTGCTCAATCGGACGATGATGGGGCGCGGTGTTTATGCGATGGGCGGGAGTTTGCCGATCGCCGAGCGGCTTGGTTATAACCTGCGGGCTATTCACCTGTTTGTGTTTGGTTACACCGGGATGCTGGCGGGGATTGCCGGGATTTTACATGTCTCGACTAATCGGCTGGCGAATCCGTTTGATCTGGTTGGGACTGAGCTGGATGTGATCGCGGCGGTGATTCTCGGCGGGGCCAGGATTACGGGTGGGACGGGTACCGTAGTGGGGACCCTGCTCGGGGTGGTCCTGGTTACGCTCATCAATAGCGTTTTGATTCTGGTCGGCGTGCCGAGTACCTGGCAGAAGGTGATTATCGGGGCGTTTATTCTGGTGGCGGGGACGTTGTTTGCGCTGGGGCGGCGCGCGGGGTAGGGAGAGTGTTGACTTCCCTTACGCGGTTATCGTTCGGCCCCTCCGAGGGTGGAGGGTTTTACTCACTTCCTGAGGACCATCCCCGTCTCCGTAATCAACGAATCAAACTGATCCAGCTGAGAAAACCGCACCGCCTTCACCTTCCCCAACTTGCTGGCATCCACAACCAGGTGCCTCTCGACCGCGCTCTCCATCGCAGCCTGTTTAATTGCCACTTCGTGAAAATTCCAGCACGTCACGCCACGCGTCTGATCCACTCCGCCGGCCGAAATAAACGCCTTATTAATCCCCATTCGCCGCAACGTCTCGATACTTTCATCGCTGGAAAACGAATCCGACGAGGGTGCATAAACGCCGCCCAGTAAAATCATCCGCACATTAGCCTTGCGCCGCAAAATCTCGGCCACATTCAGCGAATAACACAGCACCGTCAAATGCATTTCCGCAGGAATGAGCCGCGCCAAGGTGGTCAGCGTCGTCCCGCAATCGATGAAAATGGTCTCGTTGTCCGCAAGCAGCCGTGCAGCCACCGCCGATGCCTCCGCCTTGGCCTGCGCGAAATGATCCTTCTCTTCGTCGATCGTATAACCGGCACTGTTCGGGACATCCGAGGCGCGAACGATATAACCGCCAAGATACGTGAAGGTCCCCGGACTCGCCGCAATGTCGCGGCGAACCGTCATCTCCGATACATCGAGCAAGGTCGCAGCATCGCGAAGACGCATCACGCTTTGCTCACGCAAAGCATCGGCAAGAATACGCAAACGATCGCTTTTGGTCATTCGCAGAGGGCAGTGGACGCAGGCTACACGTCGTGATTGTGGTTGTTAGATTTTGTTCGCTAGATGAAATGATTATAACAAGCCCAATCGCGAATAGTGATCGGGGAAAACGCTTTGCGATTGGCGGAGGTGCCGTCGAATTTGCGCTGACGACTCACATTGTGAGCAATGGCCGCAATTGACGAATGTTGTCCAGTGTCTCGAGATTGTTGATCAGCTCGATCAGCTTTTCCGTTTTGTCAGCGCCGATCATAGGCGCCATCAGATCGCGTGCCTTCGCGCTAATCGCCGCGGTGTTCAGCGGATTTTCCTTGGTGCCGCGCGGGAATTTGGTGAAGTGATCAACTTTCCGTCCATCGGTCAGCGTGGCTTCGACGATTGCGCCACGCGGCGCGGCCGGATCCATCAAAGCGGCATCTGGCACGACGGTGACCTTCGCGCGCTGTGCCGAGATGGCGTGGAATCGGGCGGCGGGGCGCATCGGCGAGTTGCCGGGTAAAGTGCGATCGACGGAAGCGACTTCGCCGCGTGTTACAGCGGGACTGGATGTGCTCTTACGCCCTCATTGCCTCACTTTCAGGCTGCCATTCGAGCGGCTGCTTCGCATAACTGAAGCAGACCTTAGTACTCGGATCGTGTCGGACGGGGCGTCCGCCCCTACGGCTAGGGACCCCGCATGAACGGATGAGAAGGGTTGCTATATGCCCTGTTGCATCAAGCCAGCCGGGTTGGGTGACGGAGTCGGCACATGGGCCGGGTGCGGCCACGAACAGCGGGTCAACCGGGGTCATACCCACATGGCCGAAGCTGGTAAGAAAAGTGAAACTTTTCTTCTCGGCGTGTCGATTTTGATGGTCTTTCTTCGTTGTCTCAATGGCAGCATGCCGCTTGCCTCCGCATTTAGCCAACACTGACAGGAGATTTGCCATGACGATTCAAAAGATCACGCCTTTTCTTTGGTACTCCAAGGAAGCTGAGGAGGCCGCTGCTTTCTATGCGGATATCTTTCCAGACTCGCGCGTCATTCGGGTCACTGCGGTGCCGAGCGCCGGTTCCACGAAGGTCGTCGAGTTTGTTCTCTTTGGGCAGCACTTCATCGCCATGAGCGCCGGGCGAGGCGACCCGTTCAACCACTCGGTATCCCTTATGGTCAACTGTAACGATCAGGAAGAACTTGACCGTTATTGGAACGCCCTTCTCGAGGGCGGCGGTTCGCCCGAGGCGTGCGGCTGGCTGAAAGACCGCTTCGGCGTCTCGTGGCAGATCGTTCCAACCGATCTCGTCGGGATGATGGCTGACCCCGATCAAGCAAAGGCCAAGCGCGTTGCCGACGCCATGTTGAAAATGGTGAAGTTCGACTTCGCCGCGCTGAAAGCCGCCTATTCGGGGACGACGGATTAACAAAAGGCCTCGTATATCGTATGCGCAATAGAGCGTCGGTCAGCTTTGCCCGCTTCCAGCCGACGCTCATCTCACACGTTTTAGGAACCCTAACGCAAAGCGAGCCAACGTCCGCTTCGCGGTTTCCGATTGAACGCCTTGGCCTTTCGCTTCGGGTCGACAACGGAAGATCGGCAGGCCGGAGGTGGACGCCAATTCCCTTTCGCATTCTCTCAGCGGCTGCCGAACCGCTGCTTCGCGGCGTCGGACACGGGCGTGTATATGCCCACGAGCGTCCCTTCGGGGTCGCGGAACTGAGCCGCGCGGTTGTCCCAAGGCATCGTCTTCGGCTCGTGCAACACTGGCACTTCATCTTTCAGCCTCGCGAACTCGGCTTCTACGGCTTCGACTTGGAACTCCATGATGGCGGTGAGATCGGTTGTCATATACGTCAACATACGTGTGTTCTGGTGTCGCATGAACTTGATTACCATTCTGAACGCGTTCCACAGCACGTAGAGCAAGCCACGAAGTGAAAGCAAACGGTGGTGCGTAACTGTTCCATCTGCCTTGCCGGAGAAGAACAAAGCGTGCGGATAGTCGGACGGATGAGCGCAGGTTATCCGCTCTTTCGCAAAAATTTCTTTCAGTGTGTAGTATTTACTGAAACAGATTTCACTTTGTCTGGCACCCGCCACGTGCCCGTATCAGCGCAGCGGCTGATGTAACCGATGTCTGCTCCACCGCGACCTTCGCGATCCCAGGCAGCGCGTCTTCGGCTAGTTGCGTCAGCGTGCGCCCCGGCGGCATTTCGACGAACACCTGCGCTCCGAGTTCGCCCAGAACGATAGTCGAGTCGTGCCAGCGAACGGGATATCGCAGGTTAGTCGCGAGGTCGATGCGAATGGCATCGGCCTGACGCAAGGGCCGTGCGCCGCGATTGCTGATATACGGAATCGATGGCGCACGAAACGCGATCTTGTTCGCGGCTTCGGTGAGTTCGCGAGCGGCATCGTCGAGAAGCACGCAATGGGACGGTACGCTCACTGCAAGCCGCTCGGCCTTGCGCGCGCCGGCTTTCAGCGCGCGTTCGCGCACGCGATCGAGATCCGCGTCGGCGCCTGCTACCACGATCTGTCGCGGTGCATTCAAGTTCGCGATGTAAGCGGCCTGCGTATGAGCGTTCGCGATCACCGCGTCGAGCTCGCGCTCGCCAAGACCGGACACAGCGAGCATTCCGTAACCCTGCGGATAAGCGCGCTCCATCAATTGCGCGCGCAGGTGCAGGAGCTTTAAAGCGTCATCGAAAGCAATGGCATCGCACGCGACCGCCGCGCCATACGCCCCCACCGATAAACCTGCCACCACGTCCGGCACGATGCCTTCATCGTGCAATGCCCGCACCGTGGCTACGCTCGCGACCAGCAAGCTGATTTGCACGGAGACGGTCGAATTTAATGCATCGGCATGGTCGAGATTGAGCATGTCCATATGCAGCACGTCGGACGCTTCTTCGATGGTCTCAGCAATCCGCGCGTGCGGCGCGGCGTCGCCGAGCGTGTGCAAAAAGCCCGCGAATTGCGAGCCTTGACCGGGGAAGAGGAACGCGATCATGCGGCGCAACCCGCCTGCCAGGGATCGGCGACGAGCTTCGGGCCATCGGCGCAACGCATCATCACGCGTGCGCCCGGGTGCGCGAATTCGGCCAGCGAGAACGCGGCGTCATGCGTCTGGATTTGCATATCAACGCGCGTGCCGTGGTCGAGCGCCGCTTGGGAAAGGGCATCGAAAAATGTCTTCGCTGTGGTGCGGTCCAGTCGCTCAGGCGCGCGCATCAGCAGATCGAGATCGCTCGTTTGCGTGACCGTTGGACAGCCACTCGCCAGCTCGAAGCCGACGCTGCCGGTGGGTCCCCAAACGTAGCCGGTTGCATCGCAGAGGGGGGAGATCGCTTGAAGCAATGCGAACGCGGGCAAACTCTTGCGCGTCATTAAGGGCTTCAGCTTCCTAAGCGCTTCCGGCCTTAGCACAAGTTCAACATAGCGCGGGTCAAGCCAGGAGCCAAAGCGTTCGCTGCGTGTCTCGCCCCTAACGCCAACCGCGATCAAGCCGTTCAACGACACCGCCCGTCGAACCACCACGAACGGTGCGCGTCTCAATGACGCCGGGACCCACGCCGGCGCGTCCGAAAGATTTGGCGTACCCGGCGCAAGTCGCAGCAGATCGTGCGGGCTCACGGCGTGTCCCATTGCTCCGCCATGCGCTTGCGGACTTCTATCGACGCCGCACGAATCCGCTTCGCATCCGGCGATTTCAACCGCGACGATAGATCTCGCGGTCCTTGCCGGGCATCGTCGATAGCCGCGATCAACGATGCGCGCACGCGTCCGATATCTTCTTGTCCGGGCGTATCCGCATCAATGCCGGCGATCAGCTCATGGAGCAGCCCAAGCTTCGCGTAAGCGCTCATCTTGTACGACATAGGCAGCACGCGGTCGCCGAGTTCATCGAGTCCTTCCACGCTACGCCGCGTGACACGCGCGGCCGCTTCCTTGCCCATCGCGTGCACGCTGATGCCGTTCGCCTCCAGCGCGATGATCCGGTTCGCCTGATAGCCATGCGCGAGGAACGCGCCGGACATCGCCGGGCCAACGATCAGCGCAATCACAGGATGTCCGGCAAGCCGCGCACTCGCGTAGGCATCGACGGCGGCAGCGCACGCGAGATGGACGCCAAGCAATTCTTCGCGGCGTCCATAAGCCTGGCTTTTCACATCGACGATAGCCACGACCGGGCGCTTGAGCGAAGTCTCGCGGTCCGCATCTATCGCGTTGCGAACGGCGCGCGCGAGCAGCCAGCCTTGTTCGAGGCCGACTACGTTATCGGTTGCGCGCGGAAAGCGGTTATGCGGATCGGGAACGACGGTGATGAAACGCGCGGTCGTCTCGCCGAGCGGCGCATCGGCGCTGCGGATCGGACCTTCGCTGTTCGACGCCGAGCCTTTGCCCGACGTCAACGCGTCGAACCAGATTTGCCCACGTGATGCTTCCATCATGCATCTCCTTGCCAAAGCGTCCGCAACACTGCGGGATCGATTGCCGATGGGTCGACGCGCGCAAGCCGTTCAAGTTGCGCATCGACCTGTTCCGTTCGATGGCTCGCCGGCACACCGCGTTCGAACGCGCTGAGCACGGCGTCGCGAACCTGATTCGTGTCGTCCTCCACGAGGGTATCAGCAAGACCTACGGCGGTACGTTGTTCGCCGCCGATCATCGACCAGATAAGCCGACGGTCGCGTGAATCGAGCTCCTCCACGCCCGCTTCCTGTTCGATGACTTCGGGTCCGTTCATCCCCAGCCGCGCCTGCCGTGTCATCACGAGCCGGCTGCATAACGCCGCCGCAAGAGACATTCCGCCGAAGCAGCCCACCATGCCGCCGATCACACCGACCACCGGTACGTATCGACGCAGCGCGACGATCGCCGCCTGAATCTCCGCGATGACCGCGAGCCCGAGATTCGCTTCCTGCAGCCGAACGCCGCCGGTTTCGAACAAGATCACTGGCCGTATCTTGCGGCCCGCTTCGAACTCGTGCACAGCCAGTTCGAGCGCCGCCGCGATCTTCGCACCCGACACTTCGCCGATGCTGCCGCCCTGGAACGCGGGCTCGATCGCAGCGATAACCGCCGCCTCGCCACCGAGCTTGCCGCGTGCGATAACCACGCCGTCGTCGGACTGGCAGACGACATTCTGCATGGCGAGCCACGGCGATTCCAGCCGGTCGAACGGCCCGATCAACTCGCGGAAGGTGCCGGCGTCGAGCAACGCACGGGCACGCTCGCGTGCGGTCAGTTCGATAAAACTATGCTGCGCGATGAAGGTATCGTTGGCGCTCACGGTGCATCTCCTTCGCTCGCTTCCACCGCTTCAGCGAGGCGCAACATGACGACACCGGGCGTCGCGCCGAAGTCGTTGAGTTCGAGCCGGGCGGCGCCGTCGTAGCGCGAGAAGAAACGATCGAGCACGCTTTTCCAGACGTGTTCATAACCGTCCACGCTCGTGCGGATCACGACTTCCGCGTGTTGACTCTCCGATGGCGACAGCAGGATCTCCAGGTCGCCCGATCCGACCACACCCACATGCGCACGTTGCGGCACGGGGCGGGTGGCGGGATATTCATAGCGCAAGTTTTCCATGGCGTGTTCTCCGCGTCAGTCGACGCGCGGCAAGGTGTCGAGGAAGAGGGTGGCGGCCAGCAGATCCGCTGCGCCTCCGGGCGATGCGTTCAGTTCGGTTAGCCGGTGATCGAGACGGGTGAGCGCGGCGCGGCCTTGCGGTTGCGCTGCGCCGCCTGCTTGCAGCACGTCGCGCGCGCCGGATTGCGCCGCTTCGAGCGCTGCGCGGCCGCCACGATGCAGCACGCAGGTGTCGTCGAGTGTCGCGATGATGGCGAGCAACGCATCGAGCCGCGCTTCGTCTTCGGTCGCGCCATTCGCACGCGATCGATGCAATGCGGGCAGGCCGGCTTCGAGCACGTGCGGAAAACCCTCTGCGGCCTGCCCGCGCGCGCCCGCCACGCCGAAGCGCTGGGCCACGCGCGCACCGTTACTCAACGCGTTGGGCGACGGCGCGAAACGATCGTCGAAGCGCGCGATAGCGGCGGCTTGCGCACAGAGTACGGAGGGGCCGCCGAGCGGACTCATTGCGGCAGCGGCGCATAACAAGCCAACGACCCAGATCGCCCCACGATGTGCATTGCTGCCATTCGTTGCACGCAGCATAGCGACTTCACCGTCACGGCCGATACGCGCAAGTTGTTCACGCAGCCGTTGCGAAGGTTTTTCGCCAATGGCTGCGCACGCCAGCTCAAGAAAAGTTGATCGCAACGAACGCGCCGAACGAAGCATGGTGTCGAGGTCGAGATCGCGATGTGCACCGCTTCCACGCCGGTCCACCAGCGCGGGTTTCGGCGTGAGACACGCTTCGTCGATCAACGCTGTGACGGCTTTATCCGCGATGATCGACGGGTCGCAGCCAATGTCGAAGAATACGGGTTGAGTGCAGGCCATCGCGATCACCAGCCGCGAAATTTTGCCGGCGGCTGATACAGCCCGCCCGACCACGCGACCAGATCGTCGATACTGCGTGCCGCCAGCAACGAGCGTTTCGCTTCGCCGCGCCGGATGCCGAGGTCTTCCGGATACGCGACAATGCCCCGCCGACGCAATTCCGCCGTCTTGGCGGGGTCGGCGCGCATGCCGACGGGTGTCACTCCTGCCACGGCGCTCAACGCCGCACGGCGCTCTTCCACGCCTTCGGCCGCGTGCAGGTACGCGATCCCTTCTTCCGTGACCACATGGCTCACGTCGTCGCCGTAGATCATCACCGGGGCAATCGGCATGTTGCTCTGCTTGCCGACGGCGATGGCATCGAGCGCATCCACAATGGTCGGCTCACCGCCCTTCTTGAAGGTCTCAGCGGTTTGAACAACGAGCTTATGACCGCGTCCGATTGCGTTGTTCGGCCCGTCGTTTTTCATCAGCGATAACCACGCCGCGCTCGAATGACGGCGTCCGCGCGGATCGTGTCCCATGTTCGGCGCACCACCGAATCCGGCGAGGCGGCCAAGCGTCACGGTAGATGAGTTCGCGTCGGCGTCCATCTGTAACGTCGAACCGATGAACAAATCGACCCCATATTGACCCGCCAACTGGCACAGCACGCGGTTCGATCTCAGGCTGCCGTCGCGGCCGGTAAAGAACACATCCGAGCGCGCCTCGATGTAGTCCTCCATGCCCACTTCGCTGCCGAAGCAATGCACGCTTTCCACCCAGCCGCTTTCGATAGCCGGGATCAGCGTGGGATGCGGATTGAGCGCCCAGTGCGTGCAGATCTTGCCCTTCAGGCCATGCGTCGCGCCATAGGTCGGCAGCAGCAATTCGATCGCGGCGGTATCGAAGCCGATACCGTGATTCAGCGCCGTCACGCCATAACGCTCGTAGATGCCGCGAATGGTCATCATCGCCATGAGGATCTGCAACTCACCGATATGACGCGGATCGCGCGTGAACAGCGGTTCGACGGCAAATGGCCGGTCCGCCTGCACGACTACGTCGACCCATGAACCTGGGATATCGACGCGCGGCAGTTCGTCGACGATCTCGTTCACCTGCGCCACCACGATGCCGTGACGGAACGCAGTCGCCTCAACGATGGTCGGCGTGTCCTCAGTGTTCGGACCCGTATACAAATTGCCGTGACGATCGGCTTGCACCGCGCAGACCAGCGCAACTTGCGGCGTCAGGTCGATGAACATGCGCGCATACAACTCGATATACGTATAGATCGCGCCGATCTCGAGCTGTCCGTCTTCGAGCAATTGCGCCACGCGCAGGCTCTGCGGCCCCGCGAACGAGAAGTCCACTTTCCGAGCGATGCCACGTTCGAACAACGTGAGATGTTCGGGCCGGCTGATGCTGGATATGAGCAGATGCACGTCGTGCACACGTGCCGGATCGAGCTTGGCGAATGCGCGCGAGAGGAAGTCGGCTTGCTTCTGGTTATTGCCTTCCAGTGCGACACGATCGCCGGATTGAATCAGGGTTTCGAGGGCATCGACGATGCGTTCTGCTTTGAGCACGCCGTTGTCGAGCCAGCCTTCGATAGCCTTCAGGCGCCGGGCCTTTTCCAGCGCACGCGTGTTCCACTGACGCGGTACCGGGGTGGTTTCAGCTTGGGCGGGGGGATTCATGCAGTGGCCTCAGTATTGAATGGATCCAGCGATCAGGCTGACCGCGAAGTGGAAGCACGGCGGCGCTTCTTCGGCTGCGCGGTCTGAGCCTGCATTTGCGCATCGTGGAGAAAACGATAAACCAGTTCGCCCGTCGCGAGCAGATGGCGTGCGACGAGTGTTTGGGCCGCTTCGGTATCGCGCGCGCGCAACGCCTGGAGAATGGCTTCGTGCTCGGCGTCCGACTGGCCTTTAAACGTGGGCATACCGAACTTGAGCCGCAGATAACGCTCGCCTCGCCGATGCATCGTACCGATCAGTTCCATCAGATGAGGACGCTCGGCGGGCGCATACAGGCTCATATGGAACTGCTCGTTGCGCACTACATACAGCGCAGGGTCCGGCTCGTTGGCCGCGGCCTCCAGCAATTTGCGCGCCTCGGCCAGCGTCGCCTCCGTATGACGTTCGATCGCGATACCGATCGCGAGACTCTCCAGCGACGCGCGGATCTCATAGATCTCGCGGGCTTCATCGGGCGATTGCAGACTCACCGATGCACCGCGATTCTGCTCGATAGTGACCCAGCCCTCGCTGTCCAGTTGCCTGAACGCCTCGCGTACGGGAATGGCGCTTACGGAGAACTGCCTGGCGATAGCGTCCTGCCGCAGCGGCTCACCCGGCAGCAGGGTGCCTTCGACAATCGCCGAGCGCAACGCGTCCGCGATATAACGCGACGTGCTTTGGCGAGGCTCGAATTGCGCCTCGCGGAACAGGGGATTCAGCTCGTTTTTCATGCTTTTTCCTACCGAAGCTAGGTACAAGTGCGGAGTGGTCAACGGCTCGTTTTCAAATATTATATATGAAATTGCACTTTTGGCCGGGAACGCAAGACCCGGTGCTTACCCGCAGACGCCCGGTCAACCGAAGAGAGCGCGTCGCTTATATCAGGTTCATATCAGCTCACACCTACGAGGAAGACAGTCATGCCAAGCACGCTGGAACGTTCGATAGGCGCCGCCCGGCGCACGCGTACGCCACTTAACCGGACACAGATCGTAGGCTTCTGGGGTGCCTGGGCGGGGTGGACGCTCGATGGCATGGACTCGTTCATCTATGCGCTGGTACTGGCGCCCGCGCTGACGGAACTGTTGCCGAGGTCAGGCTACGCGGCCACGCCGGCGAATGTCGGATTGGCCGGGTCGATCCTGTTCGCGCTGTTCCTCGTGGGGTGGGGGCTGTCTTTCATTTGGGGGCCGCTTGCCGACCGCTTCGGGCGCACCAAGGTGCTCGCCGCGACCATCTTCACCTTTGCGATCTTTACCGGGCTTGCCGCGACCTCACACACCGTGTGGGAACTGGGCATTTATCGCTTTCTTGCGGGCGTGGGCATTGGCGGGGAGTGGGCGCTGGCCGGCACTTACGTTGCGGAAGCGTGGCCGGAAGATCGTCGCAAGATGGGTGCGGGTTATCTGCAGACGGGGTATTACGCTGGCTTCTTCATGGCCGCCGCACTTAACTATACGATCGGCGCAACCTTCGGCTGGCGCGCGATGTTCCTGGTCGGCGTGGTGCCGGTGATCGTGTCCATCATTGTGTTGCTACGCGTGAAGGAAACCGACAAGTGGCAGAAGGTCGAAGCGACAGTGGCCAAGCAGGCCAGTTCGTTGCGATTGATTTTTTCCCCGCAATATAAACAGCGGACCATCGTTGCGACGGTGTTGTTGACTGTGGCGATTATTGGCTTGTGGGCAGGGGCCGTGTACGAACCATCCGCTGTCATTCAACTTGCGACGAAGGCTGGCATGACGAAGGCGGACGCTGCGCGGACCGCATCGATTGCGACGGGCTTGTTGTCGATCGGCACGATTATCGGTTGTCTCGCGTTGCCGCCTATTGCCGAGCGTATTGGCCGCAAACTTACGCTGGCGGTGTACTTCGTGGGCATGGCGTTATCGATCGTGCTGGCTTTCGGCTGGGCCTTCTATCTGGAGAATGGGCTCGTGCCGTTTATCGCGTTGTTGGTGGTACTGGGTTTCTTCGGCGGCAACTTCGCGTTGTTTAGCCTGTGGTTGCCGGAGCAGTTCGAAACCCGCGTGCGTGCCACGGCGTTCGCTTTCTGTACATCGATAGGGCGGTTTTTTGGGGCGATCGTGAACTTCGGGATCGGTGCAATGGTGCTGCACATGAAGACACTCGGCGTGCCTATCGCACTGACTGCCATAGCGTTTGTGATCGGGCTCGCAGTGATCCCCTTCGCGCCGGAAACGAAGGGGCAAGACTTACCGACATAGGTTCTGGCGGTTCGGGGTTGGCGGTCGGGGTGATGTCGGGTTGCTGCTTTCGGCGTTAGTGGTCTGCGTGAGTGAGCCGATTTCTTTACAGTAGCAACCCGGCATCACCCCCGACCACTAAGGTTCTCATTCAAAACGCCGCGCCAGCAAACACAGTATTTCATACATCAGCGTGGCGGCAACCAGTGCAGTGTTGCCACTCGGATCGTAAGGCGGCGACACTTCCACCACATCACCGCCGACCCAATTCAGCCCGTCGAGTCCGCGCAGCAACGCCAGGGTTTCACGCGTCGTCAGCCCACCTATTTCAGGCGTGCCCGTACCGGGCGTGAAGACCGGATCGAGCCCGTCGACATCGAGCGAAAGGTAGGTCGGACCGTCACCCACGACCTTACGTGCTTCATCGATGATCGCACACACGCCTCGTGCCTCGAACTCTTCGATAAACACCACCCGCATGCCGCTTTCCAGCGAATAACGCCAGCCTTCGTCGGAATTCTGCGCACCGCGAATGCCGATCTGAATGGTCCGCTTCGGGTCGAGCAAACCTGCTTCCACCGCACGGCGAAACGGCGCGCCGTGCGTGAATTTCGAACCCTTGAAACTATCCCAAGTGTCTGTGTGCGCATCGATATGAACCATGCCGATGGGTTGCTTCGGCGCCATCGCCTGGAAGATCGGATAGGTGATGGAATGATCGCCGCCCGCGCTCAACGGGATCTTGCCCGCGGCGAAGACGGGCTCGAAGAAACGCCGGATGTCTTCATGCGAGCGTTCGAGATGATAGAGATCGGTGAAGGGCACATCGCCTATATCGCCCACGCGGCAGACATCGAACGGATTAAAACGCGTCACATGATGTATCGCGCGCGTCATGCTCGACATGTTGCGGATCTCGCGCGGACCGAAGCGCGCGCCCGGTCGCGCTGTTACGCCGCCGTCGAACGGCACGCCGGCCAGCACGATATCGAGTTGATCGATACTCGTGCAGTACGGCACGCGCATGAAGGTGGGGATGCCGCTGAAACGGGGTAACGCCATCTGGCTTCGATCGGTGCCGGGCATGAGGTTCTCGTCAGAAGGTAGGCGGTGTATTGGTCCACAGCACGCGCGTCACCGTCTTGCCGGGGTTGCGATAGCTGTGCGGCACGGTGCTTGGGAAATAGAAGGTATCGCCAGCATGCAGCAGATAACATTCATCGCCGAGCGTCAGTTCAAACTCGCCTTCAATCACATAACCGAGTTCTTCGCCTGCATGGCTGATCTGCTCGTCGCTGCTGGCAAGCGGGGCGATCACGTGGATATCGCTTTGCAGCAGTTGTCCCGCAGCGGGCACGATCACCCGTTCAAGCATGATCGAAAGACGCTTGCCGGCAGACGGGAACTCGGTGGTGGGACGCTCGTTTGCGCGCTGTACGGGTGAGGTATTGATGTCCGGTCCCGAGACGAGCGCACCCACGTTGGTCGACAACGCCAGCGCGATCTTGTGCAGCGTGGCAAGCGAAGGCTGTGCGTGGCCGCCTTCGAGTTTGGACAACATGCTCTCCGAGCAACCGGCCTCCGCTGCGAGCGCTTTCAGCGTCAACTGCTTGACCATGCGCGCGTGTTTGAGACGCACGCCGAGCGCCGCGGCCGGATCGGGCTGCGCTTCGAGCGGCTTGACTTGCGTTCGGCGCGGGTTCGCCGGTTTGCGTGTTGCAGTTTTTTTTGTGGCCACCGGGAAGGCTCTTTCTAAAAGTAGGGGATCTACGCGAGCACCGTGAACTCGACTTCCAGCGGATTGAGCGCGTTGATCGGAATAATATCCTGCGGGCAAGCGGACATCACCACAACGCAATCCATCAGCGCCTTGATATCCACGTAGTCGCCCGCTTTCGATACCGGGGCGAGCCATTTGATCGAATAGTCCGGCTTGATCGGAATGTTCATCCACAGGTTGAACGGTTGCGGCACTTCGCGGGCGCGCAAGCCGATTGCTTTCAGCGCGAGCCGCATGTTGTCGGCGCAGTTGTCGTGATAGCCGGCCACGCCCAGGTTCTTGTAGCGATACAGATCGCACGCGGCCATCAGCGTGTCGTGCACACCCGGCGATGTGTCCGTGACCAGCTCGGCAATCGGCCGGCGATGATTGGTCATCAGCGGATCGCCGGCTTGCGGGATCACTTTGTCGAGTGATGCGCGTGCATGTTCGAACGACAGGAATTCATCAAGGTGATCGGCGTTGAAGATCCACGTATCGCAGACCTGGGTGCCATGCGTATTCGTGATGCGGATGGTCTGTCCGGACTTCACGCGCACCGCGCGGCCATTGCGCGCCGGGACCGTGTACGTCTTGCCGATCTCGGGCGTGCCATCGGCGGAAATGGGCTCGCGCAGCGTGGCGTTTTCGCCGAGTGCGTGGCTGTTATCGTGATGATGTTCAACGTGGGGCGTGCTCATGGTGACTCCTTCAGTCGTATCGGTTTCAAGGTGCTTCGTTGCAGAGATGAACCAGGCAGTGCGCGAGTGTGCGTGCGCCCAGTACAAGGTGATCGTCGTCGGTGGCTTCCAGCGGGTTGTGGCTGATGCCGCCGCGACTCGGAACAAACAGCATCGCGCTCGAACAATGTTTCGCCAGATACATGGCGTCGTGAAATGCACCCGACGTGATGCTCAGCGATGGCACGCCAAGCGCGTGGCATGCATCGGCTACGCGTCGAATCACCGCGGGTGCGAAGTCGACGGGCGGATGGATGAACAGCGCCTCCAATGTCACGGCGTTTCGCGCCGCGCAGTCCAGAAGCTTGCGATCGAACGCGTCGAGCACGGCCGGGTCCGGATGGCGGAAGTCGATGCTGAACGTGACCTCCGATGCAATCGTGTTGATCGAGTTTGGCAGCACGGTCCAGCGGCCGAAGGTGATGCGGGTGTCGTCGCCGCCTAGCTGATGCGCGAGGGCCGTGATCTCGGCGCGTATGCGCACGGCGAGCGTCATGGCGTCGTGGCGCGCATGCATAGGCGTGGTGCCCGCGTGCGCTGCGACGCCCTTGCAACGCACCGCGTACCAGCGCACGCCTTGAATGCCCTTGACCACGCCGAGGGGAATATTGGCGAGTTCGAGCAACGGTCCTTGCTCAATATGCAACTCGATGAACGCATGCGCCGCCCTTTCTACGGCACGCGTTTCGAGCGTGGGAAACGCTTCACAGTGAGTAGCAAGTGCGGCGGCGAGCGTGACGCCATCGCTGTCTTTTGCCTGGTAATAATGCTCGAGCAATCCCGGATCGACGAACGCGCTCGATCCCATCGCGCCCGGTTGAAAACGCGTGCCTTCCTCGTTGGTCCATGCCGCGACTTCGAGCGGGCGGCGCGTTTGGATACCGGCATCGTTCAGTGCGGCGAGGCATTCGAAGCCTGCGAGTACGCCGTAGCAGCCATCGAGCTTGCCGCCGCTCGGCTGCGTATCGACATGGCTGCCGGTCATTACCGCGGGAAGTTCTTCGAGACCCGCGCGACGGAAAAACAGGTTCGCGCAGGCGTCGGTACGGACGGTGCAGCCGAGCGTGTTGGCGCGTTCGATCAGATGGCGCCGCGCGTTGATGTCCGTGGGAGACAGTGCCGGGCGATCCACGCCTCCGTCTTCGCGTGCACCAAAACGAGCGAGCGTTTCGATCGAATCGAGCAGACGCGATGCGTCGACATAAGAGCTCGCCCTGAGTGCGTCGTCCAGCATCATGCGACTCCAGTGACAGAGGTCAGACTGCGATCGAACCACGGCTTCAGGAACTGCTGCAAACGCGGCGTACGCGTGTTGCCGAAAATCTGTTCTGGCGGTCCGGCTTCCACAATCTGCCCGGCTTCCATGAACACTACGTGGTCCGAGATCTTCGCAGCGAAGCTCATTTCGTGCGTGACCATGACCATGGTCATGCCGTCTTGCGCAAGCGAACGGATCACGCTCAATACTTCTTCCACGAGTTCAGGATCGAGCGCAGAGGTTGGCTCGTCCAGCAGCATCACTTCCGGTTCGATTGCCAACGCGCGCGCGATGCCCACGCGTTGTTGCTGACCGCCGCTGAGAGACGTAGGGTAAGCATCCGCTTTTTCAGCGAGGCCGACGCGCGTAAGTGCAGCCAGCGCCTGTTTATGCGCATCGGCCCTGCTCGTTTTCTTCGACAACACCAGCGGCGCAGCCACGTTACCCAGCACGGTCATGTGCGGCCAGAGATTGAATTGCTGGAACACCATGGAGACAGGCCGACGAACTTCCGCGATGCTCTTTTCACTATCGCGATCACGTTCCGAGCGCCCCGCGGAGCGGTAACCGAGCAACTGGCCTTTGATCCACACTTCGCCTTCATCGTAGGCTTCGAGGAAATTCATGCAACGCAGCGCGGTCGTCTTGCCGGAACCCGAAGGCCCGATCAGCGAGACTATTTCACCGCGCGTCACCGCGAGATCGATGCCCTTGAGCACGCGATTAGCGCCATACGATTTACCCACGGCGCGCAGTTCGAGAATGGGCAATGAACTCATGAAGTTTTCCGCGAAGGAGCAATCATCGTCTGCGCACACCGGGCGGCGATGGCGATGCATTGGGTGAGAAGCCAGTAGCACACGATCAACATCGCGTACGGCGCGATGTACGTATAAGTCGAGGCGACAATGTCGCTTGCCGTCATCGTCAATTCAGGCACAGTGATGATCGACGCCACTGCGCTTTCCTTGATGACAAGAATGGTCTGGTTCGCGAGCAACGGAATGGCAAACGCGATCGCCTGGGGCATTTCGATGCTGCGAAAAGCGGACCACCGGCTGATGCCAAACGCGCGCGCCGCTTCCGTGTGGCCGCGCGGAATACTGGCCCAGCCGGCGCGAAAGATCTCCGCGAAGTAGGCCGCGGAATAGAACGCCAGCGACACAATAGTTGCCTGCACGGCAGTCATGGTGATGCCGATCACGGGTAAGCCAAAATAGACAATCACCAGTTGCGACAGATACGGCGTACCACGCACGAGCCACACATAGACGCGATACGCTCCAGCAAGCCAGCGCGGAAACCGCAGCCGCAGCGCGTTCAACACGAAGCCACCCAGCGCGCCAAGAAAGGCCGCGAGCAAGCTGACCTCGAGCGTAACGAGGATGGCTTCGGCGAAGCGCGGTATGAGCGAGAGGAAACTGTTCATAGATGGCTCAGGCTCGCCGCGCCACGCGCCGTTCGATACCCCGGCCGACGAGCGACAGCAGCGAAGTGATCGCGAGATAGAAGCACGCAGCGAGCGTGTAGACCTCGAGCGGCCGGTAACTGACCGAAGACAATTGCTGGCCGACGCGCATCAGGTCGGTGACGGCAATCACCGACACTACCGCCGACGCCTTCACGATATCGATCATCTCCGAGACCAGCGCCGGCAACGTCAACGCAACCACTTGCGGGATCTCGACGTGCCACAGCATCTGGCGGCGCGTGAGATTGAAGGTCTGCGCCGCTTCGATCTGTCCGCGCGGAATCGCGATAAAACCGGTGCCGAGAATCTGCGACTGATACGCCGCCGTATTCATCGATAAGCCCACGGCCGCCGCGACTACACCAGGGATGGCCCACCCGAGCCCCGATGGCACGTAATAAAACACCAGCAATTGCGCGAGCACTGGCGTGCCGCGAAAGATGCTCACATAGGCCCGTGCGGCCGTGGCCAGCGTGCAGCTCTTGCTCGCCGACATCATGTAGATAAAGATGCCCGCGAAGAAACCGCACGCCACCGCGATCGCCGAGAGCCACAGCGTCGTGATGGCGCCGTCCAGCAGTTGCGGCAGATAACCGAGACAGCGCGCGAGGAGATCGGGTGGATTCATGCGGATGGATACTGTTTGATACCGTTCACATCGACGGTTCGGGCATGGCGTCGGCGGGAACGTCCATGGTCGTGCCGAACCACTTCATCTGCAGCGCCTTCATGGTGCCGTCATGATTTGCTCGCGCGATGCCGTCGCTGAAGAGCTTGAGCAGCGTCGTGCTGTCCGCGTCCTTGCGCGCGACCCACGCGAAATAGCTCTTTGGTCCAATGCTTTGCGGCAGCAGGGTGAACACGCCCGGACGTGACTTCAGCAAAGGTCCGAGATTCGAGACCGACTGCGCAACCGCATCGAGCCGGCCCACCGCGAGATCCGCATAAGCTTCGTCGAAGGCAACGTACTGCTTGATCTGCTTGATACCGGGACCGCCGGCGGCCTTCAGGTTCTTGTCGAGTGTCATCAACGCCTGCAATTGTGCCGAGCCCGTTTGCGATCCGACGATCTTGCCGTTCAGGTCGTTGGGCGACTTGATGGAAGCTTCGTTCGAACGCACCAGCACACCTGCGGTTGCATCCGCGATGGGCAACGTGAACGCGAAGTGGCTCGCGCGATCCTTATTGACGGTGACCGCAGTGATCACCATGTCGAAGCGTTTTGCGTCAAGACCCGGCAGCAAGCCCTGGAACGGCAGGTCGAGTTGCTTGAGCTTGACGTCGGGCAACGACTTCAGCACGTATTGCAGAAGGTCCGCGTCATAACCCACGATCTTGCCGTTCTCGATAGACTCGAACGGGGCATAACGCGCTTCCGTTCCCACCGTGATTTCCTTGTTCGCCTTCACGCGTGCGAGCAGGTCGCCGCTTTGCGCGTGACCCGGGATCGACGCGCACAGCGCAAGTGCGCTGGTCATCGACAAGACAAACGTACGGAGTGACTTATGCATGATGCTCCCGTGCGGCCACGCCGCAAAGATGGGTTAGTGAGTATATTCAAGTAACTTGAATGAAATTCACTATGCATGAAGTGTGCCACATAAAAAAGGCTTGTGCGGGCGTTAATTGACGCGACCTGCGTGCACCGCCGTGGCATTTGAAAGAGGTCAGGCACCGATAAAGTGCCGTCATGCACAACGTAACGACAGGACGGTCGTTCGCTTGGGGAGGGATAGGGTCGCCACCGCAAAAGGCGCGGCAACCCTGTATAGATGGATGGAAGCCGCGCGGAGGGCCGCACGCGGTTTTGAAGAAAGCGGCTAGGGGTCGCTCAAAGGGTAGGTCAACCCATGCGTGTAAAGGCAAGCGCTTCAGATCTGCGCGTACCCGCCGTCGACGCACAACTCGCTTCCAGTCATGAAGCTGCTGTCATTAGACGCAAGGAAGAGTGCGGCAGCGGCGATTTCGTCCGGGTCGCCCATGCGCCCAAGAGGGGTTTTAGCGATCAGACCAGCCATCATGGCTTCCTGCTGGCCGCTGCGGGTCAGTCCATTGAGCAGACCCGGTGTGGAAGTCGGGCCGGGCGAAAGCACGTTCACACGAATTCCGGTCCCCACGAAGTCCAGCGCCCAGCTTCTTGCAAAATTGCGAATGGCGGCCTTCGAGGCACTATAGACGCTGAAGGCAGGCGTTCCCATCTGATCCGTCGTCGAGCCGGTAAGGATGATCGACCCACCCGCTTTCATCATCGGCAATGCTTTCTGGACGGTGAACAGAGTTCCCTTGACGTTTACGCCAAAAATCCGGTCGAACGATTCTTCGGTGATCGAACCAATCGGCTGGATGTCTCCCAGTCCCGCATTGGCGAGCAATACGTCGATGCGTCCTTTCGCGGCCTTTACCGTGGCGAATATGCGCTCAAGGTCATCCAGCCGGGAGATGTCGCCCTGAACCGCCGTTGCGCGAGGTCCGATCACATCGAGCGCTTTGTCCAGTTCCTCCGGCCGACGTCCAACGATAACGACCTCCGCGCCTTCGGCTGCAAAGCGTTTGGCGCTTGCCAAGCCAATGCCGCTATTGCCGCCGGTAACCACTGCGATTTTTCCGTCGAGCCTGTTCATGTGTATCTCCTAGGATAGGGAGATCGGAAGCGTAGACCCGCGCTATTGCTTTGTATAGTATTTACCTTTTGGTAAGTACCCTATCCCGGAGCAGCAGAATGTCAACGACTACCTTTACCTGCGGGCTTGACGCCGCGCTGGCGATACTTGGCGGAAAGTGGAAGCCACTGGTGCTTTTTCATCTCGCGCACGGTGTGCATCGATACGGCGAACTGAGGCGCGCGGTAGGAAGCGTGACCGACAAAGTGCTGATTCAACAATTGAAAGAGTTGCAGATGGACGAGGTTATCGAGCGTATTGACTACAAGGAGATCCCGCCGAAGGTCGAGTACGCACTCACCCCGTTCGGCCGTTCTCTGGCAAAGGCGTTGGGTCCGCTTTGCGTCTGGGGTACCGAGCATATGGGCGACGTCGAACGGATCAGCCTGCGCAGACAGGCTTCGCTCGACGCCGATGCACGGTAAGGGGGTTGTGCTGCTCGAATAGATTGACGATGGCGTGGCGCCAGTCAGCTTGAATCTCGCGAGCGGTATCCCTCTTCAGGCCGTCGCCGCGCTCGCCGCCACCGTTTGCAGGCGCTTCAACGCTTCCCCGTTTTCACGGAACAGATGGGCATGCCGCACGCCAAAACCAGCATCGATGGATTGCCCATCGACCGCCGTCGATTCCCCTGATCCTTTCACCTGGATCAGCGCATCCCCGTCGAGATTCACATGCAGCAGCGTCTCGCCGCCGAGATGCTCGACGACCATGATCTTCCCTGACAACTTCCCGTCCGCACCGTTCGCGGCCGACTCTGCGAGATGTTCGGGACGAATGCCGAAGGTCAGCGTGTCGCCGGCTTTTACGCCACCCGCGCTGAACGGCAGCGTGAGCGGTGCGCCGCCGGGCAAGCCGATTGTCACACCGGCCGCATCCGCACGCTGTACCGTGACAGGAAGGAAATTCATCTTGGGCGAGCCGATGAAACCCGCGACAAAGCGATTCACCGGCGTTCTGTAAAGCTCGAGCGGTGAGCCGATCTGTTCGACCTTGCCGTGATTCAACACAACAATACGATCCGCCATGGTCATGGCTTCGGTCTGGTCGTGCGTGACGTAGATCATGGTCGCGTTGAGCTGCTTGTGCAGCTTGATGAGCTCGAGGCGCATCTGCACGCGTAACGCGGCGTCAAGATTGGAGAGGGGTTCGTCGAAGAGAAACACTTTCGGTTCGCGCACGATCGATCGTCCGATCGCAACCCGCTGCCGCTGTCCGCCGGACAGCGCGCGCGGCTTGCGTTCAAGCAACTGTTCGATCTGCAGAATTTGCGCGGCGCGTTGCACGCGTTCCTTGATCTGCGCTTCGGGCAGTTTGATCATCCGCAGTCCGAACGCAATGTTCTCGTAGACCGACATGTGCGGATACAGCGCATACGATTGGAACACCATGGCCACGCCTCGTTGCGACGGCTCCAGGTCCGTCACGTCTTCACCGCCGATCAACACTTGTCCCGAATCGCTGCGTTCCAGGCCGGCAATGGTGCGTAGCAACGTGGACTTACCGCAGCCCGAAGGCCCGACAAACACCATGAATTCACGGTCGGTCACGGCGATGTCCACGCTCTTCAACACCTCCGTACCGGCAAACGCCTTGCGGATCTGATGCAATTGAACTGCACTCATGCGTGTCTCCTGCAGATGCTCGCGCCGTGGATCGGCGAGAGCAATGGAACGGGCGTTGGCATGCGCGTTTGCCTTGCAACGCAGCATGCAATGCCTTAGCGAATTTGTTCTTGACAACCTGTTCGCGTCCAAATATACAATTGTAAAACTGAAATTACAAGTGAAACGGAGTCGGTGGAAACGAGTGAGCGTGGCCGCAAGGAGTCGCTTGAGCAGCTCAGCCGGCCTTGATCGTGATTGGGTAATTTTAAAAAGAACTTCCCAGGAGACAGGCAATGAAAAAGCGTTACACGCAGGCCGCTGCGTTCGCGGTGCTAAGCGTTACGGCATCCTTGCTGGCGGTATCGAATGCGTCCGCCTGGACGCTGAAAGAAGCGGCCGAGCCGTATTCGGGTACCACCATCAAGGCCATTTTCCTCGACCGGCCCGGCTACAAGGCGGCCTCGGCACTGATTCCGCAATTCGAGAAAGAGACCGGCATCAAGGTGCGTACGGAAGTGATCCCGTACGAGAACACCCGTGAAAAGCAGGTGCTCAACTTCGTGGGCGGTGGCGATCAGGATGTCGTGCTGGTAGACGTGGTGTGGATCGGTGAATTTGCGAGCAACAAGTGGCTCGTGCCGATCAAGACCTTCACCGACAACCCCAAGCTCGCCGATCCGAATCTCAACCTGCCGGGCTTTTTCCCGATCCTGCTCGACTCGTTCGGCACCTGGGACAAGACCACCTACGGCCTGCCCTTCGATAACTACTCGGGCCTGATGTTCTACAACAAATGCATGTTGAAGGATGCGGGTTTTAGCGAACCGCCGAAGACCTGGGACGAACTGCTCAACGTCTATGCGCCGAAACTGACCAAGCCCGACAAGAACCAGTTTGCGTTTGCGCTGCAGTCACGCCGTGGAGAAACCCAATCCGCCGACAGTTTCATGCGTGTGCTCTGGCCGAACGGCGGTTCGCTTCTCGATGCGAAATTCAAGTCGAACCTGATGTCGCCGCAGTCGCAGGCGGGCCTTGAATACCGGCAGAAGCTGATGAAATACATGCCGCCGGGCATCGTTGACTACGACCACGCGGAGGCTGTGAATGCGCTCGCGCAAGGGCAGGTCGCGATGATCACCGAGTGGTCGGCGTTCTATCCCACGCTCACGGACCCGAGCAAGTCGAAGATCGGCAACTGTCTCGCAATCACGACCGAACCGAAGGGTCCCGCAGGACTGAAACCGGCGCTCGGCGGTTTCTCGCTGGCCGTGAATGCGAAGTCGAATGCGAAGAAGCAGGCGGCGTCGTGGCTCTTTATCCAGTGGATCACGTCCGAGGCGATGGCGAAGCCGTATCTGGATGCGGGCGGCGTCAGTGGCCGCACGGCGGTGTACAAGGACACGGCGATCCAGGACAAATATCCGTTCGTGAAGCCGATGGTGGAATCGTGGCAAGGCGGCGTGCCTGACTACCGGCCGCGCTTCCCGGAATGGCCAGCGGTGTCGGAGGTGATCGGAGAGTGGGGCAGCAAGATCATGCTCGGGCAGGTGAGCGTGAAAGACGGCACCAAGACGATCGGCGACAAGACCGAAGAGATCCTGAAGAAGGCGGGTTATTACGACGGCAAGAAGCCTTTGCTCAAGTAAGGCCGGCGAGCGAGGTGCATTAAGCAAGCGCCTCGCTGCGCTCACAGACACGGCAAGCCCGCGGAGATGTTCATGCTCAAGACCACGGTTCCTCCAGCGACTGGTGCGATGCGGCCGCGACCGCGCGCGCGCTTTCGCTTCATGCCGCGTTCACCTGCGTTCTGGTTTCTATTCCCTGCTGTCGCCGCACTGGCGATCATTGGCATCTATCCGCTACTGCTCGCGGTCTACAACTCGTTTCATCAGTACAAGCTGGCCGATCTCGCTGCGGGCACGCCGTTCGTCGGACTCGATAACTACATCGCCACGCTCACCGATCCCTCGTTCTGGGGCGCACTCGGCCGCACCGTGGTGTTCCTGTGCCTGACCTTGCCGATCGAGATCGCGTTCGGTTTATTCGCCGCGCTGATGCTGCATCGCATGGCGTTGCCGTGGCTTCGTGTCGCGGCCCGGGTAGGCCTGGTCATTCCCATGGCGACGACCTATGCCGTGGTCGGCCTGATCGGCCGGCTGATCTTCAACCGCCAGTTCGGGGTGGTCAACTATCTGCTGAGCCTGTTCGGTATTCCGCCGCTCGACTGGCTGGCGGACCCCACGCTTGCGTTCATCTCGGTGATGATCATGGACATCTGGCAATGGACCCCATTCTGCGCGCTGATCCTGCTGGCCGGCCTCGCGATGGTGCCGAAGGAAGCCGAGGAAGCCGCGCGCCTGGAGACGCCGAAGTGGAGCAAGATCCTGTGGCATCTGCAGCGGCCGTATCTGTTGCCGGGGCTCACTGCCATCCTGATCCTGCGTTCAGCCGACATGCTCAAGATGTTCGACGCGGTGTTCACCATGACCCGCGGCGGCCCTGGTACGGCGACTGAATTCATCAGCATCTACATTCAGCGCGTCGCGTTCCGTCTCTTCGATCAAGGCATGGCGTCCGCTCAGGCGGTCCTGCTGCTGATCCTTACGATCGTGTTGTCGCGTCTCTACATTCGTTTTGTTTATCGGGAGGCCGTGTGAGCACATCAACCGGTACCAACGCTGCTGCCATGTCGTTATCGCCCCGTGCCCGTCGTGCAAGGAACGCGCGGCGGCGTGCCACGGTCTGGCATTTCATCGGCCTGCTGATCGTGTTTCTCACGTCGGTGTTTCCGTTCTACTGGATGGTCACGACCAGCCTCAAGAGCCAGGCCGACGCGCTCGCCGTGCCACCCGTGTGGCTCTTCACGCCGACGCTCGCTCACTACACCGACGCGCTGTTCGAGCACGACGTGGCGCAAAGCTTGTTGAACTCGCTGATCGTGGCGAGCAGCGCGACCTTCCTGTCGATCCTGCTCGGCACGCCCGCCGCTTACGCGCTTGCGCGCTTCGAGTTTCGCGGCAAGGAGGACCTCTGGTTCTGGTTCATCTCGAACCGCATGGTGAGCCCGGTCGTGCTCGCGGTGCCGTTTTTCCTGATTGCCACCAAGCTGGATATTGTCGATACGCACATCGTGCTGATCCTGCTGTATCTCACGTTCTCGCTGCCCATTGTCGTATGGATCTGCACCGATCAGTTCCGCAACATCCCGGTCGAACTCGATGAAGCCGCGCGTCTGGACGGCGCATCGCCGTGGCGCATTTTCTGGCGTATCAATCTGCCGCTGGCGATGCCGGGCATTGTCGTCTCCGCCATCTTCGCGTTCATCTTTTCGTGGAACGACCTGCTGTATGCATTGGTCCTCACGCGCACGGACGCCATCACCTCGCCCGTCGCAGCGACCAGCTACATGAGTGGGTACGAACTGCCGTGGGGCGAAATCATGGCTACAGGTACGCTGATCGTGCTTCCGATGGTCGTGTTCGCGTTGGCGGTATCAGGCCGGCTGGTGCAGGGACTCACTATGGGCGCGGTGAAATGACGGGTGAATTAAGATCCGTGCGTCCCAACCGAAAGTGATGAAGATCATGAATAAACCCGCGCCGCCCGCCGCTCCTCCGCTTGCTGAACCCTCAATGGATTCGTCCGTCGATCCCGAGGAGGAGTTGCAGGCGCGTGTGGCCTGGCATTACTACGTCGGCAACCTCACGCAGCAGGAGATCGCGGAACGTATTGGCAGCAATCGGGTGCGGGTGAACCGGCTGCTCGCCGCAAGCCGTGAATCCGGGATGGTGCAGATCACCATCAACAACCGGCTAGCGCCGTGCGTAGCGCTGGAAGAAGCGCTGACGAAACGCTTCGGCCTGGAAGCCGCGGTGGTCGTACCGACGGGCGCCGACACCGACGCCAACATGGCCGCGCTCGGCATTGGCGCGGCGAATTATCTGTCACGGCAGATCGAGGCAGGGCAGACCATCGGGCTGGGTTGGGGACGCACCATTCGTGCCGTGTTGCGGGCGCTGCCGCAGCGCGCGTATGGACCGGTATCGGCGGTGTCGTTGCAGGGCGGGCTGTCGCATTGCCCGAGCATTAATACCTTTGACATCGTGTCCGACTTCGCCAATCTGTGTCAGGCCGACGGTTTCCTGTTCGCCGCGCCGATCTACGTGAGCAGTCAGAAAGTGCGCGACATGCTGCTGCAGGAAGACGCGGTTCGCGAGACCTACGAACGCGCGCGCCAGTCCGACCTTGCGTTGCTCACGTGCGGAGATCTGACCGAGTCACTGGTAGTGACCTATGGCATCAACGACCCGGAGCAAGTGCGGGCGCTCGAGAAAGCGGGAGCAGTGGGCGACATGCTCGGGCACTTCATGGACGCCGACGGCGAGGCGATTGATCACCCGCTGAACCGCCGCACCGTGGCGATCACGCTCGACGACCTGCGCAAGATTCGCCGCGTGGTGCTGGTGAGCGGCGGTGCGAAGAAATTTGTCGTGACGCGGGCGGCGTTGCGCGGGCGTTATCCGTCGGTGCTGGTCACCGACGAAGATACCGCGCAACGTCTTTGCAACGAACCGTGAGACCACGATGAACGTAGACCGCAATCGCGAGTTCGCCGGCAAGACGGTCCTCGTCACCGGCGCGGGCAAGGGCATAGGCTACGCGAGCGCGATCCTGATGGCCGAGCGTGGCGCACATGTCATTGCGCTGAGCCGGTCTCAAGCGGATCTGGATGCATTGAGCCACACGATCCCTTGCACGACGATCGCCGTCGATCTCGCCGATGCCGCCGTCACGCTCGCAGCAGCACAGCAAGCACTCCAGGCGCAGCCGGTCGATCTGCTGGTGAACTGCGCGGGCATCGTGGAGCTGGAGCCGTTTCTCGATACTTCCATCGACTCCTTCGATCTCACTATGGCGGTCAATGTGCGTGCCGCGATGATCGTCGCGCAGGAATGTGCGCGGGGCATGATTGCGCGCGGCGAGGGTGGTGCGATCGTCAATGTGTCCAGTATGGCCGCGCAGGTCGGTACACCCTTGCACGCGGCGTATTGCGCGTCGAAGGCTGCGCTCGACGCGATGACCCGCGTGATGGCGGTTGAACTCGGCGTGCATGGCATTCGCGTCAACACGGTCAATCCCGTCGTCACGATGACGCCGATGGCGCAGAAAGTCTGGAGCGAACCCGCGAAATCCGGGCCAATGCTCGCCCGCATTCCCTTGCAACGCTTCGTGCAGCCCGACGAAGTGGCGCGCGCGATTGCCTACCTGCTCAGCAGCGACTCGAGCATGGTCAACGGTGTAAGCCTTGCTGTAGACGGCGGTTTCCAGGCCGGCTGAATTCACGACTCTTACTCATAGCAGAGGGCTTCAATCATGGAAGCACTGGTTCTCGAAGAAGCGCGCCGCATCAGCTTGCGCCCGTTCACGTTGCCGCAAGTGGTCGGTGCGCGCGATGTACGCATTCGCATCAATACGGTCGGTATTTGCGGCAGTGACATTCACTACTACCAGCATGGCCGGATCGGACCGTTTGTCGTCAACGAGCCGATGATCCTGGGACACGAAGCGGCGGGAACAGTGATCCAGATCGGCGATGAAGTGAAGCATCTGAAAGTCGGCGATCGCGTCTGCATGGAGCCCGGCGTGCCCGACATGGAGTCACGCGCGTCGCGCGAGGGCATGTACAACCTTGACCCGAGCGTGCGTTTCTGGGCCACGCCGCCGGTGCATGGTTGCCTGACGCCGTTCGTCGTGCACCCGGCCGCGTTCACGTTCAAGCTGCCCGACAACGTGAGTTTTGCGGAAGGCGCGATTGTCGAGCCGCTGGCTATCGGCATGCAGGCGGCGACCAAGGCAGCGATAAAACCGGGGGATGTAGCCGTTATTCTCGGTGCTGGCACGATTGGCATGATGTGCGCGCTGGCAGCGCTCGCGGGCGGTTGCAGCCGCGCGATCGTGTGCGATCTCGTGCCGGAAAAGCTCGCGTTGATTGGCGGCGTGCAGGGCGTGACCGCGGTCAACATTCGCGATCGGCGCGTGCAGGACGTGGTGTCCGAACTCACCGACGGATGGGGCGCGAACATCGTGTTCGAAGCCAGCGGCAATGAAAAGGCGTTCGACGGCATTGTCGACTTGCTGTGTCCCGGCGGTTGCCTCGTCCTCGTGGGGATGCCGCAGAAAGCGGTGCCTATCGACATTGTCGCGGTGCAGATCAAGGAAGTGCGGATCGAGTCGGTGTTCCGCTACGCCAACATGTTCCCGCGTGCGATCCAGTTGATCGCATCGGGCCGGCTCGACGTCAAGCCGTTCATCTCGCGCTCGTTTGCATTCGCTGACGGCATCAAGGCATTCGAGGAAGCCGCCAGCGGCAACCCTACCGACGTCAAGGTCCAGATCGTTTTGGAATAGTCAGGCCCATCGCTCCGGCAAGGGACCTTCGCGTCCTCCACGACGCTAAATCTTCCAAATGCAATACTAATAACTGTCATATTGCTTTCACTAATGAAACTTACACTTCGCCTTCACCGCGTACCCCAGGTTCACGCGCTCAGGCGTTTGAGTGACAGGGTGCGCTGGCCTCCACCCAACAGAAATCGGACCAGACGACATGCAAGAGCAGCCCAACGTATCGCGCCGTAAAGCCCTCAAACTGCTGGTGGGTGCGCCCATGCTGCCCTTGGGCGCGTGCTCCGTCTCGACGCTTCTGGCAGGCTGCGGCGGCGACAGCGCGACGGCCGCACCGGGAACATCGGCATCGTTCAAGTCCGCCAACTTTGCGTCGATGGCCGCGCCGTCGCTCGCCGACCCTGCCGCCATGGCGACCACCACGGTCGGCTCGACGCTCACCGTCACCTACAGCGACGGCACCACGCAAGCCTTCAAGCTCGCTTACCAGCCGTTCTTCGTCACGGGCGACATGGTTCCAAACGGCAGCGGCGGCACAACACTCGCCGGCGGTTATTACGACATCAACAACCAGCCGATCATCGACAAATCCGTGGCCGGCAAAGAGCGCCAGTTTTTCTCCGATTGCCCGGACGGCACGTCGCTGCTTTCCCTGGATAAGCCCACGGTCGCCGGTATCAAGGGCCGTGCGGTGTTCGCAGTCGTGCAGTTCGAATACACGACGCGTGACCAGAGCCTTGTGTCGGCGTATGGACAGTTGCCTTCGCCTATCGCGGTGCTTACGCTCGATCAGGATCAGGCCACCGGCAAGCTCACGCTCGTGAAGTATCACAACGTGGATACGTCGAAAGCGAACGGGTTGTGGATCACGTGCGGCGCGAGCTTGTCGCCGTGGAATACGCACCTGTCGAGCGAAGAGTATGAGCCGGACGCAACGACCATTGCGACCAACAGCCAGTTCAAGGCGTTCAGCACCAGCCTCTATGGCGACGCGAGCCGCGCGAATCCCTACCACTACGGTCACCTCCCCGAAGTGACTGTGAACTCCGACGGCACCGGCACGATCAAGAAGCATTACTGCCTCGGCCGCATCTCGCACGAACTCGTTCAGGTGATGCCTGACAAGCGCACGGTGATGATGGGCGACGACGCGACCAACGGCGGCCTCTTCATGTTCATCGCGGACCGTGCGCAGGACTTGTCGTCGGGCACGCTATATGTGGCGAAGTGGGCGCAGACATCGTCGGCGGGTGCGGGCTCGGCCAACCTCACGTGGATAAAAATCGGCAGCGCGACGAGTGCCGAGATCGAAGCCATGGCGGCGAAGCTCAAGGCGTCGGACATCATGGACGTGCTCACCAAGGACCCGCTCGACACCAGCTTCACGAAGATCAATTTCAACGGCACGTTCAACTGGATCCGCATCAAGCCGGGCATGGAGAAGGCTGCGGCGTTCCTGGAGACGCATCGTTATGCGGCGCTTATCGGCGGGAGCATGGGGTTTACGAAGCTCGAAGGCACGACGATCAATGCACAGGACAAGATCGTCTACACCGCCATGTCACGCGTCGAGAAGTCGATGGTGAAGGGCAACGCGGCATCGAGCGATGTTGCCGTCGACAAAACCATTAGCGCGGGCGCGGTGTACGCGTTGAACCTGAAAACAGGGCAGAGGGATACGAGCGGCGCTGCGATCAACAGCGACTGGGTGCCGGTCGACATGGCCGCACCCGCAGCATTGGTGGGTGAGGACCTGGCAACGCCCGATACGCTCGGCAATACCGCCAACCCGGCCAAGGTCTCCAATCCGGACAACGTGAAGTTCTCGGAGAAGTTGCGCACGCTCTTTATCGGCGAGGATACGAGCATGCACGTGAACAACTTCCTGTGGGCCTACAACGTGGACACGAAGTCCCTGTCACGGGTGCTGTCGTGTCCGGCGGGCGCGGAATCTACGGGCCTTCATGCCGTGGACGAGATCAACGGCTGGACCTACATCATGAGCAACTTCCAGCACGCCGGCGACTGGGAAAGCCCGGTCCACGACAAAGTGAAGGCCGTGCTGGACCCGCTCGTGCGGGCCAACTACAAGGACCGCTTCGGGGCCACGGTCGGTTACCTGACCGCGGACGCCTCCAGCATCAAGCTTGTAAAAGGCTGATTACGTCCCCTTGTTATAACCATCGGTCAGGGTGTGCAGGAACGCGATGATGTCCTTCATCTCCTGATCTGTCATCGCGGGCTTGTCGCCGAACTTGCGATCGAACGGCGCATCGGTCACGTCGACGTTCGCGTGGAACTGCGCC
>Ga0185299_10002049_pt1 | contig 33431 bp, 27 predicted proteins | sample PaiPotPPA55metaG_FD_128002 | JGI IMG/M metagenome (GOLD analysis project Ga0185299, IMG submission 128002) | Iron sulfur acid spring bacterial and archeal communities from Banff, Canada, to study Microbial Dark Matter (Phase II) - Paint Pots PPA... ...
CGGTCCCGATGCCGACGAACAACACCGCGAAGGCGACCGAAATCAAATTAAACGCGCCGACCATCATGAGTCCAACCGCGGCCGTGGCGGCGAGACCGGCGACGACGCTCAAGGCGACCGCGAGAACGATACGGCCCGATTTCAAGGCGAGCCAAATGATCAAAAGAACGATTAAACCGGTCACCGCCGCGTTGAGCCCGGCGCCATCCGCGATGTTCCCGAATTCTTCGTCGGCCATCGGCACCAGCCCGGTCAATCTGACGGTTACCCCCGATTTGGCGGAAATCCCAAGATCGCGCGCGGTTCCTCGGATGAAATCGGACGCCCTCTCCCCCGGCATCAACGCCGCATAATCGAGCACCGGCTTGATCTCGATGAAACGGCGTAACTCACGCGGGTCGGCCGGTTGCCCAGTCAACAAACCGCGCCAGGAAAAGAACACCGGCCGTCCGGCGAGCACGCCATCGAAGGCATCGCCAAGCAGGGCCATCTGGAGGTCGACGTCGTCGAGCGTCACGGCTTGCGCGTGGACGCCCTGATTTATAAAAGAAACAGCCTTTACAATCCCGCGCAAACTCGGATCGGACGAAAGCGCCATCAGAAACGGCCGGGCATGGGAAAGTTCCTTGATCGTGCGCTGAAGATCGGCGGCCGGCTGGAACAAAAGCGCGGCTTGATTGAAATAAGGTCCGCCGTCCGGACGAATCACCGACTCGTAAAGATCGGGACGGCGCTTCAATCTATCGGTAAGCGACTGCGCCGCCGCCTCGGCAAGCTCGGGCGTCTTGCCATCGATGACCACGACAATTTGATCGTCGCGCTGGGGGAAAGCCTTATCCAACGCGATAAGATTTTGCCGCCACTGTAGCTTTTCGGAAATAAAGTTGTTTGTATTCGTGGTTATGGCGAAATGGGTAGCCGTATAATAACCCGAGGCAATGGTCAGCAAGATTGCCAAGGCAAGCACGGTCCATCGGAAACGGCTACAGGCCCCTACGATCGCGACGATGGATCTTGCGATGGGATCGGGAGCGATTGGTTTCTCAATTGATGGTATTGCCGGAGTTTCCGTGGATTTTGCCATCTGCTACCGCCAATCGGAAGAGAAGTCAGCCAAAGCTCCGTTAACACATAAGTTGGAGTCGTTCAGGGAACCCAAACCTGGGAAAAATGTTCCGGTATGCCGGAAGGGTCGCGGCGCTGAACCCATGTAGCCCGCTCCGGTGAGGACGAAGCCGCCGCGCTCAGACTTCCGGTCCTTGCTGCTACATGTCCTCTGGTGTCGAAAGGTCATAGCCAAGGGAAGCGGTATGTGCAACAAGCGAGGTTGATCGCGCGAGCCAGGCCGGTGCCAAGAACGGCTCGAATTCGAACGGTTGCGCGAAATCGGGGCGGGGCCAAATTCCGGCACTCGATCCCGGTGTGTTGCGGGGCGCTAAAATCATCGGCCTTACCGCCGGCGCTTCGACGCCAGAGCTTGTGGAGGATATGACGGAAGCCTCGCGGAAAATGTAGAACTCAAGCTTCAAGCGGAACTCAACGATTGACGTGCGCGGCGTGACCGTGGATGGCAGCAGATTTTTAGGAGCACGCTTTGGGAATACCGATTCTGCAAATGGCTCAAATCGGCGCCTATGTGGTGCGCCAGCGCCTGGCGGGACGCAAGCGCTTTCCGCTCGTCCTGATGCTCGAACCCCTGTTCCGCTGCAATCTCGCTTGCGCGGGCTGCGGCAAGATCGATTATCCAGACAAGATTCTAAACCAGCGGCTGCCGCTCGCCGACTGCCTCGCGGCGATCGACGAATGCGGCGCGCCGGTCGTCGTGGTCGCCGGGGGCGAGCCCTTGCTGCACAAGGAACTTCCGGGGATTGTGAAGGGCGCGATCGCCAGACGCAAATTCGTGACCGTCTGCACCAACGCGCTTCTGCTTGCGAAAAACCTCGACTGCTACACGCCGAACCGCTACTTCAACTGGTCGATTCATCTCGACGGCGACGCCGGAATGCACGACCATTCGGTCTGTCGGGCCGGTGTTTACGACCGTGCCCTCGAGGCCTTGAAGCTCGCCAAGGAGCGCGGATTTCGCGTTACCATCAATTGCACGTTGTTCAATAATGCCGACCCCGCCCGGGTCGCCGCGTTTTTCGATAGCGTGGCGGCGCTGCGCATCGAAGGCATCACCGTCTCGCCCGGCTACGCCTATGAGCGCGCGCCGGATCAACAACATTTCCTCAATCGCGAGAACACCAAGACGCTATTCCGGCAAATTTTCGCCCGCGGCGAGGGTGGCAAGGCCTGGCCCTTCTTCCAATCGAAGCTGTTCCTCGACTTTTTAGCCGGCAATCGAACTTATCAGTGCACGCCTTGGGGCAATCCCACCCGCACGGTCTTCGGCTGGCAGCGGCCGTGCTATCTGCTCGGCGAAGGCTACGCCGCCACCTTTAAGGAGCTGATGGAGGAAACCCGATGGGACTCCTATGGCACTGGCAATTACGAAAAATGCGCCGACTGCATGGTCCATTGCGGCTATGAGGCGACCGCCGTGGAAGATGCATTCAAGCATCCCTGGCGGGCGCTCGGCGTGGCCCTGCGCGGGATTCGCGTCGAGGGCCAGATGGCGCCTGACATCCCGCTAGACAGGCAGCGACCCGCCGAGTATGTCTTCAGCCGGCATGTCGAGCAAAGACTCGCGGAAATCGGTGAAGCCGAGGGCTCCGGCAAGCCTCTTCCGGCCGCGGAATAGCGCCGCGAAGGCCGCGCGCGCATCGTTGGCAGTCCGCATTAACTGCGGGACTTGGCGGAGATCTCGCACGAGCGAGCCTAAGATCGCGCCGAGCGCGATCGAGCCATCCGGTCTAATCGCCACCAAGGCGGCGTGCGGCAATTGCCTGTGTGCCGGGTCGGCCACGACGCGAAAAGCGACGAAGGGCAAATTACGTGCGGCGGCGGCCCTGGCGGCAACATGGGATTCCGTATCGGCGGCGAGGGCGCCCGTCTTGAGATGTAGGGCGAGCCTTTCGGCAGGTCCGCCCACTGGAAAATCGACACCGGCTATGTCGGCGATCGCCGCGCCGCCGAGGGTGCAGGAAAGCCGCTTAGACCAAACCGGATCCCCGGGATAGCGTGTGCCGTCCTCGGCGACGACGGAACGGGCGATAAGCTTTGTCCCGGCGGCGAGATTCGGCGCCAAGCCGCCCGCGACGCCAAAACTGATGATGGCGGAAGCCTCGTTCGCGAGGGCGGCGTCAAGTCTCCGCGCGAGACCCGAGACATCGCCGCAACCCGACAGGGTGAGTATTCGCGGCCCGGCGGCAATCCACGCTTCCGCCTTGAGGCCCGTAACGGCGACGACTGGCGAGCCGTTTACATCCCCATGAGGAGCGGCTGCCGGTTGCCTTCCTTCAGATTGCGGTAGCGCGCCATCGCCCACAGCGGAAAATATTTCGAATAGCCATGATAGCGCAGAAAAAAGACCCGGGGAAAGCCGGTCGCGGTAAAACGCTCTTCCTTCCAAAATCCATCCTCCCCCTGGGTCCGCGCAAGATGGCGTATCCCCGATGTGACCGCTATGTCATCCACCATACCGGCGGCCATCAGCCCAAGCAATGCCCATGCCGTCTGCGACGGCGTGCTCGGCGCCGGACGGTAGCCGGCATAATCCATTGCGTAACTCTCGCCCCCTTCGCCCCAGCCGCCGTCCGTGTTCTGGACGCTTTTAAGCCATGCGACGGCTTGTCGCACATCGGCGCTGCACGGATCGCGCTTGACGGCGTTAAACGCGCAAAGCACCGACCAGGTTCCGTAGGTGTAGTTCATCCCCCAGCGGCCGAACCAGCTGCCATCCTTTTCCTGGGTACGAAGGAGATATTCGACCCCGCGCGCAACCGGAGGATTGCTCGCGGGGGTCTCGCCGCGCTGGCCTAGCATGGAAAGACAGCGCGCCGTCACATCCGCGGTCGGCGGATCGGGCAACGCGCCGTGATCGGCGAAAGGGATGTAATTCAGATACTCCCGGTCATTGTCGGAATCGAAGGCGCCCCAGCCGCCATCGGCACTTTGGAGGCCTTCGATCCATTCGCGCGCACGAGCTACGGCATCCTTGTACTCCGGTCCATGGCCCGCCGCGCGATCCATCGCCATCGCCACGACAGCGGTATCGTCGATGTCGGGATAATAGGCATTGGCATATTGAAACGCCCACCCGCCCGGCCGGACATGGGGTTTTTGCGCGGCCCAATCGCCCGCGACGTCGGTGACTTGCAGGGGTTCGAGCCAGGAAAGCGCGGCGCGAACACGCGGCATTATTGCTTCCTCGCCGGCTTCCATCAGCGCGTGGCAGGCAAGCCCGGTGTCCCACACCGGCGAGACGCAAGGCTGGCAATAAGCCTCGTCTTCGCGGACAACGAGCAGGTTGTCGATCGCACTCAGGACCTGGACCATCCTCGGGTCTTGCCGCTGGTAGCCCAGCGCGTCGAACATCAGCGCCGAATAGGTCATCGCGGGGAAGATCGCGCCGAGCCCATCCTCGCCGTTCAATCGCTCCTCAACGAAGGCGACCGCCTTGCCGATCGCGCGCCGACGCAAGGTCTTGGGAAAATACGGCTCCGACCAGCGCAAAACCTTGTCCACTCCAGCAAAAAGCGCGGTCCAAGGAAATTTTTGGTGTGGCCCGCCGGGCCAATGGCGAACCGCGTCCGGCGCCGCGACGAAGAGTTCCTCGATCGTGACATTGCGCGGATTTCGCGCCCGCGGCTTCAAGGCGATCACAACCATGAGAGGAGTGAGAACCGTGCGGCTCCAGTAGGAGATTTTGGTTACATGGAAGGGAAACCAGCGTGGCAAAAGCATGATCTCGACCGGCATGACCGGCACGCCGCGCCACGGCAGCGCGCCGAACAGCGCCAGAAGCGCGCGCGTGAAAACATTCGTGTTCGCCGCCCCGCCGTACGCCAGGATCGCGGCGCGGGCGCGCCGCATATGGTCCGCCTCGGGGGGATCGCCAGCGGCCTTTAACGCGAAATAGGCCTTGACGCTGCTGCTGATATTGAAGGCGCCATCGGTGAACAGCGGCCAGCCGTCATGCGCCGCCTGTTTGCGCCGGAGATAAGCCGCGATCTTGGCTTCGAGCCCGGCAGCGGCCGGCTCGCCGAGATAATGCTTAAAAAGAATATATTCCGCCGGGATCGAGACATCCGCCTCCAGCTCGAAGATGAAATGCCCATCGTCGCGCTGCGCGGCCAACAGCGCTTGTGCTGCCCGGGAAACCACCGCTTCGATTTGCGCAAGCTCCGGGTTCGCCGTGGCGGCACTTTCCGTTACGCCATCCATATCTTCCATCCAGGCGCCCCTTATCTCAGTGAGATGCCACTATCAGACCGGCCGCCCGATGGCCAGACCGGATCGCCCCTTCGATCGTCGCGGGCAGTCCCGTCGCGGTCCAATCTCCCGCGAGCACCAGATTGGCATAGGCCGTTCGGGCGCCGGGCCGACGCGCGTTTTCGTCAACCGTCGCGGCGAATGTCGCCCGCTTTTCCTTGACGATCTGCCATGCGGGAAGCGGCTCTTCAATCCGTGTCACTTCCGCGACTTCCGCCCAAATGGTTCGAGCGAGTTCTTCGCGCGCGACAGCGAGGAGGCGGTCGGCACTGCTGATGGTGACCGACAGCCGGCCGGGAAACGCAAACAGCCATTCGATGGTCCCGTTGACGATGCCGAGAATAGCGGGGCAGTTGTTTGGCGGGGCGATTTTGAAATGGACATTGACGATCGCGCGATAATCCTCGGGCGATTGCAAGCCCGGCACGAGGCCCTGAGCGGCATAGGGCGAAACCGCGAGAACGACTTTGTCCGCCCCGTCGAGTTGCACCGTATCGTCGGCGAAATCGAGGGCGGCGGCGCGGCTGTTTGCGAACTCTATCCGCCGCAGCCTATGGTCGAATCGGATCTTTGCCTTGCGTTTAACGAGATAATTGAGCGCGGGCGCGATGAACGCGGCGGAGAGGCCGTGCGTGGCGACGAGAGGACGGCAGGCGCGCCCTCCCCTGGCGAGCGTTTCCCGCACCACGGCGGCGCCGAGGTGGGATGAAGCTTCGGCAGGCTCGGTATTCAAGGCAGCGAGAAAAAACGGCCGCCACAGCCGGTCGTAAAGCAATCCGTCGCAGCGCATGACCGCGCCGATCGGCGCGTCCTTGCCGGGAGCGAGAAGCCGCAGGAGGCCAAGATAATCGAGCGCGCCCGTGCCCGGCACCCGCCGGAGGGAGGAGAAAATCCACCAGGGAAGCCGCCCGGCATTCGGACGTAGGTTCCATCGATCCTTGGCTGCGAGATCGACAAAAGCAAACTCGGCTTCCGCCGGTCCGGCCATTTGGTCCTCGCTGCCGATCGCCGCCAGGAAATTCCGCGCATCGTGATTTCCCGATAGAAGCAAATGATTGCCATTGTCGATCATGAGCCCGAGCGCGGGATCGTAAAAGGACCGGCAGCGCCCGCCCGCCTGCCGCGCGGCCTCGTGCAGCACGACTTCGCGCGGGCCGCCGACAAGACGCACCGCCGCAGCGAGCCCGGCAAGGCCCGCGCCGATGACATGGACGGCGGGTTTTATCATTAAAGGAGGCCATAGCGCAGCAGCGCGAGGACGACGCGAAGGCGGGGCGTGCGAATCTTTTGACGCGGCGCGGCGAAACCGCGCCGTTCCAAGCCGGCGAGAATAGCCCGGTAGACGTCCGCCATGATCCTCGGCGCGCGCACGGTCGCGCGGGGGCATCGCGCCATGATTTGCTCCGCCTCGCCGAAATGCGTTTTTGCACGGACGATGACTGGAGCACAGGCCCGGCCCAGCGCCGGATTGGCCATGACCTCGCGCGGCTCGTCCATGTCAATGCCAGCCTCCCGCAAGTCCTCGCGCGACAGATAGAGCCGGCCGAGCGCCGCATCCTCATCGAGATCGCGCAAGATATTGGTGAGCTGGAGCGCCCGGCCAAGATGATGCGCGAGGCAGCGGCCCTCCGCCTCAGGCATCCCAAAAACGGGCGCGGAAAGGCGCCCGGCCGCGCTTGCCACGCGGTCGCAATAAAGATCGAGCGTGGCCAAATCGGGCGCCCTTATATCGGCCACGAGATCCATTTCCATGCCATCGATCACAGCACAAAAATCCTCGCGCCGCAGCCCGAAAGCGTGGATTGCCATGGCGAGACCTTGCAATCTCGCGCGCGCGCGGGTTGGGGCACTCCCGCATGCATAAAGCGCGCCGATATCGCGCCGCCATTTGACTAGCGCCTCCTTGCGGGCGTGGTGTGGCCCCGCTTCGTCCGCGATGTCGTCAACGGCGCGGCAGAAGGAATAGATCTCAAACATCGCCTCGCGGCGCGGGCGTGGCAGAATACGCATGGCCACATTGAAGGTACTGCCGCGCGCACTGGTGGACGCATCGGTTGGCTCCGTAGCCCGTGCCATGCCTCTCATGCGCCACCGATCGGTGTCGCCGCGATCCGTCGCGGCCGGGAGAAGGCCCGCACCCCATCGGCAACGCCGACGCCCGACCAGGCGAGAACGCCGGACTTCGTCAAATGCACCGTTTCGCTCAACGGATCGCGTTCGAGCAGCAGGGCATTGAGCTTGCCGGCGAGGCGGGCGATCACCGCGGTCTCTAGGCATAAGCGGAAGTCGCGGACCTGGGCCGGAAGGCGGCAGCCCAATTTGACCAATGGCGCGGTCCGCCGGGCCACGCCATGCAAAACCGCGCGCAGCTCGGGCGAGGCTTTTGCGGCGCCGAGCGCGTCCGGCCGAAGGCCTTGCGCGGCGAACGCATCTTGCGGAATATAGACGCGATCGAGGTTGCGATAGTCGGCGCCGCAGTCTTGCAAATGGTTGATAATCTGAAGCGCCGTGCAAAGCGCGTCCGATGCGGGCCATGTGGATTCGCTCTCGCCATGCACATCGAGAACGAAGCGCCCGACGGGCGCCGCCGAGTAGGCGCAATAGTCCATCAATTCCGACCAGTTGGCGTAGCGATGTTTGACGGCATCCATCCGGAAAGCGCGCAGCAGATCGAGGGCATGACGCGGGGAGAGATTTCGCTTGGCAAGGGCAGCACGCAACGGCAGCGCGGCTTCGACCGCCTCACTTCGCCCGGTCAATGTTGCCTCGAAACAATCGAGTCCGGCAAGCTTGGCGTCCGGCCCGAGCGAAGGACTGTCGGCGACGTCGTCGGCGCCTCGGGCGAAACGGTAATAGGCAAGAATTGTGGCGCGATGTTTTGGCGCGATGAGGAAGGAGGCGACGGGAAAATTTTCGCTTCGGTGCGTTTTCGAAGGTTTCATCGCCAAGCCGGGCGTCATCGCAGCTGCCCATTGCCGCGAAACCATGCCAAGGCCTCCTTGAGAGCTTCGGGATATGGTCGCGCCTTGTAGCCGAGATCGCGTTCGGCCTTCGCGGAACTAAAGAACATCCGGTGCTTCGACATGCGCAGTCCGTCGATTGTCAGGAAAGGTTCGTGCCGCGTCACACGTGCCAAGGTTTCCGCTCCGAACGCAAACGGATAAACCAGCGGACGCGGCAGCCGAAGTCTGGGGGGGCGGCGGCCGCACATGATCGCGATTTGGCCAAGGAACTCCGCGAGCATCACGTTTTGGCCACCGAGGATATAATGTTCGCCGGGCTTTGCATGTAGCAGGGCGGCGAGATGCCCATTCGCGACATCGTCGACATGCACGAGATTGAGCCCGGTGTCGACGAAACCCGGAATACGCCCGGATGCCGCCTCGACAATGATCCGCCCGGTTGGCGTCGGCTTCTGGTCGCGCGGTCCGATCGGCGCCGTCGGATGCACGATAATGGCTGGCAAATCATCGCGGGCGATCATCGTTTCGACGATCTGCTCCGCGGCGACCTTGCTTTGCTTATAAGCCCCAATCGCGCAGGATTCGCTCAGCCGCATCGTCTCGTCGGCCTGTCCGCCATCCGCGGCGCAAGCGATGGTTGCGGCACTGCTCGTATAGACAATGCGCTCCACTCCCGCCGCCAGCGCCGTTTGCATAAGAAGTCTGGTCCCCTCACGGTTGTTCCACAAAATTTCTAGCGGATTGCGGGCCCAGAGGCGGTAGTCGGCGGCGACATGGAACAAAAAACGCGCGCGCGCCATGGCCCGCGCGACCGAGGCCGCGTCGCGCATGTCGCCTTCCACGATCTCGAGGTCGAGGCCGGCAAGATTTGTTCGCTTGCTGGTTGGCCGCAGCAAGGCGCGGACGCAATAACCGGAGCGGATCAAGGCACGTGCCACGGCGGACCCGACGAAGCCCGAAGCTCCGGTGACCAGAACCTTGTCCCCTGCCACGCCGCCGAACCTCCGCCGAAATCGTTGCAATCGCCGTACCCGCTAAGGTGGGGCCGAAAATATCCCTAAACGGCGTGCCCGACAATTGTTGGGCGTAAAGCCCATAGGGCAGCGCTGCGGCGAGTTCTGTCCTTGCGGCAAGGCGCCCGGCAGCGCCTCGGTCTCGAAATCATTCCCGAAGCCGGACATGTAACTATGGGTTATTGGAGGAGCCTTCTTCGACGCCGTTTGACCGCGTGCTAGGAGATCGGGGAAGCGGCAGGCTCACCCATTTCCAGTCAGTCTCCTGCCATACTCATGATACCGATGCCGGTGATCTTGCCCTCTGCATTGAAGCCGAAGAGAAGGCTGGCCGCATCGCCGCGCGGAAAGTGAAGCTTTAAGAGGTAGAATGTCTGTTCCCCAATCGTGCGGCTTAGCAAAATATGGGCGACCATCGGTGACGCGCCATGCTGATTGAGGTGGCGGGACGTTTCCCGCACCATGTCATCCGTCAGCTGGGCGCTATACGCAGCGGTCAATTGCGTACGGTCGAGATGACCCGCTTGCATCTGCACGAACCATTGAAGCGCAAGAGCCCTCACGCTGTCCTCTGACTGCGCGCTGGCCGGCGGCGCCGCGTCGGCGAGCGCAGCGGGAATACCGGCTGTCAAGAGCGTGGCAGCCAGCACGATCCCAACGAAACACCTCCGCGTTGCTCCGCGGAATTCTGAATTGAATATCTTCATCGCGTCACATTAGTTGAGTAGCGCTCTGGGGGAGGGGCGGCCGAAGCCGCCCCTCCGTCCAATACCGTCGCCGCGATCAGCCGCCTCCACCGCCGACGTGCGGCTCTTTCTGGTCCTTCAGCAGCGGTAACGGGTTTTCGGGATGCTGAAGATTCGGAACCAAGTCGGTTGAGGCGCCGCCCGGGAATCGCTTGATGCTCGGATATTTCATGATCGACTTGTCGAAGTCGAGGATCGGCGGGTAGATCAGCGACAAGACCCAGCCGTTGTCCTGCCCCGTATACTTGCCCGGCGATGACGACAGCACGCGATAAGGCGCTGCCCCATTGAAGACCATGTCGTATTTCTCGAATGGATCCATGGTGAGGTTGTACAACGCGCCGATCGAACCCAGGTTCGATTCCGCGCCAAGCCACGAATCCTTCGCCGTGTAGAGGTACTTCCACGCGATGTTCACCCAGGGTTCCTTGGGATCTCCGCCGATGTCGGCGCGTGCCCCCTGGAAAGTCTCGCCATCGATGTAGATCCATGATTTCCGGGCCGAGTGAGGTTCTTTCCCAAGGATGTAGGCGCTATTGTCAACGCTGTCGAAATAGATCGGCTTACCGTCGTTGCCGACCCATTCATGAGGTGGCGGCTTGAGACCGGCCATCGCAGCAAGCGTCGCCCAAGCATCGATGTGCGACATCATTTCGTAATACTGAACGCCAGCCGGGATCTCGTTCGGCCACCACATGATCCCAGGAACGCGCCAGCCGCCTTCGAACGGCGACCCCTTTTCGCCTCGGAACGGGGTGGTCCCGGCGTCGGGATAGGCATCAAGCCAGGCGCCGTTGTCGGCGGTCAGGATGACAATCGTGTCGGGCGCCTCGGCACGAATGGCGTCCATGATCCGGCCGATATCGGCGTCCATTTCCATAAGGGAATCCGAATAGTCGCCGAGATGCGACCTGCCTCTGAATTCGGGCGCCGCGTTGGTCGGGTTGTGCGTCTTGATGGAGTTGACGTCCATGAAGAACGGCTTAGCGCTCTTCGCGTGCCGTTTGATGTAGTCCACCGCAGAGTCGGTCTGCCGAATGTCGAACGTTGCAAGCGTGTCGTAGCTGATCGTGCCGACCATCTTGGCGGGCTTGCCGGCCAGTCCTTCCCACTCCCCCAAGTTCACGATGTCGTCGTACATCTTGTTGTATTCTGGGTTGTACGACGGGAACCACGGATGAAACCACTTCGAGGTGTCGTTGTAGGAATAGACGCCGGCATAATAGGCGGCGAAATGCTTCATCTCATCGAAGCCATGCTCGGTCGGATAGGCGTCGGGCTTGTCGCCCAGATGCCACTTGCCGGAGAAATACGTCGTGTAACCATTCTTCCGGAAGAATTCGGCGATCGTCGGCGTTTCCTTTCGGAGACGGTTCTCGTCGCCCGGGGCAACCACAATTGAGAGCGCCGAGCGGATCGGAATGCGCCCGGTTATAAACGAGGCGCGGCCGGCCGTGCAGCTCGCCTGGCCGTACCAGTTGGTGAAGACGGCGCCCTCCTTGGCTATCCGATCGATGTTTGGCGTCGGATGGCCGAGACCCGCGCCGCCTCCCGAATAGGCGCCGAAATCGTTCCAGCCGGTGTCGTCGGTCATCAGCATCACGATGTTGGGGCGCTTTTCCTGCGCCTGTGCCGGGCCGACAAGCTCCGGCGAGGCGGCAAAAAGAATTGAGGCCGCTACCCCGCCGAATAGGCTTTGGAGGATGGGACGTCTCGGCGATAGCCGCCATGGTTGGGCGCTCGCGGGGTCGTACATCGCTCCCTCCTTTGGTACGCTGTCGCGCACCGGTAACCGGCGTGAGGCCATCCTAGGGAGGGATGCGCCAAAACTCAAGCAGTCGCCTTATCGTTCCGAAATGCGCCAGCCTGGCCTTTGGCGAAGGTTCGGATTGGGCGGCCGCCTCAGAACACTATCCGTAAGCGCGCCTCGGCTTTGAAGTTATAAACTGGATAGGCTTTGACAATTGGCACGCTCCCTTCGAGCGAGAGTTGCACCTTGTCGGTTAATCGCGCGCCGATCAAGGCATCGAAGGGGAGGAACAGCCGTCCGGTCTGACCAGCTATCGGGGCGCCGTAATTGATGCGGATGTCGTGGCTTGGATAAAACGTTATAAAAAAGGGGCCTGGCAAATCGATGTTTAAGGTCGGGGCGATCTGGGGCTCACTGATCCTTCGTGCTCCCGGATTACCGGGAATGCTCAACGCATAGCGCATCGATGGAACGAAATAGCTGTCCTGCCCCAATTCGAACAGCATATAGCGCACGCCGAGCGCCGGCATGACTTGCCATTCGCCACTGCCAAGGCTGTCGGCCCCGGTTTGCGCGCTGACCCGCGCCCCAACGCCAAAAGCCCAGCGTTCGTCTATCGCATGCGCCACAACCACCTGGAAAATCGCATCACCAAGTCCAAACTCATGATCGACACTCTGAGTCTCAAAGTCGGTGGTCGTCTTTTGCACGAGGGGAACTTGGGCCAGCACACCCAGGCGCCAGTCGATATCGAGGGGGATCTTGCTCTCCACCCGCAAGAGCATTTGGGCCTTGTTCGTCTTGCTCGTATCGTTCGAGGAAGTCTGCTCTAATCCACGTACTTCAAAAGAGCTTTGAGGACGCGTGAGGTCAAAGCCATCGTTTTCGCGAGTCGACTCTGGCGCTTTATCTTGACTGGTGGGCACCTCTTGGCCCGCGCTCGCGTCAGAGGATTCTGCCATTGCTGAGAGCGGAACAAGGAGCATGGCTAGGCTGACCACCATCAGAGCTATGGATGCCTGCACTAGACTAGGCCAAGTCTTGCGTACCGGACCATCGTCTGTCTTATGCGTTCATTGGCGCGAACAGATGGTGACCTACTCGCCGTCATCGAAGCCATGGACGCGAGCCTCGGACGCGCGCGGTAAATGTCGACCCCTCCCGGAATTGCACCGCCTCGCCGTTAGAGCCCACCAAAACGATAATTCACGCCCACCAGCACCTCGTTGATGTGCGAAAGTTCGAGGGAGGCCGCGGCGGTATACCGATATTCAAGCTTCGCGCTCCAATTCGGAGTAAAGCCATATTCGACGCCTGCTCCGAGTGTCCCGCCGATCCGTTTATTGGAGCCCGAACATTTAAGTTCGCCAGGAAGGCCGCCGATAACGCCAAGTGAACCGCAGGTCAATCCGCTGAGCGTGCTCAAATTCGTCTTGGCGCCAAGAACAGCTAAGCCTACAGTCGCATAGAACAAGTAGTTGTCCCAAGCATATCCTAGGCGTGTCCTCGCGGTCAGATCCCAATTGACGTTGGTCGTTGCGTTGACCGTGAAGCCTGCCGGGGCGCCGAAAATTAATGGCGTGCGAACCGACGAACCTCTGATGCCGGCCCAATCGAGGTCCGTCTCGAAGCCCAAGACGACATGAGCGAGCTGTATTTGTGCGCCAGCCGTTCCTCCGACCGTTCCACCACTGAAATTGATGGAATCGTGATCGAACCGGTTCGTTAGAATATTGAATGGGTCCTGCTGACCCCACGCCCCTCCGCCATTCACGCCGCCATATATCCCGGTCCAATTGTAGGCGAGGACTGGTGGTGGCGCGGGGACAGAGAGATCCGCGGCCGTAGCAGGCCCGGCGATTGCCGTTGCTAACGCAATTACGATGACTTGACGCATTTTGTGGCCTCCGTTCGAAGTGGAGGCTCGATCTAGTATACTGCCGAAAGTGCGACTAGTGAAAGATAGTCACAGCCGTGGCTACTGCTGCATCTCAGTTAATAAATAGTGCACCCAATAAATAGTGCACCGCGATTTCGCCTTGGTAATTTGCGCGACGAGCACGCCGCGGCGATATGCTGAATGCCTTCGCCCTTATATTGGTGCAGATATTCCTCGATCTGACTTTTGTCGTCGGCGGATTCATTCAAGGGAATCCGGATCTTTCCGCACGGATTGGTCAACGCGCGGGAATAAAGACCTTGTGTTTGAGAGATTTCTGCGAAAAAGTCCTTGAACGTCAGGAGTTTCCGTTCTCGCAGTCGGGCGTAACCCTGAGGCCCGACGATGTGGCAAACAGGGGGACGATCATGCAATCTGCATTTAGGTTGCTCACCACTGCAATAGCGATGTCGTCACACGTCGCCATCGCGGACGAGTTGCCCGATTGCAAGACAATGCGCAATGCCGGCAAGAAGATGGAATGTCTGCAAAACAGCATCGCCATTCTCCAAAAACACGCTACAGGAAATGTAGTCCAAATGGGGAGCAAAGCGTTCGGCCAGGATCAGTCAGACTCGCCGAACTGGTCGCTCCAGGAATTGCCGCGCGCTGGACCTACCAGTTGGACGTCGCCTCCTATATCCTTTGCGCAGCAGTTTGCAACCAAACCAGCGGTGTCCGTCACCATAGCCGGCATCGAGTCTGGCGCCAATCTCGATGTCGATCGATTTGGATTTTCGGCGGAAGCAACGGATATCAACGAAACTGGCTTCAAGGTCACTATTCGCAAGTCTCATGGGGTCTTGTATGGTGTTACCTTGAATTGGCTCGCATACGGCACCAAGAAACCATGACGGATCGCTGGGCGCACCCGCCACCGTTTAGCGATGGCACGACAAGAAGCACGGGGCGCGCGCATCGATGAAAGGGCACTCGCGCAAGCGGATCTCACACGATCAATTTACCACCGCTGAAGTGGACGCAAACGCCGCTTGGGAGTAGGCCGTAATATGGAGGTCTCAACCGGTGATCTTACTATAGTTGGACAATGAACGAACCCGCCCCTTTCACGACGAAATCCGCTCCACCCGAGCAAATGCCGTCCCCGCGCGCGCTTTTGCGGCTCGCGCCATACCTTTTGCGCTACAAGCCGCGCATTGCCGCGGCGCTGGTCGCGGTAACGGTGGCGACGGCAGCAACCTTGGCGGTGCCGCTGGCGATCCGGCGGATGATTGATTTCGGCTTTTCGAACGCAAGCGCGGGCTTGATCAACTCCTATTTTCTTGCCCTTATTGCCGTCGCCGCGGTTTTGGCGCTTGCCTCCGGATCGCGGTTCTATTTCGTGACGACGCTCGGCGAACGTGTCGTGGCCGACCTCAGGACGGATGTGTTCCAACATCTTTGCCGTCTCGACGCGGCCTTTTTCGACACCGCGCGAACCGGCGAACTCATGTCCAGGCTCACCGCCGACACGACCCAGATGAAGGCCGCTTTCGGCGCCACGACGGCGGTCGCGCTGCGCAATTTCTTTCTCTTCGCCGGCGCCGTCGCGATGATGGTCTATACGAGCCCAAAACTTTCCGCCGCCGTGCTGATTGCCATTCCCGTTATCGTCCTGCCGCTGGTGGCCTCTGGCCGCCTGGTCCGCAAGCGCTCCCGCACGGCGCAGGATACGCTCGCCGAGGCCAGCGCCTATGCCGCCGAAAATCTCGCCGCCGTCCGGGTGATGCAGGCCTTTGGCGCCGAGCCTGCCACCGGCCGCCATTTCGGCGCCGCCGTGGAGGACGCCTATGCCGCCGCCCGCAATGCCGCCCTTGCCCGCGCGCGCCTCACGATCGTTGTGATATTCCTCGTCGGCGCCAGCGTTGTTGGCGTGTTTTGGCTTGGCGCGCGGGACGTTCAAGCCAGCCGCATGACAGGCGGCTTTTTGTTGCAATTCGTGCTCTACGCCATTTTGGCCGCGGGCGCATTGAGCGAGTTGAGCCAGGTTTGGGGCGAAATAACCGCCGCCGCCGGCGCGGCCGGCCGGATCGCCGAGATTCTTGCCTTGCGCCCGGCGATCGTGGCGCCTATTCCAGCCGCCGCGCTGCCCGCGCCGGGCCGCGGCGAAATTTGCTTCGAGCATGTCGATTTTTCTTATCCGTCAAGACCTCAAGACTCCGCCTTGCACGGCCTTTCGTTCAAGGTAGCGCCGGGGGAAACCGTCGCCATCGTCGGGCCTTCCGGCGCCGGCAAGACGACCTTGTTCCAGCTCCTCTCGCGGTTCTACGATCCGGTCGCGGGCCGGGTCCTCCTCGATGGCGTCGACATCAAAAGCGTCGATCCGGGAGAGCTGCGGCGGCGGATCAAAAGCGTGCCGCAAGACCCAGTGATCTTCGCTGCCTCGATCGCCGATAATATCCGCTATGGCGCGCCGGACGCGAGCGACGAAGCCGTGCGCGACGCGGCGAGGCGCGCCGCCGCCGACGATTTCATCCGCGCCTTGCCGGATGGCTATGCGACGCCGGCCGGCGAACGCGGCGTCACCTTGTCGGGCGGGCAGCGCCAGCGGATCGCCATCGCGCGGGCGATTTTGCAGGAGGCGCCGGTGCTGCTTCTTGACGAAGCAACTTCCGCGCTCGACTCCGAAAACGAAGTCATGGTTCAGTCCGCGCTCGAAAAAGTGATGTTGGAGCGCACGACCCTTGTCATCGCGCATCGCCTCGCAACAGTCCTGCGGGCCGACCGGATTCTTGTTCTCGACAACGGCCGCTTGATCGAGGAAGGCACGCATAACACCCTGGTCGCCGAGGATGGCCTTTATGCTCGCTTGGCGAAACTGCAATTCGAAACCGGCGAGGACGCACTCAAACCCCGCGCGACGGCGGCAGCGGAGTAGGTCTTCGATCCCGTCTCGGCGACCGCCACGACCTCGCTCCGAGAGTCGAGGTGATGCGGCCTTGAGTCCTCCAGATCCCGCTTACCATCGCCGATCCCGCCGGGACACGCGTCATCCGTTGCGCGGCAATTTCTATTAATGATGTCATAATATTAGACACAATTCAATATCGACACAAGAAATATAATATTCGACACAATTTATTTACGTGACATCAATTCAGTTGTCTTGTCCTGTTCACACGTCTGATGTACAAATGGGGTGCCTTCGCGATCATGGCGAGGCGATTTAGAGTCTAAGATTCTCTTTAAGGGGAGTGAAGTATCGTGAACAAGCGCATACTAATCATAGGTTCGGTAGCCGCTGCTTTGTGTGGCGGCCCGGCTTTGGCTCTTCAGAATGTAGCCAACACGTCGCAGAAGGGGAGCTTGCTGATTTTTCCTCTGATCAACATCGATTCGGGAGATTCGTCGAATACGCTGATCGAAATCTCGAATGATCAAAACGCGGCGATCCATGTCGAGTGCAATTATATAAACGAGAAAAAAGACAGGGTGGACTTCGACTTCCACCTAACGGGCAAGGCGACGGTGTCTTGGGACGTCTTACTAACCGGCACCGGGGATATTAACCCTCCTGTCTTCCCGAGCGGCGGCACATTTCCTGGGAATCCCGCCAGAGGCGAGCTGATTTGCTTTGCGACCGACGGCTCTGTCCAGAATCAGATTGCGTTTAACCACCTGACCGGGACGGCCACGGTGATAGCCCTCGCCGACGCGGATGCCGCTCAGTCAAAACAGGCGTTTAGGTACAATCCGTGGGCCTTCATAGCAAGGGACGCAAACGGCGCCCCAGCCGCCGACGGCACAATCCAAGGAACGCCGGGCGATTTGCAGTTAACCGGGGCAAACGATGGCAAGTCGTACGACGGGTGCCCAGGGTATAACATCGTAAACTTCATGCCTAATGGTGCAACGCTCGATGGCGTGCGCACCATCGACAACGATCTGGTTGGCGTCAGTTGCAACCAGGACCTGACGCAGGACTTTAAGCTGCACACAACCAAGCTGAAGTTCACTATATGGAACGTAAACGAGAACTCGTTTACAGGCACCTGGATCTGCGTCGACAGCGTGTTCAGCGTGGGCCTCGGTGGCGGCGACAGTCCTACCGGTCTTGTACAAGGTTCGAGCTTCGACTTCTCAACACTTCGGACCGACAACGCCAGGTACCAGGTGAAGGGGGTTGTGAGCACCCAATGCCCGGCCGTTTTCGGTACGACCGAAGTCGCGGGGCTTCTTGGCGTAGCGACCTCGTCTCTCGCGCTCGGCGGCGATTCCGGCGAAGATCAGGAAGTCGGAAGCACCACCCAAGGGGCTGGAATTCTGCCGGGCTTCGTCCTGTGGGATCCGGCGGGTACTGTTGGGTTCACAAGAAAGCATCGTCGCGCTGACAAATAGCGCGCGGTCATTGTGATTGATAGGAGGCAGGACGGTAGGTTCCGCCTCTCCTCAAATCCGGCGCCGGGCGTTGCCCGGCGCCGGTGCTTTTTATTGCTAGCACGCGCCGGCAACGCAGCTCGTGCGTTCTATTTTCCTTTCGAGCGGAAACGAAGCTAGAAGTTTGCGCTCGCCTTCAGCACATGCAAAATCCCACTCAGAATCCGTCGATCAACCTTCCGCTCGGGTCGAGGTAAGGTTCGCCGGTAAATGCGGGACAATTTTCGCCCATTGCGCGTCGTTGAACCTAGACAAATCCGCATCCCCGGACGTGGCCTCCAAACCGGCTGATCCAGCGCTCGAGCCAAAAACACGATTAATTAAGTCGCAACCCCAGGAAAAGCATCCATGGACCGTCGTGAATTCATTGCCGCTGCCGGAACCGCCGCCGCGCTCGCCTCGGCGTCGAAGGCCCTTCCTCAGGCGGGCGAGGAGCCCATAAGGTTTGCTCTGGCGGCCAGCGGGCTTCCCGAGGATGGCATGTGGAAGAGTGCACCGGTCTTCGCGGATGTCAACGGCGACGGTTTTCTCGACCTAGCCGCCACTGCTCGTCTGGGCGACGGCGCCCATGTCTGGCTGGGTGATGGCAAAGGAAAGTGGCGTGACTCTTCCGAGGGACTCGGCCCTCCCTTTTCCTGCGGCGGCGGCGTAGCCTTTGGCGACATCAACAGCGATGGCCACCTTGATCTCGTGGTCGCAGATCATTGTGCGGGGGTATTTGTATATCTGGGCGATGGGCGCGGTCACTGGAAGGAGAGCGCTGGACCGTTGAATCCGGCCGCCTCGCAGCACAAGCCTTCCGCTGAAGCTGAAGATGATGAGGGTGAGTTGCTCGGCGCTAACGACGTTGCGGTCGGGGATGTTAACGAGGACGGCTTCATGGATCTGGTGGTTGCCTCTCGCATGGAGGGAGGCATAACAGTGTATTTTGGGGATGGGTCAGGGAAGGTCTGGAAGGAAGCGACTTCTGACGGTCTTCCTAAGTCCGGTTGGGCCGACAAAATTCTGCTCCAAGATATCGATGGCGACGGACATCTCGACATCGTCGCCAGCTATTCTGACGGTCTCAGGGTCTGGAGGGGCGATGGCAAGGGGCACTGGCAACCCTATTCGCGAGGGTTGCCCACTCCGACGGCCGGTGGTCTTTATCGCGGACTTGCCGTGGGCGATGTTAACGAGGATGGTCGTCTCGATATAGCGGTTGCGAATATTCTCACCGGCCCCGAAATATATTTGCAAACCAAAGACGGCGCCTGGCAACCAGCACCTCCCTTGCAGTCTTCGATCAAGGGGGGAGCTACGGCTTTGGCATTGGAAGATTTGGATGGCGACGGCCACTTGGACTTGGTGGTAGGCGGTAGCCAGTCTGTAACTAATCAATATGGTCTGTTCGTCTTCCGAGGAAATGGAAAAGCGGAATGGACCGAATTGCAAGGGACAAACCTGCCTATGAGTGAGTTGACCTTTATCTGGGGAATTGCCCTCGCTGACGTGGATGGCGATGGCCTGCCGGACTTGGCCGTCACTACCGGAAAGTCACCTGGCAAGCGGCAAAAAAGCGAGCCGCTGCCTAGAATGCAAGTTTGGATCAACCAATATCGTAAGGGATCTCCAAAGCCCTGATACGGTCCGCACTACGCTCGTCGCTTCGTTGAAAGCCGAGCGGCTACGCGGAATGCAGTTAGCGACGCCCGTCAGGCAAGAACCAGGTGATCGATTGGCTTGAATTTTACAATCATCGGAGGGGATCTACATTTTCCCGCGAAGCGGGACCCCTCGCGCCGAGACCATCCGCCCAGCGTCGCTGTTACCGACCAAGCGAATATTATTTCGCGCGTGGTGGCTACCGGACCGGACGGAGTGCGCGCCATCCCTCGCGCCATTGCTTCATACCCCCGAACCGGTTAGCTTCGCCAAAGCTGGAGGTGCCATCATGGATTTGTCTCTAAAACCTGCCCTCAATTTGGTCGAAACGTCCAGCGCGGCCAGGATATTGCTCCGCGTGCGCGCTTTTTTCGTTCTCGCTCTCCTGGGCGTCGGCGTTTCAGGCTGCGGCTACAACACGATCCCCACCCTCGAGGAGCAGGCCAAAGCAAAATGGGGCGACGTGCAAAACCAATATCAACGGCGGGCCGATCTCATTCCCAATCTGGTCGCCACCGTGCAAGGTTATGCCAAGCAGGAAAAGGATGTGCTGACTGCCGTCGTCGAGGCGCGGGCCAAGGCGACTTCGGTCAAGATCGATGCATCGCAATTGAGCGATCCCGAAAAGCTCAAGCAATTCCAGGATGCTCAGGCGCAATTGTCCGGAGCGCTCGGCCGTCTCCTCGCGGTCAGCGAAAACTATCCCGATTTGAAATCGAATCAGAACTTTCTCGCATTGCAGTCGCAGCTCGAAGGCACAGAGAACCGCATCTCCGTCGCGCGGCGCGATTATATCGAGGCGATCCGGGCCTATAACACCAGCTTGAAGACGCTCCCGAGCCTCATTTGGGCGTCGACGGTTTTTCGCGGCAACAAGCCGATGGCCGAGTTCGCCGCCACTGAGTCGGCGCAGACGCCGCCGCAAGTAAAATTTTAACTGCGGGTTTTATATCCAAGTGGCCTCCCAGGAATGACACCGTTGGCTAGCGCCCGGCAAGATTCTCGCCTGCCGCTTTGTCTCGCCGCAGCACTGTTCGCGGCCTTCGCCTTCGTCAATGTGGCGTTGGCGTTCGCGTTTCCGCCGCTGACCGGACGCGTCGTCGATTCCGCCAATATCATTCCACAGCCCGTATCCGATCGGGTCACCGCGAAGCTTGCCTCGCTCGAAGCCAAATCCGGCATTCAACTTGTCGTGGCGACCGTCAAATCGCTCGAAGGCGACGAAATCGAGCCTTACGCCAATGCGCTGTTTCGCGCCTGGAAGCTCGGCGAGAAGCAAAAGAACAATGGTGTGCTGCTTCTCGTCGCGCCAAACGAGCACAAGGTGCGGATCGAGGTTGGTTATGGCCTCGAAGGCACCCTGACCGACGCCTTGTCGAAAATCATTATCACCAATGCGATGGCGCCACGCTTCAAGACAGGGGATTTCGGCGGCGGCATCGAGCGCGGCATCGACGACATCATCACCGTCTTGACGACGGATTCCTCGGAATGGGAAAAGCGCCCGCAGCTGCGCATCGTCCGCCAGGATACGACGCTCGACGCCCTCGGTCCCTGGATTGCTCTTGGACTTTTCGTATTCATCTTTTTTTGGCTGACGCCGCGCAGCCAGCGCGGCAATCTTCTTTCGTTCCTGCTCGGCATGCTGATGAGTTCCGGCCGGGGTGGAGGATATCGCGGCGGTTCCGGCGGCGGTTGGTCCGGTGGCGGCTTTTCCGGCGGCGGCGGGTCGTCGGGCGGCGGCGGCGCCTCGGGGAGTTGGTGATGGCTCATCTCTCGGCGGAAGACCAGCACCGGGTTGGCGATGCGATCAAGGCGGCGGAAGCAACGACGGCCGGCGAAATCGTCTGCGTGCTCGCGCGGGCTTCTTCCGGCTATATGGAGTATGCGACGGCCTGGTCGGCGCTTATCGCCCTGATCATGCCATGGTTTCTGATCGCCTTGACCAATTTTTCCGTGCAGGAGATTTTTTTGGCGCAGATCGTGATTTTCGTGGTGCTGTTTTTAATTCTGTCGGAGTCACCCTTGCACCGTTTCCTGATTCCCCGCGCAGCCCGCCGCGCGGAAGCACATCGTGTCGCGATGGAACAATTCATGATCCGCGGCATGGCCCGCAAGCAGAATCGCGCGGGAGTTTTGATCTTCGTTTCGCTCGCCGAACATTACGCGCGCATCGTCGCCGACGATGGGATCGCTTCCAAGGTTCGTCAATCCGTGTGGCAGGACGCGATCGATGCTCTTCTGGAGCGCGCCAGCGCCGGCGAAATCGTGGAGGGTTTTGTCATCGCGGTCGAAAAATGCGGCAAGGTTTTGGCCGAGCATTTCCCGCCCGAAAGCGATAACAAGGACGAGTTGCCGGATCGGATTTATCAGATTTGAGCATCCAAATCATGGCGCTTTGGGCGCGGCGGCGCACGTACGGAAAGCACAACTCGCGATGGACCGCTCGACCGCCCGCCGCCCTATCATTGGCCACTTGGCCGGATATCACAAGTTCGTGCGCTTGCCATCCTGCTTATCGTGATCAAATACCGCGGGGTCCTGCCTTAGTTGATAACTATTGATTTTACTGGTGCCGGTTGCAGGAGTCGAACCCGCGACCTACTGATTACAAATCAGTTGCTCTACCAACTGAGCTAAACCGGCATAGTGCAGCATACTGCGCATAAACCCTTATTTACCTTAGGTTTTCCCTCCCTTTCGTGTCTTATGGTTGGATGCTATCGGACGCCGTCGGCCGGCAGATTGGCGGAGGGAGCGGGATTCGAACCCGCGATACGGTTTCCCGCATACACACTTTCCAGGCGTGCGCCTTCAACCACTCGGCCACCCCTCCGAAGTCCGCATACGTGCGTGCGGCTGGTCTGAATAACCTCCCGGCAATGCGAAAGGCGCACTATAGTGCCGCGAGCCGCCTGCGCAAGCGGGCGCCGGTAGCAATGAGCAAGCTTATGATTTGATCGGGTATTGCTGTATTAAAGGCATTAGGACGCTCGAGTCTGAGCCGCCGCGTTGTTAATGGCGATAGGGATCGTCTCGCCCGGGTACTTTTTTTCCCGTGAACAACCGATCAACTCCGCCGATGCAAGGGGGAGCGCCGTCGATCCCGGGCGCGCAGGGCGCGTTCGCGTGCTGAAACATGCCCTCCGGCCACCCTCGCGCGGCATTCAGTCGTAGCGCAAAGTTGCAAACATGCCCGCGTGCTGATGGTACAAGAGGTGGCAATGAAACGCCCACCATCCCGGATTGTCGGCGTCGAAAGCCACGGTCACGGTCGTTTTCGGTGGCACCAACACGGTGTCGCGCACGGCGCCGGCAAAGCGATGGCCGTCGATCGCGACAATTTGGAAAGCGTGGCCATGCAGATGCATGGGATGCGGCATCATGGTTTGATTGGTGAGCACAAGCTCCACCCGTTCGCCCTCGGTGACCGTTAGGGGCGGGACATCCTTGGTCCAAGCCACATTATTGATGGACCATCGGTAGCCCTGCATCGTTCCGGTCAAATTTATCACATGTGTCCGGTCCACCTTGCGGTCCGCCAAAGGCTCGACGGCCCTCAGCGAACGCTCAAGGCCGAGAGTGAGCGGTGGCGATGCCGCCTCTGTCAAGCCGGAAATGCGGGTAACTTGTCCCTTCCCGGCAAGGAGCATGATGCCTGTCTGCCTGCGCTCGCCTTCCAGCACGGCAAGCACTGGATAGGCGGCGGCAATTTTGGGAATGGTGAGCGCGATGTCCAGCCGCTGCGCGACGGTGATGGGGAAAGTGCGGCCGCGAACCGGTTGGACAGGGATCCCATCCACCGCGATGAGATCGCCTTCGAGCTGGCCGAGATCGATGTGGTAAGCGCTCATCGAAGAGGCGTTAATGATACGCAATCGCACGCGGCCGCCGGGGTCGACGTTTATCACTTCCGGATCGGCGAGGGTGCGGCTATTGGCGAGAAAAGCATCGTACTGAACATCGTTCAAGTCCGGCTCGCTTTTTATTGCCGACATCGCCGTGCCATGCATATCCATGCCATGCATATCCATGCCGGGCATGTCATGGGTTTGGCGCGACTGGAGCTGCGCAAGGATCTGATCCGGAGGGGTGAAACTGAAGTCGGCGAGCATGACAACGACCTCCTGCTGGCTCGGGTTCTCGCTGCCGTCCCTGATGATCAGCGGCGCCGACAACAATAGCTGCTCCTGCAATCCATAATGCGAGTGCATCCAGTAGGCGCCGCCACGGCGCAGAGGGAAATCGTAGTCGGCGCTGCCTCCCGGCGGAATCATGAGTCCGGAAGTCTCCGGGACGCCGTCTTGCCTCCAAGGAGGCGTGAGGCCGTGCCAGTGGATCAGACTCGGTTCTTCGATATGGTTTTCGACCCGAACGCGAAACGGCTTGCCGGCGTCGGTGGCGATTCCGAAGGTCCCGTCCGGCTGGCGGATGCAAAATACGGAAGCAGACTTGCCGTTCACCTCGATGTCGCGGCGCTCGAGCCGCAGCACCGTTGGCGCGGCGTCGCCCGTTTGAGCGCGCACCCGCGTCGCCGCACCAACAGCAATAGTCCCAGCAAGAAAGCCACGGCGCGACAGCATAAAAGTCTCCGATGTGGATAGGCTAGAGCGTTGTCGTTACAAAACAACACTTCGCAAGTGAAAAAGTTGCCAACGAAATCATGAACGAACGCGCCGCTAACGGAGGTGTTGGTTCGGTCTGAACTTCGCCTATTGCGGGTTCTCCAGGCTGAAGGTTTCCGACGTCTCGTCATAGGCGAAGAGCTCGCCGTAGCGGCCCCAGTTCACCACGCTCTTTAAGGTCCGGTCGGCATAGTCCTCGGACATATAATCCTCGAGTTCTTCCAAAAAGCGGACCGCACGGGCGGTATGGGCCGGGCGCTCGTCGATCACCTGTTTTATCCGCGCGGCAAGGGGCAAATAGGTTAGAAGATGATCGCCGAAGAGTTTTTTGCGCAAATCGACATCCGCCTCGGCGAAGCGGTGTCCGGCCGCCGTCAATTTGATGTCACCTTCCTCGATCTCGGCGAAGCGCAGCAATTGCAAGGTTTCGGCCACCGGGAAAAGTTCGTCGACTTCCATCTGCAGGCTGTCGGCGAGCGCGGGAAGATCGGCGCGGCCCAAATAGGGTTCGGCGGCGATTTCCTCGATCATGCCGGCGAGCGTATTGGTCGAAACGCGCGGCAAAGCCATCCCGAAGCCGAGCCCGGGGAACGCCCCCTCGCGGCCCGGCGCGACCGGTTCCGGCCGCTTGGTCATGAGCGCGTAGATCTTATCCACCAATTGGCGGAATTCGGGATTGAGCCGGTCGCGCGGATGCTGCAGCTTGACCTGAATTTCGGCGGCGATCCGGCCGGGATTGCTCGACAGCACGACGATGCGGTCGCACATCAGCACCGCCTCCTCGATATTGTGAGTGACCATGAGGATGCTTTTGATCGGCATGCGCCCCTCGACCCAGAGGTCGAGAAGGTCGGTGCGCAGGGTTTCCGCGGTGAGCACGTCGAGCGCCGAAAAAGGTTCGTCCATCAAAAGAATATTGGGGTGGACGACAAGTGCCCTCGCAAAGCCGACGCGCTGGCGCATACCGCCGGAGAGCTCCTTCGGGAAGGCGGACTCGAAACCGTCGAGCCCGATTAGGTCGATCGCTTTCAACGCGCGCCGGCGCGCTTCGTCCCTGGCGATCTGCTTTGCCCTGAGACCGAGCTCGACGTTGGCGAGCACGGTCAGCCAGGGAAACAGCGCGAAACTCTGAAACACCATGGCGACGCCATCGACCGGACCGCGCACCGGTTTGCCAAGATAGCTCACCTCGCCGCCCGCGGGGAAAACAAGCCCGGAAACGATGCGCAGGAGGGAGGATTTGCCGCAGCCCGAACGTCCGAGCAGGCCGACGATTTCGTCCTCTTTCAGATCGAGCGAGACATCGTCGAGGACGGCCGGCCCAAGCTCGCCCGATCCGGTCTGGTAGCGCTGAGAGATATTCTTGAGTTCAAGCAAGGATTTCTTGCCCGCAAAAGAAGTCCGCGCATTGTTGTCTTGCATGAAATCACCTCAATCGAGCCGCAAGCGCCTTTCGGCGAGGCCGTAAAGCGGGCGCCAAAGCAGGCGGTTGAACCTAATGACGAAGATCGACATGACCGCGACGCCTAGCACGATTTTGGGATTATCGCCGTCTGCGATCGCCTTGGCAATGTAGGCGCGATCCCACATATGAATTATGCCTTGGTCTTGGAATTCACCGCCACTTCAATCGGACTGAAGCCGCTTCTGTCCAGCACATGGAATCACGCCAAAGGCGTCGATTCTCCGCCAGACATAACGGCCGTCGCCTTTCGTCATTTGGAAGTGCGGCTCGGGCAATCGCCATTGTATCACGTCAATTCCGGCCGGGAGCTCCTTGCCGTGTTCGAGCGGCGCGATTATCCAAGTGGGCGCATCCTCTCGGCCGCAGAGCTGCCGCACCCCCTCTAGCGAAAGTCGCGGCAAATCCGCACTCTCAGGCGTACTTACGTGCACGAAGCTCTTTGCGTCCGCGAGCCTCAAATCCATCAGGACTTGCATCCGGTTACGCCACTCGGCGGCAAGCGCGGATGAAAAGATTGCAGGATTACCCTGCTGCGGCGAGGCCCATTGCGGCCGGCCAAGGAAAAACCAGGCCTCGCTCAGTCCGTCGATCCAGAGCACTTCGCCCTGGCGTCGATCGATCAGCCGCATGATGTCCGGCGGCGCGCGGCTCGCCTCCATCATGCGCTCGGCTGGAGGCCGGCGATCCCAAAGGCAAAAAAACGCCGCAAGCAAAACAATCGCGCAACCTTTTTGCACAAGCGGACCCATGCGCGGCTTGACGACGGCAAAATAGACGGCAAGGGCGCAAATTGGAAAGGCGAGAAGCTTTCTGATCAAGGCAAAGTTAAGGTTATCGTAGCCCGCGGGCGCGGCCACGACGATTTCCCAAAGGTGAGCAAAAATGCGGATGTTCCAAATCGTGGCAACGGCAACGGTAAATATCCATGTGGCGAGAACATATTGGGGTTTGAGCAAAAGTGCGAACCGTTGCGCGCCGAAATGGAAGGAAAGGGCTAGGATCGCGGCGGGACCGGCGACGCCTAGTACTGTGTTGTACGACCAGCACAGCACCAAAAGGGCCAAGACCATGCGTCCGCTTGGGCCGCGCCGCCACAGTTCAACGGCGCAGATGCCCAAGGCCATCGCCCCGGCGGCGGCCATCAGCCAAGCCGCGCGCCAGGGCTGAACTTGCACGACGAGAAGCGACGAAAGCCAATCGCCAAAAATCGCGGAAATAGTTATGCCGCCCAAACCAACCGCTATGATCGCCGCAAGAATCCGCCGCGCGCGGCCCTGCTGAAGGAGCGCAGCAATCGCAAGTGTCACGGTCTGAACAATGAGCGGGGCGAATGATTCAATTGGCCAAAGGCTTGGAAACAAAAAGGCGTTGTGCGACTCGTGCAGGCTCAGCAAGGATGGATCAATCGCCGTGAAAAGCCGGTCCAGCAAAGGCAGGCCGAGGGCACCGCCCAAAATCGAAAGAGTTCCGGCGCAGCCGCAAAACCAAAACCAGCGTCTATCTTCCAAGCCGCGCACGGAAACAAACACGCCAAATCCGGCGAGCGCCATGGTCGGATGCAAAAGTGCCGCGGCGACAAGGCAGCAAACACAAAGAACGTCGCGTCTTGCCGCAAGCGCGGCGAGCCCGGCCAGCACGAAAGCCTCGGCGAAAGGGCGTGGAATGGCTTTGAGTTCGGCAAATCCGAACGGATACGGCGTGCCATAAGCATTGGGCAGCAGAGCGGCAAAGATCACGACCATCCACACCGCGCCGCCGCCTACAAATTGCCGGGCGAGGGCACGCGCCGCGAAAAACCATGCGAGCGCCGCAACGAACGCCAGCGCTTCCCCGGTCATCGCCGGTCCCCAAAGCGCGACCATCGCTCTCACCACGAAGCGGAACAGGCTAAAGCCGAATTGGCCGTCATGGACGAACATCAGATCGCGGCCGACACCGGATGGATCGAGATCGGCCACCGCGCGGCCGATATAGAGCTGGGGTTCTTGGAAAATGCCCCGATAGGGACGGCCCAAGACAAAAACCAGAAAAGCGATCAGGGGAATTGACGAAACGTTTCCGATCCCGGCGGCGCCCGGTAGGGGGATTGTCGCCCAGAATTTTTTCGCGGCGGCCACAACAGGCTTCAGCGGCCGGGAGAGCGTAGCGGACAAGTCACCCTCGCGCGTCCTCCACGCCGACCGCAGGCGGGTCGCTGCCATCGCCGCCTCACGCCACTTTTTGCGGCACGAGACGCGCGCTTGCAAGGGCCTCCCTCGCGCCGGAAACACCGGCTTCGCCATATTCGGCATCCTCGTTGACCTGCCACACGTCATAGAGCGTCCGGCCCGCCAAAATATTCGCGGCGGTTAGCATGCCGGTCATCATCGCATGGTCCTGATTGTTATATTTGTGCATGCCGTTGCGGCCGACGAGATGAAGCGCCGGAAACCGGCTCGCAAGCTCGAACCGGATCATCCGCAGATTTTCGAGATAGGTTTCGTCATAAACCGGATAGGCCTTCTTCTGGCGCACGATGCAGGCGTCGGTGACGTCCTCGCCGCGCAGCAAGCCGATGGCGGCGATCTCGTGTTTGGCGAGGGCGATCAGGTCCCCATCCGCCATGCTCCAGAGATCGTCGCCCTCGGAGCAAAAATATTCGAGCCCGAGGCATGTCGAGGTCGCGTCCGGGACCATCTCCGGCGACCAAGACCGGAAGTTTTGGACCCGGCCGACTTTGACTCTTGGGTCATGGATATAAATCCAGTTGTCGGGCCATTGGCGCTGAGATTGGCCGATAAGGACGACGGTGAGAAAATCGCGGTATTTGAGCGCCCGCGCATGGAAGAGAGTGAGGGGCGTGGGACTGAGAGCGGAAAAGAGTTCCGCGATCGGTGCCGAGGAGACGACATGGCGCGTTTGAATGGTTTCGCTTATTCCGTCGCCGCCGACGGTCTCCACGGTCCAAGTTTTCCGCTCCGCATCGTAGCCGAGCTTCTCGAACCTCCGATCCATGAGAATGCGGCCGCCGGACGCCTTGATTTTATCGGCGGCGGCTTCCCACATCATGCCGGGCCCCCGGCGCGGATAACGAAACGATTGGATCAGGGTCTTTGCGCCGGCGCCACCCCGCGGCTTAAGTCCTAAGGAGCGCGTCACGCCATCCATAAGCGCCTTCGAAAGATTGAGCCCCTTGATTCGCTGGGCCGCCCAATCGGCGGAAATCTCATCGCAATCCATGCCCCAGACCTTTTCGGTATAGGTCTTGAAGATCGAAAAAAGCCGTTCGCCGAATTCATTGCGTATCCATTGATGGAAGGTCTTGGGCTCGCGGATTGGAAACGCGCGGGCATGGGCATAGGAGGCAAGACAGGCGATGCTTTGCTTGAACCCCAGATTGCGCAGAGCCTCGAAAGCCTTCAGCGGATAGGCGTAGAACTTCCCCGCGTAATAAATGCGCGACAGCCGCGGCCGGTCGAGAAAATCGTCCGGAAGGATTTCATTCCAGAGCGCCACCACTTCCTGCGATTTCGAAAAAAAGCGGTGGCCTCCGATATCGAATAAAAAGCCCTTGTAGGACACTGTCCGGCTGATTCCGCCGACATAGCGCTTGTCTTGTTCGATCACGAGCACGCCATGGCCGGCCTTGGCGAGACGATAGGCGGTGGTCAGCCCAGCGGGACCGGCGCCAATAATCAAGGTATCGATCGCCTCCACGGTGCGCTCCACGCTGACTTCGCAACGTGGAAGAGAACAGTTAAAGGTTGAGGCTTGAACATGAGAATGAAGACAAATCTATATAACGTATATACGACACGTAATGCTGTAGCGTATTCAATGTAGATATTATCAATTATATGCTACGTTTTTAGGTAAAAGCGCGATATCCTATTAATGAACGACTCAATCTTATCCTGAGGAGCCACGAGGTTTTTGGAAGCCTTCGCGCCGCTCCGGGCGCGATCCCCTCGCCAAAAAGCGCGATGCTCCCGGCGACGTTCGGTCCGGTTCAGCGATGGCGGCGGCGTGAGCTTCATGGCACGTGGCTTACTCGACCGGGGAACTTCTGAGGCGCTTTGTTTCACCGCGCCGGACCTTGGTTTCGATGCGGCGTTCGCGGGCCGCGAGGCTAGGGCGGGTTTTCACGCGAAATTCCGGCTTCTCCGCCGCCGCCGCGATCAAGCGAAGCAATCGCGCGAGCGCGTCCTGGCGGTTTCGCTCCTGCGAACGGTGCGCCCGCGCGAAGATCACCAGCACGCCGTCCTTGGTGAGCCTTGTGCCCGCGAGCCGCTTAAGACGCCGCTTCACCGCTTCGTCGAGAGACGGCGAATGGCTAATGTCGAAGCGCAATTGCACGGCGGTCTCCACCTTGTTGACGTTCTGTCCGCCGGGGCCGCCCGCGCGCGCAAAGGAAAAGGCGAGTTCGGACTGATCGATCACGATCTCCGGCGTTACTTCGATTGTCGGCATGACCTTCGCCTCGTTGCACGGTGTGGTTGCAAATCCATTAACCGCGATGCTTTAGCGCCGATTAAGATATTGCGCGCATGTCTTGCCAATGGCGCGTCGCGTTCTGCCATTTGCCGTTGCCGGGGCCTTGATGTTGGCGCTGGCCGCCTGCTCGAATTACGAGAGGCCGCGCCGGCCGGCGTGGCGCGGCGCGGCGGAAAATGCTTGTCTCGCCCAAAAACTCATTCACGTCTCGGCCTATGTTCAGCCGGCCCGCGAGATCGACGGCCCTGGTATTTGCGGCCTGACCCGGCCCTTCAAGGTGAGCGCGTTGCTCGATGGGGCGGTGCGCTTCAATTCGGTTTATACCCTCGACTGCCCGATGATCGCAGCGCTCAATGCGTGGCTCGGCGAGATCGTGCAGCCGGCCGCGCGGGGGCGTTTCGGTCAGGACGTGGCCGAAATCGATTCGATGGGCGCCTACAGCTGCCGGGCGATGAACAATCAGCCGGGCGGACGCCTTTCCGAGCATGCTTTCGGCAATGCCTTCGACATTGGCGGTTTTCGTCTCGCGGACGGGCGCGAGATTTCGATCGTCCGCGATTGGACCCGGGGCGACGATCAAACGCGGGCTTTCCTGCAAGACGTCCACGCCGGCGCGTGCGGCCAATTCACGACGGTGCTTGGCCCCGGCGCCAATATCTTTCACTATAATCATATCCATGTCGATCTCGCGCTGCATGGCAACACATCGGCCGGTCCGCGCCGGATCTGCCGGCCTCTCCTTTGGCCAAGCACAACTCCCGAGCCGCCACGCGATGGCCTGCCCAATCCGCCGGAAATCGACGAGGAAGTGGATATCGCTCAGGCGGGACACCCCTCCGGCGACACGCTAGCGGTGCACGCCGGGCCCGGCCCGGCGCCGCCCGCGCGGATACCTGACGTCTATTTTGCCGCCGCCGCGCGCCTGCCCTCCGCGCGCGCCTATGCGCCGGTGCCGCCGGAGCCGGTGCGCGGCTCCTTGCGCGAAGACGGCGCCTTCGTTCCCGAGGGCCAGCCCTCCGATTGGGACCTGACGCCCTCTAGTCCAGGGCGTTAGATCCGATATGTGAGTGAGATCGCGCTCCAGCCTCTTTGCCTTCGCACGAATTTTTCGCGCAACGGGGGTTTGCTTTCGCAAAGCATGCCCTAGACGGCGGCGTATGACGTGCGGTAGATAGCGCTGGTATTTTGGCTGCCCCAATTTGCGCGGCGCCGATTTGGTAGTATGAAATGGAAAGAGAAATGTCCCAACGCTTTTTCGACGAAACCAAGACGACGGCGCGGCTGCCGAATCTCGACATCGAGATTGTGCATAGCCGTTCACCCGCTGGGGACGCCGAACGCCTTACAATCAGCCTGCAAGCGGCGCCTACCTTCGAAGCATTTGGCCGTTTCCTGGAGGCCACAAATCCGTTTCTATTCTGGATGCGCTTCGCTCAAACGGCTTGGACGCCCTGGCTCGGCATCGCCGCGGCAAAGCTTCCACCCACGAACTTCGCTCGCCTGCCGGCTACGACGGAGTCCGCCGGGCCTGATTCAACTTCGCATCGCGAAGGCGAGGGATAAACAACTTCCCGGTGTTTAGCTTTGCAGCTATGCAAGCCACGGCGCGCATGAAAGCGCCGTGGATGAGGCCGTGGGGCTTCGCGCGGGCTGGAACCTAGAACAATTTTCGTTCACATCTCGGGAGGCGCTTGAGCCGCCGCCTGCGCTCGCAGATCTTGCCGCGGCGCGTCATAGCGCGGAAATTTTATCCGCGCAGGTCGGCGCCGGCGAGGCCGATCGCAATCCCTTGGCGCCTAGCGATCTCGAGCTTGACCGCGGTCCAATGCCCCTTTCCATTCGGCGCGGCGCCGGAGCATTCGAAGGACCATGGCCACCTCCACTCAACAACTGAGAGCACAATGTGTACCAAACAGGGAACAAATCAAGCACAAATTACAAAAACGCGCGAGATTTTAGCGGGACCGCCAAAAATTTGTTCGCGACGGTGATTTGCCTTGAACTAGGCAATTAATTTTAGCCCGCAAGTGAAAAAAAAGGATTAAGCCGAGTCCGGTGCAAGACGTACGGTGGCGGAAGCCGAGAACGGCTGGGCAGCAATAGTCCGGGGGTTCAAATCTGTTCGAGTTCGATGAGGGTTCCCGCAAAATCCTTCGGACTCAAAAAAAGGACCGGCTTGCCATGCGCCCCGATTTTCGGGCGTCCATCGCCGAGGACGCGCGCGCCTGCCCGTTTCAGTTGCTCGCGCGACGCAAAAATGTCGGCGACCTCGAAGCAGAGATGATGAACCGCCCCGCCCGGATTTTCAGCGAGGAAATTGGCGATTGGGGAATGCTCGCCGAGCGGTTCGATCAGCTCGATTTTGGTGTTTTCGAGCTCGACGAAAACCACCGTCACGCCGTGGTCCGGCAAGGACAGGGGCCCGCTCACCTTGGCGCCGAGCGCATCGCGATAAAGCGCGCTCGCGGCGGCGAGATCCTGGACCGCGATGGCGACATGATTCATTCGCCCGATCACGCGAATTGTTCCGGCACGCGATCAAACCTCGACGACCAGCACATGGACCGCGGGCCGCTTGCCCCACGCCCCCGCGATGGCGTTGCCCACCGCTTTTTCGATCGCGGTGGAGACAATATCCGCGTCGCGCCGCTTTTGCCGGGGCAATTGATCGAAGGTCTGGAACAGCGCGTCGTCGACGATCGCGTCGATCGCGGCGCCGTCACGGGCGCGCGCCGGTATCCCCGCGGTCACGACATCCGGCACGCCGGCGAGATCGCCCTTCGCGGAAACCGCCAAGGCAATTGTCACTATTCCCGAAACCGCGAGTCTCTGGCGTATCTTCAGGGCTTCGTCGCCAAAAGGAATGAGGCTATTGCCGTCCCTGCATAGGCGCCCGCTTGGTGCGTCGCCGATGATTCCAGGGGGGCCCGGCGCGAGCAGCACAACGTCTCCGTTGCGCGCCGCGATGACGTGCCGCGTGCCCTGCAATTTGGCAAAAGCCGCATGTTCGGCGAGATGAATGTCCTCGCCATGCGCGGGAATCGCGATTTGGGGTCTGGT
>Ga0185299_10002051_pt1 | contig 33402 bp, 30 predicted proteins | sample PaiPotPPA55metaG_FD_128002 | JGI IMG/M metagenome (GOLD analysis project Ga0185299, IMG submission 128002) | Iron sulfur acid spring bacterial and archeal communities from Banff, Canada, to study Microbial Dark Matter (Phase II) - Paint Pots PPA... ...
CCCACAGGTAATCGAAAGCATCGTGAGAGCGCACATCTTGAAACGCGTTCGCATCGTCAATCCTCCTTCGAGTAGCCTACAAGCCAGTAGATGCAGCAGCCCAGTGCCGGATGCATAATTATGAACCGGTTAGTTCATTATTAATGTTTCAGAACTAACTGGTTCGATATTGCCAACTTCCCCGGAACATGGGAAGTCTGCTTTTCGACTATGAGCGAACACCATGGGACCTCACATGGTCAAGACGACGCGAAATTCCGCTTTCCCGCTCATCATGCGCGCGTATCCTTCAGCGGCCTTTGCGAGCGGATACTTTTCGATCATGGGGCGCACACCCGTCATTTCCGCGAACCGTAAGGTGTCCTGCGAGTCGGTGGGGATGCCACCCGCCCAGCCCTTGATGCCCTTTCTGCCGAAAAGCAACTGATTGGGCGACACTTCGATTGGATCCATCGACGCTCCCACGACCACCATTGTGCCGTTCACAGCGAGGCCGTCGACCAGCGCCGACATCGCTTTCCCACTCGGCGCAGTGGCAAGAATCACACTCGCGCCGCCGAGTTTCTGCAGCTCGGCTGCAGGGTCGGTCGCGGCGCTGTCGATATAAGCATCCGCACCGAGCTTTCGGGCGAGTGCGGCGTTGTCCAAGCCGCGTCCAATGGCCACGACTCGATAGCCGAACTTTTTTGCGAACTGCACTCCCAAGTGCCCGAGTCCTCCGATTCCCTGGATGGCTACGAGATCACTCGGAAGCGCGCCGCTATGTCGCAGAGAGTTAAACGTTGTAACGCCGGCACACATCAGCGGCGCGGCCTCGGCTGCGTCGAGCGATTCCGGCATCTGGGCTAACGCTTCCACCGGCGCGACCATGTATTCCTGATAGCCGCCGTCGTAACTGATCCCACAGACCTTCCCATTCGCGCAGTTCACGAAATCGCCGCGTCGGCACGCAAGACAGGTGCCGTCCTGCCCGCCATGCCAGCCGACTCCGACCCGCTGGCCTTTATGCCATTCCTTCACGCCCGAGCCCAATTCGTCGATCACGCCGGCCACTTCGTGCCCGGGGACCCGCGGATATGTAATGCCGGGGAAAAGGCCTTCTTTCGTGATCACATCGCTGTGACAGATGCCACAAGCTTGCACCTGAATCCTCACATGTCCCGCGCCAGGTGGCGGTATTTCGCGCTCCACGATTTCAAAGTCCGCTCCTGCCTTCGGTACTAGCACGGCTTTCATTTTTGCCATTTGTCGTCTCTCCTCTAAGTGCTATCCCTTCAAACTGAAATTGCGGCGACCTAGTGCCGAACGTGATCTCGCTAATGTCCCGTTCATTGCGGAAATTTGTCGCCAAACATGGGCAAGCCGCTCTTCGACTGTTCCTGCGTGACCTCGTCCTCAATCACGTCCCAGTGCTCGACGAGTTTCCCGTCTTGGAGGCGAACGATATCTGCCGCGATCCAGTTCGCAGGCGCACCAAAGCCTGAGAAACGGCCATGGACAATCACGAAATCTCCCCCGGCGAGTATGAGGCCTGGCTCATACTTCAGAGTGGGCGGAATGCTTTTGATGAGATTGAACAGACCCTCTCGGCCAGGCTCAATATGAGCGCTGTGCTGAATGTAGTGAGGCGACCAATAACGTTCAGCCGCAGCATAATCACGTCTATTGAACAGCGTGTCGAACGCTTCCAAGACAAGCTTCTTGTTGTTCTCCTCGGTCTTCCTCTCCATCGAAAACCCCTTTTTGCCAAGTAGATTCCATATCTTAAAGTTTCGACCCGCCGTCGACCGGGATACTCGCTCCCGTGATCCAGCCCGCCGCATCTGACGCAAGAAACGCGACTACGTCCGCAACATCTTCTGGCTTGCCGATTCGTTTCAATGCCTGCATTCCAAGCGTCATCTCACGCCCTGCCTCTGTCTTCGTGAGATTCGACATGTCAGTGTCGATTACCCCTGGCGCCACTGCATTTACGCGGATGCCTCGCGGCCCGAGAATAGCAGCCCAGTTCTTAACGAGAGTCTCTAATGCTCCTTTGGTCGAGGCATAGGCGAGGATCGAAGGGTTGTCCAGACCGGGCTTCCCAACTACGGCGTGCGCCCCAAGCGAAGAGATCACAACGATGTTCGAGCCCTCACAAAGAACAGGCAGGAGTTGCTGCACCAAGAAAAACGGACTGCGCACATTCGTTGCAAAGAGGTTGTCGAAGTCCTCGACCGTATGATCCTTGATCGTTGCAGCTTTGGAAATGCCGGCATTGGACACGAGCACATCCAAACGCTCGCCAACGATTGAGCGAACCTCCTGAGCCAGCAGTGTAGCGCCCGCTGGCGTTCCCAGGTCCGCGCTGATGGCTTCCGCGCGTCCACCATTTGAACGGATGTCGGAAACGAGGGATTCCATGTCCTGCACGGAATGGCCATAGTGAGCCAGGACGTGCGCCCCGGCCGCAGCAAGCGCCGAGGCAGTGGCGCGCCCAATTCCCCGCGACGCTCCCGTCACCAAAGCAGTTTTGTTACGAAGGGCAGCCATTTCTCTTACCTGAGTTTCGAACCAACAGTTTTACGACGTATTACCGATTCAGGCGACCGGCACCGCATCGGATAAGAGCGCCAGGGCTGCTCTTGCGCAATCCTCGTCGTTCTGCACGGTGGGTGCCCCGCTCACCCCGATCGCCCCGACAACTTCTCCGTTCACCTTAATGGGAAACCCTCCACCCCACGCCGCCATACGCGCAAGCGTCGGGATGCCAGCCAAAAGCGAGGGGTCGCCCTGGATAAAGTTGAAAAACTCCTGCGTCGAGACGCCGAATAATGCTGTATATGCCTTATTCTGTGCCATCTCAATGGTAGGGATCGGGGCTCCATCCATCCTGCCAAAGGCTTTGAGATTGCCGCCATCATCGAGAATCGCTACGTTCTCGCTAACGCCAATTTCTTTGGCTTTCGCCACCGCTTTATCCACCATTTTCTGTGCTAGCTCAAAAGAGACGCTGTGTTTCTTCACTACGTTAGCCATAGGACACCTTCCTCCACTTAATTGGTATTGCCTGTTGGTCGATTAGACTTGCGGTCAAGCATTCATTCCGCCATCAACGGTAAGATTCGACCCGGTAATGTAGGAGGACTCCGGACCGGCGATGAACGCCACCGCGGCGGCTATCTCATCAACACGCCCATAGCGGTCGAGCGCCGTGGCGGCCTTCTGAGGCACTGCCCAATCGCCCGCTGCCGGATTCAAATCCGTGTCGATCGGACCCGGCTGGACGTTATTAACCGTGATGCCCCGGCTCCCGATCTCTCGAGCCAGCGCCTGAGTAAACATCTTTACGGCTCCCTTCGTGCCCGCGTAGGGCACAAGCCCGGGCGCCGCGACACGCTCGCCCACGGCGGAGCCGATCGAGATGATGCGGCCCCCGCTCTTCATGTGCTTCAGCGCCGCCTGCGTCGCGATGAACACGCCACGGACGTTGATGTCAATCACGCGATCCATTTCCTCCAGCGTGGTCTCTTCGAACGGCTTCGGAATGGCGGTGCCGGCATTGTTCACAAGCACATCAAGTTGGCCAAAGGTTGCAACGGTCTTTTCGACCGCAGCCTTTACAGCTTCGACGTTGGCAGCGTCTGCCTGGATCGCGACAGCCTTTCCGCCACCCAGTTCAATCGCTTTAACCACGGCGGAAGCTGCGCGGGCGTCCTTCGCGTATGTGATGGCGACGCTCGCTCCGTCCGCAGCCAGCCGCTTAGCGATTGCAGCGCCAATGCCGCGGGAGCCGCCCGTAACGAGGGCAATCTTTCCTTCCAGCTTCTTGAACATCGTTTTTTCTCCATTCCTTCAATCACGCTCTTTGCTGATCCAGTCGCGTATGTAGGGCGAGCAGTTAAGAAGCGTGGCGCCTCGTGCTTCACAAGTCCCAAGGAAGCGAACGATCTCCACATCGACTAAGGTCACTTCCTCCAGGTCCAATGCGATTGCCGGTCCGCTCTCACGAATCTGCTTCTCTAACTCCTCCAAATGCTCCGCCTGCATCCGGCCTATCAGTCGAATCGTTGTGCTGTCCCCATCGGCGTATCTTTCGATCTTCAAGGTCATATTTGGCCTGTCGGACGATTCACGCGCACACAGATGGCAATCCAAGCGCCACTCGTAATCAGTTGAGTTGTGGGTCTTTAGCTTTCGAAGTCAGGCCACAATTTCAGCGTTTGCTGAAAATTCAGCCTCGGCGCGTGGTCGAGGAATAGGCCTGTCGGTCCGAAAGGGCCGGGAATCGGTGATCAACATTATCGATGAAAGACTACTCAGAGCCCCGCCGTTTTGTCTTTGAGGCCCGTGGATGCAATTGGTCGACGATCCGGCTGAAGGTTGCCTGATCAGCGGCGCTGAGACGGTTAAGACAAGCGCCGAATATTGCGTTGGCTGCGTCTGTTCCTTTGTCTCTCGCTTTTATACCCGCAGGCGTGATCGTAAGCCGGTAGCGGCGCAAGTCACCTTTTTCCCCCTGTCTCCGCAAATAACCGCTCTCTTCCAGCTTCTTGACCAGGAAAGTCATGCTCGGTTTGGGCAAAGAAAGCGCGCGGGCGAGATCGGCAGGGAAGGGGTGGGCTTCAACCGTACACAAAATGAAAAGGCGCTTCGCATCGAGTTCGAGTGAGGACAACTCCGGCTCGGCCCTTTCGAGCACGGAGTGAAGCACATTTACGTTGCGTAACAGAAGCTCCCAAGGTCGCATGTTTGAATTCCCGTTTGACAGGATATAGTTCCATATGAAATAATTCTATATAGAACAGTACCATATTGTATAGTTCCGTATGGTCTATTCCATGTTACGGGCATGCACACCAGAGGCGCAACTATAAACGCGCCATAACGAAAAGGAGACTTCACATGAAATACCGACTTTTGGGCAACTCCGGACTCCGGGTTTCGGAGGCCGCGCTCGGCGCAATGACTTTCGGCGATGAATGGGGCTGGGGTTCCCCCAAGGACGAAGCCCGTAAGGTGTACGATGCCTTCCGCGAGGCCGGGGGCAATTTCATCGACACCGCGAACTTTTACACCAATGGGACGAGCGAATCGTTTCTCGGCGAGTTTATGAAGGACCATCGCCAGAGCGTGGTCCTGGCCACGAAATACACCATGTCTGCTCCGGGCACAGATCCGAACGCGGCTGGCAATCACCGCAAGAATATGATGCAGGCCGTGGAAGCGAGTCTGAAGCGGCTGCAAACCGATTACATCGATCTCTATTGGGTCCACCTGTGGGACCAAATTACGCCCGTCGAAGAGGTCATGCGAGGGCTGGATGATTTGATTCGCCAGGGCAAGGTGCTCCATGTCGGAATTTCTGATGCCCCTGCTTGGTGGATCGCGCAGTCGAATACACTTGCCCAACTGCGCGGATGGTCGCCCTTCGTGGGCTTGCAGATTGAATACAGCCTGATCGAACGAACCGTCGAGCGGGAGTTGGTCCCGATGGCCAAAGCCCTGAACGTTGGCTTGACAGCGTGGTCGCCGCTAGCCCGGGGCATGTTGACCGGAAAGTATCATGGCCACGGCTCGTCCGAGCAAGGCCGTTTGAACGGCGACAGGATGAAAGATTTCATGCCCGAGGAACAGCGGACCGACCGTGTCGTCACGGCCGTCAAAGCGGTATCGGATCAGACCGGCTGCAGCATGGCGCAAGTCGCGCTGGCATGGCTCCGCTGCCGTCCGGTGCCGGTCATCCCGATCATCGGGGCACGAAAGCTTTCTCAGCTGCAGGATAATCTTGCGAGCTTCGATTTGGCGCTCTCGGCGGAACAAGTAAAGGCACTCGATGAGGCGAGCCAAATTGATTTGGGATTTCCTTATGAGATTTACGCAAAAGAGTTGGTCCGCGCGACTGTGTACGGAGGCATGCGAGACGGGATCATGGCGTGACGGCCCTTTTGAATTTTTCGCTGGAACTGGCGCACGAGTGTGGGCTGGAAAAGGACAAAATTCCGGGAGGCTAATGAGAGAACTACGAGATCTTGAAACGATGCCGGTTGATTCCGAGTTTCCTGATCTTTGATTCGAGCGTCTGCCTGGGTACGCCCAGCTTTGCAGCGGCGCCCGCGGGCCCCGAGACCAGGCCCTCGGCCTCCCGCAGCGCGTTTTCGATCATCGCTTTCTCGCGTTCCGCAAGGTCCGTGGTCAACACCGACGCCGCATCGACCTTCGGAGTCGCGCGCGTAAGCCAGGCTTCGTCTATAAAGAAAGGCTCCCCTTCAGAGAGAATCACCGCCCGCTCGACGACGTTTTGCAACTCCCGGATGTTGCCCGGCCAATCGTACGCGTGGAAGAGTTCCATGGTTTTTGGGTCTATATTTCGAATCTTCTTGCCGGCCTTTTGGGCGTAACGGTCGATCAAGTATCCGACCAACAACGAAATATCACTAATCCGCTCGCGCAATGCCGGTAATCGAATCGGAAAGACGTTGAGGCGGTAAAACAAATCCTGACGGAACTTGCCTTCAGCCACCGCTGAAGTCAGGTCTCGATTGGTAGCCGCTATCACCCGTACGTCAACCGTAACTGTTTGACTGCCGCCCACTCGTTCGAATTCCCGCTCCTGAAGAACTCGCAGCAAGGCAACCTGCGTCTCTGCCGGAAGGTCGCCTACCTCATCGAGGAAGATCGTTCCCCCATCGGCCGATTCGAAACGGCCGAGGCGGCGCTGAGTGGCCCCCGTGAAGGAGCCTTTTTCATGTCCGAACAACTCGGACGCAATAAGGGAGGCCGGAATTGCTGCGCAGTTCACCCGAATGAACGCACGGTTTGAACGCTTAGACTGGTTATGAATTGCGCGAGCAATCAGTTCCTTTCCCGTCCCAGTCTCACCTAAGACCAGCACTGTGGAATCGGTGGGAGCTACCTTCGAGACCTGGTCCATCACTTGACGCAATGGCTCGGAGGAACCGACTATTTCCTCGAACATGGACGAGCGGACGATGTCTTCGCGCAACGCAACGTTTTCGTTTCGTGTCCTGTCTTCGCCGCGCTTGCGATCATCAATGTCGGTTCCCGTCGCATACCACCGCAACAGACGTCCCTGTTCGTCGTGGAACGGATTGTAGCGGAGGAGGAGCCAGCGATACTGACCGTCCTTCCGGCGCGCTCGTTGTTCGATCTCAAACGGCAGTCCGCGAGCTAAGCCTGCTTTGCGCTCCTCGCGCACCCTGTCGAGATCTTCCGGATGGTACGTTCTGGCGCGAAAGTCCAATGCGACCACATCTTCCATTGAGAGGCCGGTATAGTCGAGCATTTCCTGGTTCGCGTAGAGCGCATTGCCGCTCGGGTCCAGGACGACAATGGTTTGCGGTATAGCATCGGTAATCCGGCGAAACTCCCGCTCGTCCTCCAGGAGCTTCGTCTCCGCTCTTTTTCGATCTTCGATGTCGGTATTGCTTCCAAACCACCTGACGACATTGCCTCCAGAGTCGAGCTGCGGAACGATACGTATGAGGAACCATCGGTACTCCCCGTCATATCGCCGGATTCGTGTTTCCAGTTCACCAGGTTTGCGGGCCTCTACCAAGGCGAGCCATTCACGCACGAGCCGATCCAGGTCATCGGGGTGAACGACCACCTTCCAACCCCACCCTTTCCCCTGTTCCAAGGGCAGGCCGGTGTACTCGTACCAGCGTTTGTTCAGATATTCCTTGGATCCGTCAGGCAAGCTTGTCCACAAGAAGGATGGAACCGTGTCGATGACGGTCTGGAGCCGGGCAGCCTCCTGGCCGAGCTTTTCGAGAGCATCGCTCAGTTCGTGGCCTTCCGAAATTTGGAGCAGCTCAAACATGCTCGCTCAGTCCACGGAGTGTCAGGGCTATTCTAGCAATTTCAAATCCCGAGCGTCCAAAATGCTTCAGAGTCCAAGAACTCGGCATGTCACCGGCAATCCACTTTGACGCCTGAGCTACGAAAGCGAATTGCCATGCATCGCCGCGGTCATATTCACCTTGTCATCGGGGTGCGCGGACTTTCGTTCTCGTTGCCGAATGCCTATTGCGTGCTCGTGCCGAATTCGTGAACCGAACCGGGCCGCATGAATAACGACATCCTGAAAGACTTCATGCCCGAGCGAGAGCGGACCGGCCGCATCGTCGCCGCCGTTAAGACTGTGTCTGATGAGATGCGTCCGTAGCATCGCGGCAAATGGCGCTGGCAGGGCTTCGCTGACGAGGCAAGCCGAATTGAACTCGGGTTCCCGTACGATATGTATGCGAACCCAATGGCTCTGGCAATCTGCCACGGCGGTCTGCGAGACCAGATCCTGGCGTAGGTGCTTTTTGAATTTCCCCGAACCATGATTGAAGGGGCTTTGGTCGGGCTTTTAGGAGAGGCGCGGGTAGCGCGCGAGCAGTTTCATTTCGGTCCGTGCCCGTCAGAGAATGGAATATGGCCGGCATTGCCAGACCCCCCTGCGACGAAGGCTCGATTCTCGGCGGTGCCTGCGAGACACCGGCTACCACGGATGGCCGATGGATTCTAGCCGCGACCATCCTCGGGTCGAGCATGGCGTTTATTGACGGCACGGTCGTGAACGTGGCGCTGCCGGCCTTGCAAGCGGCCCTACGTGCGACGCTGGCGGACGTTCAATGGGTCGTGGAATCCTACGCTCTGTTTCTGGCAGCTCTGCTCCTCATTGGCGGGTCGTTAGGGGACCTGTACGGCCGGCGCAAGATCTTCGCCGCCGGTGTAGTGCTCTTCTCAGTGGCCTCGGCTTGGTGCGGACTGGCGCCCGACATCTGGCAGCTCATCGTGGCGAGGGGTCTCCAGGGCATAGGCGGGGCGCTGCTTGTCCCCGGCAGCCTGGCCCTGATCAGCTCCAATTTCTCTGAGAAGGAGCGCGGTCGCGCGATAGGGACGTGGTCTGGCTTCACGTCGATCACGGCCGCGATCGGCCCCGTGTTGGGTGGATGGTTCATCGAGCACGGTTCGTGGAGATGGGTATTTTTCATCAATATCCCGCTGGGCCTGGCAGTCCTGTCGCTTACACTCCGGAAGGTACCGGAAAGTAGGGCCGACAGCCGCAGCAAGCAGTTCGACTGGTTGGGCGGCATGTTGGCCGTGGTCGGCTTTGGCGGAATCGTTCTTGCACTCATCGAATCGACGCCAGCTGCGGGCGCACTGGGGGTCGTCGCCCTGATTGCACTGGTGTATTGGGAAGCGCGCTCTTCGTCGCCGATGGTTCCGCTCCGTTTGTTCCGCTCCCGAAATTTCACTGGAGCGAACCTGCTGACCCTTTTCCTTTACTCCGCGTTCAGCGGCATGCTCTTCTTTCTCCCTCTCGATTTGATACAGGTACAAGGTTACTCGCCGACGGAGGCGGGAGGTGCTCTGCTGCCTTTCATTTTGTTGATGTTCTTGTTGTCACGCTGGTCTGGCGGACTCGTCGATCGCTACGGCGCCAAGGCTCCCCTGGTTGCCGGTCCCTTGATCGCGGCCAGCGGATTCGCATTGCTTGCGAGGCCGGGTGTAGGCGGTCCCTACTGGACCACGTTCTTCCCCGCATTGTTGACGCTGGGACTCGGCATGGCGATGAGCGTTGCCCCGCTCACTACGACGGTAATGAACGCAGTAGAGAAAAACTACGCCGGAGCGGCTTCCGGGATTAACAACGCCGTGTCGCGCATTGCAGGATTACTGGCGGTGGCAGTTTTGGGAGTATTACTCAACGGAGTTTTCCAGAGCGCCCTGGAACAGCGCTTGGACAGTCTCGACCTGGAGCCGGAGGTGCGGGCGCAAATCGAGGCGCAGAGGTCCAGGCTAGCGGCCGCCGAAACGAAGGACGCCCGTGGACGGCAAGCTATCGACCAGGCATTTGTCGCCGGCTATCGCGCGGTGCTCTGGGTGTCGATAGGGCTGGCGCTGGCCAGTTCCCTGAGCGCGGCAGTGATGATCAAAACCGAGCAGCGGCCGGAGCATTGATGATGATGCCACAATCGTCGCGTTCGCGTTGAATCCGTACTGAAATTCGGGTTGCTTCGCTTCGACGGTGTCAGGAACGTTCCCTGGCCGTCGGATAGGTATCTCCTTTCCAGCCAGATTCGAAGTCTGCTTGTCAGGGATACGCGGCCAAGGAATGCGTGGGCGTTGGGACAGCAACTTAATGCAGCGTCAGTTTCTGCACCCGCAGATTGCCGATCTCGCCGACATATAGCGTATTTTCGTTACGGCAGTCAATAGCATTGACCGTTCCGAACTCCTTTGGCAACTTGCCAGCCTTGCCAAACTTGCCGATCATCGTTCCGTCCAGTCGCATTTTGTAGATTTCACCGTCGCGGTCAATGTCATCTGGCGGATTGGAATTCGAGACGTACAAGACCTGATTCGATCCCTTCGTCATGCAGAGCGCCTGAGCGTTTCCGACGTTGGTGAAGGCCGTCTTGAAGTTACCATCGTTGTCAAAGACCTGGACCCGTTTGTTTCCGCCGTCGGCTGCGTACACATTGCCTTGCGCGTCCACCGCGATGCTGCGGACATTGGCAAAGTCCCCGGTTGCGGTTCCCTTCTTACCCCAGGACTTCACGAACTTGCCGTCTTTATCGAACTTTGCGATGCGAGCATTGCCGAGACCGTCCGCGACGAAGATATTCCCGGCAGCGTCCCAAGCGACATCCGTCGGGCGCTCAAACAGGTCCGTCGGCCGGCCTGCGCCGTCGCCTTTCGTCGGACGCGTGGGAACGTTAACGTTCTCAGCTTTTCGCCCGAGCAGCATGAGCAGGCGCCCTTGCGGATCGAACTTAATCACCATGCTGGTCATCTGATCCACTACCCAGATGTTATCGTTAGGATCGACGCGGACCTGGGCCGCGAACATGAAGCCATAGGAATCCTTGCCGATCTCGCGGACGAACTTGCCGCTGGGATCGAACTCGAATAGCCGTGAGCCGCCATGGGCGAACGGACGGGCGGTGCCGATCGAGATCGTGGGATGACCCGTCCGCGTATAAACGAAGATATCGCCGTGCGAGTTCGTCGCCACACCGCCCACTTCGCCGAGATAGACTCCGGCGGGAAGCTGTAGTGCGTTGGAGGCGGAATCGAACCGAATTTCAGGGGCGTCCCCTTGAGCAGCGGCTGGAACTCCGGCGATCAAGGCCGCGGCCAGCAGTGCTTGTATAAAGAATTTCATGATTGTTCTCCTTGCTCCGACTGCTTCCTTACCGGCTGCCCGTAGCCTTGGCCGACGCTGGCTGGAGAATGAGCTTCTGCACCCGCCAGGACTCGATTTCGCCCGCTATGATCTCGTTCGGGTTGCGGCAATCCATCATGTGAACCACCTGGAAGCCGGGCGCCAGCTTGGCAGGGTGACCGAACTTCCCTAGAACTGTCCCGTCCAGTTCAGCCTTGTAGATTTCCCCGGTAGTGTCCCAGGATCCCGGCATGTTTCCGTTGGGGTTCGAGTTCGACATGAACGCGTATTGGTGTGACCCCGACGAAACGCATACTGTCCAGGCGGTGCCAAGGTTGGTAATCTCCCGCATGGGCTTCAGGTTGTTATCGAGCACTTGGTAGCGGTTGTTTCCGCGGTCGGCAACCCACACATTCCCTTGTCCATCTACTTGTAGGCCGTGCGGGAGATTGAATTCTCCCAAATCTTTACCTGCCTTTTCGCTGCCAACCTGCGCCAGGAAGCGTCCATTCCTGTCATACTTAACAACCCGGTTATTGCAATAGCCGTCGGAGACGAAGATATTGCCCTGCGGGTCCCAACCTACGTCCGTTGGCCGGCAGAGAATATACTTCTTGGCCGGGACATTTGGGCCCACGGGATAACTCAGCGGGTCTTCGACAGCGGGAGGTCTGCGGCCGAGCACCATCAGCACCTTTCCATCCGGGCTAAACTTCGTAACCATATTGGTGCCCTCGTCGACAGTCCAAATATTGTCGTCCTTATCGACGCGCACCGAATGGGCAAATTCGAAGCCATAATAGCCGGCGCCGATTTCCTTGAGGAATTTGCCGGTTTGGTCGAATTCAAACAGGCGCGTATTGGCGCTGCGATGATAGACAAAGACATGACCCTTCGAGTTGGTGGCGACTGCGACCGATTCGCCGAGATACTCGCCAGACGGAAGTTTCAAAAAATTCGGCACCGACGAGAACTCAATCTCATGCACATTCTCGATGGTTGCCTTGCGTTGCGCAAACGCAGGCGCCGCAGCCAGCAGGGCCAGAGCCAATGACGACGTCAGAATCTGTTTCATAGAAATCTCCTAGAACTTTCCAACCGGACTTTCTATTCTACGGGAACCAGGGGAACCCTGGGGGCTGGTCAAGATGGGTACAGAGGTGATGGCGGATGAGCTCATTGCCGCACCGCTGGAGCGGTACTCTGGAGGCTTGAATGTTCGGGCCCTTGACAAGTCTTCTGCAATTTTCATTCGTTGCCCTGACTTCAATCTTCTTTCTAGTCGATCCGATTGCAGCAGTACCGGCCTTCCTGATCATCACCGCGAATGCTAGCACGCGTCACAGACAAAGGATGGCGCGGCGCGCGGCTTGGACATGCTTCGTCGTTTTATGCAGCTTTGCGATTGCTGGAACTTTAATTTTCAGGCTGTTTGGAATCACGCTACCCGCCTTCAAGATAGCGGGAGGCGTGATCCTCCTGTTGATCGGCATGGATATGCTCCAGGCGCGGCGCTCTCAAACCAAGGAGACGCCGGCTGAAACCGAAGAGAGCGCGGAAAAAGAAGACGTCGGAATTATCCCGCTTGGCGTGCCTATGCTCGCTGGCCCCGGCTCGATCTCTACAGTCATGGTTTTGATGAGTGGCGCTCCACAGTGGTGGTATGCGATACCGATTCTAATAGCCATCGCTATCACGGCTATATTGTCCTACTGGACTCTCGCCGCCGCCGATCGGGTGCGGGGATATCTGGGGGAAACGGGAATTCGGATTCTGACGCGAATGATGGGACTGCTGCTTACTGCAATAGCTATTCAGTTCATGCTCAACGGTCTCATCGATATCGGCCTGGTTAAACGTTCGCCTTAGACCGAACCGATGCGAAATACTAGCTCGGAGGTTGCGTTGCAAGGAATAGGTCTTTCCGTCGCGAGCAACTAGCAACAAGACCGGTTTCGAACCTGACTTCTGAAGCTCCGCTCTAATTTCCGCGGGTGACCGCACTGGCTGCCGGTTGACTTCCGGTATCAGGTCCCCACGCTGGATACCAGCCTCGGCGGCCGTGCCCGTTGGATCGACGTCCGCCACGATGACACCCGTCGCCCCAGCTTCCAGGCCCAACTGTTTGGCTATATCGGGCGTCAGCGGCTCCACGGTGATTCCAAGTTGCGCGCGCTAGCCGGATGATTCATTTCGAAGGGAAGCACCGCTGGCGCTTTGGCCGCTCTCGGACAATAAAGTCAAGCGCGTCCGGAGTTGCTGCTCTTGCCCGTTTCTAGAACGGTAAGAGTGAGACCTCGGTTCCCGAAGGCTTGCTCGATTGCGCAGTGTCTTCGGATCATAGACGGGGAGTGCCATTCAGCCCGGTGGTGACATCGCCTGGAATGGTTCTGGAGCGGCTCCAGCCAGCGTTGGGCTCGACGTCCGTGTCAGCGTAACCGCGTTCGGCAAATGCAGGTGGTGGCGGAGGTGCGCCCGGCGCGTAACTCCCTTCAGCCGCCAGCGGCGGCCGGGAGCGGACCGTTAACGATCAGGGCTTGCACTTCTGAAATGTTGAACTTGTGCTTGCTTCCGTGCTCATCGATGAACGTGATATTATCCGCATTTCCGCCGTCGTATCTGTCATGGACTTGCATGCCATTAGCCAGCATCAGGACATTTTGTTAAAGGCCGAGTGTTGTTCGGCTACGGTTGTTGTCGAGCAGTGGAATCCAAGGCGTCGCCTGGTAGACGCCAGGGAACGATTAGAACGAAACATATCCCTCCGGACCTTGCTCCCGAGAGTCCGCCCGACGACCCACATCATCCCTTCAAGAAATTCACTATGATGGTCAGGATGCGATTCTTCCTGATCCTGTTCACTATTTCTTCGGCGCTCGCTCAGGATGCGGGAGCCACGCGTGCCGATTGGCCGCACTATGGCGGCACACAATTTTCGTGGCGCTATAGCAGCCTGGATCAAATCAATACCACCAACGTAAAGGCCCTCACGCCCGCCTGGATGTTTCAGACCGGTGACTATGCGGAAAACCTGCAGGCCACGCCGATTGTGGTGGACGGCGTGATGTACGTGATAACGGCCCGGGCGCGCGTGTTCGCGCTAGACGCTGCGACAGGCCGCGTCATCTGGCATTATGAATACCCCGAACCGCCGCGTAGTGTTCCCGGTTTTGTGGGAAACCGCGGAGTGGCGGTAGGCGACGGGAAAGTCTTCTTTGGCACCAAGGACGATTACATGGTTGCCTTGGATCAAAAGAATGGACGGCTACTGTGGCGAGTCAACATCGACGACGCGCGCCAGTGCGGCTGCAATATCACTGCGGCGCCCCTGGTGGTGAAGGACAAGGTCCTGGTGGGTGGCACGGGAGGCGATGGCGCGCATCGTGGTTACATCACTGCGTTCAATACCAGGAACGGGCGTCTGGCGTGGCGCTGGTATGTGATTCCTGGTCCCGGGGAAAAAGGAAATGAGACATGGAAAGGCGACAGTTGGAAATTCGGCGGCGGCGCGCCCTGGCTTACAGGCTCCTTTGATCCTGCGCTGAATCTGGTCTACTGGGGTACTGGCAACGCCGCGTCCGATTTTTACGACGCTGAGCGCGTAGTTGCGGGCGCTGACAAGAGCAAGGACATAAATCTCTACACTGCCAGCGTGGTGGCGCTGGACGCCGATACGGGCAAGCTGCGCTGGCATTACCAGGAAGTTCCCGACGACCTGTGGGATTACGATTCGGCTTACGAAGTCCTTCTGATAGACCGACCGATACGGGGCCGCATGCGGCAGACGCTCATACATATGAACAAGAGCGGATTGACCTCGGTTCTCGATCGCGTCACAGGCGAGTTCTTGGGGACATTCTCGGTTCCCGAAGTACGGACCTGGATTTCCGGAGTCACGGAAGATGGCAAACTGGTGGGCCGCAACGAGCCGCAATTGGGCAAAACCATTACCATTTGCCCGAGTGCGGCTGGCGCGAAAAGCTGGAACTCCATGGCGTATTCCCCGCGTACTGGATTTCTTTATGTACCCGTCAATGAAATTTGCAATGACATTACACCCAACGACCGCGCGCCGGAAGAGGGGCGAGGTTACATGAACGGCGAATTCCCCATGAAACTTGCGCCGGGGCGCACCACCTACAGCCACGTGGACGCCTGGGATCCGGTCACCGGCAAGCGCGCCTGGAGCGTGCCCTACAAGTATTTGCTGCTGGCTTCGATGCTTGCCACGGCAGGCGACCTGGCGTTTACCGGAAATCCCGAAGGCGACTTCTTTGCGCTGGACGCAAAGAGCGGAGACAAGCTTTGGAGTTATCAAACCGGCGCCGGCAATCGCGGATCGGCGGTTTCATATTCGGTCAATGGGCGGCAGTACATCGCCACACCCACCGGATGGCATGTCTCCGTTGTTGGTGCGCTCGCTCAGTCTTTGTTTCCTGATCAGGAATGGCGGCTGGGCTCGATGCTGGTGGTATTTGCCCTGCCTGAGAGTTCGCGATGAAGAAATTGGCGGTGACCGCGTTCATGCTGGCGGTGTCCTGCGCGGCGCAGAATCTGGCCGATGTTTTAGTGCAGGGCGAGCAGGTGTTTGCGAAGTCTTGCGCAACCGGATACTGCCATGGGATGAAAGGCGGATCGGGTGGCGCGCCGCGACTGGTCGGCCGCCACTTCGATCAGGCGTACATTAATAACGTCGTCGCGCGCGGCGTACCGGATACCGGCATGCCATCTTTCGCCACAAGATTGTCACGTGCGGATCTGGTCGCAGTGGTTGCTTATGTCGCGACGCTGAATGGCATCGCCAATCCCAATGTTGGCCCGGGGGGGACAGCGCCGCTGACTGTCTCGCGGCCTGCCCTTACCGGCGAAGCCGTCCGTGGCGCGCGCCTGTTCACCGAAGCCGTGCGTGGTTTTGGGCGATGCTCCACCTGCCATGAAGTTGGCGACATCGGAACATCCGTGACGGCACCTATCGCGAAAGTGCCGGCCTCCACAGCCGAACTCAAGGCTTTGGCGACACCCGATGTGAAGACTGGAACGATGGATGTTGAGTCCATGCCGGTGCTGGTATTGAGCCAAGGCAAACAGAGCACGGTGTTCTACGACCTAACGTCAGCCCCGCCGGTACAGCGAAACACCGAACCGGGCTTAGTCAGGTTCACAGATGGCAGCAATTGGCGGCACTCGTCCGTGATCAAATCGTACGACGATTCTGAGCTGGCTGCGATTCTGGCATATTTGCGTGCTGTGATCAAACCCTAAGCGCGGCGGCCGAGCTATCCCCTGGAATACACCCTCCGGCGCAAGGAGTAAGAAACAATTTAGCTACAGGGTGCTTACCCGGTAGCCGATGGAAGAGCGACAGAGGTTGAGCCAATTCTTACACCGAGAGTTTTATGGATTTCCGATCGGGCCGATGAAATTGTCGACGGCGTTCGTTTGTCGTTGGCGCTAGCGGGCAGCGCACTCGATGGTTTAAGCCTACTCCGAACCCAGGATTTCGACGTTGTATTGGTCAGCCTCCCGGTTCCCGACCAGGCGTGCGCGGCCGGGCTCCTGGAAGAATTGCAGCGGACCCAGCCCGGTACGCCCGTCGTAATTCACGCGCCGAATTCCAGACCCACCGAAATCGTTGGGCTTCTGCGGCTCGGCGCCTTCCACGTTTTCGAGCATGGGGACGCAACCAGTCTTCTCTACATGGCGGCCAATACCAAGTGCGCCGCCGAAGACGCGGCTGTGCCGGTTAATCACGAACCCGAACCTTGGCGCCGGCTGCTGATCGGAGAAAGTCGCGCCGTGCAACAGGTCGCGCAGTGCATACGTCTGGTTGCTCCCCGCCGTTCCACGGTGATGATTACCGGCGAAACCGGAACCGGCAAGGAGGTCGTAGCGCGATCCATTCACACCGCCAGTAACCGCAGCCACCTTCCGATGATCTCGGTCAACTGCAGCGCCCTGCCCGAGGCCCTCCTGGAGGCCGAACTGTTCGGTCATGTGAAGGGGGCGTTTACAGGAGCGATGAACCAACGCGTAGGGCGCTTCGAGCAGGCCAACCATAGCACTCTCTTTCTGGACGAGATCGGGGATATGCCGCTAAGTCTCCAAGCCAAGCTGTTGCGCGTGTTGCAGGAGCGGGAGTTCCAGCGGCTGGGCAGTTCGGAAAACGTCCGGGTGGACGTCCGTATCATAGTGGCCACCCACGCCGATTTAGCGCAATTGGCCAAGCAGGACCGGTTCCGCGAAGATTTGTATTACCGACTGAACGTAGTGCCGATTCCAATTGCGCCCTTGCGGGAGCGCCCTTCCGATGTACCGCTTTTGATCCAGCACTTCGTCGGGAAGATCTGCCGAGAAGAAGGCATCCCGGTGAAAAATATTTCACGCGAAACGCTCGAGCGGCTCTCCGCGCACGACTGGCCCGGCAATGTCCGGCAACTGGAAAACTGCGTCGAAAAAGCGATCGTGCTTAGCGGCGACCGGCCGGCGCTCTTTCCCGGCGACTTTCCGCTTCCTCCACGGACGCATCCGGTCGCGTTCCAACCGGGCACTCAGCCTTTCATCGCGCTTCCCGACCAAGGCCTGGATTTCGATCGCACGGTGGGAAATATCGAGTTAAATATCCTAGAACAAGCGCTGAAGAAGACGCGGGGCAACAAAAAGCTTGCGGCGGAAATGCTGGGCCTCAAACGCACCACGCTTTCCGCGAAGCTCAAGAGCCTTGCGGCCGTTGGGGCTGCGGGATAGGCGACACCTGCGTCGCGCGCACAATAAAGCGTTTGGGCGCCGACCCGACGTAGTAAAACGGGTAGCAGGTCACCAGCGTCAAAGTCGGCCCGTGTGAGGCAGCTAGGACGCCGAGATCTCTCGGTCCGACGATATCGATGGACTTTACTAAGTAGCGATAAGTCCCATTCTCTGTCTCCAAATGGATGGAGTCATCCTTCTGGATATTCCTCAGCGCGCGGAAGAAGGTATCGCGATGCCCCGCCAGCGCAACGTTCCCTGCGTAACCGGGCAGCGCCGTGCCGGGGATATGCCCTACAGCACGATGCAGTGTCTTGCCGTCCGCGCCCTCGCGCACCATGACGCTCAGATTCAGACGGGGGATCTCCAGCCGGCCGATCACTGACGAGGGAAGCGGCGGTTTTCCTTGCGGCATCGGCTCCAGCTTCGGAGCGGCGTCGGGAGCCTCCACTTTTTCGCGCTGCGAGCCGAACAACCAGGAGAACTCATCCCCCACGAATCCCCGGACCGAGGGAGTTTGCCCGCGCAGGGTCTGATCGAAAGCCCAGTCCTGATACGCCTGAGAAAGAGTCGTGGTGGCGTTCACCCAAACATAAGTATCGAGAGCCGCCAAGCCGACCAATAGAAAGACCCACTCAAGGCCGGCCAGCCAACTGCTCGCCCGCCGCGCATAGCGATCGGGTGGCGAGTCCAATTTCAAAATGGCTCTCATTTTTGCTCCGCTCCCGCGCTTTCGGGAGCGAATAAATATTTCGTTCGCGTGCGAACGTTCAATTTCTGGGCATCCGGCGACGTGGCTGCCACTTTAATTTGCCGCTCAGGCTTTCCGTTGTTCAGCTCCGGAATGTATCCGATGGTATACCGCGTCCGAACGTCTTTCGCGATTTGGCGGCAAATCGGCACGACCGCGTCTAGGGTCTTCGGAAAGTACGAGCCTCCGCCGCTCACTTGCGCTAGCTGCTTTAGCACACCGGGGTTCGCTTCCGGGTCGTCTTCATCGAAAATGCCGATGGTGTAGATGGTGACGATCGACTCCAGAACATCGTGCATGACATCCGGAAGCTTATGCACGCTGATGTTGTCGCCACCGTCGCTAATTACCAGCAAGGTTTTCTTATCGCGCCGGCCCATGTCTGTCTGATGCAACGCCATCTCAATCGCGTCGTAAAGCGCTGTTCGTCCCTCCGGAACGCCCTGCCACAATGCCGCGCGCAACTGATCGATGTTGTCGGAAAACAAAACCGTATCCGGAAGCCCATGGCGGGCCTTCTCGTTAAAATTGATGACGAAGACCTCGTCCTGGGGATTGCTGGCCTTGATGAATTCTACCGCCGCGGCGATCACTTCCGCCCGCTTCGGCCGCATGCTCCCGCTCTCATCCACCAAGATTCCGACCGTTACAGGAATATCCGCGTTCGCGAACTGGGTGATCTGCTGCAACTTGCCATTTTCGTAGACTCTAAAATTGTCTTGGGTTAAGCCGGAGACGAAGCCTCCGTCGCGGCCTTTCACGCTGACGTCCAATAAAACAAGGCGCGAGGTGGTCCGGATGGTGTAATTATCGGTCTCCTGCCCCTTGCCGGCTGTTGGGACACTCTTCTGGTAGTAACCAGCGGCCACCAACACTATTACCGGGGCAGCTACCATCCACCGGATCACGCCGCGCCCCTTGCTCATAGGTCTCTAACCTATGTTACGACGCTCGAACCACATGCAACACAAAATACAGGCCCAGCGAGACCAGTCCGATCAATCCTATGAGAGGATATGGGCTGGCAGTTTTCGGTAACTCCTGAGGAGCCGTTGCCGGTTCTGGAGCTGGAGCTGGTGCAGGCTCGGGCTGAACTTCCGGCTGCGTCGGAGGCGCTGCTTGCGCGACTTCCTGCCGAGGCTCTTCCGCCGGAGGCGGGGTCGTTGTTACTGCAGCCGAGGGCAACTCAGCAGGCTGCGTGGCTTCCGTAGTCGGCACCGGCTGATGGGCCACAGCCGCTATCTGAACGGCGGCCGACTTGGGATAAGCAAACTCTTGTCCGAAATTGTCGCCAGGGTAGAACCAGGCTCTCAAAGCCTTGGGTTGTCCGGGAGGCGTTTCCCAGAACGTGAATACGGTCTTTCCGGTCGGCTGCAGCCGATAATTCGGAATGGCCAGAATGGTGGTTTCCAAGTGTGTTTCATCCGCGTTGAAGATCTGGACGATATGGCGATCCGAGGGCGAATCCAGAAGCTTAATCACGTATTTGCCGGCAGGCAACACCTTGTTCGGAACTTGAATCGATTCGTTTACGGTCATAATCGTCTTCTTGTTCCATTCATCCGCGCGGGCAGTCGGAGCGAGCGCGATTCCTAGCACTCCGACAGTCGCGAGTGCGAGAACTAAACGGTTCATATATGAACTCCTTCCCTGATGGAAATGTGCGATGCGCGATCGCTGAAAGCAACCGCCATGTTTTCAGGCTGCATGTAACACATAGCTAGCAACCGCTAGTGTTCATCGCAGCTTCGCTGCCAAAACGGCAAACTATTGCTTCTTATGGACTTCCGGTAGGAGAGGCGGCCTAAACCTGGAAAGATTTACAGCTTCTTCGCGTCGAACTGTCGTCACTCGGTCACTAACGCTGCAACGGATCTTCCACCCAGGGCGGTGTGGCTTCCATTAAGCGAGCTAGCTCGGGTTCGAGTTTTGCCATCTTCTCCTTCATTTCCCAAGCAATACGGCGATAACTGAAGTGACCCTTGACCCCCGAACGGAGCCTCGAAATATATTCCGCCTCCGCAAAATCCATCTTGAAAAGAAACCTGGATTTGGTGGCAAACGGCAGCAAATAATGCGATGCCGGCTCTGGCAGGCAGCCTGCCACGTGACGGGCATGTGACACCAAGGAACTGTACAAAGCCGCGAGGCCAGCTTCCTCAATGGCATCCGGAGTCGCAAAGCCCAGCCTGGTGGAGTAGGCCTGCCGGAATTGCTGGCACCTTCGATGCCTATGCAAGTCGCGATAGGCCCCGATGTCCATCACGATATCGTACACATACGGACCGCCGCGGAAGTTTCGCAGCAGCTCGTCCCGGTGGGTTCTCGATTGCAACCCGAGGTCGATGACCTCGTTCTTCCGAGCGGAGCTCCACCCGCAAGCGAGTTCATACAGATCACGGTAGGAGCGATATGTCACCGGATAAAGCAATGTGGCGACAATGTCGGCCATCGTGTCACCCGGCTTCAGCAAATCGACTGCCTCGGAAGATCCGTCTTGGCCCTCGCCAAGATTCTCGCGCGCCCATTGCTGAAGGTCTTGCCGGCTGCGCCAGACGTGTTCGTTCATCTCCACGTGCCGCGCTAGCGTCGGAGCTACTGCGTCGGCCGCAGCAACTGGGTTGCCGTTCGAATCCCACGTACATACCGGCGGCGCCGCGCAAGCTTCCGCGATCTCGCCCGCCAATTCGCGAATTTCTGCGTACTCAGAAGCTTTCAAGCGCCGTACCTGGCGCTCCAGCGTACGGATGCTGGTGACCTGTCCGACGCCGGTCGGAATGCCGAAACACAGCAGGTAACGCGCTACGTCGAAAGCACGCGCCTTCAAGTTGCGCTGATATGCGTCTGACTTCATGGATTCCGGACGGGGAAACCGCTCGACCAGATAATCGAACATTCTGGCGTGAATTTCGTTGTATCCATCCAGCAGCTTTCCGGCGGCAGTCTGATAAATGGCGGCTTGCGTGGAATCAAATTCCGGCGGCGTTACGAAACCTGATTTCGAGAAATCCTGATAACGCGATGAGCGCGCCTGCCCGTCCCACAACTGCTCATCTTCAACTTCGGTGGCCGCCAGTTCCGAGATGCCCTCAAAGCACAGGACCACGTGACCCAGGTCCGCGATGGACGCATGCCCGTATTGAAAATAGAAGCTCTCGAGAAACTTAGCCGAGTCATGCGTGCGCACCCAATCGATGGAGTCGCGAATGGAATCCGGCGACCGGCTGTATCTCGCCAGCGCATAGGCACACTTTTCCGGCGGCATTGGAGCAATCGTGATTACGCGCTTCGCGGGCGTGGCGTCACACGCCGGGTCCGTGGCGCACGCACTCTTGCGTGCCGCGTCGGCACTCATGCCGGCGCCCGGGTCATTACCTGCTTCGGGCATCCCACTACCCCTTGAACTCTCCCGCCAACCGGCTAGCCAGCGGCCGTGTCTGCCCGGAGTACTTGTTTCCGGCCTTGTTGCGGTAGGGCATCGACGAGGGCGAGGAGAGCTGCTCGAAAGTAAACGAACAGATTCGCATTCCCGGATACAACGCCACCGGCATGCGGCTCAAATTGCTCAGTTCGAGCGTCGCTTTGCCGGACCAACCGGGATCGAACAGCCCTGCCGTGCCATGCACAATGATCCCGATCCGCCCCAGACTCGACCGGCCTTCCAGCCTCCCGAGCACATCGTCATCTAGCTCCAGGCTTTCTTCCGTGATGGCCAGCACAAACTCGCGCGGCTGCAGGATGAACGAATCTCCTCCTGTCACTTCGACGCTCTTCATCAAGCCCTCGATGCCTTTCTTCTCTTTGAGATCGATGTAGGGATGGCGGCTATGTTCGAAGATGTTGAACTCGTTGCCAAGCCGGAAATCGACCGAGCAACTGCCGAACTGCTCGGGCGGCAATTCCGGTGCGATCTTGATCTTTCCCTGCGCGATGTAGCGCTTGATGTCCACATCGGACAGCACCATAGAGATTCACAGTAGCACAGGAGAGAATCAGAGAAGCACAGCTGCCTTTCTGAGCTTCAATTGATTGAAACTAAAGTTCCCGCCCCGCTTGTCGATAACTCTTTGAGGGCCCTTCGTGATCTCACTCCGGAAGTCTATCAACGAACTGGATCAGTTGAAGGAATCCAAACGAACTGCTGTTGACTGCTATGGTCTCGCAATTGGTGCGACGGCCGAACATGCCATTGAGGTCGATACCGCCCAAGTCGCGCAGTTCCGTTCGGCGATGCAATCTCTCCGCGATCAAATTAAACCGGACATTACAGCGGAACAACTGCGCAGCCTGCACACGACGTTGAGCGCTGAACTCGAAACTTATGCCGAAAAGGTCCATCAGCGCCTCCAACGCTTGCGTGACGACGTCCGCGCGGCCTCACAGGCAGTGGAAGTTTTCGCTGGAAATTTCTCGGCTAGTGGAGCGGATCTGGATGTGGAAGTGAAGCGCGAGCTGCAGCGTCTTGATAAAGCCGCGCGCAGCGCCGGCATCGACGAACTCCGGGGCATCATTGGCGGCGTTTCCGCCAGTATTCTTTACAGTTTTGAACGGGTGAAGTCCAGCAACCAGTTGGCTGTCGCCCAGCTAAAAGACGAGATCCGCGTGCTTCATAGGGAAATCGAAATCGCGCGTAAGTCGCGTACCTCCGGCAAGGTCGCTCCCACACCCGCCCAGAAAGAGATCTTCCGGCAAATCGAGGTGTTCCGGCAGCGCAACACTCCGTTTTCTGTCATTGTGGTGGCCGTCAAGAATCTCGGCGGGCTCCAAAGCTGTTACTCCAAGGCCGCTATTGAGAGCACCCTCGCGTCGCTGCACGCCCGTCTAAAAAGTGCACTTCCCGCATGTTCCGCATCCAGCCGCTGGACTGAGTCGCAGTTCGCGGCAGTTGTGGCAGTGGAAGGGGCCGCTGCCATGGCGATGTCTCGTCAGCTGGCCAAGCAGCTTTCGGGAAGCTACATCGTCCAAGACGGAGATTTCCAAACCGTGGCTTTGGAAACCAACGCGGGCGTCATCGATTGCAAAGCCCAAGCCGATCCCTCCACGCTCCAGCGCAGGCTCGATCAACTCTCCGAGACCCTCGCTCGAGATTAGGATCTCGAAGACCGGTCATTTCAGCTCCACTACCGTCGCGCCGGTGCCGCCCTCGTTCTGCGCGGCGGGGTAAAATTTCTCCACATGCGGATTGGTGGTAAGCAGCTCGGCGATCACTTTACGGAGGATACCCATGCCGTGGCCGTGCACGATGCGGACCCGGTCGACCGAAGCCATGGCGGCGCTGTCGAGGAATTTATCCACCCGGTCGCGGGCTTCCTCGGCGCGTTGTCCGATGACATTGATTTCGCGATAGGAAACGTCCCAGCGCGGGCCGGGTTCGTACGATACATTCTTGGGAAGACGCGCGGCTTCGGGCGCGACGGGCAGCACTTCCTCGACGTCGCCGGTAGAGACCTGCATCCTCATGAGGCCTGCTTCTACTTCGAGCAGGCCGCCCGAGAGTTTGCGCCGCACTCGGGCAGGCTCGCGCACGCCCTTCAAGCGCACTCTTGAGCCTTCTTCGATTTTGAGGACGGCCACGGCTGGCGAACGTTCTCCAAGCACTGTTTCGCGGGCCCGCTCTTCGAGCTCCCGGCGGGTTCTCGCCACACGCCGCTCAGCCTGGTCCGCGGCTTTGCGCTGCTCACCGCTGGCGACAATCTTGTCGATGGTTTCGCGACCCTCGGCTTCAAACTGGGCTATAGCTGATTGCAGGCGCTGGTCCATTTCCTTGAGCTTGGCGCTTTCGCGCTGCTGCCACTCTTTGGCCAGCGACTGTTCGCGCGCCGCCAAGGCCTCCCGCTGATCCTGCAATTCCCTTTCGGACTTGGCCAAATGATCCAGGCGCTCGTGCAGCTCGGCGAGAAACCGTTCCATATCGCGCTCATGCGTCGACATCCGGCTGCGAGCGTCGTCGATCAAATTCTCACGGATGCCGAGGCGGCTCGCGATCTCGAGCCCAGCCGATTTGCCCGGCGCCCCCAGCCGCAAGACATAAGTAGGCTGCAGAGTCTCCTCGTCAAAACCCATGGAGGCATTCAACACGCCCGCCGTGGTCGATCCGTAAATCTTGAGCGCAACCAAGTGAGTGGAAGCCAGAGTGAACGCGCCATTGGAGCGGAAGGTTTCGAGGATCGAGACGCCCAGCGCGCCGCCTTCATCGGGATCGGTAGCGCGGCCCAACTCGTCCAGCAGCACCAGCGATTGGGGAGTCACGGCCTCCAACATCTCGCGCACGTGAGCGATGTGCGCCGAAAAACTGCTGAGGCTCTGCTCGATGGACTGCTGATCGCCGATGTCTGCCAATACTTGCCCGAAGAGCGGAAACTCAGCTTCAGCGGCGGGCACGGGCAGACCGGACTGGGCCATCAGTGCCAGCAATCCGACGGTCTTCATGGAGACCGTCTTGCCGCCGGTGTTCGGTCCGCTGATCAGCAGCGTACGCTGATTTTCGTCGAGTTTCAGGCTGATGGGGAGGATCTGCTTTCCTTGCCGGCGCAGCACATCTTCCAACAGAGGATGTCGCGCCCGGGTGAGGAGCAGCTTGCGATCGGAGTCGGGACTAAAGCGTGGAATGGTGCAGTCGAAGTCGATTGCGAATCCAGCTTTCGCAAACAGCAACTCCAGAGCGCCGATGGAATCGACAGAGGCTTGAATCTCGCCGGCGTGCGCGCGCAGCAGCTCGGTCAATTCGCGCAGAATGCGAAGCACTTCGTTTTGCTCTTCTTCGCGCAGTCGTACCAACTCGTTGTTCAGATCGATGGTCTCTAGCGGCTCCACGAAGAGGGTATGGCCGCTGCCGCTAGCGCCGTGAATGACGCCGTACACCTTGCGCTGCTGGCCCGCTACTACCGGCACCACGAAGCGATCGTTGCGCAGCGTGATGAACTCTTCCTGCAGCGTCCCGTCGTCGTGATGCGCGCGCAGAAATCGTTCGAGCGATATTTGGATATGCCTCTGCTGTTTATCGATATCGCGGCGCAGGCGCTGCAACGCGACACTGGCATCGTCAGCCAAAGAGGCGTCGGGGAGGATCTTGCCGCTGAGGTCGCGCAAGATGGAGCGAGGATCGAAAATGGCGGCTGCACGCGCGCCCAGCCTCGGATACTTTTCGGCGGCGACATTGAGCAGCGAGCGTATTTCACCGGCCTGTTCCAGCAGACGGGTGAGCTCCAGAAGCTGTTTGGCTTCGAGCGCCGCGCCCTCGATACGAAGCATGGGAAGGCTGGTGGAAATGTCGGGAAGCGAATCGAAGCGGATTCGAATCGCCGCGCCCCGGGAAGCCGATTGGGGCTGGAACGTGGCGCGCAGGTAAGCGATCGCCTCGGCGACGTCCGCCAGTGTGCTTTCGAGAGGAGCGCGGCCCAAATGCGGCTCCAACAAATCAAGCTCGTCCCGTCCCAGCCGGCTGTGCACAAATCGCCCGAGCAACTGGCGTAGGGATTCGAACTCGAGCAGATCAGCGCTGAAGTTTTGCAAAGGCTCTCTCGACCACGCTTAATGTGCCGTCTGTAAGACGATAATCGTGGAGCTTCTGTTCCGTCACCCATGCGACGCAGCTGACATCACTGGCGGCTGACAACCGGCCGCCCACTGGACGGCACAGATAGTCGATCAGTACGTAGTGATATTCGATCTTTCCCTCCGGGTCGGGAATGATGCGCTCGAAAATTTCAAAAACAGAAAGGGGTTCCACTTCAAGCCCGGTCTCTTCCAGGACTTCGCGCCGAATTCCTTGCTCTAGTTTCTCGCCGCATTCGACTATGCCGCCCGGCAGCGACCAGTAGCCTTTGAACGGCTCGCCGGCCCGCTCGACAATCAGAAGTTTCTCATCGTCGAAGATGAGAGCACCCACGCCAAGGAACGGGCGCGAGGGATAGCGGCGGCTGTCCGTCTTAATACTGGACACTGCCCTTCACATTCAGGCGCAAGCGGTACACCGATGTTCGGGCTGTGACGTAAAGCGATTCGAAGTCGGCGTCACCGAAGGCACAGTTAGAAGGAGTCTCGGGCAAGGGTACGGAGCCAAGCGGTTTGCCTTCGGACGTGTACGCTTCGAGCTTGCCGGCCGCCACGTAAAGATTGCCTTTTTCGTCGACGCGGATGCCGTCCGGGACTCCCTCAATTTTGGAAACCAGCACACGTTCGTTGGTCGCTGCGCCATTGTGATCCAGGTCGTAAGCCCGGATGTTGTGCTCGTCGGAGTTCGTCACGTAGAGAACAGCGCCATTGGGCGAGATGGCGATGCCGTTGGGCCGGCCCTTGGGTTTCGCGATGGCCTCCAGTTCGCCGCGGCGCGAGAGGTGATAGACGCCGAAAAAATCGAGCTCGCGCGAGTCCTCTTGGTTGCCGAAGGCGGGATCGGTGAAGTAGATCTGGCCGTCTTTTCGCACGACGATATCGTTGGGTGCGTTCAGGCGCTTGCCCTGATATTTTTCGGCGATAACCTCGACTTTGCCCTTCTTGTCGGTGCGCGTAACCCGCCTCAGGTGGCTTTCGCAGGTGTACAGGCGGCCCTGCGCGTCGAAGGTGTTTCCATTCGCGCCGCTGGAATTCGACCGGAAGATGCTCACCGGTTTGCCTGGCTCCATCTGTAGGATTTTGTTATTGGGAATATCGCTAAAGACGAGATAGCCATCGCGCGACCAGGCCGGACCCTCGGCGAAGATATTGCCGGCAGCGACCTTATCGACTTGGACCTCCGTGAAATCCTGGGAGGCGGCGGTGAGGACAAAAAGGAGGATGGCGAAGAGAGATTTCACGTCACCGATCAGGTTAGCAGAAGGGACCATTTCACTCCGATGCCCGGCATAGTCGCCGTTGGTGTAAACTAGCAAGCACGTAGTTGGTTAGGGGCACAATTTATGAAAACCGCAACCTTGTCGTTATGTTTTTTGTTATTGGTCTGCGCGAGCGCCGTTCTCGCCCAAGACATTACCGGTAGCATTGCCGGTACGATTCTAGACGCCAGTGGCGCGGGGGTACCCGGCGCGAAAGTTACGATAACCTCGCTCGACCGAAACCAAGTCGTCCGCACGGTTACAACCGATAGCGCAGGCAACTATTCTGCGCCTCTGCTGCCAGTTGGGAAATATTCCGTGAGCGTGGAAGCCCGTGGCTTCAAGAAAGCCACGGAGGCGAACCTCACCTTAAACGTGAGCGATAAGTTAACGATGAATCTTAATCTGGAAGTAGGCGACGTGCAGCAGGAGGTGACCGTTCAGGCCGCGCCCATAGCGGTGGAGTTGGAATCGCCGGTGCAGAGCACGATCGTCAATGGCACGCAGATACGCGAGCTGGCGCTGGTCACTCGCAACTACGAGCAACTGGTGGCGCTGATGCCGGGTGTAAGCTCCTCCGCGGTGGATCAGTTATATGTGGGCGTCTCGGCGCCGGCCGGAACGGCTGCCACCATTCCTTACGCCATCAATGGGGCGCGCAACTCCGGCAGTTCATGGACTGTCGACGGCGCCGATAACGTAGACCGCGGGTCGAATCTTACACTGCTGAATACACCCAGCGTGGACGCGATCGACGAGTTCAAGGTACTGCGCAGCGATTACTCCGCCGAATTCGGCCGCACGGGCGGCGGTATTATCAGCGTGATCACCAAGTCCGGCACCAGCCAATTTCACGGTGATGCTTACGAGTTCGTGCGCAACAACGATTTCGCCGCCAATAATTTTCTGAACAATGCCAACCGGCTGAACCTGGGGGCAAATGGCACTGCCCAAGTGCCGGCCTTGCACTACAACAATTTCGGCTGGACTCTGGGCGGACCGGTCTTCATTCCTCACGTTTACGGCAAAGACAAGAACAAGACATTCTTCTTCTTCTCCCAGGAGTTTCGACGAGTCATCACGTATTCGTCGCCAGTGGGAGTCGTTCCAACAGCGGCCGAGATCACCGGAAGCTTCCCTCATCCAATCTGCGCCTCGTACACCGGCAGCACCTGCAATCAGGTAACGCAGCAGATCACCAATATTGATCCCGTAGCACAGCAGTACATCAAGGACATCTTCTCGAAGGTACCGCTGCCCACCGGCACCAATACGCTGGCCTCGCTGTTCCGCAACACTTACAACTTCGAGCAGGAGCTGGCCAGAGTGGACCATACGTTCAATGACAAGCTCCGCGTATTCGTGCGCTACCTGCGAGATGACATTCCAACCATTGAGCCCGGAGGGCTGTTTACGGGCGACGTCATTCCCGGCGTCGGAACCACCAGCACCGATGCTCCCGCCCACAACTGGGTTGCTCACGCGGTTTCCGCACTCTCGCCCACCTGGCTGAATGAAGCGGGCTTCGATTACTCCTACGGCGCTATCATCAGCAACCCGACTGGCTTTATGGCCGCGACCAACTCGCCGGATATTAAGGTGCCTCTACCCTTCGCTGTGACCCTGAACCAGGTTCCGAACATGAGCTTTACCGGTGGAAGCAGCCTGGCGACCTATGGCCCATATCGCGATTTCAATCGCAATTACGCTTTCTTCGATAACCTAACCAAGATTCATGGAGCACATACCTTTAAGTTCGGCTTCACGTACAACTACTACCAGAAGAACGAGAATAACGGTCTGTCTAATGCCGGGGCCTTCGCTTTTACTTCTGCAACCTCAACCACACCCGCCGGCGGCGCATCGCTCTTCGAGCAGGCCTTTGCAAATTTCCTGACCGGCAATGTGGCCACCTTCACGCAGTTGTCCAAGGATATAGCGCCCGATGTTCGAGCCCAGCAATGGGAGTTGTATGCGCAGGACGATTGGCGCGCGAGGCCGAATCTCACCCTCAACATCGGCCTGCGGTATTCGATGTTCCGCCAGCCGATCGATAGCAACAATGAGCTGACTACGTTCGATCCCTCACTTTACAAGGCAGCTAATGCGGCTCAGTTGACCTCGGCCGGTCTCTTGGCCAACACCAACGCGCTTTCGTATCTGAATGGCATCAGCATTAATGGCACTACCTCTCCTTTCGGGAGCAAAGTGGCCCGTGAAAACAGCGGGAACTTTGCGCCGCGTGTTGGGTTCGCCTGGGATCCCTTCAAAAAGGGAAAAACATCGGTTCGAGGCGGCTATGGAATCTCCTATGACGCGACTCTGTTCGGAATCTACGAACAAAATATTTTCAACAACCCGCCTTACGTGGATTCAGTTAGTATTCCGAACACAACGCTCGATAATCCCGGCGGTGGCACCGCGAGCGTACAGAATTCGCCCAAGGCGCTGCGTGGCACGGCGCCCGGCTGGAACACGCCCTATTCACAGCAGTGGAGCCTGGAAATTCAGCACCAGTTCACGCCGTCGACACTTCTGAGCGCCGGTTATGTCGGCACCAAGGGCACGCACCTGTTAGGAATTGTCGACATCAACTCGGTTTTCCCGGGTCTGGCCTATACATCCGGCTTGGTGCCCGCCGGCACGACTCTTACTTCAGCGAACGAGACGGTCCTGAACATCCTGCGGCCGTACCAGGGCTACAATGCCATTAACCAGATCGAGCCTTGGTTCAACTCCAACTACAATGCGTTGCAGATCTACGGTCAAAAACACTTTCATGGCAATTCGTTGATCGCGTTTTCCTATACCTGGTCCAAGAACCTAACCGACAATCAGAGCGATCGTTCCAACGCCCCTCAAAACGCCTACAATGCTCACGAAGGAGAGTATGGGCTGGCCACGCTGGACCGCCGCCAAGTCTTCACAGCGGATTTCGTGTACGATCTCCCGTTTTTCACGGCACAAAAAGGCCTGGTGGGAAAGACTCTGGGTGGCTGGGAGGTCTCCGGAGTTCTTTACTTCAACACTGGGACGCCGAATACCATCACCACATTGGCCGGTACCGATCCCTCCGGGCTGGGTATTTTAGGATCGAGCGCGGCCAGCCCGCGTCCTAATATGGTGTGTGATCCGAATCAGAACGCTCCCCATACCCGTTTCCAGTGGTTCAATGCGTCTTGTTTCTCGAACGTCCCCACCGGCGTGCATTTACCGGGAAATGCGGGGCGCGGAGTAGCCGAAGGACCTGGCTTTGAACGCGTGGATCTGGCGATATTCAAGAACGTCACCTTCAAAGAACGAATCCGCTTCCAGTTGCGCGGCGAGGCGACCAACGCGTTCAATCATGCGAATCCCAACGGCTTTGGGTCATTGGGACTGGGCAGCTCGCTATTCGACCAAATCACTAGCTATCGCGATCCGCGAATTATTCAGCTAGGGGCGAAATTCTACTTCTGAGGACTGGTTTCGCGGTCTTACTGCTGGGCCTGCTCGCTGCGCACGCTGAGACACCCGCGTTGCGCGATCCGAAGAATGGGCTTTGGAGCGAGCGGGCTTCAGACACCTATCGTGTTCGGGTCGACACCAGCGAAGGCCCGGTGGTGTTGGAAGTGACACGCGCACTGGCCCCGCGCGGCGCGGATCGCTTCTACCACTTGGTTGAAACAGGCTTCTATGACGACTCGCGGTTTTTCCGCGTGATCGCGGGACGGTTCGCGCAGTTCGGCATCCCCGGTAACCCCGCGATTGCCGGCGTCTGGAGAAACCAGCAATTTCCCGACGATCCAGTACGCGCCAGCAATATGCGAGGCACTTTCGCCTACGCCATGACCGGGCCCGGCGCCCGTACCACGCAGATCTATATCAACACCAGCGATCAACTGCAGCAGGATGCGCAGGGTTTCGCTCCTTTCGGCCACGTTATTGAGGGAATGGGCGTTGTCGACAAACTTTATAGCGGCTACGGCGAGCGGTCGGGCGGCGGGATGCGCGCGGCCAAGCAGGCACGGCTATTCGAGGAAGGCAATGCTTATCTTGATCGTGAGTTTCCACTGCTCGATAAGCTAATTCGCGCCCGGATCATTCACCGGTAAGGCGGAAGGATTGGCGGAGGCGAGGGGCACGAACCCGCGACTTCCGACGTGAACCCCATGAAACGCCGTTATAATCGCCGGGGTGCAGGGCTAGACAGGGTGTCATCCCTCTGCCTTATCCCGCCGTTCTTTTGGATTCAGTGAGCGCTGTACGCGAGAAAGGTGACAGCCGAATGCCCAGCCTCTGCATCCGAAGCTGAAGTGTCGAACGCTTGATTCCCAGACGAGCAGCCGCTCCGCTCGGTCCACCAATAACCCCGTTCGACGCTTCCAGAGCGCGTAGGATCTGAGTCCGTCTCGTCTAAAAGAGCATCAAGGTTCTCCTGCTCGGGCTGACTGGCTTTGGCCTCAGCCTGACGGGTTCTTGGGGTAACGACGCGTTCGAGTTCGGCCAGGGCAACATTCAGCACAGGACCTTTTGAGATGATCACTGCCCGTTCGACCACATTTTGGAGTTCGCGTATGTTGCCGGGCCAATGGTAGCGGACCAATGCCTCCATTGTTTCGGAAGGGATGCTGTTGATCACCCGATTATTCCGCTTGCTAAATTGCTGCACGAAGTGGCGGTCCAGCAAAGGAATGTCTTCTTTCCGCTCGCGCAGCGCCGGGACTCGGACGGGAAACACATTGAGCCGGTAATACAAATCGGATCGAAATTTCTGCTCGTCGGTCATTGCCTTCAAATCGCGATTCGTTGCCGCGATCAGACGGGCATCCGTCCGCAGAGTGCGAGTGCTGCCGAGGCGCTCGAATTCGCGTTCCTGCAGGACGCGCAGAAGCTTCGGCTGAAGCTCCACCGGGATTTCTCCGATTTCATCGAGGAAGATGGTTCCGCGATGCGCTAGCTCAAAGCGCCCCACTCGCTGGCTGATCGCGCCCGTGAACGCCCCCTTTTCATGACCGAAAAGCTCGCTCTCCAGCAAGCCTGTGGGAATCGCGGCGCAATTCAGCTTTACAAATGTGTTGGATTTCCGAGAGCTGAGATTGTGTACGGCGCGGGCAATCAACTCCTTGCCTGTGCCCGTCTCTCCGTAGATGAGAACTGTAGACTCGGCGGGTGCGACGATCTCGATCTCCCTCAGAACACGCTTCAGGGCCTGGCTGTTTCCGACGATGTCCCCGAAATGAAGCTCATTGCGGATCTCGGATTCCAGATAGACGTTCTCTCGCACAAGCCGGTCTTTGAGTTGCGATATCTCTCCGTAAGCCACGGCGTTCTGGACAGCAAGCGCGATCTGATTCGCAACCGGACCGAGGAAGGCGAGATCCTCCTCTTCGGTGAATGCTCTCTCTCGCGAGCTGGCAAGAATCACAGCCGGCTCGCCACTAATTGCGGCATACGGATCATCATCCATTACCATCGCCTTCAGGTTTAGCCCAGAGATATTACCGGTCACTACCGCTAGGTCAGCCTCAGAAGAGATCCTTTGTAATTTCAGAGGAATGCCGCGAGTGATTCCGGGAAAGATGATAGGAATTTGCACACCGACCTCGGCCAACTTGCGCGGGAAATCCAGTCCACTACCTGTGGCAATCGGACATCCAGAATCAGGCAGCTCGGGTCAGAGGCGCGTTGTTCTCCGAGAAACTCCTCATCAGTTGTAAACTCGGCACGCAGCCAACGGACTCGACGAGATCCTCGATCGCCTGACGCATGCCAGCGTCATCATCAACGATGAACACGGTGGGAACAGCCGCGGCCTTCATGCATACGCCTCGGCTCCGGTGGGAAGCGTGAAATGGAAGGTCGCGCCCGCGCCCTCATTGGCAGTGGCCCACACTCGCCCTCCGTAAGACTCCACGATCGAGCGGGTGATGGTCAACCCCATACCCGTCCCC
>Ga0185299_10002052_pt1 | contig 33402 bp, 31 predicted proteins | sample PaiPotPPA55metaG_FD_128002 | JGI IMG/M metagenome (GOLD analysis project Ga0185299, IMG submission 128002) | Iron sulfur acid spring bacterial and archeal communities from Banff, Canada, to study Microbial Dark Matter (Phase II) - Paint Pots PPA... ...
CCTGATTCCACAGCCCACGATCGGCTGCCTGCGCCGAGCAAAATCGGCCCTCCAACGCCATCTCCGCGAGCCGCCACGAAACCGTCGCTATCAAACAATGTTCCAACTATCTTAACGCATATGGGCGTTGGCCGGGACGACAGCGAGCTACTCCACCCCGATCGTCGTCAAATCCTGGAACCAGTGCTGCGCCTGCACGAATTTCTTGATTTTCGGCGACAGCGCGTGCGGGTTGGTGTCGTGCACGACCCAGACCAGCGCGGCATCGTCGACGATCAGCGAATGCGCCTGCGCGATCAACTCGTTCTGCTTGGCGGTATCGAAGGTCTGCTTGGCTTCGCTGATCAGCGCGTCGACTTTTGGATTTTTGTAGCCGCCCCAGTTGACGCCGACCGGCGCGACCTGGTCGGAGGCGAAGAAGCGCACGATGGCGTAAAGCGGGTCCGAGGTCACGTACGCAATGTTGTTGGCGGTGATCCCCGCATTCATCTCGTCCGCAGCACCCTTGCGCCAGTGGGTATAGAGCGTCTCCAACTCGACGACCTTGAAGTCGATATCGATGCCGATTTCCTTAAAACTCTGCTGCAAAAATTCGTTCATCGGCAGCGACAACATCTGCCCGGTGCCGCCTTGGGCGATGATGAAGGTGGTCTTCAGCGGCTTGTCCTTGGAGTAGCCGGCTTCCTCGACCAACTTCTTGGCCGCGGCGAGATCGTATTTGATGTCGAAGGTCGGGTTGCCGAACCATGGGCTCGACGGGTCGACCTGTCCCTTGGCGGGTTTTGCCAGGCCGTTCATCAGGCCGACTACCGCATCGCGGTCGATCGCGAGATTGAGCGCCTTGCGCAGGCGGATGTCGGTCCAGGGCGAGCCGGGCAATACGCTTAAATGATAATTCCAGACATGCGGCGTGATGTTGTCGACGATCCGCATCCCTGCGGCCTTGAGCTGCGGCACGGCGTCCGGCGCCGGCGTTTCGATCAGATCGACCTGTCCGGCCAATAGCGCGTTGGTGCGGGTCAGCGCTTCCGGCATCGGAATCAGGATCAGCTTGTCGACCTTCGGAATCCGCTTCTGGTCCCAGTAATCCGGATTCTTCGAGAGTTCGGCGAGTTCGCGCGGCACCAGTTTTGTCAGCTTGAACGGCCCGGTGCCGGAGGGCTCGCTGGCGAACTTGTCCCAGTCCTTGCCGAGCTTTTCATATTGCGCGGGGCTCGAAATCAGGAACCAGAGCATCTGATAGGGAAAGAACGAATCGACGGTCTTGGTCGTGATCTCGACGGTGGAATCGTCGATCTTGGCGTAGGTCGCAACCGAGGGCAGTCGGGTCTTCACCTGCGCGCTCTGGCGCTTGTCGAATTGCGGGGCCTTGTCGTTCAACACCTTGTCGAGATTCCAGATCACCGCATCCGCATTGAACTCGCTGCCGTCATGGAATTTGACGCCCTTGCGAAGGGTAAAACGCCATTTGGTCTTGTCCTTTTCGTCGACCTTCCATTCGGTGGCGAGCCCCGGCACCAGTTTGCCGGGTCGGTCCGACACATCCATTTCCCAGGCGACCAGCGGATCGTAGATCGTGTACGCGGTGAACTGATAGGCGCCCGCGCCGCGATCCGGCTGACCTGTCGTCAGCGGAATATCGGCCATCGAAATGCCGTACCGCACCACGGATTCGGCTCGCGCCGGAAGGGCCGGCAGGCCCAGGTCGAGGGTGAGAACCAGGGCCGCAAATAGCATCGAATGTCGGGCGCGCATGAACTAAGCTCCTGTGGGGCGAGTATCCGGAATGCATAATGCCAACGCGGTGTCTGCAAGGTTGATGCCAGAATAGGCATCTCCGCCTGCCTCTTCACATGCAGTCACTTGGAATTGTGCGGCCAAGGCAGGTTTGGAAGAAGAATCCCCTCTATTGGCACAGCCGTTGCATGAGCTTGCATAAGAAATAATCATCGATGTCGAGAAGGATTTGGTGAGATGCGGACCGAAAAATCACGAAAACGCCGCCTGGCCGCGGCGGCCTTGGTGCTTGCGCTGGCAAGTGTGGCGGGGCCGCGGATCGCCGGCGCCGAAACCATTTTACGCATCGGCATGACGGCGGCCGACATTCCGCGCACGCTCGGCCAGCCCGATCAGGGTTTTGAAGGCAACCGCTTCACCGGCCTCACCATGTATGACGCGCTGACGATGTGGGACCTCTCCTCGGCCGACAAGCCCAGCGTCCTGATCCCGGGCCTTGCGACCGAATGGAAGGTCGACGATGCCGACAAGACGAAATGGATCTTCAAGCTTCGTCCCGGCGTCACCTTCCACGATGGCTCGCCATTCAACGCTGACGCCGTGGTGTGGAATGTCGAGAAGGTGCTGAAGCAGGATGCGCCACAGTTCGACCCCAGTCAGGTCGGCCTCACCGCGTCGCGGATGCCGACATTGGTCTCGGCGCGCAAGATCGATGACATGACGGTGGAATTGACCACCAAGGAGCCGGACAGTTTTCTGCCGATCAACCTCTCCAATCTGTTCATGGCGAGCCCGGCGAAATGGCAAAAACTGTTCGATGCGGCGCAAGGTACCGACGCCAAGGCGAAATCGCAGGCCGCGTGGGACGCGTTTGCCAAGGATGCGTCGGGTACCGGCCCCTGGAAAATGTCGAGCTTCACCCCGCGCGAGCGGCTCGAACTCGTCAAGAACGCGAATTACTGGGACAAGGCGCGCATCCCAAAAGTCGACAAGATGCTGCTGCTGCCGATGCCCGAGGCGAACGCGCGCACCGCCGCCCTTCTCTCCGGCCAGGTCGACTGGATCGAAGCGCCGGCGCCGGATGCCGTTGCCGAAATCAAGCAGCGCGGCTTCAATATCTACTCTAACGAGGAACCGCATGTCTGGCCGTGGCAGTTTTCGCGGATCGAAGGCTCGCCCTGGAACGACATCCGCGTCCGCAAGGCGGCCAATCTCTGCATCGATCGCGAGGGCCTGAGGGACGGCCTGCTCGCCGGCCTGATGGTGCCGGCGACCGGCACCTTCGAACCCGGACATCCCTGGCGCGGCAATCCGACCTTCCAGATCAAGTATGATAAGCCGGCCGCGCAAAAGCTGATGCAGGAAGCCGGTTACGGTCCGGCCAGGAAATTGTCGGTCAAGATCCAGACTTCGGCCTCCGGCTCGGGCCAGATGATGCCGTTGCCGATGAACGAATATCTGCAGCAGGCGCTCGCCGAATGTTACTTCGACGTGCAGTTCGACGTCATCGAGTGGAACACGCTGCTCGCCAACTGGCGGCGCGGCGCCAAGGACGCCTCCGCCAACGGCTCCAATGCGGTCAATGTGACGTATGCGGCGATGGATCCGTTCTTCGCGCTGGTGCGCTTCCTGCAGTCGTCGATGGCGCCGCCGGTGTCGAACAATTGGGGCTATATCAATAATCCAAAATTCGACGAGCTTGTGACCAAGGCGCGCCAGACCTTCGATCCGGCTGAGCGCGACAAGGTGCTGGCCGAACTGCACGCGGCCTCCGTCGACGACGCGGCGTTTCTCTACGTCGCCCACGACGTCGCGCCCCGCGCGATGAGCCCGAAGATCAAGGGATTCGTGCAGCCGAAGAGCTGGTTCGTGGACTTCTCGCCGATCTCGATGACGCCGTAGCTTCTCTCCGTCGTCATGGCCGGGCTTGTCCCGGCCATCCACGTCTTGGCCATGAAAAAGAAAGACGTGGATGCCCGGGTCAAGCCCGGGCATGACGAAGGACAGAGTTTCAGCCGCATCCTCCGAAAGTAACTCCGTGCTCGCCTATATCGCCCGCCGCATTGTCTATGTGATCCCGATCGTGCTCAGCGTGGCGCTGGTGTGCTTCATGCTGGTGCACATCACGCCCGGCGATCCACTGGTCGCGATCCTGCCCGCGGACGCGTCGCAGGAACTCGCCGATCAATTGCGCGCGGCCTACGGCTTCGACCGTCCGCTGCCGGTGCAGTTCGGGCTGTGGCTATGGAAGGCGGTCAATGGCGATCTCGGCCATTCGATCGCGACCGGACGCCCGGTGCTCTCGGAAGTCATGCGCGCGGTCGGCAACACCGTGACCCTGGCGATCGCGGCCGCGCTGATCGGGTTCACGCTTGGATTGTTCTTCGGCCTGATCGCCGGTTATTTCCGCGACACCTGGATCGACAAAGTCGCGACCTCGATCGCAATCGCCGGCGTCTCGGTGCCGCATTATTGGCTCGGCATGGTGCTGGTCATCATCTTCTCGGTGCAGCTCAACTGGCTGCCCGCGGTCGGCGCCGGCCCCGGCGGCTCCGGCGCCTGGGGCTGGGATTGGGAGCACATCCGCTATCTGATCCTGCCCGCGATCACCACCTCGGTGATCCCGATGGGAATCGTCACCCGCACCGTGCGCGCGCTGACCGGCGATATCCTGTCACAGGATTTCGTCGAAGCCTTGCGCGCCAAAGGCCTGCGCGAGACCCATGTGTTCCGCCATGTCATCAAGAACGCGGCGCCGACCGCGATGGCGGTGATGGGATTGCAACTCGGATATATGCTCGGCGGCTCGATCCTGATTGAAACCGTGTTTTCCTGGCCGGGCTCCGGGCTGTTATTGAACTCGGCGATCTTCCAACGCGATCTGCCGCTGCTGCAGGGCACCATCCTGGTGCTGGCGCTGTTCTTCGTGATCCTCAACCTCCTGGTCGATATCGCGCAGGCCGCGATCGATCCACGCATCAAGCGGAGCTAGAGGTGAGTATCAGCCCCACCATGTCGGATGCGGCGCTGCAGGCCGGGCCTGCTGCCAAAGCGCGCGGCTATTGGGCAACCGTCGGGCGGCGGATGACGCGCGACAAGGTCAGCATGGCCTGCGCGTTCATCCTGGCGTTGATCTTTCTTTCCGCGCTGCTTGCCCCGTGGCTCGGCCTCGCCGATCCCTATCAGGGCTCGATGATCCGACGGCTGCGCCATATCGGCACGCCCGGTTTTCCGCTCGGCACCGACGAGCTCGGCCGCGACATGCTGGCGCGGCTGATCTATGGCGGGCGATTGTCGCTGATCGTCGGTATCCTGCCGGTGATCCTTGCCTTTGTGGTCGGCACCTCGCTCGGCCTCGTCGCCGGTTATGTCGGCGGCAAGCTCAACACCGCGATCATGCGCACCGTCGACGTGTTTTACGCGTTTCCCTCGGTGCTGCTGGCGATCGCGATTTCCGGCGCGCTTGGCGCCGGCATCGTCAACTCCATCGTTTCGCTCACGATCGTGTTCGTGCCGCAGATCACCCGCGTCGCCGAGAGCGTCACCACCGGCGTCCGCAACATGGATTTCGTCGAGGCGGCGCGCGCCTCCGGCGCCGGCCCGTTCACCATCATGCGCGTGCACATGCTCGGCAACGTGTTGGGGCCGATCTTCGTCTATGCCACCGGCCTCATTTCGGTGTCGATGATCCTGGCGGCGGGCCTGTCGTTCCTGGGGCTCGGCACCAAACCGCCGGAGCCGGAATGGGGTCTGATGCTCAACACGCTGCGCACCGCGATCTATGTCAATCCGTGGGTGGCGGCACTCCCCGGCGCCATGATTTTTGCCGTATCGATCGGCTTCAACCTGCTCAGCGACGGCATGCGCAGCGCCATGGATATCCGGAACTAGCTCATGATGAGATTGGCTCGAATTGGTTCGGCGTCGGCGGCTCACCTCTCCCCATCGGGGAGAGGTCGGATTGCATCGTTAGATGCAATCCGGGTGAGGGGGTGTGCTCTCTCGTGGGGTCTGAGCCCTCACCCGGCGCTTCGCGCCGACCTCTCCCAATGGGAGAGGTAAGATGAGTTCGACCGAGGCGCCCATTGATATGTTGGAGCCGATCGAGGATCGCGGCGGCGCCGCGCAGCCGCTGCTGCAGGTCAACGGCCTGACAAAGCATTTCCCGGTGCGCGGCGATCTCTTCTCCAAGCGCAAGATGGTGCGCGCGGTCGACGATGTGTCGTTCTCGATTGCCAAGGGCGAGACCGTCGGCATTGTCGGCGAATCCGGCTGCGGCAAGTCGACCACGGCGCGGCTCCTGATGCATCTGATGACGCGCGATTCGGGTGAGATCATCTATGACGGCATGTCGATCGGCCGCGCGCTGTCGCTGCGCGAGCTGCGCCGTGCCATGCAGATGGTGTTTCAGGACAGCTATGCTTCGCTCAACCCGCGCCTGACGATCGAGGAATCGATCGCGTTCGGCCCAAAGGTCCACGGCATGGCCGATAGGGCCGCGCGGGCGCTGGCGCGCGAACTGCTCGGCAAGGTGGGCCTGCGGCCGGAAACCTTTGCCAACCGCTATCCGCACGAGATTTCCGGCGGGCAGCGCCAGCGCGTCAATATCGCGCGGGCGCTGGCGCTGTCGCCGCGCCTCGTCATCCTCGACGAAGCCGTGTCGGCGCTGGACAAATCGGTCGAGGCGCAGGTGCTCAATCTGCTGGTCGATCTCAAGCGCGAGTTCGGGCTGACTTATCTGTTCATCAGCCACGATCTCAACGTGGTGCGCTACATTTCCGACCGCGTGCTGGTGATGTATCTCGGCGAAGTCGTCGAACTCGGCCCCGTGGACCAGGTGTGGGACGCACCCGCTCATCCCTACACCAAGGCGCTGCTCGCGGCGATGCCGTCGTCCGATCCCGACAACCGCACGAAGACGCCGCCGATCTCGGGCGATCCGCCGAATCCGATCGATCCGCCGTCGGGCTGCCGGTTTCACACCCGTTGTCCGTTTGCGGAGCCGCTCTGCGCAAATGCAACGCCAAAACTCACCGCGATCGATAGAGTGGGTCATCAGGCCGCGTGCTACATGGCGATCGCAGGCTCCGGCCACAGCCGTGCGCCGGCAAAAACGATGAGAGAACGCAAGGAGTGAGGGAATAATGACAAGACCGACGGCAAAAGAGATCAAGGCCATCGCCGACGTCGCGGGCGTACCCGTGGACCCCGAAGTGGCGGCGCGCATCGCCCATTCCATCGGTCCCGCCTTCGAGGGCTTTGCGCCGGTCGCCGGCACGCTGCCGTTCGATCTGGAGCCCGCGACCTTCCTCCTCGTGCAGACGGCGAAGGTGTCGAAATGAGCGCCGAACCCGCATTACTGTCCTTGACCGAGGTCGCGCGGGCGATTTCGAAAAAGGAACTGTCCTCGCGCGAGGCGACAAAATCCTGTCTCGACCGGATCGCGCAATGGCAGCCGCATCTCAACGCCTTCATGGCGATCGAGGCCGATGCCGCGCTTGCGGCAGCCGATGCCGCCGATTCGGCCTTGGCCAAGGGCAAGCCTGGCGGCGCGCTGCACGGCGTGCCGCTGGCGCACAAGGACATGTATTACGACGAAGGCCGGGTCGTCACCTGCGGCTCGAGAATCCGTCGCGATTTTGTCCCGACCACGACCGCGACTGCGCTGCAGCGGCTCAAAGATGCCGGCACCGTCCGGCTCGGCTCGCTGCAGATGGCGGAATTCGCCTTTGGGCCCACCGGCCACAACACGCATTTCGGCGCGGTCCATAATCCTTTCGCGCTCGATCACATCACCGGAGGCTCGTCGTCGGGATCGGGCTCGGCGGTCGCCGCACGGTTGACCTTTGCTGCGTTAGGCTCCGATACCGGCGGCTCGATCCGGATGCCGGCGCATTTCTGCGGCGTTACCGGATTGAAGACGACCTATGGCAGGATCAGCCGCGCCGGCGCGATGCCGCTGTCGCAGTCGCTCGACACCGTAGGTCCCCTGGCGCGCACCGCCGAGGATTGCGCCTTGTTGCTGGGCCTGATGGCGGGCGCCGATGCCAAAGATCCCACCGCGAGCGCGTGTCCCATCCCGGATTACATGGCGGCGACGCAAGGCCAGATCAAAGGCCTGACCATCGGCGTGCCCACTGCATTCTATGTCGATGATCTCGACATGGAAGTGGCGCGCATCCTCGATGAGACCATCGCGACGCTGAAGCGCGAGGGCGCAAAAATTGTTCAGGTCGAATTGCCGAACCAGCGCCAGCTCACCGCCGCATGCCAGCTCGTGCTCGCCGTCGAAGCAGCCAGCTTCCACAAGCGTTGGCTGATCGAGCGCCCGCAGGATTACGGCCCGCAGGTTCTGATGCGGATGCAGAACGCGCTCGCGATCCCCGGCGTGTCCTATCTCGAAGCGCTGCGCTGGCGCGGTCCGGCGCTGTCCGCGCACATGGCGGCAACCGCCGGCGTCGATGCCGTGATCGCTCCGGTGGCGCCGGTCCCGGCGCCGACGCTCGCCGAGAGCGACGTCGGCAACAGCCCGGATGCGGAAAGCGTGATCCAGCGGCTGACGCGATTTACCCGCCCGATCAACTATCTCGGCCTGCCGTCGCTTTCGATCCCCTCGGGCTTTACCCGCAGCGGCCTTCCGGTCGGCCTGCAGTTGATCGGCCGCTCGTTCGACGAAGCCAATTTGTTGCGGATCGGGGCGGCGTTCCAGCGCTTAACCGATTTCCACGCCCGCGTGCCGAAGCTCGCATGACCAATCTCGTCGAAATCAGCAACCTCAACATTCGCTTCACCGGTGAACGCACCGTCCATGCGGTGAACGATCTCAGCTTTTCGCTTGGCGAGGGCGAAGTGTTGGGGCTGCTCGGCGAGTCCGGCTCCGGCAAGAGCGTGACCTTGCGCGCGCTGATGCGGCTATTGCCGAAGAAGCGCACGCAGATCTCGGGCAGCGTGAAGGTGCTCGGACGCGATGTACTGGCGCTCGATGACGAGGAACTGTCGGCATTTCGCGGCCAGACCGTCTCGATGATCTTTCAGGAGCCGGCGCTGGCGCTGGATCCGGTTTATACCATCGGGGCGCAGATCGCCGAAAGCGTGATGCGCCACGAAGGCAAGAGCCAGGCGGAGGCGACGGCGCGCGCGCTGGAAATGCTGGAGGTGGTGCGGATACCCTCGGCCAAACGCCGTCTCGATGCCTATCCGCACGAAATGTCCGGCGGCATGCGGCAGCGCGCCATGATCGCGCTGGCGCTTGCCTGCAAGCCAAAGATACTGCTCGCCGACGAGCCGACCACCGCGCTCGATGCCACCGTGCAGATCCAGATCCTGCTGCTGCTCCGCGAATTGCAGCGCGAGTTCGGCATGTCCGTCATCTTCGTCACCCACGACATAGGCGTTGCGATCGAAATCTGCGACCGCGTCGCGGTGATGTATGCCGGAGAGATCGTCGAGCAGGGCGCGCTGAACCAGATCGTGCGTACGCCGATCCACCCTTACGCGCGCGGGCTGCTCGCCGCGACCGTTCACGGCGCCAGGCGCGGCCAGCGGCTGGAGACGATCCCGGGAACGCCGCCGTCGCTCGACAAGGCGCCGGGCGCCTGCTCTTTTGCACCGCGCTGCACGTTCGCCGAAGGGCGCTGCGTCGAGCAGCGGCCGCCAAATGTGAACGTTGGGCCAGACCGCATCGCAAGATGTATTCTGGCTGAACGTACAGAGGCCGTCGGCGCCGCGTAGCGCAAAAATCCCCCGCAGATTCCTGTCGTCACGTCGGAGAATACTGGCTAGGCTGCGGGCGCAGCACGCAAGCATTTTGCGTTCAACCGGGGGGAAGCTGTCATGTATCTATCCAATGAAGGCATTATCGTTATTCTATTCGTCGGCCTGGTGGCGGGCTGGCTGGCCGGCAAGGTCGTGCGCGGCACCGGCTTCGGCATCATCGGCGATATCGTGGTCGGCATCGCCGGCGCGTTCATTTCCACCCTGATATTTCCGAGGCTCGGCTTCCACCTCGGCTCCGGCATCGTCTCCGAGATCATCTATTCCGCGATCGGCGCCGTCGTGCTGCTGTTGATCGTACGGCTGGTCCGGGGCGGCGGCCGGTTCTGACGCTCATTTCGGCGTCGAAAAACGGGGGCGCTCCGGACCGAGCGCCCCCTTCGACGTGATCGATGCTGCAATCCGTCTTACTCGACGATTTCGACGATCCGGCGGCTGCGCGGCTCGACCAGAACCGTGCGGCCGTTCACGACGGTGTAACGATATTCCCGCGCGCCATATTCCGGCGGCACATCGTAATAGGTGACACCTTCCTCCGGCAGAACCGCGCCAACTCGCACGTCCTCGCGATACTGGTAGGAAGGGCGATGCTGCTCGACAACATAGCTGTGAAAGCGGGGACGCTCGTCGACGCCCAGAACCCCGGCTACGCCACCGACCACGCCGCCGATGACGCCGCCAACGACGGCACCGACAGGACCGGCCGCTCGGTCGCCATCTCTGGAGCCCCGCTCGACCCCGCCGGGGACCCCCTGGGCCTGCGCCGCCACAGGGAGCGCCATGGCGGCGGCAAGGGCGGCAATTCCGATAAAGCGACGGATCATGATATCTCCAATGGTATTGGCTAAGGTGGAAGTACAAGTGATTGGAGCCGGATAGGTTCCGCCCGGTTTTCAGGTCAACCGAACGCCTGATGACCTTGCTCGACCTGCACGGCGAGGTCGGCCGCGTCTCGAAGGATGAGGCCACTTGGCTGGAAAATGCGCGATTGGCGTTTACCGTTAACCTGACTTCAATAGACGTTAGGCACAAAAATCGGTAATAATGGCAATGGCGTAGCCTCGGGACTGAGGGGGCGCGTTTCCTCGTGACGAGATCAGGATTGATGGCAGCCGCTCCCGGTGTCCGGCGTTCCGAACTCGGTGATGCGCTGCGCGCCTGCCGCACCGCGTTCATCGGCGTCGGCGTCATGAGTTGCATGATCAACCTGCTGTATCTGACCGGCTCCTTGTTCATGCTGGAGGTCTACGACCGGGTGTTGCCGAGCCGCAGCGTGCCGACGCTGGTAGGTCTCGCGATCCTCGCCGGCGGCCTCTACATGTCGCAAGGCGTTCTCGACCTGATCAGGGGGCGGATTCTCGGGCGGATCGGAACCTCGCTCGACGAGGCGCTCAATGCGCGGGTGTTCGACACCATCGTCCGCCTGCCGCTGATGGTGGGCGGCCGCAACGAGGGATTGCAGCCGCTGCGCGATCTGGACAATGTCCGCTCGTTCCTCGGCAGCATGGGGCCGGGCGCGTTCTTCGACCTGCCGTGGCTGCCGTTCTATCTGGCGATCTGTTTTGCCTTCCATGTCATGATCGGTCTCACCGCTTTGATCGGCGCGATCATCCTGGTCTCGCTTACCGTCGTCACCGAGTTTCTGTCGCGCGCGCCGGCCCGCGAGGCCATGGGTCTCGCCGCGCGCCGCAACGATCTCGCCGCCGTCAGCCGCCGCAATGCCGAGGTGCTGGTGGCGATGGGAATGGCCGGACGCCTGACTAGGCGCTGGAGCGAAGCCAACGAGAAATATCTCCAGGGCAATCAGCGCGCCAGCGACGTCTCCGGCGGCCTCGGCGCGATCGCCAAGGTCATGCGCATGACCCTGCAGTCGGCGGTGCTGGCGGTCGGCGCCTATCTCGTGATTCACCAGGAGGCGACCGCCGGCATCATCATCGCGGGCTCGATCCTGAGTGCGCGGGCGCTGGCGCCGGTCGACCTTGCGATCGCCCATTGGAAGGGTTTCGTGGCCGCGCGCCAGAGCTGGCATCGGCTGAACCGGCTGCTCGAATCGCTGCCGGCGCGCGCCACGCAGACCCTGCTGCAGAACCCGTCGAACCGGCTCTCGGTCGAGGCCGTCAGCATCGTCCCGCCGGGGGATCAGAGGGCGATCGTCCAGGACGTGACGTTCGCGCTCACCGCCGGCAATGGCCTCGGCATTATCGGCCCCAGCGGATCCGGAAAATCCTCGCTGGTGCGCGCGCTGGTTGGCGTCTGGCAGCCGTTCCGCGGCAAAGTTCGCCTCGATGGTGCCGCGCTCGATCAATGGTCGTCCGACGTGCTCGGCCGTCACATCGGCTATCTGCCGCAGGATGTCGAGCTGTTCGCAGGTTCGGTTGCCCAGAACATCTGCCGTTTCGATCCCGACGCCACCTCCGCGACCATCATCGCGGCCGCCAAGGAAGCGGGCGTGCACGAGATGATCATCAAGATGCGCGACGGCTACGACACCCAGATCGGCGAGCAGGGGGCGGCGCTCTCGGCCGGCCAGGCGCAGCGCGTGGCGCTGGCGCGGGCGCTCTACGACGATCCGTTCCTGATCGTGCTCGACGAGCCGAATTCCAATCTCGATACCGAGGGCGATGAAGCGCTGACGCGGGCGGTCCGCGCGGCGCGCGAGCGCGGTGCCATCGTCGTGGTGGTCGCGCACCGGCCGATCGGGATCGAGGGGGTCGATCAGCTTCTGGTGCTCAAGGACGGCCGCATGCAGGCTTTCGGCCCGAAGGAAACCGTGCTGGGACAGGTGCTGCAGCGGGTTTCGCCGCCGACCCCGATCAAGATCGTCTCCGAAGGAGGCGTCGCCAAGTCATGAGCGACAGCGAGATCAAGGGCGCGCGGCGTTCGATCCGGCTGCATCTGGTCGTCGGGTTAGCTGTGGTCGTGGTTCTCGCCGGCGGGCTTGGCGGCTGGGCGTCGACGGCGGAGATTTCGGGCGCGTTGATCGCGCCGGGATCGATCGTGGTCGAATCCAATGTCAAGAAGGTACAGCATCCGACCGGCGGCGTGGTCGGCGAAGTGCTGGCGCGCGACGGCGATCTGGTCAAGGCCGGCGACGTCGTGGTGCGGCTCGATGACACCGTCACCAAGGCGAACCTTGCGATCGTCACCAAGAATCTCGACGGCTTGTGGGCGCGCGCGGCGCGGCTCGAGGCCGAACAGCAGGGCATCGACAAGATCGTATTCCCCAAAATGCTGCTCGATCGCGCCGACGATCCCGACGTCAAGAATGTCATGCTCAGCGAGAGCAAATTGTTCGACGTCCGCGTCAATGGAAGGGTCGGGCAAAAGGCGCAGTTGCGCGAACGGGTCACCCAGTTGAACGAGGAGATCGCGGGTCTGGCCGCGCAGGAAAAGGCCAAGGACCAGGAAATCGCGCTGGTGGAAAAGGAACTCACCGGCGTCCGCACGCTCTACGACCAGCACCTGGTGCAGCTTTCGCGGCTGACCACGCTCGAGCGCGACGCCGCCAGGCTCAATGGCGAGCGCGCGCAATACATTGCCTCCCGCGCCCAGGCCAAGGGCAAGATCACCGAGACCGAATTGCAGATCATCCAGGTCGACAAGGACATGGTCAGCGAGGTGTCGAAAGATCTGCGCGAGACCAACGACAAGATCGGCGAATTCGTCGAACGCAAGGTCACCGCCGAAGACCAGCTGAAGCGAACCGACATCCGCGCCCCGCAGGACGGCATGGTGCTGCAATCGACCGTTCACACCGTGGGCGGCGTCATCACCGCCGGCGACGCCATCATGATGATCGTGCCGCAGAGCGACGACCTGCAGGTCGAGGCCAAGGTCGACCCGCAGGACATCGACAAATTGCAGATCGGCCAGAAGACGCTATTGCGCTTATCGGCCTTCAACCAGCGCACCACGCCCGAATTGAACGGCGTCGTCACCCGCGTCTCGCCCGACGTCACCACCGACCAGCGCACCGGGAAATCCTATTACACCATCCGCGTCTCGATGCCGCGGGAGGAAATCGCCCGTCTCGGCGAGGCCAAGCTGATCCCCGGCATGCCGGTCGAAGCTTTTGTGCAAACCGGCGACCGCACCATGCTGTCGTATCTGATCAAACCGCTCAGCGACCAGTTGATGCGGGCGTTCCGGGAGAAGTGAGCCGCTGTCGTCCCGGCGAAGGCCGGGACCCATAGGCCGCGGCGGTCGTTTTGAAAAGCGCTGTTCCGACTTCGCTAAAGCTTCGGCGGACTGGTCGACGGCTTTCGCGCAACAACTAAAGCCTGTGGTTATGGGTCCCGGCCTTCGCCGGGACGACGATGGACAGTGATTTGCCCGACGGACAAATCAGCCCTCTGGTTGGAGAGGGCGGAACGAAAGACAAACCTCGCGCGCAAACACGCGGCGAGAATGCGAAGTCATGCACAGTGCACTCCCCTCCCTCCACGCGCTTTTGCGCGTGGCGGGGAGGGGTCGGGGGTGGGGGGTCTATCAGCTTGCTCCTCCGGCAGCGAGTTTGCTGAGGCACCCCCCACCCCCGACCCCTAAGAGCGAGCTCCGCTCGTCTCGACCCCACCGCTGCGCGGGGGGAGGGGAGCGCAGGGGGCAACATTCAACCCGATAAATTCTTCAACAACAGATTCAGCGCGGTTGCTGCGAACACATGCATATTGGAAAACCGGTCGCTGCTGCCGGTCTCGAGCGTCATCACCTCCGTCTCCGGACCCGCAATCGCCATGCAGCTATGCCCCGCCGCATCGCCGTAGCGGTTGCCGGTCGGCCCGGTGGCGCCGGTTTCCGACAGGCCCCAATCGGTCGAAAAGCGCGCGCGGACCTGGCTTGCGAGCAATTTGGCGTAGGGCTCCGAAGCCGAGCGGATTCCCTTCATCGCGTCATCGGGAATGTCCATCAGGAGCCGCCGCGCGTCGCGCGTATAGACCACGGCGCCGCCGAGGAAATAGGCCGACGCGCCGGGCACCGCGAGCAGCGCCGCGGAAATCAGGCCGCCGGTCGAGGATTCCGCGACCGCGATGGTCTGGCGGCGCTCCTTCAGTTTTTCTGCGATCTTCTCGGCGATCCCTACGAGTTCTTGCATCTGCCTTCAACTCCTCTGGAGCAGTCTCTTGAGTAACGACTTGCGCCCAACGGGCTTGTCGGCCAGCGAGTGATAGACCACGCGGATAAAGTTTTTGCTGGCAAGCTCGCTCGGTGCCCATTTGGCGTCCAGGTCGGCGAACGGCTTTGCCGCCACCACATCGTCCTCGCTCTTGCCCTGCTTGACCAGCGCCGCCATGCGGTCGCGCGCGGTGACGAGCATGGCGCGGTACTCGATCAGCGCCGCCTTGTCGGCGATCGGGCCGTGGCCCGGCACGATTCTCGTTTTGGCGTTGGTCAATTTGAGATAGGCGTCGGTCGCGGCGATCATGCCCTTGATGTTGCCGCCATTGGCGAAGTCGATATTGGGATAGCGGCCATTAGTAAACGTATCGCCGGTCGACAGCACGTTGGCGGTCTTGAACCAGACATAGGTGTCGCCGTCGGTATGGGCGTTGGCGATGTGGGTGAGGTCGGCGACGCGCCCCTGGAGCCTGACCTTGAACGCATCGGTGTAGGTTTTCGTCGGCAGCGCGCCCACAGGCGCCGGCGGCGTCCTGACGCCGGTCAGCCCGTTGGTGGTGCCGGCCGCGAGCCGCTTCCTGACGTTGGTCTCGGCAACCACCTCGGCGCCGTCCTTGGCAAAGGCTTCGTTGCCGCCGGTGTGATCGCCGTGAAAATGGGTGTCGATGAGGTATTTGATCGGCTGGTTCGAAACCGCCGATATCGCGGCCCTGATCTTGTCGTGCAGCGGCGCGAACTCGCTGTCGACCATGATGATGCCGTCCTTTGCGACAGCGATCGTGATGTTGCCGCCCTGACCTTCCAGCATATAGACGTTGTCGCCGAGATTGGTGGTCTTGATCTCGACTTTCGAGAAGTCCGGAGGAGGGGGAGCCGCGGCCGGCGACGGCTGTTGGGCGTGGGCGGCGCCCGCCAGCAACAGGGTGGTTGCCGCCGCCATTGCAATCCTGAGCATGAAAAACCTCCCCCGGAGCCGATTCCCCATTCTCTAGCATATCACTGCACCGTTTGCGCCGGTTGCGGGCAGCGGGCGAAGTTGCTTCAATACGGCAAGAAAACAAAGCGGCGCGGCTTACGACCGGCCGCGGTCAAGCGCCCCCGGGGCGACAGAGGAAAGCCAGAGGTCATGACGTCACCGGTCAAGGGCGGCGTGGATTGCGATCTGCATCCGGCCCTGCCTCATTTGACGAGCTTGCTACCCTATCTCAACGATTACTGGCGCGACCAGGTGACGACGCGCGGCATGGTCGATCTGGTCTCGCAATCCTATCCGACCAATTCGCCGATCTCGGCGCGGCCGGACTGGCGACCGGCGCAAGGCAAGCCCGGCTCCAGCCTCGACAACATGAAGGCGCAGGCGCTCGACCGGTTCGGCGTCAGTTATGCGATCTGCAATCCGCTGTACGGCGTGCAGATGGTGTTTTCCGAGGACATGGCGGACGCGTTCTGTCGCGCGCTGAACGACTGGCTGGTCAGGGAATGGCTCGACAAGGACGCGCGATTGCGCGGCTCGATCGTGATCCCCGTGCAGAGCGTGGAAAAATCGGTCGCGGAAATCGAGCGCTGCGCCAGGGATCCTCGCTTCGTCCAGGTCTTGATGCTTGTCATGGGCGACATGCCGCTGGGCAAGCGCGCCTACTGGCCGATCTACGCCGCCGCCGAGCGGCTGGGCCTTCCCATCGGCATCCATGCGGGGAGCAATTATCACAATCCGCCGACGTCGGTCGGCTGGGGCTCCTATCACATCGAGGATTATGTCGCGCAGGCGCAGGCGTTTCAGACGCAACTGACCAGCCTGATCGTCGAGGGCGTGTTCGCGCGGCATCCTCGCCTCAAAATGGTGATGCTGGAAAGCGGCTTTACCTGGCTGCCGTCCTATCTGTGGCGGCTGCATAAGTTCTGGCGCGGCATCCGCATGGAAACGCCGTGGGTTGACCGCGCGCCGCTTGAAATTGTGCGCAGCAATATCCGCTTCTCGCTGCAGCCGGTCGACGCCCCGCCGGATCCTGAGACATTAAATCGGCTGTTTGACCATATGCAGTCGGACGAATTGCTCTTATTCTCGACCGATTATCCGCACTGGCAATTCGACGGCGATGCGGTGCTGCCGGAGGGGATTTCGTCCGATCTCGTGCGCAAGATCATGATCGATAATCCGCTCGCGACTTATCCGCGCTTGAAGCAGCACGTAGCCAAGGAGACGATGCCATGAACATCCAGTTCCGCGACCGCCCGGAGCAGGCCGCATCCGTTGCAGCAAAGACCGCGATTGCCGATTGCGATATTCATCCCGCGCGCGCGACCAAGACGGAACTGTATCCCTATCTGGCAAGGCGCTGGCACGAGCATCTTCAGACGTATGAAAAGCATCCCTATCAGGGCATGATGGAAGGGCCGCCCTATCCGAAGGCGCAGCCCAACGCGTCGCGGCGCGATGCCTATCCGCCGGAAGGCGGTCCGCAGGGCTCCTCGCTGTCGTTCATGCAGAAGCAGCATCTCGATCCGAATAATGTCGTGCTCGGCGTGCTCAATCCGCTCAACACCGGACAGGGCATCCGCAATCACGATCTGGCGGCGGCGATCTGCTCGGCGATCAACGACTGGCAGATCGAGAAATGGACCGCTCAGGATTCCCGCCTGAAGGGCTCCGTCGTGGTGGCGAACGAGGACGGCCCGACCGCTGCCGCCGAAATCCGCAAGCGGGCCGGCGACAAGAATTTCGTCCAGGTGCTGCTGCTCAGCCGCAATGTCGAGCCGCTGGGCCAGCGCCGCTATTGGCCGATCTATGAGGCGGCCGAAGAGGCCGGGCTTCCCGTCGGCGTGCATGCCTTCGGCTTTGGCGGCAACCCGATCACGGCTTCGGGCTGGCCGAGCTTTTACATCGAGGAGATGGTCGGCCATTCGCAATGCCAGCAGACGGCATTGGCGAGCATCGTGCTGGAAGGCGTGTTCGAGCGGCATCCAAAACTCAAGATGATCATGATCGAGGCCGGCTTTGGCTGGGCGCCGTCGCTGGCGTGGCGGCTCGACAAGAGCTGGCAGCGGCTGAAAAGCGAGGTGCCGCACGTCAAACGTCCGCCGTCGGAGATCATCCGCGATCACATCTATTGGACCACGCAGCCGATGGAGGACCCGGAGCGGCGCGATCATTTGTTCGAATTGATCGACTGGATCGGCTGGGACAAATTGCTGTTCGCGACCGACTATCCGCATTGGGATTTTGATGACCCGTCGCGGGTGCTGCCGGCCGGCGTCAGCGACACCAACCGCGAGGCGTTTTATCTCGGCAACGCGCGGAAGGTTTACGGGCTTTCCTGATGGTTCGTCACGTCATCGCCCCGGTGGACGAACTGCCGCCGGGCACGCGCAAATTTCTCACCATCGGCGAGCGCCCGATCGCGATCTTCAACGTCAAGGGCGAGTTTTTCGGTCTGCTGAACCGCTGCCCGCATCAGGGCGCCGCGCTGTGCGAGGGACCGCTGATCGGACTGGCGCAATCCTCCGATCCCGGCGAGATCGAATACACAAGACAAGGCGAGATCATCCGCTGCCCCTGGCACGGCTGGGAATTCGATATCCGCACCGGCCAGTCCTATTGCGACCCGAAGCGATTTCGCGCCAAGGCCTATCCGGTCAATGTCGAACCGGGCGCGAGTGTTGTGAAGGGGCCGTATGTGGCGGAGACCCTCGCCGTGTCCGTTGAAAGCGATTACGTGGTGGTGGATTTGTAGGGATTGGCTATGCTTTCACCGAGAGCCCGGTTCATAGCTGGTGTCGGCATTTCCGATATTGCTCGGCACTCCCAAACCGGACATCCCGCCGATATGGCAAAATCGACGCGATTGACCCCAAGCGGACATCGCAAACTCGATGGACACACCCCGGTTTTAGCCCATAGACTTTCCGCATTGCGGTACTGGATCGGAGCGCGCTAAATGGCCGAGGCGCGGATCGAACGCCGGCTCTATTGATATCGCAATCCCGGTGATAGGCGCGCTTTAATTACAAGAAACAAACGCAACCGTACTTCCCGACATGTTTCTCACGAGGACTCGCCATGAAAGAGCTTCACGGAAAAGTTGCGGTGATTACAGGTGCGGCCAGTGGATTTGGTCGTGAATTTGCGATCCGTTGCGCCGACGAAGGAATGAAGGTTATTCTCACAGATATCGATACAGGTGGCTTAGGTACCACCGTCGCGCTGCTCAAGCCTGGCACCGAGTCCCTCGTGATTGGCAGCGACGTCTCCAGTGCCGACAGCATTGAGCATCTGGCAAGGTCGACATACGACCACTTTGGCGCATGCCACCTGCTCTTCAACAACGCGGGCGTGGGAACGGCGGGGCCGATCTGGACGGCCACGCTCGACGACTGGAAGTGGACGTTGGGTATCAACGTGATGGGTGTGGTTCACGGGTTGCGCAGCTTCGTGCCGCGTATGCTGGCGCAAAAGGAAGAATCTTACATCGTCAACACAGCCTCCGCAGCGGGGCTGCTTGCGCCCCCGGGCTCCGGCGTCTATGCCGCGAGCAAACACGCTGTAGTCGCGATCACGGAATGCCTTCATCACGAGCTGCGCGGCCAGAATGCGCCGATCGGCGTTTCCGTGCTATGCCCCGCATTTGTTGACACCGGGATATCGAACTCCGAACGCAACCGGCCCGCGGAACTCGCGGACGCCAATCCGGGAGCGGAACAGTACTCGGATCGCATCAAACAGGCGATCAAATCAGGAAAGCTATCCGCCGCCGACATCGCAAGGATCACGATCGACGCGGTGAAGGACGGGCGCTTCTATATTCTGACGCACCCGAACGTGAAAATCGCGGTGGAAATCAGGATGAACGATATTCTGTTGGATCGGCAGCCGACCAATACATCGCAGCGCTGACGTCGCCGATTTTCCGCAATTGTTCATCGGCGCGTCGCTGTGGCATCGTTCGCCAACGTCGCATCTTGGCACATTTCGGACACCACGTGATGTCCGACTTGAGTCCGAATGCATAGCAAAGCGGACGTCGGCCCAACAATCCGAATTCATGCGTTCACGCCTTGGTGGCGGCCGTGGGTGCGACAAAATAACCCGACGGGCAAAATTTCGCTTAACTCGTCGGGCAAATCACTTTTACAAATTCGCCCGTCTCACCCGGCAAGAGGGGCGTATCGCGATCGTCACGAACGTGGGGTGGGATGCGGTGGACGCGGCAGCGTCGGCGCGCAAAGTGACAGCAGGGCGGATCCTTGATCCGTGAGCGGGTCACAGCGCGAAGACGACCGGCGTTGTTGCGTACGGCAAAACCGTGTGGTCCCGACACCCGTTGCTGGTGCCAAGCTGCCGGTGGCGAAATCGATCCGACCGGGTCGATCAGCTACCAAGCCGGCAGCGACGGTGACAAGACGAATTCGCTCGCCGGGGAGAGCACGGCATAAGCCGTAAAGCCATTGCGCAGGGAATGTCGGATTGCCTCCGCTGAACCTGTATGCTCGTGTGCGTTTTCTTTCGTGCATTTTGCACACGAGACCGCGGGTGCAGCGCGCATCCGGCATTCCCTGCTCCCTCCCGTTTGAGGGAAAACGAAATGCAAAGCTCGGGCAAATCGTGCCGCGAGAATGCGGACGCGTATCCGGCACGTCATTCCGGGGCGATGCGAAGCATCGAACCCGGAATCTCGAGATTCCGGGTCTGGTCCTTCGGACCATCCCGGAATGACGGCGGTTGGTTTGGCTAGGTATGCCCCGCCTGCCGCCGCTCCTTGGCGTAGCGCACCAGCGCGACATAGCGATAGATGCCGTGCACGAACTTGCCGTAGGGCATGGTGATGAACAGCGAAAACACCACGCCGAGATGCAGCGCCAATAGCGGTCCCATCGCGGCCGTTTCGCGCAAGAGCAGCAATGCGAGGCCGGTAAGACTGGTCAGGAACAGCATGGCAATGAACGCCACATCCATGCCGGCGCGCTGCTCATCGACCAGCGCGGGATCGCGTTTTGATTTTTCCGCAAACAGGCCCGCAGGCCCCACCAACAGTCCGATGCCGCCGAGCGTGCCCAGCACCACCGGCAGGTCCCACCACGCATACGGCGCCTCGCGGGCAAAGAGATAATGATAGAGCGTCGCCACGCAGGTCGCAGCGAAACACAGCGCAAATCCGTAGAACGTAAAGTGATGAAAGATCTTGCGCCGGTCGCTGGGCCGTTCGTCCTCGTTGACGCAGCCGACGCCGCCGCCATCGAGATAGCGCAACTCCCCCGCATCCTTCATCGCCTGCCAGAGCGAACCGGGATCGGCCAGCACGCCGATCGGCTCGCCGATGTCGCGCCAGAACGCGCGCACGCCCATCACCAGCGCCACGATCGCGTAGAGGAACGCGGCGCCGAACAGCGTCGCCATCGCGTTGTGCGGCATCAGCGCATAAAACGCGCCCGGTCCGGTATGGATGCCGAGCAGTACTTGCCGATCGTTGAACGCGGCAAAACCGAAGATGAACGCCGCCACGCTCAAGGCCGCGATAATGCTGATGGCAAGGCCATTGCGCGCGAACGCGCCCGCAAAGGCGGCCGGCCAAGCATAGGCGGCGTAGGATTCGGCGCGTGCAATGGCAAGCGTCTTCGGCACATTGACGTTGAATTCATGCGGCGGCGAGAACTGGCAGTCGGTGTAGCAGGCGCCGCAGGCATGGCAGAGGTTGGCGAAATAGTTGAGGTCGCCGTCGGAAAACGAGCGCCGCATTTCCATCGCCGGAAATACCGCGCAGAGGCCTTCGCAGTAGCGGCAGGAATTGCAGACCGTCATCAGGCGGTCGGCTTCCTGGAGGATTTTGCTTCCGTGCATGTTCTGCCGCTTCCGGTTCGAAATGGCTCAGGGCTTTTTCGTCAGCCCCTTGCCTTCCAGCCATGTTTGAATCAGCGCGGCGATCTCCGCGTTGTTCCTGTCCATCATCATCGTGTGCGAATTGCCCTTGATGCCGACCTTTGGCAGGTCGACGACGTCGACCGTGCCGCCGGCGGCTTTCATGCTGTCGGCAAAGGCAACGCCGGTGGCGCGGATTTTCGGCCAGCGCGAATCCCGCTCGATAAAGTCGCCATAGACAAACAGCGTGGGAATATTTTTCAGGACATCCACCTTGGCGGGATCGCCGACGCCGGCGGGCTCGATCGCGATCAGGGCCTTGACCTTGTCGGGACGCGCCTGCGCGACCTTGAAACCGAAGGTGCCGGCCTGGCTGTGGAACAGGATGATACAGGGCCCGACGCGATCGATTTCGGCGATATAGGCGGCAATCGTCGCGTCGTCGGTGGTGGTCCAGCGCGGCACGTTCTGCTTGACGAAATTCTCATAACCTTCGTTCGGAAACTGACTGCCCGGCATCAGCCTGCGTTTGGCTGGATCGGGATCGTAGGAGCCGGGGCCGTCGCCGATGCGAAAGCGCTCGAACGGATTGCTGGTGGTCAGAAACACCGGCTCGCCCTTGAAGATATCGGGATACTGCGCCCAGCCGGCGCGGCCGCGCTCGACCGCATCGGAGTTGTAGACGCTCCAGCCCTTGCGCAGAAAATAATTCAACCAGCCTTCGCGTCCATCCGGCGTGGTTTCGTAGGTGACGCCGGTCAGCCCGCCGCCATGCCACATCAGCAGCGGAAAGGCACCGGTTTCATTGGCGGGCAGGAAATACTGCACGTACATCTGCTCGACCTGGTACGTCCCGTTCGGATCGACCCTGGCCGGCACGCCACCCGCGGTAAAGGTGACTTCCTTGACCGGCTTGCCGCTGATTTCAACCAGCCGTCCGCCGACATGGAACGAGCCCATGTCGCGGAGCGCGATCGGCTCAGTGGCGTTGGCCGCGGTCATGGACGCCGCAACCATCAGGAGAGCTGCAACGATTGCTGTGCGCGCCATGATCCCTCCTGCAAATACTGTGGCTCGCTAATTCTTGCTCTAATTCTTGGCATTTTGCGCCGCTTCCCGCCCCGCGATACGGCCGAACACGCTGCCGATGGTCATGCCGATGCCGGCGGCGTAGCCCTTGCCGAGCACGTTGCCGGCCATGATCTCGCCGGCGGCGAACATGTTGGCGGCGGGCTTGCCGTCCTTCATCAGCATCCGCGCCTGCTTGTTCACGCGGGTGCCCAAATAAGTGAAGGTGATGCCGGGCCGCACCGGATAGGCATAAAAAGGCGGCGTCTCGATCCGTCGTGCCCAATGGGTTTTCGGCGGCGTCAATCCTTCGGTGCGGCAATCATCCAGAATCGTATGATCGAAGGTGCCGGGCTTAACCGCCGCATTGAACCCGGCGACGGTCTTTTCCAGCGCGGCCGGATCGAGCTCGAGCTTATCGGCGAGCCCCGCAATCGAACCGGCTTCGATCGGCGGAAACAGCGTCGGCATAAAAGAGTTTCGCGAGCTGGCATCGAAGATGATGTAGGCGATCTGGTCTGGTTGGGCCGCGACCAGCCGCCCCCAGATGGCGTAGCGCTTCGGCCAGATATCCTCGCCCTCGTCGTAAAACCGTTCGGAGTTCTTGTTGACGACGATGCCGAACACGACCGAGTCGTGCCTTGTGATAATGCCGCCGTCGAATTTCGGCGCGCGGGCATCGATCGCAACCGCGTGGCACTGGGTGGGATCGCCGACCTCCTGCACGCCATTGGCCAGCAGCATTTTGAGGATCGAGCCGCGATTATAAGGCGTGCCGCGAATGAGAAAGTTGTCGGCGGCCTCGCCCCAATATTGCTTCAGCCACTCGATGTTGGCCTCAAAGCCGCCGGCGGCGGCGACCAGCGTCGCGGCGCGCGCCTTGGCGCGGCCGTCGCCCTGCTTGAGCACGGCGGACAAAAACATGCCATGCTCGATTTCGAGGTCGAGCACTTCGGCGTCATAGAGGATCTCGATGCCGAGCTTTTCAGCCGTGAGATACAGCGCATTCAGCATCGCCCTTCCGCCGCCGAGGAAGAACGAGTTGGTGCGCCCGAGGCTCAGCGTGCCACCCAGCGACGGCTGCCAGCGCACGCCCTGCTCGACGATCCAGTTCAGGATGTCCTTGGATTCGGCGATCATGTGGCGCGCCAGTTCCTCGTCGGTCTGGCCGCCGGTGACGCGCAACAGATCTTCCCAGAATTCCTCCTCGGTATAGGGCCCGGTGAGGATTTTGGTCGCCGCATCGTGGGCGCAGCGCATGTTGCGGGTATGGCGGGTGTTGCCGCCCCGATAGAATTTTGGGGCGCCTTCCAGCACCAGCACGGAGGCGCCGGCGCGCCGCGCGCTGATCGCGGCGCACAGCGCCGCGTTGCCGCCGCCGATCACCAGCACATCGAATTTACGGGACAAATCGACCATGCGCTCTTGTTATCTTGTTTGCATGCAAAGCAAAACCGTTGGGCGGGCACGGCGCCTGCCCAACGGTTGCGGGCGTCAGGCGGGAACGACGTCCCGGGTCTCGATCGTCTTGCCGCCGCGATAGACGGTGAGCGTGGCAATGATGCCGAGCGCCGCGCCGAACATCAGCCAGTACGCAGGCGAGGCCTTGTCCTGGCCGGTCATGCCGATCAGTTTGGTCGATACGAAGGGGGTGGACGTGCCGAATATGCCTGCAGCCAATGCAAACGCTATCGAGAAACAGGTGGTACGGACATGTGCCGGCACGATCTCGACCAGGCATCCCAGCATCGTGCCGCTGTAGACGCCAAAGTAGAACGAGAACATCATCTGGACTGCCAGCAGCTTTCCGAGCGTGGGCTCAGCCGCGAGCCAGGAAAGCGCAGGGTAAGCAGTCACGAACGCCAGGCCTGCAATCGTCAGCAGCACAGGCTTGCGGCCGATCCGGTCGGAAACCGCGCCGCCGACCGGATTCCAGATGAAGTTTGTGACCGCAACGAGAAGGGTCACGAGCAATGTCCCCGTCGGCGAGAGGTTGAGCTGCTTGCCGAAACCGGGTGCATACACCGTGATGAAGTAAAAGGTCGTCGTGGTCAGCACAGCGATCATCATGCCGAGAGTGACAATGCGCCAGTTCGCGATCGCCGAAGCAAACACCTCGCTCGCGGTCGGATGTTTCTTCATCGCCAGGAAAGCCGGCGTTTCCTCAAGCGATCGCCGCAACATGAAAATGACAGGGATAATGAGGCAGCCGACGAAGAACGGGATGCGCCATTTGGCGATTCCACCGATGGAATCCAGGAAGGTGTCGCCGGGAATGCTTTCTCTCAGGATAAAGCCGATGACCGCCGCGACGAAGATCGCGACCTGCTGACTGGAAGACTGGAACGAGGTGTAAAAGCCGCGATTGCCAGGCGTCGCTATCTCGGAAAGATAAACAGAGACGCCGCCCAGTTCGACGCCGGCGGAGAACCCCTGTATCAGCCGGCCTATCAGCACAATGATCGTTGCGGCAATGCCGATGGCTGCGTAAGACGGGCAGAAGGCGATCACCACGGTACCAAGCGCCATGAGCGCGAGCGTAACGATCAGCCCCTGGCGGCGGCCGATACGGTCGACATAGGCGCCCAGTACGATCGCGCCGACCGGACGCATCAGCGCGCCGAGCCAGAACACACCATACGCATTGAGCAGGGCCGCGGTCTCGTTCGCGGCGGGGAAGAACGCCTTCGCGATATCCTGCGCGTAAAAGCCGAACAGGAAGAAGTCGAACTGCTCGAGGAAATTGCCGCTGGTCGCGCGCAGAATGGCGCCGATGCGCGATTTGATCTGCGGCGGTTGCGACGATGTCTGCGACATGGTGAAATTCTCCCCGTTTTCGTGGCCTATGCGGAAAGACTTCACGCCAGCCGATACTTCAATCCTGCTTATGTCCTGCAATCTGCCACGCCCGCGCGGCGCGACCAACCGGAAAACGCCGATACCGCGTTGCACGCAAACGTTTTTTCAGGATTTGTTCTGCAACGAGGCTTCCAGCCATCGCCTGAAGGCCGCGAGCTTGGGCCTGTCGGCGCTCACCTCGGGGGAAACCAGATAAAACCCCGCGTCCGCCGGCAGCGCGATCTTGAACGGAACCACCAGGCGGCCCTTGGCGATGTCGGCCTCGACATAGGAGGTCCGGCCCATCGCGACCCCGAGCCCGTCAAGCGCGGCCTGCACCGTCACCAGAATCAAATCGAAGGTCAGTCCGGGCAGCTTCGAGATATCCGCCGGCAGCCCGGCGGCGGTGAGCCACAGCCGCCAGTCGTCGTCATAGCCGCCGCTCGAATGCAGCAGCGTATGATGGGCGAGGTCTTGCGGGCAGCGCAGCGGCTTGTCGCCGGTCAAGAGTGCCGGGCTGCAGACCGGGAACAGTTCGTCGGCCATCAGCCAGTCGGCGCGCAGGCCCGGCCAGTGCCCGCGGCCGTAGCGGATCGCGGCATCGACATCGCCGCTCTTGAAATCGACCAGACCGGTCGAGGTGGTGATGCGGACGTCGATGCCGGGATGGGCTTCCTGGAACGCCGAGAGCCGCGGCAACAGCCATTTGGCCGCCAGCGATGCCAGCGTCGAGACCGTCAGCACATGCTCGTTGTCGCGGCGCAGCACCCGGTCGGTGGCAAGCCGCAGATCGTTGAACGCGGCGCGGACGCCGGGGAGATAATCCTTTGCCTCCGGCGTCAGCGCCAGCGCGCGGTTCTGCCGGACGAACAGGCGAATCCCCAGTTCCTGCTCCAGCCGGCGGATCTGGTGGCTGATCGCGGTCTGCGTGACGTTCAGTTCGGAAGCGGCATTGGTGAAGCTCAAATGCCGGGCGGCAGCCTCGAACGCGCGCAATCCATTCAGGGACGGCAATCTGGCGGTCATTTCCCGGACCATCCTCTCAGATACATGAATTTATGTCATGTGAAGCGGCACAAAGTGTCGTTTGTCGAAAGACCGGAAAAACCCGATATTGGCTGCAACAGATTAGCTTTAGGAGATAAAAATGTCCAATTGTTCAGATGTATCGATGACAAATCATCATGGCCAGGGCTTTTTCGCCCATCTCGGCGAAATCTTTCATACTTGGCGTGATCGCCAACGCAACCGGCGCGAACTGGCGCAGTGGAGCGAGCGTGACCTGCATGACGTCGGACTTTCGTGGAGCGACATCGTCCACGAGGCCGAAAAGCCGTTTTGGCGGGCTTAACGAGCAGCCAGGCCGGCGTCGCCTCTTTGGGGGACGCCGGCCAACAACTTTCGGAACGGAATTGGAATGGAGCCTGCCATGACCGCGCTTCGCCTCGACGACCTCCGGCAGCATTCGGATGTTTTGCGCGTGCGTAGCGGCAAGTGGCTGACGGTTCGCTTCATCGAGCCGCGCGACGCCGACGCGTTGCAGGGTTACTTCCGCGGGCTCACGGTCCGCTCCCGTTACAATCGCTTTCTCGGCGCCATCAATGAACTGCCGAAGCGCGAGCTCTATCGTTTCACCCATGTCGGGGATGACGACCGCTTCAGCGTGGTCGCGACCATGATGATCGATGGTTTTGAAACCATCGTCGGCGAGGCCCGCTACGCCTTCCACACCGACAGCGACAGTTTCGAATTCGGCCTGTCGATCGACGACCGCTGGCAGGGCCAGGGCATCGGCTCGGCGCTGCTCGGCAATATGCAATGCCGCGCCGCGGCCTTTGGCGCCAAGCGCCTGTTCGGCGATACGCTGCGCTCCAACGAGGCGATGATTGGCCTTGCCCGCAAATCCGGCTTTGCCTTCACCCACAACCCCGACGACTGGAAGCTGGTGCGCTTCGAAAAGCACATCGACATCGCGCCGCAGGAAATCCCCTGCGCCAGCTGGCGGTTGGCGGCCGAGCAGATCGCGCATCACGCCGCGGTTTGAACATTCGTCACACCGACGGTTGTCATCGCCCGCGAGAGCGGGCGATCCAGTATCCGAGACGCCAGCGATGAGACGGAAAGCCGAGGCGTACTGGGAAGCAGCACCGCGAAACCCTCCACTCATTTCCCCTTGAATACCGCCTTGCGTTTCTCGATGAATGCCTGCACTGCCTCGCGGTGGTCTGACGTCATCGTGGTGCGCACCAGGCGCTCGGCCTCATGGTCGCGGGCGGTTGCGAAATCGAACAGCAGCGCCTCGTCGAGATTGTCCTTCATGTAACGCAGCGCGATGGTCGGTCCCTCGGCCATCGATTTCGCCAGCGCAAAGGCCTCTTCCTGCAGCTTGGCGTCCGGCACCACGCGGTTGAACAGCCCGATCCGCTCGCATCTGGCGGCGTCGACCTTCTCCGCCGTGAACATCAATTCCCGCGCCCGCGCGGTGCCGACAAGGCGCGTCAATAGCCACGCAATGCCGTAATCGCCGCTCAAACCCACGCGCAGATAACCGGTCGAAATGAACGCCGATTCGGCGGCGATGCGGATGTCGCAGGCCATGGCGATGGCAAGCCCGGCACCGGCGGCGGGGCCGGGCAGTGCCGCGATCGTCGGCTTGCGCACCGAGGCCAGCGCGCCGGTCAGCAGGCGTTGCCGCTCCTGCAGATCGGCGACCTTCTCGTCATAGGACATCGCCTGCCTTTTCTTGTCGCGGTTGGCGCCCATGCCCTTGACGTCGCCGCCCGAGCAGAACGCGGTGCCGGCACCGGTGATCAGGAGCACGCCGACCTCGGGGTTCTCGCCGCAGGTTTTTATCATCGTACGCAGCGCCGGCGTGAGATGGTCGGACAGCGAATTGCGCGCCTCCGGCCGGTTCAGCGTGATGATCGCGACGCGGTCGCGGATTGTGCAAAGGAGTTCATTGGTGCCGGTGTCGATGGTGATTTCGGTCGTCATGTTTGATCCCCCTGTTTTTTCTTCGTCATTCCGGGATGGTGCGTCTGCACCAGACCCGGAATCTCGAGATTCCGGGTTCGATGCTTCGCATCGCCCCGGAATGACGGTGATCTCCTAAAACTTCTCCACCCAGGGCCGCAATTCCATCTCCCAGGTCCAGGCACTGCGCGGCTGCTGCAACACATTCCAGTAGCTCAATGCAATCGCGTCGGGATCGAGCATCGAATCCGGCCGGTCGGCGGGGTCCGTCCGCGCGGCGCTGCGAATACCGCCGTCGATGACGAAATGCGCGACATGAATGCCCTGCGGCGACAATTCGCGCGCCATGCTCTGCGCCAGACCGCGCAGCGCGAATTTGCCCATCGCGAACGGCGCCGATTGCGCGTAACCCTTGACGCTTGCCGAGGCGCCCGTGAACAGCACCGCGCCGTGCTTGTTGGGCAGCATCCGCTTTGCCGCCTCTTGGGTCACCAGAAAGCCGCCATACGCGCTCACCGTGATCGCCTGCGCGACATCCGCGGGCACGAGTTCGGTGAACGCCCCGCGTGCCCTGCCGCTGGCGTTATAGACGACGACGTCCGGCGCGCCGATCTCGCGCTCGACCAGGCCGAACAGCCGCTCCACCTCTTCGGGTTTGGTGGCGTCACAGGCAAAAGCTTTGGCGCCGGTCTCGCTGCAGAGCGCACCGAGCTTTTCGATTCCGCGTGCGGCCAGCGCGACGCGGATGCCTTCGCGGGCGAACAATCGCGCCAGCGACGCGCTGAGGCCCGAGCCGGTGCCGACGATCAGGGCGATCTTGTATTTCGGTATTTCCATGAGTGTCTCCTCATCCTTCGAAACAGCGTCCTCAGCCGCGCAGACCGGCGAGGCAGCCCGCGGCCTCCAGCACGGGATCGAGCGCGGCCTTGTCGGCGACATCTGCGTATTTGGCGCGCAGCATAGCTAACGACCGTGCGTGATATTTTTGCGGCTTTTGGGTCCAGATCTTGCCATTGAGCGCGACGCTGAATTCACCCCGCCCTTCCGCAAGCGCCTTTTCGTTGGCGCAGGTCCAGGGCATGAATTGCGCGCCGATCTGCCCGGTCAGGATCGGCATCAGCGTCGGCGCGAGCGTGGACCAGGCTTCGAATGCGCCTTCGGCCTTCGGCCACAGCATCCGATGCACCCAATCCAGCACATGCTGGGCGCTGCCGCCGATGATCGCGCCGCCAGTCGGGTCGGTCCACATTTCATAAATCTGGCCCCAGAGGCCGAAATCGCCGCCCGCCGGCCGGCCGCCGAACAAATAGGGCCGTTTTGCGAGATGGTTGTTCAGGAATCCGAGCATCTCGAGGAATCCGGCCTCGATCTGCGGCGCGGTCGCCTCGTTCGAGCCGACGAACCAGACCCGATCCACCATGCGGGCGCGAACCTGGTTCGCGAAGGCGGCATGCTTGTCTTCGCCGCCGTCCGGGCCGCGCATCCGCGCGATACGACCTGCGGCGCTGATCTGGTCGACCTCGCGCGCCCAGCGGTAGTGGAACATCCATTTGTTGCCCCACTCGTCGCCGAATTCCTCCACCAGCGCGGCGACGAAGTTCGCGACGGGGTCACCGGGATGGATCGACGGTTCCGGATAGCGCTTTTCCATGGCGTCGATGATCGGGGTGGAGTCTTGAATGCCCGCGTCCTCCGGCGTAACCACGAGGGGAATGATGGGCATCTTGGCGAATTTCTCGTATTCCGCCTGACTTGCCGCATTGCGCAAAACCCATTGATGCGGGATTTCCTTGTAGCGAAAATAGGAGCGCACCTTGACCGAATAGGGCGACATCTCGGCGCCGATGATGCGGTAATTGTCCGCCATGGGGCTTCCTCTTATTCCCTTTGATTTTGTCCTTGACGGGCTGTCGCCTGCTCTATTCCTAGCATGATCTATATCATCTAAAACTCGGGGTGGAACGAACAAGGGTTGCAAATGCGACAGCCAGCCAAGCACAACGATGTGACTTCAGCCGGACAGCCGGGGTTGCTGGCGCCGGACACGTCGGGGATGAACTTCTACCGCGCCGATCCGGCGCTGACGGATTTGCTGCGCATCCATCTGCCCGAGGTGCTGTTTCGCCATATCGAGCCGCATCTCGACCGGCTCGGCGCGCTCGCCGGCGGCCATCTCGACGAATGCGCGCGGTTGGCTGATCGCCACGTGCCGGTGCTGCATCAGCGCGACCGCTTTGGGCGCGACATGCAGTGGATCGAATATCATCCGGCCTATCGCGAATTGGAAAGCGCCGCGTTCGGCGAATTCGGCATTCACGCGATGTCCTTGCGCAAGGGCATCATGGGTTGGTCGGAGCCTTATCCCGTGGTGGCCAAGCACGCCTTTACGTTTCTGTTCAATCAGGCCGAATTCGGCCTGGGCTGCCCGATCAATGTCACCGACGGCTGCGCCAAGCTGTTGGGGAAATTCGGCAGCGACGCGTTGAAGGAAAAATACCTGGACGGCCTCACGCAAACCGACATGAGCAGATTGACCCAGGGCGGCCAGTTCATGACCGAGAAGGAAGGCGGCTCCGACGTCGGCAAGCTCACCACGACGGCGGTGCAGGAAGGCGACCATTGGCGGCTCCATGGCGAAAAATGGTTCTGCTCCAATGCCGATGCAAAAGTCGTGATGCTGTTGGCGCGGCCGGAAGGCGCGGTCGGTGGTACGCGCGGCGTCGGCCTGTTCCTGATGCCGCGGCAGCTCGACGATGGCTCGCAGAATCACTACCGGATCGTTCGGCTCAAGGACAAGCTCGGCACTCGCTCGATGGCTTCCGGCGAGATCAAGCTGGAAGGCGCGATTGCCTATGCGGTCGGAAAACTCGATCGCGGTTTCGTCCAGATGGCCGAGATGGTGAATTCATCGCGGCTGTCGAACGGTGTCAAATCCACCGCGTTGATGCGCCGCGCGCATCATGACGCGATGACGGTTGCCGCAAACCGCGTGGTGTTTGGACAACGCATCATCGATTTGCCGCTGGCGCGCCGGCAATTGATGAAGATCATGCTCCCAACCGAGCAGGCCTTGTCGATGAGTTTTGTCACGGCCGACGCGCTCGACCGCGCGGAAGCCGGCAGCCAGGATGCGGCGGCGCTGCTGCGCATCCTGACGCCAACGCTAAAATTCCGCGCCACCCGCGATGCACGAAAAGTCTGCGGCGATGCGCTGGAGATGCGCGGCGGCATCGGCTACATCGAGGAATTCGCAACCAGCAGGCTGTTGCGTGACGCCCATCTCGGCTCGATCTGGGAAGGCACCGGCAATATCGTCGCGCTCGACGCGCTCGCGCGCGCCGTTGGCCGCCATGGTGCAGATAGCGCGCTCGCCGCCGATCTTCATTCTCGCCTCGACGACAGCGCCGATGTGCCGCAGGCCTGGCGCGACCGGTTGCGCGATCTCACCGACCGCGCCGTCGGCTTTGCCCGCGAGGTTGCCGCGCGCAGCGACAACGAGGCCGAAGCGCGGCGCGCCACCAGCCTGCTTTATCATGTCGCGAGCGCGGTGGCGCTGGCCTGGGAGGGCGGGCGGATTCACGCGATGCGTGGCGATGCGCGCAGGCTGCTGCTGTCGCGCATGGTGATCGATCACCGGGTCTCGTCAGGCGATCCGTTCCGGCTCACGGAAAATTCGGCGCAGCGCGCGATGTCGGGCCATCTGCTCGGCGAGCGCAACGTGGGCATGGCCGAGGTTGGCGAATTGCTTTTGGCAGCGTAGGCTCCCGCAACAAGTTCGCATCAAGAACAGCAACAAGAATTCAGGGAGTATCCGATGAAGGCCGCCGTCCTGCATGAAGTCAACAAGCCGCTGGTGATCGAGGACGTCAGCCTGCCCAACCCAGGCCCGCGCGAGGTCCTGACCGCACCGCGGTCGCCGGCCTCTGCCATTCCGACCTGCATTTCATGGAAGGGCTCTATCCGCATCCGCTGCCGGCGGTGCTGGGCCATGAATCGGCCGGTGTCGTCGAGAAGGTCGGTTCCGACGTCAATTACGTCAAGCCGGGCGACCATGTCGTCACTTGCCTGTCGGTGTTCTGCGGCACCTGTGACAATTGCACCACGGGGCGGACGGTGCTGTGTACTGATACCACCGTCAAGATGCTGCCCGGCGCATCGAACCGGCTGTCATGGGCGCGGTCGGAGAAACTGAATCAGTTTCTCAACCTGTCATCGTTCGCCGAGCAGATGCTCGTGCACGAAAACGCGATTGTAAAGATCCGCAAGGACATGCCGCTCGATCTCGCCGCGCTGATCGGCTGCGGCGTCATCACCGGATTTGGCGCCGTCGTCAATACCGCAAAAGTCGCGCCCGGTGAAAACGTCGTGGTGATCGGTTGCGGCGGCGTCGGCATGGCCGCGATCAATGGCGCCGAGATCGCGGGTGCCGGCCGCATCATTGCGGTCGATACCAATCCGGCCAAACTTCAATTGGCGACAAAGCTCGGCGCCACTGACATCGTCGATCCCCGAAACGGCGACGTGGTGCAGCAGGTGCGCGAGCTCACCGGCGGCGGCGTGCATCATTCGTTCGAAGTGCTGGGCCGCAAGGAGACCGCGGAGCAGGCCTTCGCGATGCTGGCGCCCGGCGGCACTGCGACCATCGTCGGCATGATCCCGTTCGGCCAGAAGATCGAGCTGCACGGGTTTGATTTCCTGCGCGAACGCAAGATCCAGGGCTCCTCGATGGGCTCCAACCATTTCCGCGTCGACATGCCGCGGCTGGTGGAATTTTACATGCGCGGCAAACTTCACCTCGAGGACTGGATTTCGGCGAAGCTGAAGCTGCCGGAGATCAATGAAGGTTTTGCGGCGATGAAGGCCGGCAAGACCGTACGCAGCGTGATCATGTTTGATGCGTAGCTGATGTCGTCCCGGCGTTCGCCCATATGCGTTAAGATAGTTGGAACATTGTTTGATAGCGACGGTTTCGTGGCGGCTCGCGGAGATGGCGTTGGAGGGCCGATTTTGCTCGGCGCAGGCAGCCGATCGTGGGCTGTGGAATCAGG